>JAABVA010006084.1_pt1 | contig 10753 bp, 6 predicted proteins | sample 5560331 | NCBI WGS metagenome assembly JAABVA01 (sample SAMN12812661, study PRJNA571458) | rock metagenome | isolation source: Antarctica rocks | place: Antarctica: Victoria Land, Mt New Zealand sud | collected 2016-01-07 | reverse complement strand
GCCGACGCCCGACGGGTGTTCGCGGACTTCGAGCAGCCCGACCTCAAGGCGGTGTTCGAGATCACCGTGCGGGCGCCGGCCGACTGGGTCGTCGTCAGCAACGCGACGGCGCCGGAGCCGGTGGTCCTGACGCCGGAGACGGCCCCGGGCGCCGCTGCGGGCGCCGCTGCGGGTACGGGCGCCGTCGCCACCTGGGAGTTCGAGCCGACCGTCCGGATGTCGACGTACGTGGTGGCGGTCGTCGCCGGTGCCTACCACCACGTCCACGACGTCCACCCCGGCCGCGACGGCGAGATCCCGCTGGGCCTCTACTGCCGGCAGTCGATCGCCGAGCACCTGGACGCCGACGACCTGTTCACGGTCACCAAGCAGGGTTTCGGGTTCTACGAGGACCAGTTCGGTGTCGCCTACACCTTCGGGAAGTACGACCAGCTCTTCGTCCCGGAGTACAACGTCGGCGCCATGGAGAACGCGGGTTGCGTCACCTTCCGCGACGAGTACCTGTTCCGGTCGCGTCAGGTGGCCAGCGCGTACGAGAGCCGCGCCAACACGATCCTGCACGAGATGGCCCACATGTGGTTCGGCGACCTCGTCACGATGCGCTGGTGGGACGACCTGTGGCTCAACGAGTCCTTCGCGGAGTGGGCAGCCCACTGGGCGAGCGTCGCGGCGACGTCCTACACCGAGGCCTGGGTCAACTTCGCCGGGCGCAAGAACTGGGCCTACCGCGCCGACCAGCTGCCCTCGACGCACCCGGTGGCAGCCGACATGACCGACCTGGAGACGGTCGAGACGAACTTCGACGGGATCACCTACGCCAAGGGCGCGTCCGCGCTGCGCCAGCTCGTCGCCTGGGTGGGCGAGAAGGAGTTCGTCGTCGGGCTGCGCGCCTACTTCACCGAGCACGCCTTCGGGACAGCGGAGTTCGCCGATCTGATCCGGGCCCTGGAAGTGTCTTCGGGTCGCGACCTGTCCGACTGGGCGGCGCTGTGGCTGCGGACCACCGGCGTGAACACCCTCCGGCCGCTGCTGAGCGTCGACTCCGACGGTCGCTACTCCGCGGTCGACATCGAGCAGACCGCGACCGGCGCCGACCCGGTCCTGCGCCCGCACCGGATGGCGGTCGGACTCTTCGACGCGACGCCGGGCGACCTCGTCCGCCGGTCCAGGCTGGAGCTGGACGTGACCGGGTCCCGGACGGCGGTGCCCGAGCTCGTCGGGGTCCCGGCTGCCGACCTCCTGCTGCTCAACGACGACGACCTGACCTACGCCAAGGTCCGCTTCGATCCCCGGTCTCTGGAGACCGTCAGCTCCCGCATCGGTCAGCTCGCGGAACCCCTCGCGCGGTCGCTGTCCTGGACGGCGTTGTGGGACATGACCCGCGACGCGGAGTTCCCGGCCACCCGCTGGGTGCGCACCGCCCTCGCCGGGGTCCGGGACGAGACCGAGGTCGCCGCGACGCAGCTGCTGCTGCGCCAGGGCGGGTCCGCGATCGAGAGCTACGTCGCACCGGTGCGGCGCGACGCGCTGCGGGCGGAGTGGACCGACGGGCTGCGCGTGCTGCTGGGCACGGCCGAGGCGGGCAGCGACCGACAGCTCGCCCTCGTCCGCGCCGTCGCAGCGTCGGCCACCTCCGACGCCGACCTCGACCTGCTGGCCGGGCTGCTCGACGGCTCCGGCGCGCTGTCCGGACTCCAGGTCGACGTCGACCTGCGGTGGTCGCTGGTGACCGCCCTCGCCCGGGCCGGCCGCCTGGGTGGCGCCGACATCGACGCCGAGGTGGCCCGCGACGACACGATCACCGGACGCGAGCACGCCGCGACCGCCCTCGCGGCCCGCCCGGACGTCGCCGCGAAGGCGGCTGCCTGGCACGACGCGGTCGAGCGCGACGACGTCCCCAACCAGACCCAGCTCGCCGGCATCCGCGGGTTCGCTCAGCCCGGCCAGGCCGAGCTGCTCCGGCCCTACCAGGACCGCTACTTCGAGGTCGCCGCGGAGGTATGGGCCACCCGGACGACCAAGATGGCCGCGAACGTCCTCGTGGGCCTGTTCCCCCGGTTCCTGCCCGCGGCCGACGTCGTCGCGGCAGCCGAGCACTGGCTCACCACGACGACGGCGGGACCGGCCGCCCGGCGGCTGGTGTCGGAGAGCAGCGCCGACGCCGGGCGGGCGCTCGCCGCGCAGGAGCTCGACGCCGTTCGGGGCTGACCAGTACCTCCCGGCCGCGCTGACGACCGACGCGCACCGCGGCTGACCACCGAGCTGTGGCCGGGGTCACCAGCGACCGACTGCAACGACTGGCCGCCGATTTACTGGGCGCCCGCAGGACGGTCTCGACGGCGAACCCGGACCGGCCGGATCAGGTCGTCGCGGTCGATGCCGGCCGGGCCCGCGAGGTCCGCGGCGGGGGGCCGGCCACCTGCCCCAGCTGCTGGAGCCCCGCGACGAGCCCGGAGGTCAGTCCGCGGGTCGCGAACAGGTGCGCCATCACCTCGGCGACGCCGGCCAGCTCGGAGTCGGGCAGCCGGCGCCCCGAGCGGGCACCGGTGACGATCCGCACAGCGCGGGCTCCGGTGTCGACGGCCACCAGCACCGACCGCGCCGGGTCCTCCATCCGGGCATGCAGCGACGACGCCCAGGTCGCGGTGTCCGTGAGGGTCGGACCGTCGTCAGACGCCTGGACCGAGGCACCGGCCAGGGCACCGACCGAGCCGCCGGCGAAAGCCGGGACGCCGGCCGAACCCGTCGCGGCAGCGCGGTGGGCCCGCCCGACACGGACCCGGCCGCCGCGGCCGGCTGGGCCGCCCGGGTCCTCGCGGACGACGACGGCGTACTTCAGGCCGCTGGCCTCTCCCGCGTACTGCAGCGCGCGGGCTATCTCCTGCTGGGAGTGGCGGCTGAACCGCTCACCAGCGGGCACCGGCACCGCCCTGGCCGGCGGCGTCACCCGGTCCACGGGCTGCACCCGCCCCGGACGGCCTGCCGGCACCCGGCGAGCCGCCCGAGCGCTCGTCGGACCCGTCGCGGCGCGGCGCCGGCGTCGACAGGGTGTCGGTGACGCTGCCTCGCGGGGACGCCTGGTCCGGGGTCTCGCCGTTCGCGGCACCGGCGGCCAGATGTGCCTCGGCGTCCTCGGCGTCCAGTGAGCCGGTCTCCGCGGGTGCGCGGTGGCCCGCGAAGTCCCCGGTGCGCGACGGGTCGTCGGTCCCGTCGACCGCTCCGGCGTGGGGACCCGAGAAGGCGGCGACACCGCTGCCCCGACGACCCGAACGCAGGATCGGTCCGGCCAGCACCAGCCCGACGATGAGCAGCGACGCGAGAATCGGGATACCGGCGAAGACCCCGGCGGTCCGGGCGAAGGACCAGGTGCTGGCCTCCTGGCTCCCCGCGGTGTTGACACCGTTGGACCCGTCGGCCCAGGCCGGCAGGGCGACCACGGCGGCGACGACCGACGCGGCCACCGCCGACCCCCCGGCCCGGGCGAGGATCCGCACCGGGCGTCGGACCGCCTGCCGGACCCGGCGGCGGGCGGACCGGGACGGGGATCGGGGCGCGGTCGGGTGCACCCGCTGACGGTAGCGCTGCGACGCTCAGGGAGCCGGACGGGTGGCGACCGGCACGCCTCCGGTCCACCGGGCCGGTCAGAGCTGGGCGGAGCCGGCCGTCTGCTGTCCGCCCGGCTGCGCGCGGCCGGACGCGGACCCGAGCGCGTCCCGGACGGTGTCGAGCAGCAGCGCCGCCCGACTGCCCGCCTCGATCTCGTCGAGCAGCAGCGGGCGACCGTCGGGGCCGGTGAGCGGGAGGCGCCAGTTCGGGTACTCCGTCGACGTCCCGGGGAGGTTCTGGACGCGCCGGTCACCCACGGCGTCCGGCAGGCCGACGGCCAGCATGGCCACCGGTGTGGCCGCCAAGTACCGGTGCAGGGCCAGCACCAGCTCCGCCGTCGCCGTGTCACCGTCCGCATTGAGCCCGTCGTGCAGGCCGCCCCCGTGCAGGTAGCCGCCGGCGCGCAGGGCGGCGACCCACCGCGCCCGGTCGGCCTCGTCCTCGGCGGTCTCCTCGGCCAGCGGCCTGGCGAGCTGGCCGAGGCCCGACCGCAGCCGCAGATGCTCCCCGGCCAGGTACCCGGGGGTGGGTGGCAGGTCGTGGACGGTGACCGAGCCCATCGTCGCGGCCCGCCAGTCCTGCGGCCGCCGCGGACGGCCGGCCTCGTCGTGCTCGAACCAGAGGATCGACGTACCGAGGATCCCGCGGCCGGCGAGGTACTGCTGGACCCAGGGAGCGACGGTCCCGAGGTCCTCGCCGATGACCACGGCCCCGGCCCGGTTCGCCTCCAGCACGAGGATCGAGACGAGGGCCTCGTGGTCGCAGCGGACGAACGCCCCGTTCGCGGCGCCGAGCCCGGCGGGCACCCACCACAGCCGGAACAGGCCGAGGACGTGGTCGATCCGCACCCCGCCGGCGTGGCTCATGACGGCCCGGACCTGGTCGCGGAACGTCCACAGGCCGTCGCCGGCCAGCCGGTCGGGGCGCATCGGCGGTGCCGACCAGTCCTGTCCCTGCTGGTTGAACATGTCCGGCGGCGCCCCGACCGACATGCCCTCGGCGAAGACCCCGGGCAGCGTCCAGGTGTCCGCCCCGCCCGGGTGCACGCCGATCGGGAGGTCGTGGACGATCCCGAGCGCCATGCCGGCCTCGGCGGCCACCCGGGTGGCAGCGTCGAGCTGCTCGGCCAGACACCACTGGCACCACAGCGCGAAGGTGACGTCGGGCTCGTGGCGGCGGGCGGCGTCGGCCACGGCTGGGCCGTCGGGGTGGCGGAGGTCCGCGGGCCAGCGTCGGGAGTCCGGGCCGTGCAGCTCGGCGAGGACCCACCAGACCGCCCACCGTCGAAGGTCGGCGCCCCCGTCGACGACGAACCGCGCGAACAGCGCCTGGCGCCCGGCCGTGCGCCCGGCGTCGTGGACGATCCGCAGGGCGGCGCTCTTCGCCGTCCAGGCGGCGTCCCGGTCCAGCAGCCCGCGCCCCGCGGCGACGCCGGCCGGGTCCTCGAGGGGGTCCGCCGGCACCGTGGAGCGATCCGGCGCGACCTGTGCGGCCAGGTCGTCCACCGCCCGCCGGCGGTCCCCGTCGAGGGTCCCGTACTCCGGCACCGACCTGACGGACAGGTAGCTCGGGTCGGCGAAGCGCTTGGTGGTCGGGAGGTACGGGGAGTCCTCGCGCGGCGTGCTCGGGGCGCCGGCACAGAGCGGGTTGACCGCCACGAAAGCCGCGCCGTGCTCGGCCCCGGCCCAGGCGGCGAGCTCGGCGAGGTCACCGAGGTCTCCCAGACCGAAGGACGCCTCGGACCGGACGCTGTAGAGCTGGGCCGCGACGCCGAACACCCGCCGCCCGCTCGCTGCTGGGGCCAGGCGTGCCGGCGCGACGATCACGGGCACGTCGGCGTCGACCGGGCCGGCTCCCCGACGCCCGCCCGCGCCCGACCGGGCCCTGAGTCGGTGGTACCCCGACGGGAGCCCGGCCGGGAGGTGCAGGTCGTGGCGGGTGTACGGCCGGCCGGCGACCTCGTACGCCACGCCGGCGGGGACCCGCACCCGCCGCGTCGTGCCGTCCTCCAGGGTGAGGGTGACCGCCGCCCGGGCGGCGTCGGGGACCTGCAGCGCCACCGCGGCGGCCACTCCCTCGACAGCGACGACGTGCTCGGGCAGGAGCCGCGTCGCACGGTCGGTGCGGAGTCGGTCGAGGGACTGCCGGACCGCCGCCGCGTCGCAAGCAGTCGTCCCGAGCCCGCTGAGCACGGCCCGCATGGTGGCCGCCCCCACCCGCTGCGGGGAGCCGGCCTGGTCGACCCACTCGACCTCGATCCCACTGGCCGCCGCGAGCTCGGCCAGCTCGACTGGCGCGGACGGCTCGACTGGCGCGGACGGCTCGACCCGGGAGCCGGAGGTGGCCGCGCCGACGGCCGCGTCCGTCTCGGGCTCCGGCGCTGCTGACACGGGTGCTCTCCTAGACCGGTGGGGGTGGGCGGCGGTCCGCCCACGGGACGGCCTCCTCCAGGGAGGCGGCCAGGGAGAACAGTGCCGCCTCCCCCGCCGGACGGCCCGCCAGCATGATCCCGACCGGCAGCACGGTGCCGTCCGGCTCGGTGTGCCACGAGAGCGGCAGCGACACCGCGGGGCTCCCGGTGACGTTCCAGAGCGAGGTGTACGGGGTCCACGACGCCTGGGCGCGGAAGTCACGGCCCGGGTCGTCGTCGTCGCGCAGCGCGCCCACGCCGGCGGGCAGCCCGGCGAGGGTGGGGATCAGGACGGCGTCGAAACCGCTGAGGCTCTCCAGCAGCAGGGCGGCCACCCCACGGAGGGCGACCTGCGCGCGGGCAAGGGCCATCGGGTCGGCGTGCGCCGCGCCGGCGCGCAGCCAGCGGGTGAGCGGCCGCAGCCGGTCCTCGGCGCCGGCGGGGACCGGTGTCAGCGCCGCGAGCGCGCGCCAGACCACGACGAACTGCTCCGTCGCGCCGTCGGGCAGCTCGAGGTCGATGTCGACCACGTCGTGGCCGAGGTCGGCGAGGCGCGCTGACGCGTCCTCGTAGGCGGCGAGACAGGCGGGGTGGACCGGGCCGGGAGCGAGCACCGGCCGGTGGCTGCGCCCGATCCGGAGCCGGCCGGGGGGGCGGTCGCACGCCCGGGTGAAGGTCTCGCCGGGGGCGAGCGGCGGCGCCCAGGACGGCTCGCCCGGCGCGGGTCCGGCGACCGCGTCGAGGAAGGCGGCGCTGTCGCGGACGGTCCGGGACAGGCAGCCCTGCGTCGAGAGCCCGAGGACGTCGCCGAACCCCGGGCCGGCGGGCACCCGGCCCCGACTGGGCTTCATCCCGACGAGTCCGCACACCGAGGCCGGGATCCTGATCGAGCCACCGCCGTCGGACGCGTGCGCCAGCGGGAGCAGCCGGGCCGCGACCGCGGCCCCGGCGCCGCCGCTGGACCCGCCCGCCGATCGGGTCAGGTCCCAGGGCGTGCGGGCCGGTGGGGCGACGGCGGGCTCGGTGTAGCAGGGGCAGCCGAGCTCGGGGGTGTTCGTCTTGCCGAGGCTGATCAGTCCCGCCGCCTGCATCCGCCTGACGATCTCGTCGTCGTGGTCGGGGACGTGGTCGGCGAAGACCGCCGACCCGAAGGTCGTCCGGACGCCGGCCGTGCTGGCCAGGTCCTTGATCGCCGTGGGCACCCCGAACAGCGGTGGCAGCTGGTCGACGGAGTCGTCGCGGCGGGCGTCGCGCAGGCGGCGGTCGGCTCGGCGCGCCTGCGCGAGAGCGGCCTCGGCGGTGACCGTGATGAAGGCACCGTGGCGGTCGCCCAGGCGGTCGACCCGTGCCAGGTGGTGCCCGACGAGCTCCTCGCACCCGACGTCGCCGACGCGAAGCAGCGCGGCCTGGGCACGGGCGTCCAGGTCGTGCAGGTCGCCCCCGGCCACGGTGGGCGACCCTACGCGGGAGCGCGGCACGGGCGACCGGGTCGTGCGGGTCGCCACCGGCCGCGGAAGCGGATCGCTCGTGGTGTCCGGGAGCGGATCGCTCGTGGTGTCCCGCCCCGGATGAGCGGTGGCCGGCGGCCCGTAGCGTCGGGGCGTGGCCTACCCGATCATCGCGACCGGACCCGACGTCGACCTCCTGCACGGTGTCGAGGTTCCCGACCCCTACCGGCAGCTCGAGGACGCCTCGGCCGCCGGGACCCGCGCGTGGTCAGCGGCCCAGGAGGAGGTCTTCCGGGCGGCGCGCAGCGGCTGGGCAGGGCTGCCGACCTTCACGACCAGCCTCACCGCGCTCGCCCGGACGGGTGCCGTCGGGACCCCGGTTCTGCGCGGGACCCGGTGGTTCGCCACCCACCGCGGGCCCGACCAGGAGCACGCCGTGCTGGTCACGGGCACCGGCGAGGCAGCGGGCGGGGACGGCGACGGGGTCGTCGGTGCAGACGTCCGGACGCTCGTCGACCCGGGTGCGCTCGACCCGTCCGGCGCGACCACGCTCGACGCCTGGCACCCGTCGTGGGAGGGCGACCGGGTCGCCGTCCAGCTGTCGGCGGGCGGCACCGAGGAGTCGGCGGTGACGGTGCTGGACACCCGGACCGGACAGACCGTCGAGGGCCCGATCGACCGGGCCCGCTACACCCCGGTGGCGTGGCCGCCGGGCGGGGACGCCTACTTCTACGTCCGCCGTCTCGCACCCGACCTGGTGCCGGCGGATGAGGTCCAGTTCCACCGCCGGGTCTACCTGCACCGCGTCGGGGCCGACCCGGCGACCGACGTCGAGGTCTTCGGCGCCGGCTCGGACAAGACGACCTACTTCGACGTGCAGCTCAGTCGTGACGGGCGGTGGCTGACGGTCGCCGCGAGCCTCGGGACAGCGCCGCGCAACGACGTCTGGATCGCCGACCTCGGTCGGGACGGCCGGGCGGGAGCGGCCGGTGGAGACGCCGCACGGCCCGGCGGACCCGACGCGCCGGTCTTTGCACCGGTGCACGTCGGCATCGACGCCCGCACCGGCACACACGTCGGCAACGACGGGCTGCTCTACCTCCACACCGACCTCGGGGCCCCGCGTGGCCGCCTGTGCGTCACCAGCCCGGATCGACCCGAGCCCGAGAACTGGCGCGACCTGGTCGCGGAGGACCCGGAAGCGGTGCTGGAGGACTGGGCAGTCCTGGACGGCCCGGGCCTCGTCCAGCCGCTGCTGCTCACGTCGAGCGCCCGACACGCCGTGTCGGGAGTCACCGTCCGCGACCTCCGCGACGGCGCGCCGCTCGCCGGGGTCGCGCTCCCCGGCCCGGGCTCGACGGGGAGCCTGTCGGTGCACCCCGAGGGTGGCTCGACGGTGTGGTTCTCCTACACCGACTTCGCCACTCCCGCGACGGTGTACCGCCTCGACCTCGGCGGCGTGCACCTGACAGCCCTCGGATCGGGGACCGGGGACGGCGGCCGGGTCGTCGTCCCGCGGGTGCACGCGGCGCGGCCCGGCGCGGCGGGCATCGACGACGCGGCGCCGCAGGTCCGGTCGAGCCTGCAGTCCTGCACGTCCGCCGACGGGACGACGGTGCGGGTGTTCGTCGTCGCTCCTGCGGTGCCCGACGCGGGCGACGGCCCGGACCGGCCGCGCCCGACGGTGCTGTACGGGTACGGCGGGTTCGGGATCGCACTGGCGCCGGCGTACAGCGCGGCCGCCGCCGCGTGGGTGGCCGCCGGGGGCGTCTGGGCGGTCGCGTGCCTGCGCGGCGGTGGCGAGGAGGGCGAGGCCTGGCACCGGGCGGGGATGCGCGAGCACAAGCAGCGCGTCTTCGACGACTTCGCCGCTGCCGCCCGCTCCTTGGTCGCCACCGGCTGGACGACGGCCGACCAGCTCGGGGTCTTCGGGGGCTCGAACGGCGGGCTGCTGGTCGGGGCCGCGCTCACCCAGCACCCGGAGCTGCAGGCCGCGGTCGTCTGCTCCGCGCCGCTGCTCGACATGGTGCGCTACGAGCAGTTCGGTCTCGGGGAGAGCTGGAACGACGAGTTCGGGACCGCCGCCGACCCCGTCGAGTTCGGCTGGCTGCATGCGTACTCGCCCTACCACCACGTGGTCGCCGGGACCGACTACCCGGCCGTCCTCTTCACGATCTTCGACGGCGACTCCCGCGTCGACCCGCTGCACGCCCGCAAGCTCGCCGCCGCGCTCCAGGCGGCCACCGCAGCAGACCCCGCGGACCGGCCGGTCCTGGTCCGGGCCGAGACCGACGTCGGCCACGGGGCCCGCTCGGTGACCAGAGGTGTCGAGCTCGCCGCCGACGAGCTGGCCTTCCTCGCCCACCAGACCGGCCTCGTCCCGGACCCGGCGGCGACGTGACCGGCTGCCTGGTGGCCGGCGCCCGGACCGACGGCCGGGTGGTGCGGTGACCGTCTTCCCGGCGCCGGGGCCGGGCTTCTACGAGGCCGTGGGTGGCCGCGACACCTTCACCGCCCTGGTCGCGGGGTTCTACGCCGGCGTCGAGAGCGACCCGGTCCTCCGCCCGCTGTACCCGGAGGAGGACCTGGGCCCCGCCGCGGACCGGCTGCGGCTCTTCCTCGAGCAGTACTGGGGTGGGCCGACGGACTACCAGCAGCTGCGCGGGCACCCCCGGCTGCGCCTGCGCCACGCCCCGTTCGCGGTGACGCCCACCGCGCGGGTGCACTGGCTGGTGCACATGCGCCGGTCGCTGGACGCGCTCCATCTCGAGCCGCGCTTCGAGCAGCCGCTCTGGGCATATCTGCGGGACGCGGCCGACGCCATGGTCAACAGCGCCGACGACCCGGTCGGGGAGTCCGCGGACGTCGTCGGTGGCCTCGGCACAGCGGGACCACGGAACCCGAGCCCGTCCTGAGCGGTATCGCCGCCTCGAGCGGTGAGACCGCCTCGAGGGGTGGGGCCGCCCGGAGCGGTGGGACGATCGGTGACCGGTGCCGTCCCCCGCGGCGCAGCCCCGAGGGACAGGACAGCTCGTCGTGAGCACGACCCCGACCACACCGCAGCCACCGACCCCAACCGGCGGTGACCCGACACCCGCTGGTGCTGCGGGGGCCGCGGGCGCCTCCGTCGGGTCCGGGGAGTGGTGGCAGGCCGCCGTCGTCTACCAGGTGTACATCCGCAGTTTCGCCGACGGTGACGGCGACGGGATCGGCGATGTCGCCGGGCTGCGGTCGCGGCTGCCGCACCTGCAGGCCCTCGGTGTGGACGCCGTCTGGATCAACCCGTGGT
>JAABVA010006082.1_pt1 | contig 10755 bp, 13 predicted proteins | sample 5560331 | NCBI WGS metagenome assembly JAABVA01 (sample SAMN12812661, study PRJNA571458) | rock metagenome | isolation source: Antarctica rocks | place: Antarctica: Victoria Land, Mt New Zealand sud | collected 2016-01-07 | reverse complement strand
GCGGATCGAGGCGGCGGTCGCGGCGGCACTGCTGGCGTGGGAGGAGCGCACGGCGGCGGCCGGGAAGGTCGAGGACGCGGAGCGGGACACAGCGGCCGGGCTCGCGCTGCTCCGCCGGGAGAAGGTTCCGGTACGGGACATGGCGACCCTGACCGGCATCCGGGAGTCGGTCTGTTCGCGGCTGCTGAAGATGCCCGCCGCTAACGAGCCGGCGAATGGCACAGGTGGCGCGGATACCCCTGGCTGACGAGGCGTTGGCCGTTCCCGGGCCGGCCCCGGCGGGACCCGAACGTGGCACTGCGCTACCAGGTCAAGATCGACGCCGTGTCTGGGTCGGAGTGTCTGTGGTGGAGCGGGGCCGTCTCGGGGCGAGGTCACGGACGCAAGCGAGCGGAGTTGCATCGGTTGGAACACTCGACCTGGTGAGACTCAGGTCAGGTGCGGCCCACCTCGTGCTCGCGGCGGACGTCCAGCGACTTGTGTCCCAGCATCGCGGCGATCGCCTCGATCGACATGCCCCGGTTGAAACTGTTGAACGGCGTTATTGGAACGTGTCGAATGCTAGATGTCGTGGTGGTCATCGGCGGCCTTTGACAGCGTCGAAGGTACGGCTCGGTGGTCTCGGGCTGTGTCGGCGGCATAGCGGGACCAGTCTCCGCCGGCTGAGGTCGCCCAGTCGACCGCGGTGGTGACCGCGAGCCCGAGAAGGTCCGCAGGCACGGCGGCGGGTACTTCGGCGGCCAGCTGCTGCATTGCCGCTCGACGGCCGGCCTGAGCGTTGATCCCGAGGGCACCAAGGCGGGCACCCAGGCGTGCGGCGGTGATCGGGCGACCGGGCAGGTGGCCGGGGAACAACCATTCAGTCTGGGTTGGAGCCCCGAGGCTTTCGTGGCGGCGCGGTGCCGGGAGCTGTGCCCGGATGAACCCGGCGAGGGGCTCGTCGATGCTGACGTCGCGACGGCCGAACCGGACGGACAACGACTCACCCGGGTCGTGGACCTACCCGCGGGTCATCGCCGCGACCCGCGAGAGCTGTTGGGCGTAAAGCAGGTTGAGGCAGCCGGCGACGCGGTCGATGGTGGGACGCCCGGGTCGTGCAGCAACGTGTGGATCAACGCCTGCCGCTGGGCCTGGCCGGCCGCTACACCGGTGGGGCTGACCGGCCGGGTCAGGACCAGTCGGGGGGCGATCCGGAGGGCCGCCGCCCAGGCGAGGACGTCTTCGCCCTGGTAGGCCAGGTTCGACGGTCCGTCCAAGAGCCAATGATCGAGGTCGGCCTGACGCATCTGGTCGAGTCGGACACCGCGGGTGCCCAGCCAGTCCAGCAGGGGGATCGCGGCCCGCAGGGAGACGGTCGCGTGCCGGGTGGCGGTGTGGGCGCCGGGGCGGCGCTCGGCGTGGTGGCGGGACCCGGTGCAGCACCCGCCAGGTCGCGTACCCGGTCAAAGCACGGCGGTCGTCGACGTCACCGACGCCGCCCAGCAACTGCGCGACCCGCCGCTCGAGCCGGGCCATCGCCTCGTCCCGCTCGGGCAACGCACCTGCGCGACCAACAACGCTCGGAGGTAGTCGACGGCGCGCCCGGCGGGTTGGACGTCCGTTCCGGCGTGCGAGAGCGGGATCCCAGCCTCGGCCAGCGCCGCCAGCAGCGGCGCGCCCGCTCCGCGGCGGAGCCAGTTGAGCGCGGTACGAGGATGCGGGCTTGAGACGATGGCGTCCCGGACACCGGCCAGCGCAGCGGGCACCTGCTGGCGCGCGCCGCTCAGCAGGACGTCGGTTCGTCGGGCCAGGGCGCAGCGGTCGCAGCCACGCTCGTAGAGATTGTCGTCGCGTCCGCATCCGGTGCACGCGTGGCCGGTGAGCACTATCCCGGCGCAGTCCGCCCAGGTCGTTGCACCTGGGCCGGGCGGGGCCAGCAGGCGACGTCGTTGCTGGCAAAGACGCAGATGCCGATGCGGCGCAGCGCCGCCATGTAACAGCCGTCGCAGACCGGGCCCTCTGGCCAGTGCGTGACCGCAGGGCAGGCCTGCCCGCAGTGGGCGCAGGCGCTCGTTCTCCTTGGCGCACAGCGCAAGCAGACCGGCTGCCCGGCGGCGATCCCGGTGCAGGGACGCTGCTTGCCACAGGCCGTGCACAGCGCCGGCGGCGGCCGGTAGCAACCGGAGCAGATGTCCGGCCCGTCGGCTCGCGCCCGTTTGGAGATCGGCCGGACCCGTCCGCAGCGGCCGCACAGACGGGCCGCGCTGGCGCTCACGCTTGCTCCGGGGCTTCCATCACGATCCGGGCCCGCTTGGGGCGCGACCCGGCCGGTGCGCTTCCCGCGGCGGCGCCGGTGCTTAGTCGCTCAGAAGCTGGGTGGAGTGATAGCCCAGACGCTGGCGGAGGGCTTTGTGCCCGGGTTGGAGTAGCGGTGAGGTGCGATCGATTCGAAACTCAAGGTGTCACCGGCGCACACGTGGTACTTGACTTCGCCGATCCAGTAGTCCAGTTCACCGCTGAGCATCAGGCCAACTTCTTCTCCGGCGTGGGTGTGCGGAACGTCCCCAGAGGAGGCACCGGGAGCTACCTCCATGATCAGCATCTCGAGCCGTCCCGTGGGGTTCGGGTTGAGCAGCTGGTACGTGATGGCCGCGTTGCCGGTGCGAGCGATCTGGACTCGTTGCTCGAGAGTCGTCAGTATTCGGGGGGCACCTTCGACTGTCCGGAAGAGCTGACTCAACGAGACACCCAGCGCGTCCAGGATGGTGCGAAGGGTGCTGATAGTTGGGCTATTGACATCCCGCTCGACGTTCGAGAGGTAGCTACGCGAGAGCTTCGTAGCCTGGGCTAGTTGCGCCATGGTGTAGCCGCGTTCCAGACGCGCTCGCTTGATGTGAGGACCGAGGGCGTCCGAGGCGACGGGGGCGACCGGGGGGACCTCCGGGGCGTGCAGGTCCGGTGCGAGCTTCATGACCTCGACCATCCCAGCCTCCTCACATCGGCAGGCCCGGGAGGCTACGGCGATCACGGACCTGGAAGGTGCAGAAAACTTTACATCTTGTCCAGCATACTACTTGACATCGAAGCCCAGCATCCTCGATGCTGTGTCCACAATAGTGGCGCTCCTGGTTGTCAGAACAGCGCGCCAGCACTTTTCATCTGAGGTCGCTTGGCTTCTCTCGATCACCTGGCGCCCGTTCTCGTCATTCCCCCCCTTGAAGGGACGGATCCACCAATGGCATCTCGCACTCTCTCTGTCGGCGCCATCGCCATTGCCGCGTGTGCGGCGCTGAGCTTGTCTGCGTGCTCGACCAACACCGCCAACACCGCCAGCGGTGGGGGCACGGCATCGAACGGAGGTGGCGGCTCTGGCGCAACGATCGGAGTGGCGATGCCAATCAGCGGCCCGGATGCGCCACTGGCCGACCCGATCGTGAAGGGGATCAAACTGGCGGTCAAGGAGGCCACCGCCAAGGGCGACCTTCCGGGACCCTTGTCGCTCTCAGTCGAGGACGACCAGGAGAAGCCGGAGATCGGCAGTTCCCTAGCTCGCAAGTTCTGCGGCGACAACAACGTCATCGCCGCCATCGGCGACTACGCCAGCACGGTCGCGCTAGCAGCGCAACCGGTGTACGCCCGGTGCGGGTTGGCGCAGCTGGTTCCGACCGCGTCGAACGACAAGCTGTCGGCCGGGGGCTACAAGAGCTTCTTCCGAAACACCGCGAAGAACTCGGACGCCTTGGTCTCCGCCGTCAACTGGATCACGACCAAGCATCCCGAGGTCAAGACCGTCCTCACGATCGACCTGAACACCGCATCGACGCTGGACCCGGTTGCCCAGTTCGTGGAACAGGCGAAGAACAAGAACCTCACTGTCCTCGGACAGGTCCACGCCGCCGCGGGCCAGACCGACTTCCGGGGAGCGCTGACCGGCATCATCGCGGAGAAGCCGGACCTGGTATACCTCAGCACCTTCTTCAACGAGGGCGCCCTGATGACCAAGCAGCTGCGCGAGCTGAACTACACCGGACGGATCTTCGGCCTCGACGGCAACGACAGCCCCGACTTCGTCAAGATCGCCGGGACGAGTGCCGCGGAGGACTTCGAGCTGGCCTCACTCGGCGTTGACCCGTCCAAGACGCCGGAAGCCGCTCCGTTCGTCGCCGCCTACCAGAAGGAGTACGGGTCAGCGCCGAACAGTGCCGCCGCGCAGGCTTACGACACCGCCCAGGTGGTCATCAACGCCTGGCACAGCACCAAAGGCGGCACGGACAGGGCGAAGATCATCGCCGCAATCGCGGCCACTCAGATGACCGGGACGGGTGGCCCGATCAAGTACGACAGCAACGGGAACCTAGAGAACCCGGCCGTCGGCATCTTCGGCGTCCAGAAAGGTGCTCTGACCTTCCTGGGAAAGGGCTAACGACTGCCGGTGGCCCCGTCCAAGGGAGCGACCGGCCCAAGAGGGGCCGGTCAGCCAGGGAGGGATGGATGCGTCACAGCACCGGCGGCGGTTCCCGTTAGCAGCCCCGCCCCTTCGCTCGGAGCCGCACCACTCACCCAGGCCGCCACTAGTCTGCCTTTGCCGATCGGAGGAGAGACCATGACAGTACTCACGCAGCAACTCATCAACGGGCTCACCCTCGGGTCCATCTACGCACTCGTCGCCCTCGGCTACACGATGATCTTCGGCGTCCTCGAGCTGATCGCCTTCGCCCAGGGCGGGGTCTATATGGTCGGCGCTTACGTTGGTCTCGCCGTCGCTTCCGGCGCTCTCGCCGGCAACCCGGTCGTGACACTGGCCGCCACCCTGGTCACGGCCGCCGGGGCGGGAGCGATCATCAACATGTTGATTGACAGGGTCGGCTACCGACCAATCCGGGGAGCCAAGAGACTGATCCCGCTTATCAGCGGCATTGGCATCTATATGTTTCTCGAGAACGGCGTCGGGGTGGCCATCGGCAAGGAGCCGCGCCCGTATCCCGCGTTGCTACCACAAGGTTCGCTGCAGTTCGCGGGCCTGGTGGTCACCAAAGCGCAGATCACGGTGGCAGTCATCGCCGTGATTTGCATGATCGCGCTTTATCTGATCGTGCAGCGCACCCGCACGGGACTGGCGATGCGCGCGGTCGCTGAGCGGCCTGCGACAGCCGGTCTGATGGGCATCGAGTCGGAGCGCGTCATCATCTTGACGTTCGCCCTGGGCGGCGCCCTGTCGGCCGTCGCCGGCGTTCTCGTCGGAACCTACGTCGGTGTGGCCACGCCCACCATGGGGTTCCTCATCGGCGTCAAGGCGTTCGCTGCAGCCGTCATCGGCGGCATCGGCTCCATCCCCGGAGCTATGGTCGGCGCGCTCAGCGTCGGGGTGGTGGAGTCACTCGGGGCCGGCTACATCTCCAGCGCTTGGGGTGACGCCATCGTCTTCGCCGCACTCATCCTCGTTCTTGTCGTACGCCCCAGCGGGTTCTTCGGCGCCGCACACGTCGAGAAGGTGTGAGATGAGCCAGCACCGGGTCCCCGATGACGTCACAGCCCCGGCCACCGCCCCGCCGCCGCACCCCGGCGCCTCTACCTCCACAGGGCAGGTACACCTGGGGGATCAGGTGCTAATGCCGGCTCATAGATCAGACAGCCGGGGTCTGTTGACACGGCTTCCGACCAGGGTACGGGTTGGGCTGGCAGCGCTGTTCTTCGTCGTGCTCGCCCTCATCCCGACGTTCTCATCGCAGCAGTACTACCTCGATGTGCTCATCAAGGTCGGTCTCTGGGCCATGCTGGCCTGCGGGCTGAACATTGTGGTCGCCCAGGCCGGCCTGCTCGACCTCGGGTACATCGCGTTCTGGGGTGTCGGTGCCTACACCACGGCCCTGTTCAGTTCCACTGCCCACGACCTTCACCTGCCGACTTGGGTGTGTTTGCCCGCGTCAGCGGCCGCCGCTGCGGTCTTTGCGATCATCATCGGCTTCCCAACCCTCCGGCTGCGCGGGGATTACCTGGCCATCGTCACCCTCGGGTTTGGCGAGATAGTCCGTATCGCGTTGAACAACCTCGTCACACTCACCGGCGGCCCCTCCGGCATCCAAGCCATCGACCCGCCGACCCTTCCCGGCTTCGAGGCCGGCTCCCAGCTGGCGCCTTACTACTACCTCGTCCTCGCCGGGGTCGTCCTGGTTGTCGCCGTGAGTGTCTGGCTTCGCCGGGGCCGGTTGGGGATGGCATGGGTAGCTCTTCGCGACGACGAGCTGGCCGCCCGAGCCAGTGGGCTCTACCCGCTGCGCTACTACCTGCTCGCCTTCGGCCTCGGGGCGACGTTCGCTGGCCTGTCCGGCGGAATGTTCGCCTACGTACAGGCGGCCGTCTCACCTGACTCGTTCACCGTGGACCAGTCCTTCCAGGTACTCGCAATCGTGGTCCTGGCAGGGCTGTCAGGCCGCGTATGGCCCGTCCTGCTCGCCACCGCCTTGATCATTGTCCTGCCTGAGGCCCTACGCGGCTTCGACGAGTACCGGCTGGTCCTGTTCGGCCCGATCCTCGTGGCGGTCGTTGCCTTCCGACACAACGCCGCCGCGATCAAGCGACTCGGCCGCAACCTGATGGAACGCAGCAGCCGCGGCGCCGTACGACCCGCCGACAGCGCGAGCCTGCAACACGGCGAAGCCGAAGGAAGCCTGCGATGAGCCCTGCCAGCGCCCCTGCGGTCACGTCCGACGGTTCTCGAGCCACCCTGGTCGTTGACAACGTCACCAAACGCTTCGGCGGAGTCACCGCCATCTCAGGCTTCAGCTTGAGCGCACACCCTGGCGTGACAGGGCTGATCGGCCCCAACGGCGCCGGCAAATCGACGGTGTTCAACGTCATTACCGGCCTCTTCAGACCCGACGACGGCAGCATCACCGTCAACGGCATCGACGTGACCACACGCGCGGTGCACAAGATCGCCCAGTCCGGGGTCCGTAGGACTTTCCAGAACATCCGTCTGTTCGCCGAACAGACCGCCCTCGACAACGTAGCGGTCGGCGCACTCAGCTCCTCCTCGATGACGGTCGTCAAGGCGCGGGAGGCAGCCATGGAGACCCTGACCATACTCGGGCTAGACGGGCTAGCCTCACTGCGGCCACATGAGCTGCCGTACGCGTCCCAGCGACGGATCGAGATCGCCCGATGTCTGGTCGCCGAACCGAGCGTCCTGCTCCTGGATGAGCCAGCCGCTGGGATGCACGCCACGGAACGCGCCGCACTCATCGACACCATCGTTCAGCTCGGCGATTCCGGCCTGACCGTTCTGCTCGTAGAGCACGACGTGGCTCTTGTCTCGGCTGTCTGTTCCTTCGTAGTGGTCATGGACTTCGGGCACCAGATCGCTTCCGGCACACCAGCCGAGGTCACCAACGACCCACGAGTGATCGAGGCCTACTTGGGAGCCGAGAAACATGACTGACCGGACGCGCCCGCTCGCCACACGTGGGGATAGCTTCGGGACGCCAGCTGCCGCCAGGGTTCCGCTCGGCGACTCCCAAAGCGCCGCCTCCCAGCCCGAAACGCTGGGAGCATCTACGGCCTTGGTTCAGGTCCAGGGACTGTCCGTCAGCTATGGGGCCATCGCTGCACTACGTGGAGTCTCCCTCACCGCTGCCGCTGGCGAGGCCGTCGCCATTCTCGGCGCTAACGGAGCGGGAAAGACCACGCTGCTGAGAGCACTGTCTGGGCAGCTAGCGGCCAAGTCGGGGACGGTCACACTCGAGGGTCAGCCCATTCTCGGGCTACGTCCCGCGAAGATCGTTCAGGCTGGCATCGCTCACGTGCCCGAGGGGCGACAGATCTTCGGCCGGCTCAGCGTGCGAGACAACCTGCGCCTCGGTGCCTTCCTACCCAGCAAGGGCAAGCTGCTCGCCGAGGACGAGGAGCGGATCTACTCGCTGTTTCCGCGCCTGAGTGAGCGGGCCGAGCAGATCGCCGGCACGATGAGCGGCGGTGAGCAGCAGATGCTCGCGATCGGCCGAGCGTTGCTGTCGCGGCCCAAGGTCCTCTTGCTCGACGAACCGTCGATGGGACTGGCTCCAATCATCGTCGACCAGATCTTCGAGACCCTCACCCGGATCAGTCGCGAAGACCAGCTCACCTTGGTGATCGTGGAGCAGAACGCTCGAGCGGCACTCGACCTCGCGGAACGCGGCTACTTGCTCGAGTCCGGTGAGATCACCGCTGAGGGAAACTCCGCCACATTGTCCGACTCGGCGATAAGAGCGGCCTACCTCGGCTCGACCGACCCGCCGTGACCGGGCGACCCGGCTAACGCCTACCCCGTAGCCGGTGGTGGCCATGGCGGGGACCGACGTCGCGAAGGACAACACGGAACACATGAAGAAGCGCCCGAGCTTGATGGACTCTCGAGTTGCTGATCCATCCACCAAGTACGACGCCAGCAAGGCACCGTCCCAACGAAATGGAAACTGACGTGGCACACGACGAACGAGAGAAGTATTTGATCCGCTACGCGGGCGACTTCGCCCCCTTTGTGGCCGCCAGAGCGCTGGGTGCCTGGGTGGAAACCACCGACGGGCAGCGGATCCTTGACTTCACCTCAGGTCAGATCAGTTCGACCCTCGGCCACAACCACCCCAAGATCGTCGAGGCGATCCAGCGGTCGCTGCGCGAGATCATTCACCTGAACTCGTGGATGCTGAACGAGGACGTCCTGGAACTGGCCAGGAGACTGGCTGAGATGCTGCCTGAGCCGCTGACGCGCTCCATGCTGCTGAACGTCGGGTCAGAGACCAATGAGGTGGCCTTCCGTCTGGCGAAGTCTTACACCGGCAAGTTCGAGATGGTCGGTCTCACCCGGGCCTACCACGGGCTGCTGGCGGGAACCAGCTCGCTGACGTACACGATGGGCCACAAGGGTTACGGCCCGCTGATGCCGGGCAGCTTCGCCATCCCAGCGCCCTACCAGTACCGCTGCCCGATCCGGCACTGCCTGAACGCCTGCGACAAGCTGTGCCTGGACGTGGGATTCGAGACCGTCGACCAGGCGTCGGTCGGCCAGCTCGCCGCGATGATCGTGGAGCCGGTGCTGTCCACCGGCGGGATCATCCCGCTGCCCGACGGGTACCTGACCGCCGCGAAACAGAAGTGCGACGAGCGCGACATGCTGTTGATCGTCGACGAAGCGCAGACCGGCTTCGGCCGGACCGGGGAGATGTTCGCGTTCGAGCACGACGGGGTCACCCCCGACATCCTTACCGTCTCCAAGACCCTCGGCGGGGGAGTCCCGCTGGGCGCGACCGTCACCAGCGCCGAGATCGAGGACCGTGCCCACGACAACGGCTTCCTGCACCTAACTACCCACGTGTCAGACCCGATGCCGGCCGCGGCGGGATTGGCGGTGCTGGACGTGATCGCCGCGGAGGACTTGGTCGGGCAAGCCCGGAAGATGAGCGAACACCTCTTCGGGGAGCTGCACAAGCTGCAGGAACGGCACGAGGAGATCGGTGACGTCCGCGGCAGGGGTCTGCTCGTCGGTCTGGAGCTCGTCACCGACCGCGACACCAAGGAACCCGCCAGCGCGCTGGGGGCGGCCGTCACCGCCGAATGTCTGCGACTTGGCCTGTCCATGAACATCGTCAAGGGCGACGGGTCGACCAGCAACTGCCTCCGGATGGCGCCGCCGCTGTCGATCACCACCGACGAGATCGACATCGCCGTCACCATCCTCGACCAAGCCATCACCACCTGTAAGGCCGGCACCAACGCCGGGTCTCCGGTCCCCGGGGGCATCGAGTAGCCGCAGCCCGGTCCTAAACCGTGCACGGCGTCGCCGGCGACTTACGAGTGGCTCCTGCCCGGGTCCCGTCCTAGCCGGGCCCGCGACGGGTCAGCCGACCCGTCGCGCCCGAAACCATCTCGCAGCGGCGAGCCTTCTGCTAGCTCGCATCCCTGACCGTCCGAGAAAGGACCAACAGCCATGAAGATCGGTGTCCCGACCGAGATCAAGACCGACGAGTTCCGGGTAGCAATCACCCCGGCCGGTGTCCGCGACCTGGTCGCCCGCGGCCACGAGGTGCTCATCCAGTCTGGCGCAGGCACCGGCTCGTCGATCGAGGACGACGCCTACGCTGCCCAGGGAGCCCAAATTGTCCCCACCGCGGCGACCCTGTGGGCCGGCGCAGGCCTAATCTTCAAGGTCAAGGAGCCCCAGCCGCAGGAGATTGCGATGTTGCGTCCGGGCCAGATCCTGTTCGCGTACCTGCACTTGGCTCCCGACACGGCACAGACCGACGCCCTCCTCGCGTCTGGGGCCACCTGCGTCGCCTTCGAGACGGTCACCGACACCCACGGCCGGCTCCCCCTGTTGAGTCCGATGTCCGCCGTCGCCGGACGCCTCGCCACCCAGGTAGGCGCGGGCTTGCTGGAGCGGCTCCGCGGCGGCCGCGGGGTCCTGATGGGCGGAGTCCCGGGCGTGCCTGCGGCGCGGGTTGTCGTCCTCGGCGGCGGGGTGGTCGGCGCAAACGCGGCGGTCGTAGCCGCTGGCATGGGCGCCGACGTGACCGTGTTCGACCGCTCCCTGGACCGCCTCGCGGAGCTGGACGCGCTCTACGGGACCGCGCTGAAGACCCGCTACTCCACTACCCTGGCCGTCGAGGAGGCGCTGTTTAGGATCCACGTTAAAATAACCTAGGTTTTATGGTGTGATGGCTTTACGGTTGTGCTATGGCGGTGGACATGCAGGTGGCAGAGGCTGCGGGGCGCAGGTACACGGCGTTGCGGGCGCATCTGGAT
>JAABVA010006081.1_pt1 | contig 10755 bp, 9 predicted proteins | sample 5560331 | NCBI WGS metagenome assembly JAABVA01 (sample SAMN12812661, study PRJNA571458) | rock metagenome | isolation source: Antarctica rocks | place: Antarctica: Victoria Land, Mt New Zealand sud | collected 2016-01-07 | reverse complement strand
ATGGAGCGGGAGACCGGACTCGAACCGGCGACGTACTGCTTGGAAGGCAGTCACTCTACCAACTGAGTTACTCCCGCATGCTCCGCATATGCGCGACACTGGTCATTGTGACACTCCCAAGGCTAAAACCTTGGGCTTCTCGCCGCAGCGAGCTACGTGCGGGGTGTCCACCCGAACTACCTGGATGACTCCAGGATACGTGGATATTGTGCCGCGCCCGTGTTCATCGCACGCAACCCACGACCCTTTCAGTCTACCACAGATGCGCCGCGGTAAAGCGCGGGGCCGCGGGCGCCATCGTCAGCACCGTGCTGCGCGGCTTCCACGCGACCCTGCTGGGCCTCGCGCTCGGCCCCATCGACACCGTGTTCACGACCACGGGCCTCCTAATGCTGGCCGGCGGCCTCTACGCGATGGTCAACCTGCGTGACATCAATCCATTGCAGCCTTGAATGCAAAAGGTGTATCCCTGGTCACCTACCCAAACATGCGTTTGAAGCCCAGGCCCTTCTTGGCGCGGCGCTGGAAGGCTTCGTCGACGAGGAAGGCGATGTCATCGGGCCGCATGATGTGCTGGAACGGGCCGAACGCGCCGTCGGCGAACGCGACGCCGCCAACGGCGACGAACTCCTCCAGCTCGGTGACGGTGACCGCTTCGGCCAACCCCCGGTCCAGGCGATGGCCAAGCGCGCGCAGGAAGTCCTCGTAGCCCGACGGCAGGAGCGGGGAGGACGGCCGCCGCGTGTCGCCCTTACCGCGCGCCGCGTAGGCGTTGGCGACAACTTGCGCGAAGTCGCGGTTGGGGAACTCCAGCGCCTCCGGCACGCGGCTGGCGCCGGCCGGAAGGGCGCGGACGAGGAAGCCGCCGCCGATCTCCATCAAGTTGACGGCGCGATACTCGTAGAGGTCCAGCTGGCGCCCGATGACGCGCAGGCGATTCTCGTACGTCGGACGGAGTAATTCGTCCGGGATCGCGCCAGCGACCGATGGCGCGATCACCGCCTCCGTGGTGGAGAGGTTTTGCACGCGCTGCCGGACGAGTTGGGCCATGGCCTCGATATAATCGCTCTTCTTGGGGATGTAGTCGACGACGCCGGCGCGGAACGCGGCGACGGCGACGCCCTCAGACTTCGCGTTGGACATCATGATGACCGGGAGGTCGGGCTTGCGCTGATGGATGCGCACGAGTGTCTCCAGCCCGTCGATGCCGGGTAGCTGGTAGTCGAGCAGGCACAGGTCACAGGGGTGCGCCCCCACCCATAGCACGGCCGCCTCGCCACTCGGCGCGTGGATGGGACGCGGCAGATCGAGATGTTCCATGGCGCGCGCGATGCGCTGCGCCTGGTCTTTGTTGTCTTCGACGAGTAGTACGACAGAGTCCCAAATCACAGGTTCTCTCCTTCCCACACGGATTGCACGGACCGCAGGGGGGCGCGCTTCATGGCCGACCAGTAGAGCAGCGTGTTACCCAGCACGGCGCGCAGGTCGTGCATGAGGCTCGGCTTGCTAATGTAGCCGCTCGCGCCGAGCTCGTAGGCGCGCGCGATGTCGGATGACAACTCCGACGAGGTGAGCATAACCACGGGGAGCCGCCGAAGCGCCGCGTCCTCCTTGATCCGAGCCAGCACGTCGAGTCCCGATAGCCCCGGCATATTGATGTCGAGCAGCACGAGGTCGGGCGCGTCCTCCGCCGACCGCAGTAACGCCAGCGCCTCCGTCCCATCGCTCGCCGTCTGTATCTCCGCCGTTTTGTCCGATTCCTTGATCGCCCGCGTGATGAGCACTGCATGGTCCGGGTCGTCGTCCACGAACAGGACGCGCAGCGCCGGCGCGTAGGTCACCATAATGTCTCTCCTCTCAACAGGGCCTGCGACTAACGTCGCATGGTAGGCTAACAGCGACTAACGTCGCTCAGAAACAGTACATTCATAGCAGTCTGTGTCATGCGGCGGCGTCCTCTCTCGCGTCTCTCATGTCTCTCTCCCCTTTGTCCGTGCCCCTATCCGTGCAGTCGTCAAGGGCGGGCAGGGTGAACAGGAAGGCAGCGCCTTGGCCAGGTTGCGACTCGACCCAGATACGGCCGCCGTGGCGCTCCACGATGCGCTGGCACACGGCGAGCCCGATGCCCGTCCCCTCGTACTCGGTGCGGGTGTGCAAGCGCCCAAACATCTGGAAGATACGCGCGGTGTGCGCGGGGGCGATCCCGATGCCGTTGTCCACCACGCGCACGAGCCAGCGGTCGCCCTGCCGCTCCGCCTCCACACGGACCAGGGGCGGCGTGTCGGGCCGCGTGAACTTGAGGGCGTTGCCGATCAGATTCTGGAAGAGTTGGCCGAGTTGGGCCGCGTCGCCGTGCACCGCCGGCAGCGCGTCGTAGACGACCCGCGCGTCGCTCTCCGCGATGCGCGCGTCCAGGTTGGCGACGGCGGCGGCGACGAGGCCCCCACAGTCGGTTGGCCCGAACGCCGCGCCGTGCGTGCCGACGCGCGAGTAGGCGAGCACGGCTTTGATCAAGGCCGACATGCGTTGAGCGCCGTCGGTGGCGAACCCGATGAACTCATCGGCGTCCGCGCCAAGCTTACCCTGGTAGCGCCGTTGGAGCAGCGTCAGGTAGCTGGTGATCGTGCGCAGGGGTTCCTGTAGATCGTGCGACGCGACGTAGGCGAACTGCTGCAGCTCGGCGTTGCTCCGCTCCAGTTCGCGCCGGTTCTCCACCAGCGCCGCCTCGGCGCGGGCGCGCTCGGTGATGTTCGTGGACACACCGATGACGGAGATCAGGCGACCCTGCGCGTCGTGCAGCGGTGTCAGATGGTTGTCGAAGACGGCGCCGTGCACCTGACTGGGGAAGGTGACAGGCGTCCCGGCCAGCGCCCGCCGTGTATCGTCCAGGAGCGCGGGCTGATCCCGGTACACGTCGAAGACGGAGCGTCCGACCACGGCGCCTGGCTCCCGCCCCAGAGCGGCCAACCCAGCTCCGTCCGACATCGTGTAGACACCATCGGGGTCGATAGTGAAAAGAATGAGCGGCGCGTTGGCGACGACTGTGCGCAGGCGCTCCTCGCTCACACGCAAGGCGTCGAAGGCGGCGGCCTGCCCCAGGGCGGCGCCCAGGACGCCAGCCATGAGTTGCAGCGTTTGGACGGCGCGCGCGTCGAAGGCGTGCGTCGCCGTGGCGCTCACCTTAAGCGCGCCGACGACGGCGCCGCCATGGCGCAGAGGAACGACAACCATCGAACCGATGCCCAGACGCCGGCAGATGACGGGATCGGTGCGCGGGTCGATCGCCGCGTCAGCGCAATAGAGGGTCTCGCCCGTGCGCACGCACAGGCCGGTAAGGGTCCCTATGAGCGGCAAGCGGGTCCCCTCATAACCCTCTAGCGTGCCAGTGACGGCGTGATAGACCATGTCCTCGCCCTCGACCAACTCGACCACCGCGCCATCGGCGTCGCTCAACTCTTGCGCGCGTGCGGCGATCAAGGGCAAGACGACGCGCGTATCCAGGTCGGCCAGAGCGACCTCCTGCTGGATCGCGATGACGCCGGAAAGCCGCTCCGCGTCCGCACGCAGGATTGTGCGCTCCTGGTCCAACGCCGCCTCCATGGCCCGGCGTGCGCTTACATCTCGGATAATGCCACCGTAGAAGGCGCCCTCAATGGTCTCCCAGGAGGACAGAGATAACTCGATGGGGAACGCGGAACCGTCCTTGCGCTGGCCTTGCAGTTCCAGCGTCTGTCCCAACGAGTGCGGCGCCTCCCCGCGCGCCAACCGCTCCAGGCCACTCTGGTGAGCCGCGCGGTACTCCTCCGGCATCAGCAGGGTCAACGGCTGACCGATTGCCTCGCAGAGGGTATAGCCGAAAATCGCCTCGGCCCCCTTGTTCCAGGAGATGATGCGGCCGGCGCTGTCGGACGCGATGATCGCGTCGTGGGCCGCTTCGGCGACGGCGCGGTAGCGCTCTTCCTCAGCCCGCAGCGCCTCCTCCTCAGCCCGCAGCGCCTCCTCGGCGCGCACGCGGTCGGACACGTCGGTCGCCACCGCAACCACCTCGCGCACCACCCCCCCCACGTCGCGCGCCGGGCTGTAGTGGGTCTCGAACACGCGGCCGCGCACGGTGGCCACGCTCGTCGTTTCCTCTCCGGCTAGGGCGCCGCGCAGGGCAGCGAGGATAGCCGGGGCGTCACGGAAGATCTCGAACATGGACCGGCCGACCGTTTCGTTCGGGGCGCGCCCCATCGTGGCGAGTCCGCGTCCTTCACAAAGGGTGACGACGCCGGTCGCGTCGATCGTCGTGAGCACGATCGGGGCGTCGGCGATGGTCACCCGCCGCCGCTCCTCGGAGGCGCGCAGCGCCTCCTCGGCGCGCACGCGGTCGGTTACGTCCACGCACACGCCGATCACGCCCGTCACGCCGCCCCGTGCGTCGCGCAGCGGGGTCGCGCGGGCGTCGAGGATCCGCTCCCCCACGCGACGGAGGAAAGCGACCTCCTCGCCGACGAGGGCGCGGCCCAGGTGCTCCAGGATCTCCGGGTGCGCGGCGTGGACGTCTCGATAGGGCCGGCCGACCACCTGGTCCGGCGCGACCCCCACCGTCGCGAGGCCGGCGCCGTCGGAGAAGGTGAAGACGCCGTCCGCGTCCAGGGCGAAGAGGATGACTGGGAGATGCGTGATGAGGGTGCGTAGACGTTCCTCACTCGCACGCAGGCGCTCCTCCGCCTCCACACGCGCGGTCACGTCGCGGCTGGTCACGATGACGCCGCGCACGGCTGGGTCAGTGAGCCGGTTGGTAGCGACACACTCCAAAGTGCGCCAGGAGCCATCGGCGTGGCGGTGGCGGCAGGTCAGCGTCACGGAGGGCCGGCCCTCCGTGACGCAGGCGGCCATGGCGGCATGGACATGGGCGCGGTCGTCGGGGTGGATCGCGGCGAGCGGGCCACCGGCGGCCTGGTGCAGGTCCTCGATGGACGCGCCCAGGATTCGCGCGTAGGAGGGGCTGCCGTAGAGCGCGCCGCCGTCGGGGGCGAGGACGCACACGAGATCGCTGCCGTGCTCCGCGAGGGCGCGAAAGCGCGCCTCCGAGGCGGCCAGTTCGTCGGCGCGGGCCTGCAACTGCCGGCGCATCGCATCCATCTCCGCGCCCAGGCGAACAAACTCGCGGGCGCCCGCGATGGCGACGGGTTGCGTGAGGTCGCCGTGCCCAATGGCCCCCGCCGCGCGGCGCAGGGCCGCGAGCGGGCGCGTGACCGCGCGCATGGCCCGCCAGCCCAGCAGCAGCCCCAGGCTGATGGCGCTAGCGAAGAGCGCGGCGAACAGCCGGTCAGTCATGACGCTCGTCGCCACGCTCGCGCGCAGGTCCTCCTGGCGAGCGCCGTCAAGACGGGCGATGATCCGGTTGGCGGCGGCGCGGTAGCGGTCAAAGAGGACCTTGCCATGGTCCTGTTGGGCGATGAGGGCGGCCGCGCCGCGCGGGGCCGGCAAGGGATGGACGAGGACGTCCGTCGCCCAGCGGTCCCATGCATCCCCGGCGCGCCACTCCGCACGCACCAAGGGCAACGCGGCAGGCTCGGCGGCCGTGAGCAGGTCCTGCCGCTGGCGCAGCGCGGGGAGCGCGCGCCGGGCCACGTCGTAGGGCTGGAGGAAGCGCTGCCGGCCGGTCAGCAGGTAGCCGCGCAAGCCGGTCTCCTCGTCGTCGCGCAGCTTGGTTCCTTGCAACACCACGCCAGAGAGGGCGTCGATGGTGTTGACGGTATGGGCGTAGCTGGCACGGAGCCGATCGGCGCTGACGGCGGCGCAGAACCAGGTCAGCCCAAGCAAGGCGACGACGGCGAGCGTACTCGCGGACAGGCGAACGACGATGCTACGGCTCGCCCCATGTTGATTCATCACCGAAGCCTCCGCTTGTCGCGCTCGTCGCGCCTGTCGTGTGTACACACATCGGTATCGCCGCATCCGGCTCGCGCCGCAATGACCCATCTGTCATCCTCCACCCTTCCTGGTTGATTCAGCGCTGGCATGGCTTATGCGTCACACGTTATCCTGAAACATCACCATACGTAGCTGCTGTTGCGCGCCATGTCATGGACAGCGGCGCCACAGACACCACCTACCGCGAAAGGAGTAGCTCGCGATGCAGGAAAACCATGAGGTCGTCGATGCCGGAGGGACCCCGGAACGCCGCAATATCTACGCCGTGTTCGACCACGAAGAGCAGGCGCGCGAGGCCGAGCAGGCGCTCTCCGCGCTCGGTGTCCCCACACAACGCCTCGCGCACTCGGCGGCGGCGGGCGACCTGAGCGAGTCGAAGAAGGACGCGGAAGGGTTCGTAGGCAAGTTCACCAACTGGATCAAAGGCTACGGCGGTGAGGATATGGAGGCCAAGCGCTACTCCGTCCATATCGACGCCGGCCGCGTCGTCATCGCCGCCCCCGCCGAGAGCCAGGACAACGCCCAGGATATCACGCGCATCCTGACACAGTATGGAGCCTACGACGTCACCTACTTCAGCGATTGGACAATCGTGCACGAAAGCCCGGCCGCCAACGCGCGGCACGGTATGCCCACCAACGAGGCGGCGACCGAGGCCGACGAGTATACAACCGGAGATATCACGCCGGGACAATCGCCCCGTTCGCACGCCGAGTAGTCCGAAAATCCGGTCGAGAATGGGCTGTTTAAACGTGATATACTCGCGGTTATGACCACCGATCGAGAAACATTCTTGCTCGACGACCACGACGAGCTGCGCCGCGTGATCGACGAGCGGATCAATAGCGTTCCCCTGCCGCCGGCCCTCGTGTTCAATTGTCACATTACGGGACTGGCCGTGGCGCGTTCGCTCGGCGCGCGCGGCGTGCCGGTCATCGCGCTCGACAAGGACGAGCGCGGCTTCGGGCTGCATTCGCGCCACGTCGCCGTGCGCGGACGCCTACCCTCGCCGCTGGACGACGAAGACGCGTTCGTCGCGCGGTTGCTCGAGATCGGCGCGCTGCTCGACCGGCGCGGCGTGCTCTTCCCCGCCAACGACGAGTGGGTGCTCGGCCTCGGCCGCCACCGCGCGCGGCTCGCGGAGTACTATGACATCCCCTTCGCCGATGAGGCGACGGTTGAGCGTATCCTCGACAAGAAAAGCCTCTATGAGGCCGCCGGGACGCTCGACATCCCGGTCCCGCGCACCTGGGACCTGGCGGAGCACGACGCGGCGCGTCTCGCCCGCGAGGTCGCCTACCCATGTATCCTGAAACCGCGTGAGCAGCGCTCCTTCACCGAGCAGTTCGGCGTCAAAGTCATCGAAATCCCCGACGCGGCCGAACTCATAGACTGGGCGCGCCGCACCGCCGGCCACGGCATGCTCGCACAGGAGATTGTGCCGGTCACGCCCGACGGTTTCCACTCGCTCTGCGCGTACGTGACGCCCGACGGCACGACGCTCGGCGCGTTCGTAGGGCGCAAGGTCGAGCAATATCCGGCCGGTTTCGGCACGGGGTGCCTCGTCGAATCCGCCGCGCTCCCGCTCCTGGTGGAGCGCGGCGCGCGCGTGCTACAGGCGCTGAATTATTACGGCATCGCCGAGGTCGAGTTCCTCTACGATCCGCGCGACGGCGAACACAAGCTGCTCGACGTCAATACGCGCGTCTGGAAGTGGATCGGCCTCCCCATCGCGGCTGGGGTCGACTTGCCCTGGCTCGCCTACGCCACGACCGTCGGTCAACGAGTCGAGCCCGTCGCACCTCGTCCCGATGCGCTGACCTGGGTCTACCTCAAGGATTACATGGCGCTGCGCCGCTCCGGCGGCGCCGTGCGCGCGGCCGACTCTCTGAGCGAGGCGCAGTGGCTGGCGCTCATCACTGGAGGGGCGCGCGAGGCGGGCGTCGTCGAAGCCGTGCTTGACCCCGACGATCCACGCCCCTTTTATCAACTCTTACAAACCGAAATGGAGGGCGCGCGCTACTTCTGCGCGTGCTAACGAGGCCTGCGACTGCGGTCGCATGGCACACCAACGCCGACTGCGGTCGGTTGCCGTTTTTTAGCACCGCAGTGCCGTCCGCTGCCATGCGACCACAGTCGCAGGCCGCTTGCTAGTAAGGAGTACTCATGACAAAGCCACGGTTCGGCTTCTGGTTACCTATTTTCGGCGGTTGGCTGCGCAACGTCGAAGACGAAGACATGCCCGCTACCTTCTCCTACACGCTGGACGTGGCGCGCCAGGCCGAGGAGTGGGGCTATACGACGGCCCTCGTCGCCGAGTTGAACCTCAACGACATCAAGGGCGTCGATCAGCCCGTGCTCGAAGCCTGGACGACCAGCGCGGCCCTCGCCGCGACGACCCGCAACCTGGAGATCATGGCCGCGATCCGCCCCGGCTTCCGCAACCCCGCCATCGTCGCCAAGATGGCCGCTAATATCGACAACATCTCCGGCGGCCGCTTCACGCTCAACGTCGTCTCGGCGTGGTGGGCCGAAGAGGCGCGCCGCTACGGCATGGACTTCGTACCCCACGACGAGCGCTACGCGCGTACCACCGAGTTTATCGACGTGATGAAGGGCATGTGGGCCGGCGGTCCCTTCTCGTACCACGGCCACTACTACAATGTCGACGACGGCGTGCTGGCGCCGCGCCCCGTGCAACAACCGTGGCCGCGCCTGTACGCGGGCGGCGAGTCGGAGACCGCGCGCACGATGATCGCGACCCAATGCGACGCCTACTTGATGCACGGTGATACGCCCGAGGCGGTGGCCGCGCGCGTGGCCGACATGCGCACGCGACGCGACGCGCTGGGGCTGCCGCCGTTGAGCTTCGGTATGGCCGCCTACGCCATCGTACGCGACAGCGCCGCCGAAGCCGACGAGGAGATTGCGCGCATCACCAACGTGCGCGACGCCGCGGGCTACGCTGGCTACGGCGACTTCACCAGCCACTCACAACTGGAGCGCGAGCTCTCTCTGCGCGACTACTCCGTCTCCAACCGCGGGCTGCGGCCGGGACTGATCGGTACGCCCGAGACCGTCGCCGCGCGCGTCCGGGAGTTCGCCGACGCCGGCATCGACCTGTTCCTGCTGCAGTGCAGTCCCATGCATACCGAACTCGAGCGCTTCGCGCGTCAGGTCATGCCACTGGTTTAGCGGTTTGTCGTCCCTCCGTGGGTTTATGCCACAGCCACCCGGCTCCCGCGACCAGCAGGCTGAGCAGGGCGCCGATGAGCAGGGCGCTGGGCGCTCCGTAGCGGACGGCCAGCCAGCCCATCAGTAGATAGCCCAGCGGGAGGCTGCCGTCGAAGAAAAGGATAGCCACGCTCATGACGCGCCCGCGCAGGTGATCCGGCGCCACCGTTTGAAGCATGGTCACGGCCAGCGTGGTGAAGACAATCTCAGCGCCGCCCACGCTCGCGATCAGCGCCAACGACAGGGGATAAATGCGCGAGACCGCGAATACGGCCTCCAACACCCCAAAGACCAACGCGCCGATCAGCACGCGGGTGATCGTTGGCTTCTGGTTGCGCCAGGCCAGCCACAGCGACGCGATCAACGAGCCAACGCCAGACGCGCCCGAGAGAAAGCCAAAGCCCGTCGCGCCGGCGTGCAGCACACCCGTGGCGAAGAAGGGGAGCACGACGTTGAAGTTCGAGCCGAAGAGCAACACCAAGCCGGCAACGAGGATCACCAACGACACCGCGGGCGTGTTCCGGACATAATCCACACCCTCGCGCAGGCTCTGCCAGGTGGTCTGCCGCGCGCCCACGTTGGTGTGTCGGGGCGCCTGCGCATACAGTGTGCGCCTGTCGATCAGCGCCAGGCCCGCCAGCACCGCGATGAAGCTGAGCGCGTTGAGCAAGAAGAGCGAGGCCACGCCGCTGACGGCGATAATGACGCCCCCCAGGCCCGGCCCCACGATGCGCGTCAGATTGGAGAGCGAGGAGTTCAGGGCCACGGCGTTGGGCAGGTCCGCGCGTCCGACCAACTCGACGACAAACGCCTGGCCTGTTGGCCGGCCCAGGCAGTTCGTGAGCCCCAGCAGCAGCGCCAGGACATATACATGCCAGAGTTGGACGGTTCCGATGGCGATCAGCGCCCACAGGAGCAGGGCTTGGATCATGGCCGCCGCCTGGGTGCAGAATAAGACGCGCCGTTTGGGCCAACGATCAGCCAGGACGCCGCCGACGAGCGCGAAGAGCAGCACCGGCAGAGCTTGTAACGCGCCCACCAAGCCAAGCTGGAAGGCGCTATGGGTTAGCTCCAGCACCAGCCAGGTCTGCCCAATGCTTTGCATGTAGGAGCCGGTCAGCGAGATCATCTGGCCGAACCAGAACAGACGAAAATTGCGCTGACGCAAGGAGGCCCCAAGCACGCCGCTACGCCACGGCGTGCGCGGGAACGCGCAGCCACTGCTCCAGCTCCGCGGCGGGGAGCGGGCGGCTGATACCATAGCCCTGGGCGACGTCGCCATCCAGGGCCAGCAGCGTGTCCCAGACACCACGCGTCTCCACGCCCTCGACGACGACCCGCAATCCCCGTGTGCGGCCCAGGTCCAGAATGCACGTCACGATAGAGGCGTCCCCGGCCTCGGCGAGATGTGTCACGAACGACCGATCGACCTTGAGTTCGTCGACCGGTAACCGCTGCAGGAGGCCCAATGATAATCGCTCAGAGGGGGGTATGGACAGGATCTTGCAGGGCACCGAGGGCATGAGTGAGCACCCACCAGATGGTATCACAGCGGAGGAGTGGACCGCGACTCCTGCCGCCGTACGCGTGCTAGTGCGC
>JAABVA010006080.1_pt1 | contig 10757 bp, 11 predicted proteins | sample 5560331 | NCBI WGS metagenome assembly JAABVA01 (sample SAMN12812661, study PRJNA571458) | rock metagenome | isolation source: Antarctica rocks | place: Antarctica: Victoria Land, Mt New Zealand sud | collected 2016-01-07 | reverse complement strand
CCGAACCCGGAAGCTAAGCCCTCCAGCGCCGATGGTACTGCACCCGACAGGGTGTGGGAGAGTAGGACGCCGCCGAACAACCACCACCGAAAAGGGGACCCACACCGGGTCCCCTTTTCGGCATTTAATGGCCAATTACGCACCGTTTGTCGTTGTGCCTTTTTCGTGAATCAGCAGCAAACTGTAGGCCGCGAGGCTCTGGGCATCCATAATGTCGCCGCAGCGGATCGCCTTTTCCATGGCGGTGCGTTCCCACCATGCCGACTGCATGTCCTGTTCCTCGTGTTCCCGCTCGGGTTCTCCATGGGTCAGCCCGGTGGCCAGGTAAACTGACCCGCGCTGGCTGCTCATGCCGGGAGCGACGGCGAGGGTACCTAGCAGGGTCATGCGGTGCGCGGCCAATCCAGTTTCCTCGCGCAACTCTCGGGCCGCGAGTTCCGCGGGGGCAAGATGCATTCGGTCTGGCGCGGTGCCTTGCGGGAATTCCCAGCTCCGAAGACCCAGCGGATAGCGGAACTGCTCGACCAGGTGCACCTGAGTGTCACGGAGTGCGATGACGAGTGCGTAACTCGGCTTGTCCACCACGCCGTAGATACCCGCGCTTCCGTCGGCACGCCGGATGGCGTCTTCCCGCACCGTCATCCACGAGTTGGTGTAGACCTCGGTGGTGCTCAGTGCTTCCATGCGCTTTACCTGCCCTACTGTTGTGCCCGTGCGTCTAGTCATTGCGCGGTGCCAGGTGGACTACATCGGTCGGTTGACGGCTCACCTACCGAGCGCGATCCGACTGCTGCTGATCAAGTCTGACGGATCGGTGAGCATCCATGCCGACGACCGCGCCTACAAGCCGTTGAACTGGATGAGCCCGCCGTGCTGGCTCACCGAGGAGCTTGGCGTCTGGACCGTGACCAACAAGGCCGGCGAAAAGCTGGTGATCAGCATCGATGAGATCCAGCACGACTCCAGTCACGAGCTCGGGATCGATCCGGGGTTGGTGAAGGACGGTGTGGAGGCCCATCTGCAGGCCCTGCTCGCTGAGCACGTGCACACCCTGGGCGACGGCTACACCTTGGTGCGACGGGAGTTTCCCACCGCGATCGGTCCGGTGGACCTGTTGTGCCGGGACGGGGCGGCAGCGCGGGTGGAGCTCGACCTCGGGTCTGCCGGGACGGTCGACGGATCGGCGCCACCCACCCGGTACGTGGCAGTAGAGATCAAACGCAGGGCCAACATCGACGCGGTGGAGCAGCTGACGCGGTACCTGGAGCTGTTGAACCGGGACACCTCGCTCGCACCGGTCAGTGGCGTGCTGGCCGCTCAGCTGGTCGCTGCGCAAGCACGGACTCTCGCGGAGGACCGTGGCATCCGCTGTGTGGTTCTGGACTACGATGCGCTGCGCGGCATGGCCGTGGAGGGCACCCTGTTCTGAGACTAGGCGTCGTGGTTGATCTGGAGCAGTTCCTCGAGTGCGTCCAGCGCGGCCTCGGCGTCCGTCCCCCCGGCGGAGAGCACCACCTCGTCGCCATGGCGGACGTCGAGGGTTAGCACGGACAGCACACTTCGGGCGTCGACGGGTTCGGCCCCGGGCTTGCCGACGGTGACCGGTATGGACTGCCGGGCGGCCTCGGCAGCGAAGAGCGCGGCCGGGCGGGCGTGCAGTCCGACGGTGGAGGCAACAGTGACGGTGCGAGTTCGGTGCGCTGACTTCAAGGCGACGACGAGCACGGCCGACTCCACCGTGCCGGCGATGATGGCGAGCAGGTACAGCAAGGGATTGCCGATCAGCGGCACCACGAAGATACTGCCGTGGGGCGCCCGCAGGGTGGCACCGCAGGCCATTGACAGCCCACCGGTCACCGCCGAGCCCGCCATCACCGAGGGGATGATCCGGAAGGGGTCGGCCGCGGCAAAGGGGATGGCGCCTTCGGTGATGAAGCATGCGCCGAGCAACCAGGCGGACTTGCCGTTCTCCCGTTCCACCGGTGTGGCAGGCGTCTGCGGACCACCGTGGCCAGCGCCAGGCTCAGGGGCGGAACCATCCCGGCTGCCATCACGGCAGCCATGATCTCCAATGGTGCGCCCGTGGTGGCATTGGCTGCCGCGGTGAGCCCGACGGTGGCGAACGCGTAGGCCACCTTGTTCACCGGACCACCGAGGTTGAATCCCATCATCAGGCCGAGGAGCAACCCGAGCAGGTGGCATTCGTCCCGGTGGGGCCGTTGAGCACGTTGGTGAGGCCGGTCGTCGCCGCCGTGATCGGCTTGCCGACGACGATGAGCACGATGACACCGATGACCAGTGTAGACAGCAGCGGGATGACGACTGCATGATCGAGCGCAGCGCCTGGCCTGGCCAGTGCCGGCCCCGACGCGGCCGGGACGGCGGTGCGGAGCGAGCTCGACCGACAGGCGAGGGCCGGTAGCTGCTGAGTCGGCAGTATCCGGTGCTGCGGTATCCAGTGCGGCGGGCGTTTCGCGTCTTGTGCGACCATGCACCCACGTATCTGGTGGCAGCCATTGCCGCTGGCCCTCGACCAAACGGGAGACCTGACGTGGCGCGCGAGTTCTCGACCATCGGAGTTGTTGGCCTGGGCACGATGGGCGCAGGCATAGCGGAGGTATTCGCCCGCAGCGGGTTCGACGTCGTCGCTGTCGAGTACGACGCCGCCGGTCTGGAGCACGGTATGGGACACGTCGAGCACTCGACGGCGCGGGCGGTCTCCCGTGGCAAGCTCAGCGCGCAGGAGCAGGCCGAGCTGGTGGGGCGGATCTCCTTCAGCACGGCGCCGGAGGACCTGGCAGACGTCGGCCTCGTGGTGGAGGCGATCCCCGAGCGGCTCGAGCTGAAGGCCGCCGTGCTGAAGCGGCTCGACGAGATCTGCCGCCCCGATGTGGTGTTTGCGTCGAACACCTCTTCGCTCTCGGTGACCGAGCTCGGTGTGCAGACCGCACGGCCGGGCCGGGTCATCGGTCTGCACTTCTTTAACCCGGCACCGGTGCAAACCCTGGTCGAGGTGGTGCGCACCGTGGTCACCGAGCCCGAGGTGATCGAGGACGTCACGGCGTTGGCGGAAAAGATCGGCAAGGCCCCGGTGGTCATCGGTGACCGCGCGGGATTCATCGCGAACGCCCTGCTGTTCGGCTACCTCAACCACGCGGTGCGCATGCTGGAGGCGAAGTACGCCAGTCGCGAGGACATCGACGCGGCGATGCGCTACGGCTGCGGCTACCCGATGGGTCCGCTGGCGCTGATCGACCTCATCGGCCTCGACACGGCCTACGAAATTCTCGACACGATGTACCACCAGTCCCGCAACCGGCTGCATGCTCCTGCTCCGCTGTTCAAGCAGATGGTGACGGCCGGACTGCTCGGCCGGAAGTCCGGCCGCGGCTTCTACACCTACGCCAATCGCGACTCCAGCGAGATTGTTGCCGATGCGGGCGGGATCGCCGCTGCTGCCGAGTCCGGCATCCAGACCCGGCCGATCACCTCGGTCGGTGTGGTGGGAACCGGGACGATGGCCACCGGAATCGTCGAGGTCTTCGCCAAGGCCGGCTATGACGTGCTGGTGCGCGGACGGAGCACGGAGAAGGCCGAAGCCGCCCTCGCTGCGGTGCGCAAGTCCCTTGACCGGGCGGTCACCAAGGGCCGGATGGCTGAAGCGGATCGGGACACCGTCCTCGCCCGGGTACGACCGACCGCAGCGCTGGAGGATTTCGGTTCGGTCGATCTCGTCGTAGAGGCCGTCGCCGAGGACCTGAACGTCAAGCGCTCGGTGTTCGCCACCTTGGACGGCGTATGCAAGCCGGGCGCCATCCTGGCTACCACCACCTCCTCGTTGCCCGTTGTGGAATGCGCCGCCGCCACCTCTCGACCCGGTGATGTGGTGGGCCTGCACTTCTTCAATCCTGCTCCGGTGATGAAGCTGGTGGAGATCGTGCACACCGTGTCCACCGATGCCGATGTGGTGGCCACGGCGCAGAAGCTGTGTTTGGACCTGCGCAAGGTCCCCGTCAACTGTGGCGACCGCGCGGGGTTCATCGTCAACGCCCTGCTGTTCCCGTACCTCAACGACGCGGTCAAGATGCTGGAGGCGCACTACGCCAGCTCGGACGACATCGACACGGCCATGCGGCTGGGTTGCGGTCTGCCGATGGGCCCCTTCCAGCTGCTCGATGTGGTCGGCCTGGACGTCTCGCTGGCCATCGAGAAGAGCCTGTACCTGGAGTTCCGTGAGGCCGGTTTCGCTCCGGCCCCGCTGCTGGAGCACCTGGTGACCGCCGGACGGCTCGGCCGCAAGACCGGCAAAGGGTTCCGCGACTACAGGTGAGCGCCGTGCCACGCCGAAATCAGCCCCGACGAGGCCGCGGCCGGCCGGATTCGTCCGTCACCCCGCTTTCCGCCGCGGCATCGGCGCGGGTGGAGGCCGGTCCGAACGGAGAGTGGTCCGTCCGGACGGTCAGCGGCGCTCAGGCGAGCAAGCAATACCGCTGCCCGGGGTGTGATCACCCCGTCGGCATCGGGGTCGCACACGTGGTGGCTTGGCGCACCGACGAACCCGGTGGGGTGGAGGATCGACGGCACTGGCACACCGGCTGCTGGGCGGGCCGGGGGCGCCGAGGACTGACCCGGCGCTGGTCGTGATCGACCGAATCAGCGGGAGGCGGTCTGCCGGGCGCCGTCGGCGCGAGGCGCCGGCGAGGGCGTCACCCGGTCGAACGTTTCCGTGGCGACGGCTTGTCCCTCCACCGGCTGCTCCCCGATGCCGTCCTCGGCGAGCAGCCGGGACTCCTCCTCGGGAGGCGCCAACAGCACGGGCATCTGGTCCAGGTTGCGGCGGACGTCCATGAGCTGCTCGGAGATCTGCTCCCGGATCCGAACCAGTTCCCGCACGCTGGCCTGCGCCGCACTGATCCGTTGCTCGGACTGCTCGGTCGCCCGCTGCAGTCGTCGCTGAGCCTCCGTGGTGGCATCCCGCACCCGGCGCTCCGCCTCCGCCTTGCTCGCCGCTTCCTGGGCCTGCAGTGCGCCGAGCGACTCCGATCGGCGGGAGGTCATCGCGAGCTCGAAGTCCTCCCGCACCCGGGCGCGATGCGCCGCGCCCGCCGCATCCGCACTGGCGCGCTCGGACTGCGCACGGTCGACGATGGCGTCGGCCTCGGCGTGCGCATCGCGCATGACCGTCGAGTGCTCGTCCTCCATGGCGCTGCGACGCTGGTCGATCTCGGAGCACCGTTGCTCCCAATGTGCCCGCAACTGCGCGACGTCATGCTCGGCGGTGGCGTGGAGCTCAGCCACCTGGCGTTCGGCCTCCGCACGCAGTTCGGCCACCTCGTGCTCCGCCACCGAACGGAGGTGCTCGGTGTCCTGCTCGGCCACTGAGCGCAGCTCAGCGGCTTCGGACTCCGCGCGGGCCCTGCTCTCCGAGGCCTCGTCGTGGGCCAACCGGAGCATCCGGCTCATCCGGTCGCTGAGGCCGGCCGCATTCTCGAACCCGGAGACGATGCTGTCCGCCTGAGTACGCAAGGCGTCGATCTCGGTCCGCGCGTGGTCGAGCTGGATGGCGAGCTCGGCGGCCTGTGCGGCCACGGCGTCGCGATCGGCCATCGCGACCCGCAGTTCCGCATCCAGGCGCTCGAAGTGCTCGATGACCTGCTCGCGGTCGTAGCCCCTTCGCACGACGTCGAAGGGGTCGTCGACGGGGAGGAAACCATGATCTGAACCCATGCCGCCTACGCTACCGGCGCGTGTCGCCAGATCGGTGTTCCCGCGCTGGTCAGACCCCGCGGAAGCGGTTGATCTCCGTCAGGTGCTGCTCCCGCATCGCCTGATCGCGCACACCCAGACCTTCTTCGGGGGCCAGACAGAGCACGCCGACCTTGCCCTGGTGCAGGTTCCGATGCACGTCGTATGCGGCCTGGCCGACCTGGTCCATGGGGTACACCCGGGACAGCGTCGGGTGCACGAGGCCCTTGCTGATCAGCCGGTTGGCCTCGTAGGACTCGCGGTAGTTGGCGAAGTGCGAGCTGATGATCCGCTTGAGGTTCATCCAGAGGTAGCGGTTGTCGTATTCGTGCATGTATCCGCTGGTGGAGGCGCAGGTGGCGATGATGCCACCCTTGCGGGCGACGTAGACGCTGGCGCCGAAAGTCTCCCGGCCGGGGTGCTCGAAGACGATGTCGGGGTCTTCCCCGCCGGTGAGCTCGCGGATCTTCTTGCCGAAGCGCTGCCATTCCTTCGGGTTCTGGGTGTGCTCGTCGGACCAGAACTTGTAGCCCTCGGCATTGCGATCGATGATCAGCGTCGCGCCCATCTTCCGACAGATCTCCGCCTTCTCCGGGCTGGAGACCACGCAGATCGGGATGGCGCCGCCGTTGAGGGCCATCTGGGTGGCGTAGGAGCCGAGGCCACCGGAGGCACCCCAGATCAGCACGGTGTCACCTTGCTTCATGGCCGCGCCGTTGCGACTGACCAGCTGGCGGTAGGCGGTAGAGTTCACCAGCCCGGGCGAGGCCGCCTCCTCCCAGGTGAGGTGGGCGGGCTTGGGCATCAACTGGTTGGACTTGACCAGGGACAAGTCGGCCAGGCCGCCGAAGTTCGTCTCGAAGCCCCAGATCCGCTGCTGGTTGTCGAGCATGGTGTCGTTGTGCCCGTCGGGGCTCTCCAATTCGACCGAGAGGCAGTGGGCGACCACCTCGTCGCCGGGCTTCCAGGCGCTGACGCCGGGTCCAACCCGCAGCACCACGCCGGCCAGGTCCGAGCCGATGACGTGATACGGCAGGTCGTGGCGCTTGGTGAGTTCGTTGAGCTTGCCGTAGCGCTTGAGGAAGCTGAAGGTGGAGACGGGCTCGAAGATCGAGGTCCAGACGGTGTTGTAGTTGATGGAGCTCGCCATCACCGCGACGATCGCCTCGCCGGGACCGAGTTCCGGCACCGGTACGTCCTCCACGTGCAGCGACTCACGGGGATCCTTGTCCCTGGTCTCGCGGCCGGCGAACATGTCCACGTCGTCGGCGTGCACGGTCACCGCACGGTAGGTATCGGGGAGCGGCAGCGAACCGATGGTGTCGAGCCGGTCAGCCTGGATCGCTGCGAGGATCTCTTGCACAGGAACAAACCTCCGTTGCGCGCCGCAGGAGGCGGCGTGGTCGATGGGGTGCGGATGTTACCGACTAGTAACTCAGGAGTGCGAACCAGCTGCAGGTTCCACCAGCTCGACAAGGACGCCGCCGGCGTCCTTGGGGTGCACGAAGTTGACCCTGGAATTGGCGGTGCCCCGCCGTGGAGCGTCGTAGAGCAGCCGCAGACCCTTGTCTCGCAGGGCCTGCGAGACCGCCTCCACGTCGGTGACGCGGTAGGCGAGCTGTTGCAGGCCGGGTCCGTTGCGGTCCAGGAACTTGGCGATGGTCGACTCGGCGTTCAGCGGTGCGAGCAGCTGGACCTGGGCGTTGCCCACCCCCACCATGGCCTCGTGCACGCCCTGCTCCTCGTTCACCTCCTGGTGGGTGACCTCCAAGCCGAGCACGTCGCGGTACCAGGCGATGGCCGCGTCCAGGTCGGGCACCGCAACCCCGACGTGGTCGATCGCCGTGACCAGGGCGGAGTCAGCCAGCGGGGGAAGGTTCTCTGCCGGGCTCGGGTGGTGAGAGGCCGAAGCCGAGGAAGCTGTCATGCCACCCAACTTAGTCATCCGCCATCTGGCGGCGACGACGGCGGTACCAGACAGAAGTCGGCAGTGCAGACGCTGCGCCGCCGCTGTCGGTACACGCGGGTATTCTCACGCATACCTGACCGCATCGCCGCTGGAGGATTACGTGTCTGCTTCATCCCCGTCCGGATCCGTCATCGTTGCCGGATCCCGCACCCCCATGGGGCGCCTGCTGGGTTCGCTGAAGAACTTCTCCGCCGCCGACCTGGGTGCTTTCGCCATCAAGGGCGCCCTGCAGAAGGCCGGCGTGGCGCCCGAGCAGGTCGAGTACGTGATCATGGGCCAGGTCTTGACCGCCGCAGCCGGCCAGATGCCCGCCCGCCAGGCCGCGAATGGCGCAGGGATTCCGATGACCGTGCCGGCGTTAAACATCAACAAGGTGTGTCTTTCCGGGATCGACGCCATCGCGCTGGCCGACCAGTTGATCCGGGCCGGCGAGTTCGACGTTGTGGTGGCCGGCGGCCAGGAGTCCATGACCCAGGCGCCGCACCTGCTGCGTAAGAGCCGAGAGGGCTACAAGTACGGCGACGCCACGCTGACCGACCACATGGCCTACGACGGCCTGCACGACGCCTTCACCGACCAGGCGATGGGTCTGCTGACCGAACAGCGCAACGACTCCGACAACATCAGCCGCGAGGAGCAGGACGCCTTCGCCGTCCGCTCGCACGAGCGTGCAGCCAAGGCATGGAAAGACGGGCTCTTCGACGATGAGGTCGTCGGTGTCTCCCTCCCGCAGCGCAAGGGCGACCCCATCGAGTTCAAGTTCGACGAGGGCATCCGCGGCGACACCACGGCCGAGTCGCTGGGCAAGCTGCGCCCGGCCTTCCGCAAGGATGGCACCATCACCGCAGGCAGCTCGTCGCAGATCTCCGACGGTGCGTGCGCCGTCGTGGTGATGAGCAAAGCCAAGGCGGAAGAGCTCGGACTGAGCTGGCTGGCGGAGATCGGTCCGCATGGCGTCGTCGCCGGCCCCGACTCCAGCCTGCAGGAGCAGCCGGCCCGAGCAATCGCCAAGGCATGCGAGCGCGAGGGCATCACCCCAAGCGACCTGGATCTGGTCGAGATCAACGAAGCCTTCGCCGCCGTGGGCATCGTGTCGGCGCGTCAGCTCGGCATCGATGAGGACAAGGTGAACGTGAACGGTGGGGCGCTGGCCGTCGGGCACCCGATCGGGATGTCTGGGGCGCGCATCACGCTGCACCTGGCTCTCGAGCTTGCCCGCCGGGGCGGCGGCGTCGGCGCGGCCGCACTGTGTGGCGGCGGTGGCCAGGGCGACGCGCTCATCCTGCGCGTACCCGCCCAGGCCTGAACAGCGTGACCGCGGGATCGGCGACGTCGGGCTCCCGGCGCCGGGAGCTCGACGTCGCCGATCTCGTTGAACGGGCCCGGGACGGTCAGGCCAGGGCTGTCGCGAAACTGATCTCGCTGGTCGAGGACGCGAGCCCGCAGCTGCGTGAGGTTGCCTCGGCGCTCGCTCCGCACGTCGGCCGCGCACAGGTGATCGGGTTGACCGGGTCCCCAGGTGTGGGGAAGTCGACCTCGACCGCCGCATTGGTGTCCGCCTTTCGCGCGAGCGGCCAGCGCGTCGGTGTGCTGGCGATAGACCCGTCCTCGCCATTCTCCGGCGGTGCACTGCTCGGCGACCGGATCCGCATGCAGGTGCACGCCACCGACCCCGAGGTGTTCATCCGCTCGATGGCCACGCGCGGGCACCTGGGGGGACTGTCCTGGGCGGCGCCCCAGGCGCTGCGGGTGCTGGACGCGGCCGGCTTCGATGTGGTGCTCATCGAGACGGTGGGTGTCGGGCAGTCCGAGATCGACGTCGTCTCGCTCGCCGACACCACCCTCGTGCTGGTGGCGCCCGGGATGGGTGACGGCATCCAGGCGGCGAAGGCCGGCATCTTGGAGATCGCCGACGTGTTCGTGGTCAACAAGGCGGATCGGGACGGCGCCGAACGCACCACGCGGGAGCTCAAGCACATGATGTCGCTGGGCCGCAAGGAACTTACCGGTCCGAGTTGGCGTCCCTCCGTGGTGCAGACCGTCGCGGACAAGGGCCAAGGCATCGCGGAGGTCATCGAGGCCATCGGGGCGCACCGCGAGTGGATGATTGCCCATGGTGAGCTGGACCGCCGGCGCGCGCACCGGGCACGCACCGAGGTGGAGGCCATCGCCCTGCAGAGCCTGCGGGAGCGGTTGGACGACCTCCGGGGAAGCGTCGCACTGGGAACTCTGGCGCAGCGGGTCATGGCCGGCGAGCTCGACCCCTATGCGGCTGCCGACGAGCTGGTGGCCGGCCTGGGAGCGTCCCAGTGACCGGGCAGGGCGGAGAGGGTGTGACGCCTGCCATCGGTCACACTGGTGGCATGCCTTCGGTTATGGACGTCAGTACACCGGCAACCAGATTTCGGCTTCTCGCGGTGCTGGAGGCCATCTCCTGGGCCGGGCTGCTGATCGCGATGTTCTTTAAGTGGGTGGTGGGAGCCGAGCCGACTGATCTGCAGCTCGGCGTGCAGGTCATGGGACCCATCCACGGCGCGGTGTTCCTCGGCTACGTGTTGGTGTCCCTGCTGGTGGCCCGTCCGTTGGCATGGAACAACAAGACGATCTTCCTGGCGCTGCTGGCCAGCATCCCGCCCTTCGGCTCGGTGATCTTCGAGCGGTGGGCGGCGCGGCGTGGCGAGCTCGCGGAGCTGTCGCTCCGATGATCACCGAGCTGTCGCTCCGATGATTGTCGCCTTCAGTGTCAGTCCCTCGGCCGGTGATGACACCGGGAGTGTGAGCAAGGCGGTTGCCGCCGCGGTGCGGGTGGTGCGCGAGTCGGGACTGCCGCACGAGACCTCGTCGATGTTCACCTCGATCGAGGGGGAGTGGGACGAGGTGATGGAGGTCGTCAAACGCGCTGTTGCTGTGGTGTCCGAGGCCTCGCCGCGCACCAGCCTGGTACTGAAGGCTGACATCCGGCCGGGTTACACCGGTCAGCTCACCGCGAAGGTGCAGCGTATCGAGGACCAGTTGCGCGGTGCGGAGAATCCGCACCAGTACT
>JAABVA010006079.1_pt1 | contig 10757 bp, 11 predicted proteins | sample 5560331 | NCBI WGS metagenome assembly JAABVA01 (sample SAMN12812661, study PRJNA571458) | rock metagenome | isolation source: Antarctica rocks | place: Antarctica: Victoria Land, Mt New Zealand sud | collected 2016-01-07 | reverse complement strand
CCTACCGGCAGGCTGAAGGGCTGATCGGCTCCATTGTCAGCCTGCTCGGCCTCAGCCTGCGCGTGCCGGACCACACGACGCTCAGCCGGCGTGCCGCGACGCTGGACGTGCCGCGGCCGGGGAACGCCGGCGCCGGGGCTGGCAGCGAGCCCATGCACCTGCTGGTGGACAGCACGGGCCTGAAGCTGTGCGGCAAGGGCGAGTGGCTGCTGGAGAAGCACGGGACGGCGACACGCCGGTCGTGGCGCATGCTGCACCTCGGCGTGGACGCCGAAACCGGCCGGATCGTGGCGTCGACGCTGACCCGCAAGGACGTGGACGACGCGTCGCAAGCCGGTCCCTTGCTCGACCAGGTCGCGGGCGCGGTGGCCTCGTTCACCGGCGACGGCGCCTACGACCAGGATCGCGTCTACGACAGCGTCGCCGAGCGCCATCCTGACGCGGCCGTCGTCGTCCCGCCGCGCGCGACCGCCGTTCCGAGCGACACGGCCGAGACCGCACCCACGCAGCGGGACGGCCACTTGCAACGTATCGCCGAGCACGGGCGCATGGCGTGGCAGAACGCGTCTGGATACAACAAGCGGGCTCGGGTCGAAGCCGCCATGAGCCGGTGGAAACAGGTGGTCGGGGACGAGTTGCGCGCGCACACGGACGAGCGCCGGGCGACCGAGGTGGCGGTCGCCGTCCACGCGCTCAACCGCATGCTGGATCTCGGACGCCCGAGCTACGTCCGCGTCGCCTGACCCCAGGCGGGGTTGGGGTCAGTGCGCCCGTATCCCTGATCCCTGCACCACGCTAGCTCCTCGTCCCAGCGGCCTACAACGGCATCGTAGCCCTCGTGGCGTTCCGTCGCCATGATGAATGGCAGATCATGTTCGGCTGCGCGGGCGAGCCGGAAGTTTATCATAGCAACGAAAGACCTTTCACATCTAGTCGAGAGCCATAAGGCAGACACAACGAGTGTTCAGAGAAGCGTTGCGACACCCCTCCAATAGCCGAGCCGAAACGGTGGAGCCGAGCACGAGGCGTCTTAGACGCCGTCGCGAGGATAGAGTGGAAAATGCTGCTTCTAACCGGCGTCTCCGGCGGCCGGCAGCGGCACACGAAGCGCGAACAGGGCAAGAAACGCGGCCAGGCAAAGACCCCCTGTCAGCCACAAAGCATGGACACCCGCTTCCGCCAGCAGGAGGCCGAACAGTACGGGTGCGGTCGCCTGTGCAAGGCGTGCAGGAGCGCCCAGCATTCCCTGCCGCGCCCCGTATCCACCAGGGCCGAACACCGCCAGCGGCAGCGTCCCGCGCGCGATAGTGTTCATCCCGTTCCCCGCCCCGTACAGCACGGCAAACGGGATTGCGGCACCGGCACCCAGTAGAAGCAGTCCCTGCCCGGCTACTTGGAGGGCGCTGGCGATGCGGGCCGTCCAGATCGGGTGCCCCCGGCGCAGCAGCGCGAACTCGGTCAGGCGTGCCAGAACCTGCATGGGTCCGATCAAGGACGCCGCGAGTAGGGCGGTGGCCGGTGAGGCGCCGGAAGCCTCGATCAGCTCTGGCAGGTGTGCCGTGATCGCACCGATAACGAAACTTACCGCGGCAAAGGAGAAGCCCAGGATCAGCATCGCATGGGGAGGCGCGGGCAGTTTTGTGCCATCCGCGTTTCCATGGGGCTGTGGCGGCGGCACATGCGGCACAAGGAGGCGGTTGAGCGGCAGGCCCAGCAGGAGCTGCAACGCCGCCCAGGTCAGGCAGGCGCCGCGCCACCCCAGTTCGGCCTCAAGCAGGGTCGTCAGGGGCCATGCCAGCGTGCTCGTAAAGCCGGCGATCAGTGTGATGCCGGTGATCGCGCTCCGGGCCTCTTTGCCAAACAGCCCAGTGGCGGTTGCAAAGGCAGCCTCGTAGAGGCCAGTGGCCATGCCGATGCCCAGGACGGCCCAGCCCAGGCCGAGCAGGACTATGCCTTGCGCGCTTGCCAGCACGGCCAGCCCTGCCGCGATGACCAGGTTGGAGAAGATGAGCATGCCACGGCCGCCACGGGAGTCGATGAGGCGGCCGACGGCCGGGCCGAGGAGGGCCGTCAAGAGCAGTGCCCCGGAGAAGGCAGCCATCACCGCGGTCTCGGACAAACCGAGGTCCGAAGCCATAGGTCGTGCCAGGATAGCCGGCAGGTAGTAGGACCCGCCCCAGGCAATGATCTGCGTCAGTCCAAGCGCGATGACGATGCGCCTGCGGCTTTGGAGGTGGGTTTCCATGTAGCCCAAGGTAGCCGCTACGGCGGCGCAATACGATTCACCCTTGCCAGCTTCTGCGCTCCGTTGTGCTCCGTTGTGCTCCGACTCTGCCAGGTGCGAAGCGACGTCCTGGTTGCGACAGTGCCTTGTTGGATGTGGCCTGAAATGGGGCGCAGCGCCAGGACCAGGTGTATGGAATCTAAACCCACGGACACCGGTGGCGGAAATCACCGGACTGACCAGGCGCATAAACTATGACGCGAAACAAGCTGGACAGCATAGTGCGAAATCAGAGAAGCTTAGCAATAGATTCTTAACACTCTCAACTATCGCGCACGTAGGTCAAACTGCTGTCTCACCTTACTGATTTCGCCACCGGTGTCCCCACGGATAGATTCCATCCAGCCAGGTTAAAGGCTGTCCCCCTCCCGATCCTGTGTGAGTGGGACCTTGATCCAGAAGGGGCGGAACTGCGGACATCATCGCTGGAGCCAAACTCTTTACAGAATGCGCCTTCTGTAAAGAGTGTTCACGCACCGTCCTGCAAGGCCGCTTCTCGGACTGGCGGCGGATCGGCCGCCATAGCCGCCGCACGGCGTTCCAGCCATGCGGCGACTTGTACGGGGATAAATGCTTCGCCCGTTGCCCAACGACGAACCTGCCGTTCGTCCATTGTCAGGGCAGCCGCAAGGCCCCGTTGCGACCAGCGCAACATGGCAAGGCATTCGCGGAGGCGTTCGGGGGTCATCCGCCTCCCCCAAACCAACGGGCCAGAACCGGAGCTGCGGCAGTCAGGGCACCAAGAGCTGCCACCACGGCGGCAGTCGGGGTGACGAAGCGGCTGACCCGGAGGTTCATGGTTTCGGCCTGCAGCTTGCCTTGCTCGGCCATCAGCTTGTGCTGCTCGGCCACGAACTTGCGGGTTTCCTCTTGCGAACGCTCGATACGGGCAACCTGCTCCGCGAGGTTCAGACGTTCGGGATAGTCAGCCATCGTCGTGCTCACCGGGGTATTCCTCTCGATATGGCCGGGGCTAATCCCCTTGCCATGTCCGCATAATGCGGACAAATGTTCATCACGTCAACAGGTGGTTTGCTGCCTACGCTATCCCAGGACGCCAGCCAGCTTGCTCTTGTGTTCCTTATATGTTCCATTGCGAACAAGCACTGTTCAAGGTGGAGCGGCATGGCAGCAGGCGAGCACGACGGCGACCCCGGCTACGACGGGTCCAACACTACAGGATTTGTGTCGCCAGCAGCCGACGCCCTGGAAGGACCGATTGACCTTGCCGCGATGCTCGATCTGCGCCGCCCCCACCGCTACCCCGTTCGCGTGCTGGGCGAGGCACTGGTTGACCGCGGCATCTATCCAGGCGACGTGCTGATTGCCGATACCGCCACCGCCCCCACTCACGGCCGCGTTGCCATCATCATGCTGCATGGCGAGGTATGGATTGCCCAGCTCGCGTTGCGCGGTGGCCAGTGGTGGATGCGGCCTGGACGCGCCGATCAGCCCCTTGTGTCACTGGACGGCGACGGCGCCGAAGTTTGGGCCGTGGTTGCCGCCCTTGTCCGCCCCAAGGTCTGACAGGGCCGCGCCGCCATGCCTCGCACGTTCGGGCTGATCGACGGCAACTCGTTCTACTGCTCCTGTGAGCGGGCGTTCTCCCCTCGCCTGCGTGGCCGGGCCGTGGTCGTGCTGTCCAACAACGACGGATGCGCCGTGGCCCGCACCAGCGAGGCGAAGGCCGTGGTCAAGATGGGCGACCCCTGGCACCTAGCCCGGCACCGCCCGGAGGTGCGCGCCGCTCAGGTCGTTTGGCTGTCATCAAATTACAGCCTTTAGTAAGTTACGTGGAATGCTGGTGCGGGCCGGGCGTAGCTTGGCCCACGACGTGCGTAGGTTCCGCCCGCAGTCCAACGGAGCGCCCCGATGCCCACTCCCGTCTGGTCGCATTATCCGCTTGCCGCAGCCGAACCGCATGGCCGGTCCTGGCTCACTCTCCTCGGCAACCTGGGCCGCTCGCCGGCGACGGTCGATGCTTACGGCCGCGGCCTCGATCAATATCTCCGCTTCTGCCGCGACCACTGCCTGGATGCTCCAAGCGCCGCGCTTGAGCACGTCTCCTTGTTCGTCCGCCATCTCGATGGCGGGGCAGATGGTGCCCCGGCCAGGGTCCGCGTCAGCAACGCAACCCTGCAGCAGCGGCTGACGGCTGTGCGCCTCTGGTACGACCACTTGGTCTACCAGGGCATCCGGGAGCTGAACCCTGTGCCACGTGGTCAGTATGCCGCTGCGGGTGGCCGCGAGCCCGAGCACGCCGGCATGCAGCGAGGCCTCGTCCGCCGGCTGGTCCGGCTGCCCGGCATCCCCACCGAACCTGAGTGGGCACGCGTGCTTGCGGAGGTGGCCCGGGAGGGATTGCGCAACCGCCTGATGTTTGCGCTTGCCTACTACGGCGCCCTGCGCCGGGAGGAACTGATCGGCCTGCGCGTGTCCGACCTCGACGTCGCTCATCGTCTCATCTCCGTCCGCCCCGAGACCAGCAAAGGGAGCCGGGCGCGCGTGGTGTGCTACGCTGCCGAAGCCTCGCCGGCGCTGGCCGGCTTTCTCGTCCGCCGCCGGGCGTTGGACCAGGGCGCCGGCCCGATGTTCCTGTCCGAGTCCGACCGCAATCTCCGGCAGCCGTTGACCAAGTGGACCTGGAGCAAGGTGGTCGAGCGCCTGGCCCGCCAGGCCGGCGTCGAGGGGTTCAGCACCCACACGCTGCGCCACCTCAGGCTGACCCACCTGGCGCGCGCTGGCTGGCGGCTGCACGAGCTCGCCACCTATGCCGGCCACCGCAACCCGCAGACCACCATGGCCTACCTGCATCTGTCCGGCGGCGATCTGCTCGCCAAAATGGCTGCCTCCGTCGGCCACCTCGACGCCAAGCTCGGCACCGCCCTGTTCGAGACGCGGTGAGGCAAACATGACCATGACACCCGGCCTCGCGCCCTACGAGCTACGGATCGATCTTGATCGGTATGACCGGTCACTGGACCTTACCCCTGTCGAAGGGCAGGTGCTTGCGGATTGGAACAGCCGGCGCGGATACCATCCCCTCAAAATCAGCCTTGCCCGTCTTTATCAGCCCCTGGCGGACGTGTTCAGCCCGGTGCAGCGCAACCGCCACGGGATCAAACGCACATTCACCTTTGTTCTGGAGGAGGTGCGGCGAACCGGCGTGCCCTACTGGGCTTGGACTGACCAGCACTGGCTTGACTTGCTCAACGGCCCGGACGCCAGCGCCAGCTCCAGCAGGATGGCACGACCCTACCTCCTCGCGGCCGCCTATCTCCTCACTGGCTTCTCACTTGCCCACGACATCGAGCAAAATCCGTTTCTCGCCGTGGCAGCCCGCATCATCTTCGGGTTGGACCAATTCGAGGGGGAGTATCTTCGGTTGGAGGGCACGCTCGTCCGCCTCGGCTATGGACGCACCACCCTGCATAATTGCCTTTCAGTGGTCCTTGCCGCGCTCGTGCTTGAACGGCGTGATCCGCGGCTGGAGGCATTTGACGCTGCCCTACTCGAACGCACGCGCGCCCTTCACGGCGACCTCATCGCGAGACACATCGGCAAGGTGTCGCACGGCCTGGCCGCGCTTGGAGTGCTGGCCACGCCGCTCCGTATGCGCAACTACGTGGGCTGGCGGGAGAAGAGCGTCGAGGGCATTGAGCAGGAATGGGCCGCCTGGTGCCGGCGCTGGCGCGAGACGTCCACCCTGCGCCCCAAGACGCGGGAGACGAACTACAGCTTCATACTTCGCGCTGGGCTGTGGCTGGCCAAGGCGTATCCCGGGGTCACGAGCCCGGCGCAGTGGACCGTCGAGGTCTGCGCCGACTTCCTGGCCGCGGTCGATAGGCTGACTGTCGGCGAGTGGGTCCTTTCCTCGTCCAGCCATGTGCGCCAGCGCAACGCCGGCAAGCCGATGGATGCCAACTCCAAGCGCGTGGTTTACCACGCCGTCCGCCGGTTCCTTGGCGACGTCCAGCTCTGGGGCTGGGCGAAGCTGCGCTGCAACCCGCGCTACCACCTTGCGACGCCAACCTCCGTGTTGCGGCTGGCGGGGGTAAACCCGCGCACGATCGACGACGCGGTCTGGCTGAAGCTGGTCTGGGCGAGCCTCAACCTGGAGGAGGGAGACCGCCTCAGCGAGATCCACTACCCCATCGAGCTGCTCAGGGCCGTGGCGGTTGTCTGGACCCATGCGGGGCTTCGCGGTAACGAAATCCTGCGGCTGCGCCAAGGTTGCGCGCGGGCACAGGATGACGCCGTGGTGGATGAGGCCGGTGGCGTCACGCCCGCCGGCACGCTCTGCTACCTCGACGTGCCGGCGGGCAAGACGTTCAGGGCACACACCAAGCCCGTCGCCTTGGCGGTCAAGGAGCGGATCGATGCCTGGGCCGGGGTCCGCCCGCAGCAGGGGACCGTTGAGGACGACGTGACCGGCGAGCGCGTGCAGATGCTGTTCCAGGTGCGGGGGCGTCCCCCGGGTAAGACGATCCTCAACCGAACCATTATTCCCATGCTGTGCGCCAAGGCTGGATTGCCCCTGCAGGATACCATGGGCGCGATCACCAGTCACCGCGGGCGGGCCTCAGCCGTGACGGCCCTGGCCAGCGTGCCGCAGGGCATGACGCTGCCGGAGTTGATGGCGTGGTGCGGGCACCGTAATCCCAAGTCGACCATGCACTACATCCGGGTCAGGCCGACCCAGCTCGCCAGTGCGTTCGCCAAGGCCGACCAGATGGCGCACATGGTCAGGGTGCTGATCGACCAGGAGGCCGTGCTCAGCGGCGCGGCCCGGGACGGGGCGCCTTGGAAGTTCTACGACCTTGGCCACTCGTACTGCACCAATGCCTTCTGGAGCACCTGTCCGCACCGCATGGCCTGCGTGGGATGCTCGTTCAACCTGCCCAAGACCTCGGCCAAGGCGATGGCGGTCGAGGCGCTGACGTCCGTGACGCGGCTGCTGGAGGAGGTGCCGCTCAGCCCCGACGAACGGGCGGCGGCGGAAGGAGACATGGCGGCGCTGGACGGGATGCTCGCCAAGCTGCGCGAGGTGCCGGCGCTAGATGGCAAGACACCTCACGAGATAGACTCCGACCACGATCGTCCCACCTGACGACAGCAATCGACCAGACCCAGCCACACAGACCTCAAGGCTTGCTGCCTGAGACCGGTCGTTCATTCAGAGCCAGCCAGACCGGACGCTGCGATGATCGGGGTTGCCGTTGCATCGGATGACAAAGCGGTCAGCCCCTTGGCGAGGTCATCAACCAACATCCTGACCTTGCCGGCCAAGTGGCGACGGCTGGGGTATATCGCACGCACGACAATCTCCTCCGTGTCGTGATCCGTAAGGAGGGCACGCAGGCGACCGGCTGCTATATCAGGGCCGACCAGGAAGGATGGCAGGTATGCGATACCCAAACCCTCCGAGGCGGCCTGTCGCAGCGCCTCTCCGCTGCTCAAGTGCAACCGCCCGGGATCGGTGATCCGGAGGGGCTTTCCGTTCGGGGGAGCCAGGCGCCACGCCCGCGCATCGCTTCGCTCGCCGAGGGTGAGGCGGCTGTGGTGCAGGAGATCATCGGCCGTGGACGGCTCACCATGCACGGCCAGATAGTCGGGGGCGGCGCAGAGTACCGCGTGGGAGCGCGCGATCACGCGCGCGATCAAGCGTGTGTCGGACAACTGCCCGCCGCAGCGTACCGCCAGGTCATAGCCTTCCTCCACCACATCGACGACGCGATCGGTGAGGCTGACCTCCGCTGTCAGCGCGGGCCAGGCCTTCAAGTAGCGGTTCAGGAGTGGAAGGACATGCCGGCGACCGAAGGTGTCCGGCAATGTCAGCCGGAGCGACCCTCTCGGTTCGAGATGATCGTCGCGGACCTCCGCCTCGGCCTCTTCCAAGTCGGCCAGTATCTGGCGGCAGCGCTCATAGAAGGTCTGCCCTTCGGCGGTGAGCGCGATGCTGCGCGTCGTGCGATGCAGGAGCCGCGTTCCCAGCCGGCCCTCAAGGCGAGCCAGGGCCTTGCCTGCTGCCGACCGCGTCAGGCCGACCGCCTTGGCGCCGGGAGAGAAACCACCTGATTGAGCGACCGCCACGAAAACCCTGATTGCGGCAAGGTCCACCTTCTCCTGAATGCATCCCTCCCTCGACGGCCCATCTGTGGGGAACCCGGTTCCCCAATATATCCTCTACATGGTCGCTCTGGGAAGGCGAAGCGCCCTTTCCAGGAAGACAGCGCTTCTTGCAGCCCTATGAGGAAGCTGCAGGGGCACGTGCGCTGGCTTGTCGGAGACGCCACAGGAGAGTGTGATGAACATACTGGGTTACGAGACCGGGCCTATCACGTGCCGGGCGGCTTTCATCGCTGACTTCGACGTCGGCGGAGCAATGCCCATGGCGCAGCTTGTGTCCAAGATCGATATCGACCGCCGGACGATGGCAGCTCGGCCAGGCATGCGGAGCAAGTACGTGCCGCTGCGCTTTGATCCCGCAACCGGCGCACATCAGATCGGTGGCCGCTATCTCTTCGACACCTGGGAAGACGTGGCCAACTACATGCGCTTCACGGTGGAGGAACTGGAATTCGAGCCGGGCGTGAAGTTCTGGGAGCGCCCCTTCTTCAGCAACATCGACAAGCGCGCATGGCATGTCATCGGCGCGCATGAGTTCATGCCCTTGGCGATGCACTATGCAAGTCGGCTGGAGCGGTACAGCTACAGCGCGGAATCACCGGCGCGGAAGCTGGAAGCAGCATGGCCGGCCCTCCGTGATGCGGCGCAAGAGGAAGGCTTGGCAGCCACATGGCTGCTGCTCCAGCCTGACGAACAGCAGATCGGCCTCCTGACCGTAGCGGCTCAGCTTCCAGGAGAAGATGAAGCGGATCGTGCTTCGCGATCTCTTGCTGCTCTCGAACAGCGGGCTTCCCTGATCCGCCACCTTCCCGGCGATGTCGTTACGCGAAGCCTATTCGACCGATCAAGCCTGAACCTGTCGCTTTGGCTCCCCCGATCGCAACCGCTAGGCGGCGATGCATCCGCCTTCCCGACGTACCCGGTTCACCCCCTTCCGGAGCCTGACCCTGCCGCTGTCAGAGTGGATGTCCGTTAGGCTGTTCGCGCGCCCAAAAGCCGACAGTCGCATAACCATCACGAACGGTCAGAATGTCTGACTGAACATCCGCATACGTCAGGAAGCGCTACTCGCCAGACTACTTGACACTCCATTCCACATAAACGGGGACATTTCTCGGCGGGTGTTCCAGGTGCTGGCCGAGCGGGTGCCGCAGGCTGAGCCCTACTCGATTGATGAGACCTTCCTGGACCTGACCGGGCTGCCGGGCGACCTGCACGAGCGGTGCCGGCAGATCAGGGCCGACGTGCTCCGCATCGCCAAGATCCCTACCTGCCTGGGGTGGGGTCCCAGCAAGGTTATCGCAAAGCTGGGTGGCTCTTGTCGGGTTCCGGGGTGGTGGCTTTTGGGCCTGGGTGGCGTGGCGGACGGATCCCTGATCTGATGATGAGCGCGCGACGCCCCGCCTCGCGCGAGGAGACTTCGCCATCATGGCCGCACCGGACTTGGTCAACATCTCGGGCCTGATGGACGACGCCAAGTGCTTCGCCTTCATGCGCCAACATCGCTGGCCAGAGGGGGTGTGTTGCCCTGGGTGTGGCAGCCCTGCGGTGATCCGGGACGGTTGCGACGACACGCAGCCGCACAGGCAACGGTATCGTTGCAAGACATGCGCTGGGCGCTTCGACGACCTCACTGGCACGGTATTGGCCGGGCACCACCAGCCGCTGCGTGTGTGGGTTCTGTGCCTCTACTTCATGGGGCTGAACCTTTCCAATCGGCAGATCGCGGGTGAGCTGGGCCTGGTCGTCTCGGACGTGCAGGCCATGACGGAGCAACTGCGCCGCGGCTTGGTCGCCAAGGTGCCGGCGGTGGAGCTGACGGGCGAGGTGGAAATCGACGAGGTTTACGTCGTGGCCGGGCACAAGGGGCAGCCAGCGGCTGTTGCCAAACGGGCCGGCTCGGGCGCCGGCGCAAGCTGGCAGGCGCGCCGGGCCGCGGCACGCTGGCGAAGGACAAGCCGCCCATCCTCGGGCTGATCCAGCGCGGCGGCCAGGTCGTGCTGCGCATGTTGGCCAACGTGCGGCAGGGCACGATCATGCCGATCATCACCGCCGCCGTCACCCCGGGCGCCCTCGTCCACACGGACGAGTATAGCATCTACGCCCGCCTGCCAGCCTGGGGCTACCGGCACAAGACGGTCTGCCACGCCCGCGGCGAGTATGCCCGTGACGAGGACGGCGACGGCTTCTGCGAGGTCCACGTCAACACGATGGAGGGGTTCTGGTCGCTGCTACGCTCCTGGCTGCGCCCGCATCGGGGCATCTCGCAGGACAAGTTGCCGCTCTACCTCGGCTTCTTTCAGTTCGTGCACAACGCGCGCCGACGCGGCAAAGCCCTGCTTGA
>JAABVA010006078.1_pt1 | contig 10757 bp, 6 predicted proteins | sample 5560331 | NCBI WGS metagenome assembly JAABVA01 (sample SAMN12812661, study PRJNA571458) | rock metagenome | isolation source: Antarctica rocks | place: Antarctica: Victoria Land, Mt New Zealand sud | collected 2016-01-07 | reverse complement strand
TTAGCCCTCTGCTGAGCAGTCCTGGCGAACCGAGCAATCTGGAACAGGCTCAAGGCACCATCAATGTATCGAACATTCCGACCTTTGTGCTTTCACTGCAAATGATTGCTCTCATTCTCTTTTTTGTCAGCTTGATGACCGACTTACTCGTAGATCGTCAGTCCGATGCTATCGCGATATTGCGGAGTCGTGGTGCCAGTCGAGGTCAAATCTTTGGGGCTTTGTTTATGCAATGTACTGGCTTAGGTCTCAGCGCGATCCTGGTTGGGCTGCCATTGACGCTGGGGGTCGTCGTTTTTGTCTCACAACATATTCTACCTACAAATGTGCAGGATGCCATCAATATTGTGACGAACGCTCCCCTACAAGCCATACTAAGCGTTACGGGCTATGCTGCCGCTATCGTGGTTATACTGCTGCTGACAATGAGTTTCTCGTTGGCGCGTGCTGCCCGTATGGATATTCTTTCTGTGCGACGCGACGCTGCACGTAGCACAAGGCGTCCTCTCTGGCAACGCCTCAATCTGGATGTTTTCGCGGGTGTGCTTGCGCTGGCTGGTTATTGCATCTCACTTTACCTGACCACGATTGGTACGCTACTCAGTGGTACGATAAAAGCGGTGGTTGCTGTACCGCTCTCGTTGATTGCTCCCTTCTTTCTGGTATTTGGATGCCTCTTGCTCTTTCTGCGCTTCTTCCCTGTATTATTGCGAGTGGGAGCGTCCCTCGCGGTCAAAAGTCGGAGTGCTGTTTCGATGCTCGCACTGGCGCAAATGGCACGCGCACCACGTCAAGCGGTGCGTATGACGCTCTTACTCGCCCTTGCAACCGCCTTTGCGCTCTTTAGCCTTGTCTATACTGCTTCGCAAGAACAACACGTCTATGATGTAGCGGCCAGTCAAGCTGGGGCCGATTTCAGCGGAGTAATTCCTACTCATCAACACTTGTATATTCCCTCGTTACAGGATGAAAACGCATTGTATAAGAGTATTGCTGGTGTTACCTCTGTCAGTGCTGGCTTTTCAGGAATTGGTAATGTTGCCAGTGGTAAGATAGCGTTGAATATAGATGTGCAGGCGGTCGATACGCGGACATTCGCTAAAACCGCTATCTGGCCCTCTGATGCTTCAACACAAGCACTGCCTACGCTGCTTTCCTTGCTTGACGCAAAACGTGACTACAGCATTACTCATGGTGCTGTGCCTGTGATTGTCGATGCAACTGTTCAAAGCAAACTTGCCTTACATCTTGGTTCAACTTTTTTAGCTACGGTGAATCCAAGATCACCGAATGATCCGTTACCAATTAGCGATCTGCCTTGTGTCGTTGTTGGCATCGTGCAAACGATTCCTACCTCTGACATGAGTGCCGTTGGCGTTGACTCTCCATACTATACGCCAACGGGAGGGATGTTGCTCGATTATCGCGCATATAACACTCTCTATACGCAAAAGATAAAAACTATTTTGGGCGCGAACCAATCGCTGCCCGTAAACTATGTGTGGTTACGAACCGCGAATGATACTTCGCACGTTACATCCGTGCGTTCAATCCTCACGAATGATATTGAGAAGGCGTTAGTCAATCTCAATGATCGCCGTGCAATTATTGCAACTTTACAAGCAAACCCACTTACCATTACACTTATTGGTATACTCAGCATCGGTACGGTTGCAACGCTGCTGTTGGCGATAGTGGGCGATCTGCTTGCGTCATGGCTTAGTGCGCGGGCACGCCTCACCAATTTCGCTGTGTTGCGTGCCCTCGGTACGTCGTCGCGTCAAGTTGCCAGTGTGTTGATATGGGAACAAGCACTCGTCTACATCATTGGCGTGCTGCTGGGCATTGCGTTTGGAAGTTTGCTAGCAAATACTGTTAGCCCTACTCTAATCAATAATAGTAGCAGCTTACAGCAGAGGCTCCCAACGCATCTTGTTATTCCGGTATCGCTTATGCTCGCATTGCTTATTGTTGTTGTTATCTTTGTCATCGCACTAGGGATGATGGTACGTATCGTTTCACATCCTTCTATGAGCCAGACCTTGCGTCTGAATGAGGATTAGTATTTGTATGAAGGTTATTGTGACTATAAACAAAACGATTTGGTGGCGTGGGTGCAGGGAGACCGCAAGGGGCAATCCTGTTCAAATAAAGGGAATGTTTCGGATGGGGGAACGGACACCCACAAGGGGCTACCCTACTCTACACGGCGTGCGAAGCACGCAAAAACGTCGTATAGTAGGGTAGCCCCTTGTGGGTGTCCGTCGTGAATTATGGAGAGAGCATTCGTCTTATTTGAACAGGATTGACCGCAAGGGTCTCCCTGTACGAAAGAAAGAGGATTTATGGCCCACTCGTTTTCGTCGGTGGTGACGCTGGCATCGTGGCGGCTACGGCGCACCTGGTTCTTGTTGCTGGTGACAACACTAGGTATGGTTACGGCTGTGATTATTGCCTGTACTATTCCGTTATTTATTACTATCACGACAACCGCAGGTTTGCGTAATACATTGACGGCACCACCAACTAGTTCCGAAATTCGACTAGAGGTGAGAACGCTGGGTGCGTCGACTCGCCTTGTACAGAATGTACAAAGTCAGTTTGACCCGCTTTTCCAGCAGAATATCGGGACCGTTCTCAAACAACCGCCACAATTTGTCCTTGACTCAGGCGATTTTACGTTTGCCGCGTCATCACCAAAATTGCAAACGTCTCTACTCGGCATTTATGCTACTTCACTTCAGCGAGTGGCACCTCATCTTACTATGGTGCAGGGGCGACTTCCACGCCCGACAAGCGATACACAGCAGATGGAGGTTATGCTAACACCTGACACCGCGCAATCCCTCGGCGTCGATGTTGGTTCAATTGTGCCTATAAACCTGTCTTATTTTCTGCACGTGCCTACGCCAGATATTTCGCAAGCAGACTATCTTAAAACCGCAAACCTTGCACCCGCGAATGCACGTGTGGTAGGACTCTTTACCATTGATGAGAATAATCTTTCCTACTGGCACGAACTTGACTTCAAACCTACACAGGCTAACAATTCCGCAGGGTCTAAAGTAGCCCTCTATTCATTGCTGACCTCTGATACATCGCTGCTCAAGTTCTTTGATAGTGTTGCTACACAGCAACATATTGACACTCCTATTGTGAGGAATGTTGGGCTTACCTGGTACTACTCTTTAGAACCTACGCATATCTCAATTACGCAACTTGATAATCTCATAACGCATATTGCACATATAAAGAATACGATTGATACACGCTACTCGCAATTAGAGGGATATGGCGGGTATTCTCCTGATGTTGGGTCGAACTATCCCTATCTTGTCGGCGTGAATCCGTTCAGTCCCTTATTCGGTACAAACCAGGTGCCAGGTAGCCTTGAGCAGTTTCGTTCACGTATCATTGTGACACGTATTCCCGCAACAGTGATTGCGATACAACTGCTGGTGCTTGTGCTGTTTTTTGTCAGCTTGATGACAGACCTTCTGGTAGATCGCCAGGCCGACGCAATCGCAGTGTTGCGAAGTCGTGGAGCCAGTCGGGGACAAGTTTTTGGGGCACTGATGACACAAAGCGTTGGCTTAGGTATCCTTGCGCTGATACTTGGTCTGCCGTTGACACTCGTTGTACTACTTCTCGTCGCGCAACGGGTGTTACCATTGCAGGTGCAAAACGCACTGAACGTTGTCACTGATAATCCTCTACAAGCATTGCAGAGCGTGATGAGCTACGCTGTCGCTGTTGTACTAGTAATTTTGCTGACCATGAGCTTTTCGTTAGTACGTGTCGTGCGGATGGATGTACTTTCAACGCGACGCGAAGCCGCCCGCACAACACGCCGTCCTCTATGGCAACGTCTTCATCTAGATATTGCAGCCGGAGTCATTGCCTTATTAGGGTATGCTGTGACACTCTATCTGACGACCATTGGTTCGCTCCTCAATGGGCAAATTAAAGCGATCTCCTCGGCCTTGTTCTCGCTAATATCACCATACTTCTTGATTGTTGTGCTACTGCTCCTCTTTTTACGTTGCTTTCCAATATTGCTACGCCTCGGAGCATGGCTTACTGTACGTGGACGTAGTGCCGCTTCGATGCTGGCACTGGCACAGATGTCGCGTTCACCACGCCAATCAATTCGTATGACAACATTGCTGGCACTCACCATCACATTTGCATTGTTTAGCATGGTCTTCTTCGCCTCTCAAGAGCAACGTGTCAATGATCTTGCCGCCTATCAAACGAGTGCGGATTTTAGCGGCATGGTACCGGAACACACTTCTACTCTCACAGTACAGCAGCAAGAAGCGCAATACGCAGTGATTAAAGGTGTAACTTCTGTGAGCGCGGGCTACGTTGGTACAGCTACGCCCAGCAATAACAATATCGCACTTACGCTGCAACTGCGGGGTGTTGATACCCGTACTTATGCACAGACAGCCCTCTGGCCTACCCAGGCGTCGGCACAATCACTGCCTACACTCATGGCGCAACTCGATGCCAAACGTCAGTACGGAATCAGTCATAACATCGTTCCTGTGATTGTGGATGCGACGACGCGTGACAAGCTTTCACTCCATCCTGGCTCGGTTTTTCTTGTGAGTGTCGATGGCTTAGCACTTGTATCCGATATGCATTGCCTCGTTGTTGCCATCGTCGAGCATATTCCCACGACAGGCGACAATCCACTCACAGCCAACTCTACGCTTGAGGCACCCACGGGTGGGATGTTGTTTGATTATCAAACCTACAATACGACCTACACGCAGCAGGTGCCATCAGCTACAAAAGGGAGTACGCTTGTGCCTGTGAATTGGGTTTTGTTGCGAACACAAGATGATGCTGGCTCTGTAAATCGCGTTCGTGCTGCCCTTACCTCATTAGAACTTTTCCTCGTTTATCCTAATGATCGCCGTGCGTTGATTGATACGTTGCATGTTGATCCACTTACACTGACGCTCGAAGGCGTTCTCAGCATCGGAACGGTGGCAACGCTGCTCTTAGCGATACTTGGCGATTTACTAGCATCGTGGTCGAGCGCACGAACACGTTTGACCAATTTTGCTGTGTTACGCGCATTGGGTACGTCACCACGCCAGGTTGCCAATGTGCTAACATGGGAGCAGGGACTCATCTATAGTATTGGTATTCTGCTTGGTATCGCCTTTGGTGTGTTGCTGGCGACAACTGTTGTACCCACGCTGATTTACTACGGTTTGAGTGTGCAAATTTCACTTCCTGTACAAATTGTTGTGCCGATTTCGCTTGTCTTTACGTTGGGAGCGGTGATTGCCGTGTTCGTACTCGCGCTTGGTATGATGGTTCGCACCGTTTCGCAACCATCTATGAGCCAGACGCTACGGTTGAATGAGGATTAACTATATCTCACATAAAAATAATACTTGTCGTATATGGTCAATGTTCATGTGATGGACCGTTGTAGGGACCAGATTTATCGCATCCGTGCGTGATTTATCACGCGAGATGCATTTTCCCATCGCTCGTAAACTGGGTAAAGAAGGATTTCATGCGATAAATCGCACGGCGGACGCGATAAATCGGTCCCTACATAATACGTATGATAGAAACAAAAAAGGAGCTTTTATGGTGGGACCACTTGTTGTTTGTGATAATCTTGTTAAAATTTATAAGGTTGCCGACTTGGAAGTCGTGGCACTGCAAGGGCTAGACCTGGAAGTGATGGCAGGGGAGATGATTGCGATTGTGGGTGCCTCTGGCTCTGGCAAAAGCACACTGCTCAATATTCTTAGTGGCCTAGATGTCCCCAGCGCAGGTAGTTGTGTTGTCGATGGCAATGATTTGACGCGGCTAGGACAGGGGCAGCGTATCAACTATCGTCGCTTCGTTGTCGGGCAGGTCTGGCAACAGAGTGGACGTAATCTTCTGCCGGAGCTAAGTGCTGTCGCGAACGTCGAACTGCCACAGATGCTCAGTGGTGTCGGTGTAGGAAAACGGAGCCAGCGAGCGCAGGAATTGCTCGACCTGGTGGGACTAGGTGCAATGGGCAAGAAACGCCCCTTTCAACTCTCCGGCGGCGAACAACAACGTGCCGCCATTGCGGTAGCTCTTGCCAATGAGCCAAAGGTGCTGCTTGCCGATGAGCCAACGGGCGAACTAGACTCGGTAACGGCATCTGAAGTGTTGCATCTGTTACGCGACTTGAATCAACGTCTGGGGTTGACCATCGTCACGGTTACGCACGATCCTGCTATCGCTGCTGAAGTGGATCGTACCATTGCTATTCGTGATGGGCGCACCAGTACAGAGACGATCCGACGCGAAAACGTACTGGAAGCGGTCAACCCAAATGTACTTGCCACAAGTGCTGTGATTGGCCTATCCAATGAGACGCACCGCGAGTCTATTTTGATTGATCGCGCAGGCCGTCTGCAGTTGCCCAAAGAGGCCGTCGAAAACTTGCCCTTCAATGGCCGCGCCGAGGTGCGTATCGCCACCGATCATGTAGAATTGTGGCCCATTCTCGACGAAACAACTGGCAATGGCAAATATGAGGAACAGAATGGACAAAAGAAAGAGGGACGCGCATGAAATCGGTCGCAGAGATAGAGGTTTCGACAATTGCGGAGATGCAGGAGGTGACGCGCGACTTTCGCTCAGGCGCAGGTATTGTGCAGGCATTGCGTGGTGTCAACCTGCATGTGTTGCCGGGTGAGTTTGTGGCCCTACGTGGACGCTCCGGTTCTGGTAAGACGACGCTGCTCAATATTCTGGTTGGACTGGATAGCCCGACGCAAGGTACCGTGATGGTGCTTGAACGGAATCTGGTGAAGATGAGTGAAAGCGAACGCGCTCGTCTGCGCCGTGAAAGTATTGGTATCATGTTTCAGAACGCGCACCTGTTCCCCTCACTCACTGCTCAGGAGAACGTCGAAATTCCTCTACGCCTCGCTCGTATGCCCTCGCAACAACGTACTCGGCAGGCACGCGAGGCTCTGGAACATGTAGGGCTGGGCAAACGCGCCCATCATCGCGGCTTGGAACTCTCCGGTGGTGAGCAACAGCGTGTGGCATTGGCGCGTGCGCTTGTCCATCAACCACGCTTCATTGTCGCCGACGAGCCAACGGGCAACCTCGACTCGCTCACAGGGCGCGATATCACAAAGCTGTTGCGTGACATCACGCATAATACGAAAATTGGTATGCTTGTAGCAACGCACGACCCCATGTTCGTTGCCACGGCAGACCGTGTACTCCAAATTCAGGATGGGCGCATCATGGAATCATAGGTCAAATGCCATCAGGTCATGTCCTATCACAATTTTCCCGGTGTACTCTTTCTCTGCCGCCTGTTCTTGCAAGTAGGTAGCATCGAGGTCGCGATAGAGGTGTGAGCAGACAACGATTTTTGCCTGCGATGCAACGGCCAGCGCGACGATTTCGTCGTCTCCCACATGGCCGGAGTCGATTATCGCAAGATCGACCTCACGCAGAAAATCAATCTCTTGTTGATGGAAATAAGAGTCGCCCGTAAGCGCATACGTTTTGTCATTCAGGGTGAAGCGTATACCGTGATTGCCAGCAGGGGGTAGGCTGACGGACGCGAAATTGTGAGTGCCGATACTGAAAGAGTTGCTGGTAATTTCGTGTACGACTAACGAGTAAGACGGTTGCTCAAAGGCACTACGCCCGAAAATATGTATGTAGCTGTCGATCAAGGCATGGATTCCCTTTGGGCCGTAGATATGTAAGTCGGTGGTACGCTGGTCTTTGCGTGACCATGCACCAGCTTGAAAAAGTGGTATCAGGTCTGATACGTGATCGGGATGAAAATGTGAAAGGAGCACATGTTGCAGTGTGTTTGGATGCACTCCCGCCTCTAACAGGCGTTGCACGACACCGTGCCCACAGTCGAAGAGAATGTATGTACCATCGAGGTTGAGCAGGACGCTCGATGCGCGTCGCTCATGTTCAATTTGGCATGTTCCAGTTCCTAATAGCGTTAAACTACTCATGAATAAAAACTCACTTTATGCTTCTAAACAAAGATGTATAGTAAAAGTGACCTTTCCGGTCGCTTTTACTATACAGGATGCTGTGTGAGGTTGGCAATGAACTATTGTACCTGTACCATTGACCATTGTCCATCTTCGCCAGTGTACTGTCCAGTTTTGGAGTCGGTAATACGAAACCAACCCGCCATCGCGCCACCTGTCTTGACATTGCCTGTAAAGGAGATATTCATATTGCGACCTGGAAGTTTTATCATAAAGGCGATATTGCCGTTGGTATCAATAGTACCGTCGAATGGACCGCTAAAATCACTGCCATCATAATAGCCATGAATGCTACTTTTGTTTTGCTTGATATCGGTAAGTGTAGGAAACGTCTTAGTGTTATTCATAAAATCTTTAACGGTTCCTGTGTACGATGATGCAAGTGTGGGGTATGGAGCTTGGCTAATCGTTGGTATCGCTGTTGGAACCGTAATCGCTAATCTTGTATGCGTCATATTTGGATGTGAATGAGGCAAGTGTATAAGAAACTCAGGAATACCTATGCCAACAAGAGATAAGGCAACGAGCGTACCAACAAGAGCAAATAGAGTTTTACGATGCCCTTTTTTGCGTGCAAGCTCTCGTTCCTCAGATAATGTTATGCGTGTAATGTTCTTTTTAATATGCTTTATACGTTTTTCAGGAATCTCTACAGGCTCGGTTATCACGTTGTCTGCTTTCGCCTGCAGGTTCAGTTCTTCCCAGAACTCGTCGATAGTTGCAAAGCGATCTTCATGGCTAATACTCAAAGCGCGACTGATCACGTCACTCACACAGATAGGGATATCTGGCACTATTGCATGTACGGGTAGAAGTGGATCGGTACCACTTTTGCCTGTAACGCGCAAAAACGCATCGATTGGGACAATGCCCGTGAGGAGTGTGTAGATAGTAGCTCCTAAGCCATAAACATCGGTACGCATATCTGTCCCACCGCCATATTGCTCAAGGGCGGCATACCCTGGTGAACCATGACGAATGACGGTTGTGGTGCCCTCGTCAACATATTCTTTTGCGATGCCAAAATCAACGAGCATCGCATCTCCCCCTTTGATGGGTATCACAATATTCGCAGGTTTGATATCACGATGCACAATGGGCGGTTCGCGATGATGTAAATAGCCAATAGCGGTAACGATGGGTATGAGAGATGCAAGGACAAACTGTAACGGAAAGCGGTTCTCTGGTTGCTCTTTCCGCAACGCTTCTAAATCACGCCCTTCAATATAATCCATAAGGATGTAGATACGTTTCAGTCGCTCGTTCTCAAAGACACGATAGACATTTGGCAATGCCTCGTTATCAAGGCGCATAAGTACTTCGGCCTCGAACGCGAAACGCTCCCGCTCGTTTTTATCGGGATCAATCAATTCTTTAAGAGCGAACGTGTTTTCCTTGTTGCGTCTCTCTCGTACTATATAGACCGCACTTGATCCCCCTTGTCCCAGTAGTCCATCAATAGTGTACGCATCTCCATTAACATTACGGACAATTGCACCTGTAGGCAATAGTGGCTGCTCCCGTTCGAGCTTTTGAGGCTGTTGTGCTGTTTGAATCTGTTGTACTTTTTGCATTTCAAATCCACTGTGAACTCTCTCTATAAATCATTTGAAGCTATACGCAATTATACGGATAAACGTACTACTTGTAAAGATTATGGTACGAATTTCTGAATTTTTTTTAATCTTTTAGTTAGGAAGCCAAATAGCTCAAACTCGCCCTATTTCGTATCCCAAATGGTTGTCTGCTTCGTTATACAATATAGATACCTATTTCTACAGTTTTCATATTGTTTGTGGTGATTTATAATCTATACGGTTACGAGGAGTACAGCAATGAAGTTCGCATTTAGTTCAAGACTCATGATGCTTGTGATGATAGTTAGTGCCGTTGCCTCCGCCTTCATCCTCTTCATGAGCATGCCCACACATCGTGCTGCTGCGGCCAGTCCATCGTATGTGCGGGTGATTCACGCTTCACCTGACATTGGTACCGCTACTGTCTTCGTTGATGGCAATGTGCTGTTGAACAACTTTCAGTTTGGCACGGTCACACCTTATGCATCTATATCTGCTGGACCACACAAGGTGCAAGTTGGTCTGATTGGAACAGGGCCGGGAGCGGCAACGATTACACAGACCATTGACGTGCAACCGGGTATTGCATACACGGTTGCTGCATTGGGTACGGCGTCAACTGGTTTCTCGCTTCAAGTCTTTACTGATAATAACGTTGTTGCCAGTGGAAGCGCGAAAGTGCGTGTCTATCATCTCTCCCCCGGCACTGGTACTGTGAATGTTGCGACTGGTGGCAACACCCTTATCGATGGGCTTTCGTATCAGCAGGCAAGTAATTACCTTTCGGAACCTGCAGGTGATTATACCTTCAATATTGCTGCAACACAAGACAATACAACGCTCCCACTTTCAACAACCTTGAATGCAAACACTGTTACGAGCGTCTTCGCTATTGGTCTGCTGAACGGTAATCCTAAGATACAATTCATCTCAACTCAGGTGAATGGATTGCCGGGTGTGCCGGGTACTGGTTCTGATCCAAACTACCGTCCTGCAAGTGACCTCGTGCAACCTGCCATTTCATGGTTGCCAGAAATACTAGTATTGCTGCTAACAGGTGGCTTTCTCTTCTATCGCTTGCGCCGCGCCAAGCGTGCATAAGAATGCTAGTACACACACAAAAGCACAGCCT
>JAABVA010006076.1_pt1 | contig 10759 bp, 9 predicted proteins | sample 5560331 | NCBI WGS metagenome assembly JAABVA01 (sample SAMN12812661, study PRJNA571458) | rock metagenome | isolation source: Antarctica rocks | place: Antarctica: Victoria Land, Mt New Zealand sud | collected 2016-01-07 | reverse complement strand
GTCCAGGCTGGCGCACAGCGCGTAGTGGGCGGGCCGGATCAGCTCCGCCGCGACGCCGGCGGCCCGCGCCTCGGTGCCGAAGCGGCCCAGCGCCTCGATCGCCCGCTCGCGCAGCACAGTCGGGTCGGGGCCGCGCGGCGTGTCGCGCAGGCGGGCCATGAGCGCGAGCAGGGGCGTCGCGGCGGCGACCAGCGGGTTGAGGCCGAGCCGCGCATCCGTGGCGCCGGCGGCAGGCGTGGCGGGCAGTTCGCCAGAGCTCTCAGCCTCTCGTGGCGGTGCGGGAGCAGCGACGGGAGCGGGCGGCAACCGGCGTCCGCCGGGCATCGGGCGTATGACCGTGTGGTCATCGTCCCCATGCTCGGCGAACGGGTTGTCGCTCATCCGCGTATTGCCCAGAGTTCCAGTTGCAGGCCGGGAAAGTCCCCGGAGACATGGATGCCGAATGCGGCGCTCGCCTGCATCTGCGGCCAGTGCGGGCTGGCGCGGTCCAGCTCGAAGTAGTGCGAACCGTTGTGGAACGGCAGCGAGCGCGGTGCGACCGGCAGCGGGCGGATCTCGATGCCCGGCATCGCCACCGTGACCAGCTCGCGCAGGTGCTCGAACGCGCCGATCTTGACCTGCGACGGGAACAGCCGCCGGAAGTCCTGCGCCCGCACGCCGTACTTCTGGTCGATCAGCGGGATCGGGATCGCGCTGTTCTCCCAATCCGTCGAGAGGCAGCGGCCGATGTCGGCGACGACGGGCGCGAAGCTGCGCTGCAAGTCCTCGTGACGGTAGCCGGGATATGTCCCAGGGCGGCGGCCGGTCGCGTCGGTGAAGGTCGCCAGTTGCCCGGCAAGCTGCACGAACGCCGAGTAGAGCTGCTCCGGATGCACCGCAGCGCCGTCGGCCCAATGGGCGAACAATCCCTGCCACCCGTTGATCGTCTGCAACAGCAGGAAGTCGACGTAGGAGGAGACCCCGGCGGCGCCCGGCGCGCTCAGCCGTGCCGCGAGCGCGTTGCCGCGGGTGCCGATCATGCCGACGACCTCGTTCAGCATCCCGGCCAGCACCGGCGAGGCGACGCAGGCCAGCGCCGGCGGTATCCAGCCGGCCTCAAGCGAGACGCGGCGGTCGGCCGAGACCTCGGCGATGCGCGCCAGGCCGATGCACAGGTATCCGGCGCGGTCGTCGGTCTCCAACAGGTAGCGCATGCGCAGCCGGCCGACTGCAGGGGTGCAGGCTCCGGCGATGCCGAATGGGTGTCGTAGGCGTCGAAAGCCCGCGTGGCGTAGCGCGCCTCGGTCGCGGCGTCGGCCACCTCCGGCGCTCCGGCCTGCTGTATGGGCATCGCCAGGTAGACCAGGACGTTGCGGGTGTTGTCCGGCAGGTCCAGCGGCGTGGGGTGGTCCGCCTCGCCGGGGATGCTGAACGGCGTCCCGTCCTGGAAGCAGCCGCTCGCCTGGGCGACCGCGAACCGGCCCTGGGCGAGCAGGTCCCGGCTGACCTGCAACTCCGACAGGCCCCAGCCGAACGGGCGCAGCGCCGTCGTGCGGCTGCGCACCAGCGCCTCCGCCCAGCGGTCCTGCTGCTGGAAGTGCTGGGTGCGGAGGAACATGCCCTCCTGCCAGATGACCCGGTTGGACCAGCTCATGGCGCCCGCTCTTTCAGCTCGGCCATCGCCTCCTCGTAGGCGCGGGCGAAGGCGCGGCCGAACGCGCTGTCGAAATCGTCGGCCAGCGCCGCCTCGATGCGGGCGTGGTGCGCCACGGCGGCGCCCCATAGCCGGGCGCGGCGTCCTTTGGGCCAGTGGTCGGCCGGGCGGTGCGGCAGGGCAGCGTCCACCGCGGCCGGCGCCAGCGACTGCACCAACGCGTGCGCCGCCGCCTGCATGGCCGTCACGCTGGCGAGTTCGTGCAGGCGCAGGTCCCGCAGCGCCTCGCTGATCGCCACGCGCGGCTCGACGCCGCGCCGCACCGGGTCCAGCAGCCCCAGCAGCGCGTCGTCGTCGTCGGCTGCGAACTTCAGCGGGTTGTTGCCGCGGCGCTGGATGCGGGTCTGCTCAATGCGGAAGCTGGATTTCACGTCGGCGCGGGCGATCATGGTGGCGCGCAGCCCGGCGACCATGGCGCGGAACGCGGCACCGAGCGCCTCCATGGCCGCCTCCGGCGCCTCCGGCCGCAGCTTCGGCACGCCGGCGCCGCGCAGGAAGGCGACCAGCAGCCGGTCCTCGCCAGGCGCCAAGGGTGGCGCGTCCGGCGCCGGGTCGGCGCGTGCGGCCGGCGTGACGAACGGGTTCGGACCCGCTCGTAAGTCTTCGCGCGAGCCCTGGGGCGCATGGGCCGGCAAGGCGGCGGGAGGCGGCGCGGATGGCGGCAGCGGGTCGGCCGGCCCGCCTAGGACCGGACGCCAATCCGGCGGCAGGTCGAGGCCGGCGCGGGGCGGGGGAAACGGATCGTCGATGCCCGGCGCGTTGTTCGGCTGCGTTGGCCCGGCGAAGTCGACGCCAAAATCTTCAGCCAGCATAGAGAAGTCTGGTGACTTCGCGGCTTCGTGCGAAGGCTTACGAGCGGGCTCGCCTGGGAACGATTGGTCCTCTGGAGACCAGGACCTAGGACCCACATAGCTCGGCGCCGCCTCCTCGCGGATTTCGATCTCGTAGCTGCCGAGCCGCAGCCGGTCGCCGGCCTGCACCGGATGCGGGGTCGGCCCGATCGGGTCGGCGCTTTGGTTCAGGAACGTCCCGTTGGTGCTCTCGTCCACGATCTCCCAGCCGGAGCGGCCCTCGGCGACAGTGCAGTGCAGTTTCGACAGATGGCGGTCCGGGTCGGCCAGCACCCAGTCCACGCCGGGGCCACGGCCAATGCTGAGCGCGCCGCCCGGCACCCGGCGGCTCTCGGGGGCGGCGTAGTCGGGGCAGCGCAGGATGCGCAGCAACAGGGCCATCGCTCACCCGCCGATCAGCACGGTCGGCAGGCCAACCATTATAGTGCCTCCATGAGCGGTGAGGTCGCCCATACGCGCGGTGGGCATGCCGCCCACCAGAACGGTCGCCGAGCCTTTCGCGATCACATCCGGCGGCCCGGCGCAAACGCAGGGGTCGCCCACGCGCGCCTGCGGCATGCCGCCGGTGAGCACCGTGGCCGCGCCCATGGCGACGGGGCCGCCCACATGCGGCACGACGCCAGTGACCATGGGACAGGCGTGCATGTCGCCAAGGCGCGCGGCGGGTTGGCCCATCCTAGGGCGCTCCCGCCGCCGGCATCCGGCCGGAGCCGCCGCCCGCGATGTCGTGCGCCGAGGCCAGGAAACGCAGCAGCCGCGCCTTCTGTTGGGCCGGGTCGGTCCGCACGGCGGCGAGCGCGACCGCGCCGCCAATGGCGATCCCGGCCAGATGCGGCGCGGGCGGCACGGCAGGCTGGCCCGCGGGCGCCATGCTGGGGCCGCTCCAGAACGCGCCGACCGCGGCCCAGGCCTCCGGACTTGCGTAGCTGCTGCGCTCGACTGTGGCCATCGCGGCGCGGCCGTGCTCCTCGGTGGGGCGGCGGACCCACTGCTCGGCCGCCTCCTGCGCCGCCTGGTCGGCGGGGCTCAGTCCGGGCAGCGCGGTGTGGGCCGCGCACATGCAGGCCCACCACACACCCTCACGCCGCGGCATGGCGTGCGCCGCGAGCCGGGCCGCCTGCACGAGCAGGTCGGCCGCCTCCAGCCGGTTCAGCGCATCGGCCGCGTCGGCGCTGGCGTCGAGGATCGGCAGCGCCTCCGCCGCCGGGTCCATGTGCGCGCGGATGAAGGCGAGGTCGGCCCGAGCGAGCTTGGACAGCGGTGCGAGCTTGGGCAGGGGCGTCGGCATCGCGTCAGTTCAGCGACACGAGGCCGCCCTTGAGGGTCAGCATGCCGTCACCTTTGATGGTGGTCATGGGCGCCTTCACCTCCGTCATCGTTTCCCCCTCCAATTTGACGATCATGCCTTTGACCGTGATGCCGGCCTGGTCGATGACGACGCTGTTCTGGCCGACCTTCAGCGTGATGCTCTGCATTGCCTCCATCAGCACCGCCCCGCTGCTCACCTTTATCGTCAGGTCGCCGGTCCGGACGGTGAGCGCGTCGCCGTTGGTCACGTCGACGCTGCGGCTATCGCCGATCTGCTCTTTTTGCTGTTTCGCGACATCCAGGGTCTCGTTGCGTCCGACCGTGGCGTTGTGGTCGCGCTCGGTCTCGTGCCGCAGGTCGCGCTCGGCGTGCAGGAGGACCAACTCGCTGCCCTGCTTGTCGTCAAACGAGAACTCGGAAAAGTTCTCGCGCCCGCCCTGCGTGCTGGAGCGCGTGCGGAAGCCGGATTTGGTCTTCTCGGCGGGGGAGAAGATCGGCCTGTCGTTGCCGTTGTACAGCCCGCCGACGACGACCGGGCGGTCGAGGTCGCCGTCCATGAACGCCACGGCGACCTCGGTGCCCACGCGCGGGATGAACTGCGCGCCCCAGCCGTTCCCGGCCCAGGGCTGGATGACCCTGGCCCAAACCGAGCCGCCGGCGACGGCTTCTTTCCGGTGGTCCCAGAAAAACCGGATTTTGACCCGGCCGTGCTCGTCCGTATGGATCTCCCCGCCCTTCGGACCCAGCACGACCGCGGCGTGCATGCCGTCCATCTGCGGACGCGCCGTCGTGAGCGGCTGCCGCCAGGGCTGGGCCGCCGTGAAGGCGGTGAAGCTGTTGGCATAGCTGGTCTCGTCGCCGGTGTTCGACCAGGTGGCGTCCGTGGCGTGGTGGTCGACGCTGCGCAGCACGTAGTCGCCACCGTCCGGCGCGTCGGCCTGCACGGTGAACCGCGAGCCGGGGACGAACTGCATCTGGTGGCCGCGGCCCTCGACGAGCGCCACCTGCGCCTCGGCGGCCTCCATGCGATGGCGAACGCCGCGCTCGACGCCCTGCGTCTCGAAGTTGCCGGCCGGCCAGCGGAACACGTCGCGCAATGGGGCGCCATCGGTGCGGCCCGTGGTGGGCTGCCCGTGTTCGAGCCGCTTGTTCGGCGCGGTCGGGTCGTAGTCCTTGACCTTGTAGTGCCCGAGCGTGGTGGCGGCCGGCCGGCGCCAGTCCTGCAAGGTGTCGCCCGCCGCCGCGTCGGGCACGAGGCGCAGGGCGGTGCCGCCCAGCGGCGTGAAGCCGGAGTTCGCGTCGCTGATGACCAGGACATGGGCGTCGTCCGAGTGCTCGAACCAATAGAACCAACCCTCTTCTTCTATGAGGCGGGTGGCGAACTGCAAGTCGGTCTCGTTGAACTGCGCGGCGTACTCCCGTTTCGCGCGCGGGCCGTACAGCCTGAAGTCCCGCCGGGTGACGCCGCCGTCGTCGAGCAGGCGTGTGACGATGTCGGCGGCGGTCATGTTCTGGTAGACCCGGCAGTCGCTGGTCTGGTCCAGGAACCACAGGCGGGGCACGACCGTCATGCTGTAGGACGAGAGGCCGCGCTCGGCCGCGCCCTCGGGCGCGAAGGCGGACACCAGGCCGTGAAAATGCCGGGCGACCTGCCCGTCGGAGCCGCGGAGCGAGACGCAGGCGGGCTTGAACAGCAACTCGTCGGCGGCGATGCCGCTGCGTTCCGACACGGTGCGGAGATGCATCTGGTAGGGCTGGCTAATTGCCTCGTGCGCGTCGAAGGCGACCGGCACGAGGACATCCGGCCCGAGCGGCGTCGTCAGGCCGAGAAGTGCGCGGCTGCGGACGCGGACGTTCATTACATTCCTGCTGCTGCCATGCTGCCGAATTCCTGAAGAATGAATACCATGTGTTCCAGGATTGATCTGAACACATGCCCGCTAGGATGAACAGAGGCGTGGAACTTCGAACCCTGGACAGGGACGGCCCACGCCGCTTATCTGCCGGCACGTCTGTATCACTCCCGCCACCTGTCCTGGGATCAGAATTCCTGGCGCGGCGATTGCCACTGTGGATGCAGGGCCGGCTCTGTGTTCACGAAGCCGATTGTCGCGTGGGCGTGACAGGACGGATGAACATGCGCCGGCGCCACCTTGGCCATGGACGGCACGCCGAGGGCCCAGCGATCAAGAACGTGGTCAGCCTCCGGCATTGCCTTGACCCGGAGGCAGCCGCTGAAGCCAGCCACGGCCCAGCGTCCGATGACATTATTCATTGGGAATGAACACGCGCCGGCCCTGCGAATCGAGGCCGTATTTACCGATCGTTTTCGGAGGAGCCGCAACATCCGGTGGCAGGGCGGGCGTCGGGCTGTCGCGTTCTGGTGCGGGGGCCTCGGCTTTCTTGTCCTGCTGAGGCGTGCGCCGCTGGCCCGTTGCAGGGGCATCGCTCCCCGGCTGTCTGGTTGAGTCTAGATCGTCTGGCGCGTCTTTGGGTTGGCGCCCCTCACGGAGGCGGTCAAGCCCGCTTTTCCACGGTGGAGGCTTGTCGGCCCGGGGTCCGGCCGGTGCCCTGGGAGGCGGGCCAAGTGGTGAACTATGCCCCTCCCTATGCGGAACCTGCGGCGACCTCTGCGGGTCCGTCAGTGCATTCGGCAGGCCCGGAGGCGGAACGGCCAGGGGCAAGGGATGGGCCAACGGGGCGGGAACGGAGTCCCGGCCTGACGGGTCCGGGGCTGAGAACAGCGGCGCGGCCGGAGGGGAGATCGGCTGTGCCGACAGCGCCTCGCGTGGCGCCGGGGGCTGCTCGGGGAGGTCCGACGGCACCGCCTGCGGCATGGGAGCGGGCCTTGCAGGGTCAGGACTGGCTGCCGGCGCCGCACTATCTGCCTGGCTCTCCTGTTTTGCCGGCGGCGGCAACGCGGGCGCCGCGGCCGTTTCGGGGAGCGACGGTGTCGGCCGTTGAACGTCTGCCGTCTTGGAGGCGGCGCCGGGCGCCAGCATCCTGTAGCCCGCCATGCCGCCCGCCGCCGCCAGCATAACGAGCAACGCTCCCGCGACAGGATATGCGTATGACGGCGCCGCTGCGCGCCTCGACGGCCCATGGACTCTCCGGGCGGCCATGGACCGCACCACGGGTTCGGCCTGCTTGACGGCGAGGGCGTCCCTGAGTGCCTGGGCAAACCCCTTCGCGTCCTTGAACCGCCGCTCAGGCTGCTTCGCCATGGCTCGGGCGACCACGTCGTCCACCGAACGGGGCGCGGTCCGCGAAATATCGGAGGGTTTTGGCGGCTCGGTGCTCAGGGCCTTGTGCATGATGGTGGCCAGGCCGCCGTCGAACGGCCGCTCGCTGGTCAGCAACTGGTAGAGGATGACGCCGGCCGAGTAGATGTCCGTGCCCGGGCTGATCGCCTCCCCCCTGAACTGCTCGGGCGACATGTAGGCCGGCGTGCCCATGATCATCCCAACCTGGGTGATGTCGCTGTGCTCAACGCGGGCAATGCCGAAGTCGGCGATCTTGGCGTGCCCGTCACCGGTCAGCATGATGTTCGCAGGCTTGATGTCGCGGTGGACTATGCCCCGGTCGTGGCTGTATTGCAGCCCGGCCAGAACATCTTGCATCATTCTATTGATTTCTTGGATCGAAAAGCGCGTGCCTGTTTCGAGAGCGGATTTCAGGGTTCCCCCGTCGACGAACTCCATGACGATGAAGGCGGACTCCGCGGTTTCGCCGTAGTCGAAGATCGCCACGACGCTCGGATGCTGCAAGCGGCCCGCGGCCTGCGCCTCGCGCTTGAAGCGGGTGAGGTGTTGCCACCCCTCCGACTGGCCAGTCTGCGCCAGCGGCACCGCCTTGATGGCGACGCGCCGGTCGATGGCCGTGTCCCATCCGTCGTACACGGTGCTCATGGGTCCCTTCGAGATCTTCGCGCGGATCTCATACTTCCCGAGGACAGTTTGCACCGGATTGTCTACTTTTTCATTGATCGTGCTAGGGCGGCACCCGCCTTGGGGCGGCAGACCCCAATGCCCTGCCTTATACGACCTTACTCGACCTTGCCTATCTCACGGAATTGAGAGGTCAGGTTTCAACGATTCCCATGCCGCCCAAGCCGCATCCATGGACCCGTGATGCCAATTCGGCCTGCCATGGCCCAGATATGGCACCAATGTCCAGGTTGTTATAAGCCGTGGCCATTGCATGCATGGCCATCCCCTGGCAGGAGTGTGTCCGCCTGCGCCATGCAGGAGCCGGACGACGAGACAACTGCACGCCCCACAACAACGGTTCCGAAGCTGCCTGCCTCCCATGCAGGTCAATGCACCGCCATGATGGAACGCATTTAGCTTCTACTGGTCCCACTCGCCGCAGGGAGTTCGCATGAGGGGTGTTCCCACTGTTTTTGCGCTCTGCCTCCTCACTGTCGGAGGCTGTGCCGCGACCCGTTCGACCCATCCGCCAATACCTCCATACCAGACCGAGGACGTCCCCCTGCCGCCAGTGTCCGCGGTCGTGGTTGTTTGGCAGCCCGGCCACTTTGACTGGGACGGCGCCAACTACCAGTGGGTGCCAGGCGAGTGGGTGGAGCGCAAAAGCACGACATGGCTCGACGGCTACTGGGACGAGACCAAGCCGACCCCGGTATGGGTTCCCGCCCATTGGGTCCTAAATCCGGCCCAGGCCTTCAAAGCCCCAGCTCGGAAAGCCCTGGATGGCTTGCCGGCCTTGGCCCAAGCGGCCACCTGAACCGCCGCTCCGCCTCTGCGATCGGGACATCGTTGATGGACGCCTCGCGGCGGCGCATCAGGCCGTCCGCGTCGAACTCCCACTGCTCGTTCCCGTGGCTGCGGCACCAGGCGCCGTCTCCGTCTTGCCATTCGTAGGCGAAGCGGACTGCGATGCGGTCGCCCGTGAACGCCCAGACCTCCTTGATCAGCCGGTAGTTCAGCTCGCGCGCCCACTTGCGTTGCAGGAAACCGACGATCGCCGGGCGGCCGGCGAAGAACTCCGAGCGGTTCCGCCAGGAACTGCCCTCCGTGTAGGCGAGCGACACACGCTCGGGGTCGCGCGTGTTCCAGGCGTCCTCCGCCGTGCGTGCCTTGCGGGCGGCGGTCTCGGCCGTAAGGGCGGGCGCACCGCCGTCGGCCCGGTCGTGGGATGGGCGGGCGCAGGCGAGGTGGTCATGCTGGAGCCTCCATTTGGCCGATGGGTGGCCGGCTCCGCACGCAAGCATGCTCCGGGGCCAGCAATCAGCACGTCCACTTCGGTCATCTGCTGCGACGCCGGTCCGTGCTATGCGCCGGCTTCGTAGTTGACGATGAAGTCGGCCGGCGGGGCCGGTCCCCAGACATAGAAGGCGTCGTGGCCCGGATGATCGGCGGCGGGCCAGTCGCAGTCCACCGGGATGTAGTCGATGTCCGACGAATATTCGCTGTAGCTGCCCCAGGGGTCGCGGACGTAGTGGAAGTAGTTGGAGCCGAGCACGTGCCGCCCCACCCCCCACCCAGCCGAGAATCCGCGGTCGGCCATCTGCATCGCCCCCAGCCCGACCTCGTGGAACGACCCCACGTCCCAGCTCAGGTGGTGCAGCCCTGGGCCGCCCGACTTGGCCAGCGCAATCATGTGGTGGTCGCTGCCGTGGATGCCGTGCATGAACGCCACCCCGTCGCCGGACCGGTCGGACAGCCGCAGGCCGAGCACGCGGCCGTAGAACTCGATGGAGCGGAGCACGTCGCTGCTGAACAGCAAGATGTGCGCCAGCCGGCGTGGCCGGACGAAGGGCGCCTTGGACCGCGCCGTCGACCCCTGCACGCCCAGCGGCGACGACGGGTTGCTCTGCACCGCCTTTTCGTTGGGCGACGACTTCTCGGCCACGCGCATCTCGATCAACGTGCCGTCGGGGTCGCGGAACCACACGCCGTTGGTGGCGAACCCCTCCGGCGGGTCGAGCTGCGCCACGTCGAACTGCTGCAGACGGGCGCGCAGGCGCTCGATGTCCTCGGCATAGGCGCCAAACGAGACGTAGGCCAGCCGCTTGGCCGCGCCCTCGTGGACGCGGCCCCAGCGGTGGTCGTTGCCAAAGGTGTAGAGGCCGAGTCCGTTGTCCTCCTCGCGCACGTCCAGGCCGAAGCCGCTGTAGAACTGCTGCGCGTGCTTGAGGTCGGGCACGACGAAATTGAAGTGGTCGACGGAGTGGACGCCAAGCTCGCCGGGGCGGCGGGGCCGGGGCGGCAGGCTTCTGATCTGTGTCATCGTTGTCCTCCTGTTGGCCGCCCTTTGCTGTGCGGCCTATGTTGAGTAGCTGCTGTTTGGGGTTCCGGGCGGACACGCCTGCTTCCCATCACGGCGGATCTTTCGGCTTCGACGCGGGCCAATCCGCGCCCAGGTCGGGTTCGCCGCTGGCGGGCTTGGCGCCGATGTGGTCGGCGAGTTGGCCCGCGGCGAAAGCATCCGTGAAGCTCTCGCGCACCTCGGGCAGCATGGCGCTGTCCCACTCGTTCCAACCAGCAACCATGCGGTCATAGATGTCGCGGTGCCGCTCACGCAGGTTGGCCCGCTCCATCGGGTCTTCTTTCACGTTGAACAGGAACGTGTTCTCGTTGATCTTCAGGATTTTCCAATCACCGTCCCGCGCCGCACGCTGGGCGTTGGCCTTGTAGCGCCAGAACAGCTTGCGCGGGCTGTCCGCCGCACCCTGCAGCAGTCCCGGCAACAGGTTCATGCCATCGCTCGGGTATGCGGGGTCTGGCGCGCCGCCAGCCGCAGCGAGCAAGGTCGGCAGCCAATCCATGCTGATGGCAACCTGCTGCGCAACCCCTCCTGGCCGCACCTGGGCTGGCCAGCGCAGCAGCATCGGAATGCGGAGGCCGCCTTCCAGCAGCTCCGTCTTGCGCCCGGTGAACGGCCA
>JAABVA010006071.1_pt1 | contig 10763 bp, 9 predicted proteins | sample 5560331 | NCBI WGS metagenome assembly JAABVA01 (sample SAMN12812661, study PRJNA571458) | rock metagenome | isolation source: Antarctica rocks | place: Antarctica: Victoria Land, Mt New Zealand sud | collected 2016-01-07 | reverse complement strand
GCGCATCACCGAACCCACCAAGATCTTCCTGAACCATGAAGCCGACCTCTCGCCAACGCTAGGGCGACAGAATCACAGATCAGATCTGAGCGAAAGTCGTTCCGCACTTATGCGAACCCCGTAGCCAGGCGCTTCATGTAGAAGATGCGGTCGTGGCCAGCCGGGTAGTCGGTGATCCGCCCGCATTCCACGAAGCCCAGCTTCGGATAGAAGTCCGGAGCCTGGAACGTCCAGGTGTCCAGCCAAATTCCCTTGAGCCCGCGCCGTTTCGCCTCAGCCTCCGCACGCTGCATCACTTCCCGGCCAAGCCCCAGGCCCTTGGCAGGGCCGAGAGCGAGCAGTTCGACGAAGAGGAAGCCGTAACCCGTCCGTCCCCAAAGCCCGCCGACAACCTCGCCATCCTGGCCCTGCACGGTGACGGCCAGCGAACCCCAATGGCCCGGCCCCGCGGCGCCCTCGTTATGGGCGGCGAGCGGTTCCAGGATCTTTGCCCGCAGCGAGGCGTCGGGGTCGGTTTCAAGGGTGATCGTCCACTGGTTGCCCGGCATCGGATTGCGCGCCTGATTAGGGATGAAAGCCGTCCACGCTACACAAGCGGCACGGGATCAGCCAGCGAAACTCTGCGTGGCCGCTTGCCGGCGCACGCTGCGTCTTGTAGCCGGAGAGGACACCAGCCTCTCGACGCGAAGGGACCAAACCCGATGCAACGCACAAAACCGCCGTTCCGCGCCGACATGGTCGGCAGCCTGCTGCGGACGCCCGCGCTTAAACTGGCCCGCGAGCAGCGCCAGCGCGCGGAGATCACCGACGCGGCCCTGCGGGAGGTCGAGGACCGCGAGATCGTCGCGCTAATCCGCAAACAGGAGCAGGTCGGCCTGCAAGCCGTAACCGACGGCGAGTTTCGCCGGGCCTACTGGCACTTCGACTTCCTGGAGCACCTCGACGGGGTGACGGCGGTCGACCTCGATTCTGGCATGAACTTCAAAGGCGGCGTCGGCATCAACAAGGCGCTGCGCATCACCGGCAAGGTGGGCCTCACCAACCATCCGATGGTCGAGCACTTCCGCTTCCTGGCGCGCAACACCAGCCGGACGCCAAAGATGACGATCCCCGGCCCCAGCATGCTGCACTACCGCGGCGGCCGTAAGATGATGAACTTCGGCGTCTATCCCGAGATGGACGAGTTCTACGCCGACGTCGGCGCCGCCTACAACAAAGCGGTCCACGCCTTCTACGACGCGGGCTGCCGCTACCTTCAGCTCGACGACATCTCCTTCGCCTACCTCTGCGACCCCGAACAGCGGGAGATGCTGCGCGCACGTGGCGACGATCCCGAGCAGCAGCCCGCCATCTACGCCGCGATGGTGCGCGCGGCCCTCAAGGACAAGCCAGCGGACCTCGTTGTGACGATGCACCTGTGCCGCGGCAACTTCCGCTCCACCTTCATCGCCTCCGGCGGCTACGAGCCGGTCGCCGACCTCCTGTTCAACGCCATGCCGGTCGACGGCTATTTCATGGAGTGGGACACCGACCGCGCCGGCGGCTTCGAGCCGCTGCGGCACTTGCCAAAAGGCAAAAGCGTGGCGTTGGGGCTGGTGACGTCGAAGACCGGGGTCCTGGAACAGCCGGACGCCATCAAGCGCCGCATCGACGAGGCCGCGCGCTTCGCCCCGCTCGACCAGCTTTGCCTGTCGCCGCAGTGCGGCTTCGCCTCGACGCAGGAGGGCAACACGCTCGACGAGGACGAGCAGTGGGCCAAGCTCCGCATGATCGTCGACATCGCTGCGGAGGTTTGGGGCAGCTGACCGGCTTGACGGCCGGCTTCGCGTTTACTCCGCCGCGGCAGACGCCATCTCCAGGCGCGTCGTCAGATGAAAGCCCTCGTAGCCGTTTGCCGCGACCGCGTCGCAGGTCTCCCGATAAGCGCCGACCCCGCCGATGTAGGGCATGAACACGCGCGGCTTGCCCTCGATGTTGGCACCCATGTACCAGGAGTTCGCCTGCGGGTAGAGCGTCGTGTACGCAACCTCGTTCACATGCGCCACCCAGTTGTCCTCCGCTTGGGAGTCCGCCTCGATGCAGGCGACCGCATGCGACCGCAGATGGGCGAGACAATCAGAAATCCAGTCCACGTGCTGCTCGATCGAGACGATCATGTTGCTGAGCACGGAGGGGCTGCCGGGTCCGGTGATGGTGAACAGGTTGGGGAACCCCGCCGTCATCAGGCCCAAATAGGTGCGCGGCCCTGCTGCCCACTTCTCGCGCAGCGTCAGCCCGGCACGCCCGCTTATGTCGACCTTGAGCAGCGAGCCGGTCATGGCGTCGAACCCGGTGGCGTAGACGATGCTGTCCACCGCGTACTCGGCGCCCTGCGTGCGTATGCCCGTGGGCGTGACCTCCTCGATGGGCGTCGCTTGCAGGTTCACCAAGGTCACGTTGCCGCGGTTGAACGCTTCGTAGTAGCCGCTGTCGACGCAGATGCGCTTGGTGCCGATGGGATGGCTGGTCGGCGCCAACGTCTCGGCAACCGCCGGATCGTGGACAATCCTGCGTATCTGCGCGCGGACGAACTCGGCGGCGGTGTCGTTGGCCGCCTTGCTGGTGGCCAGGTCGGTGTAGGCGACCATGACGTTGATGCCGCCGCGCTCCCAGCGGACCTCGTACTCCCGCTGGCGCTGCACCGGCGAAACCTCCAGGGCCGACTGCTCGCCGAAATCATAGATGGTCCCAGAGCGCAGCGTGCGGGCATGCAGCCGGCGCTCGGCGTAGCTGGATTTCCACTCGGCCTCGTAGTCCGGCGGCAGCGGGGTGTTACGCGCCGGCACGCTGAAGTTCGGCGTGCGCTGGAACACGGTGACGTGGGCGGCCTGCTCGGCGATGACGGGGATGGACTGGATGGCGGACGACCCGGTGCCGATGACCCCGACCCGCTGGCCCGTGAAGTCCACGCCCTCATGCGGCCACTGGCCCGTGTGGTAGGACGCGCCCGCGAAGGCGTCGATGCCCTTGATGTCCGGCACCCGGCCCGACGACAGGCAGCCGGTCGCCATGATGCAGAACGCGGCGGAAACCCGGTTGCCGCGGTCGGTCTCGACCAGCCAACGGTTGGCCACCTCGTCGAAGGTGGCGGCCGTTACCCGCGTGCCGAAGCGGATGTCGCGCCGCAGGTCGAACCGGTCCGCGACGTGGTTGGCGTAGCGCAGGATCTCCGGCTGGCCCGAGAAGCGCTCGCTCCAGCGCCATTCCTGCTGCAATTCGTCCGAGAACGAGTATGAGTACTGCATGCTCTCGATGTCGCAGCGTGCGCCGGGGTAGCGGTTCCAGTACCAGGTGCCGCCTACGTCATCGCCGGCCTCGAACACCACGGCCGACATGCCCAGCCCGCGCAGCCGGTGCAGCATGTACATGCCGGCGAACCCGGCGCCGACGATCACCGCATCGAACCGCTCGGCGCTTGCAGACGGCTGCTTCGTATCGAACATGTTGTTTCCCCCTTTTTCCCTATTGAATTGTGCGAGGCGCCAGTGCCAGGCCCGTCAGCGCCCTTGGAACACGGGCAGCCGGCGCTCCGACATCGCCGTCACGCCCTCCTTGAAGTCCGCCGTCTCGAAATGCTGCTGCTGCTCCGACAGCTCGTGGTCGGTGATCGCCTCAACTGCGTCCGCCAGGCCGCGCCGCAGGGTGCGCCGGGTCGATGCGACAGCGATCGGAGCCGACTGCGCGATCTCGGACGCCAGCGCCAGCGCCGCCTGGCGCAGCTCGGCCTGCGGCGCCAGCACGTCGACCAGCCCGATCGCGTGCGCCTCCTCGCCACCGATCCGCCGCCCTGTGTAGAACAGCAGCGCGGCTTTTTGCGCGCCCACGACCCGCGGCAGCGTCACGCTCAGGCCAAATCCCGGATGGAAGCCGAGCCGGTTGAAGTTGGCGGTGAACCGCGACTCCGGCGAGGCCACCCGAAAGTCCGCCACCAAGGTCAGCCCCAGCCCACCGCCGACGGCCGCGCCCTGCACCGCCGCCACGATCGGCTTGCCGACGCGGAACAGCCGCACCGCCTGCTGATACAGGTGGCCGCCCTCGCGGTCGCCGACTGTGTCACGCGCCGGCGAGCTGAAGTCGGCCCCGGCGCAGAAATTCTTGCCCTCGGCCAGCAGCAGGATGCTGCGGATGTCCGGGTCCGCGTCGAACCCTTCGAACGCCGCCGCCAGCTCGGCAATCAGCGGCTTGTTGAAGAAATTGTTTGGCCCGCGGCAGATTTCCGCGACGCCGACATGCCCGTCCCGCGTGATTCGGACGTCGTTCATCTCTGGGTTCATCGCAACCCAAGCCCCCTGGCAATGATCCCTCGCAGGATTTCGCGCGTGCCGCCGCGCAGCGAGAACGACGGCGCCGTCATGATCAGGTGCGCCAGCACCGCGACCAGCGGCGGGTTGCCGTCGTCCTCGGACGGCTCCACGTCGACCAGCAGGCGCACGACCTCCACGGTCTCCTGCTCCAGCACGTTGCCGAGGTCTTTCACCAATGCCGCCTGCAAGGCCGGGTCCTCGCCGGCCTGCAACATGCCGGCGACCGAGCGCGACAACCGGCGCAGCGCCAGGATGTGCGAGGTGAGCCGCCCGACCGCCACCGCCGCGCGCTCCGGCGCCGCCGGGCCGAGCGCCCGCACCAACTCGACCAGCAGCGTGAACGACGACAGGAACCTGTCGGGTCCGCTGCGCTCGAAGGCGAGCTCGGCCGTGACCTGCTTCCAGCCGTCGCCCTCCTGCCCCAGCAGCGCGTCCTCGGGCAGCAACAGGTCCTCGATCGCGACCTCGTTGAAGTGGTGCGCCCCGCGCATGTCGACGATCGGCCGCACCGTCATGCCGGCGGTGCGGGCCTGCTTCATCTCGACCAGGAACTGGCTCGCGCCGGCGTGGCGGTCGTCGCCCGACTTGGGATCGGACTTGGCGCCGGTGCGGCAGAACAGGATCATGTAGTCGGCCTTGTGCGCGCCCGAGGTCCAAACCTTGGTGCCGTTCACCAGCCAGCCGCCCTGCACCCGCTGCGCCCGCGTGCGCGCCGCCGCAAGGTCGGAGCCGCTGTCGGGTTCGCTCATGCCGATGCAGAACGAGCACTCGCCCGCGGCGATCTTGGGCAGGATGGCCTGGCGCTGCTCCTCGGTGCCGTTGCGCAGGATGCTGGGGCCACTCTGCCGGTCGGCAACCCAGTGGTGGCCGACCGGCGCGCCGGCCGCCAGCATCTCCTCCAGCACCACGTAGCGTTCGAGGGCGGAGCGCTCGTGGCCGCCATAGGCCTTTGGCAATGTCATGCCGATCCAGCCGCGCTGGCCCATCTTGCGGCTGAACGCCGGATCGTTACCGCTCCAGGACTCGGCGCGCTGGAACGGCGAGCGGTCCTGCAGCTCGGCGCCAAGGAAGTCCCGGACCTCGCGGCGCAGCGCCTCCGCCCCGGCGTCGGGGGGCGGCGGCGTCGTGAAGGTGAGTGCCTGCATCGTGGTCATCTCCAGGGTTGGCCGGCTGGCGAGAGCACCAGCAGGGCGTCGGCGATCGTGCAGCCCTGGCCGGCAGGATGGACGATCACCGGGTTCAGTTCTAGTTCGGCCACGAAGTCGCGCCCGGCGTCGGCGAAACGTGAGACACGGGCCACAAGACGCGCCAGCGCCGGGATGTCGGCGGGCGGCGCGCCACGGAAGCCCTCCAGCAACGGCGCGCTGCGCAGCCCGCGCAGCATCGCTGTCGCTTCGGCCTCGTCGATCGGGGCAAGGCGGTAGGCAGTGTCTCGGAACAGCTCGGTCGCGACCCCGCCGGCGCCGACCATTACCACGGGGCCGAAGCTCGGATCGCGCACGATGCCGACGATGATTTCCACCCCTCGCGCCGCCATCGGCTCCAGCAGCACGCCATCGACCGAAGCGCTGGGAGCATGGTGTTCGGCATTGCTGAGGATATCGGCGAATGCGGCTTCGAGGGCCGGCAGGTCGGCAATGCCGAGGCGGACGCCGCCAGCCTCCGTTTTATGCGGGATCGCGGTCGACTGGATCTTCGCCGCCAACGGAAAGCCGAGCGCCGCCGCGGCATCCGCCAGCTCAGAGGCCCGTGTCACCAAGCGATTCGGCGGGACAGCTATTCCAATGCCGGCGAGCACCGACTTGGCCGCATGCTCGGGGAGCGGACCGTCACAGTGGGCCAGCGCAGACCGAAGCATGTTTGGCAGCCCCATAGGAGCGATCGGCTCAGGCGGCTTGAACCGGCTCTGGTCCAGCAATACCCGAGCCGCGGTCGCCAGCACCGCCATGGACGGGAAAATGACCACGCCAGCCTCCGCCAGGATGCGCCGGCCGAACATGGAGGGCAGCGTGTAGCTGTAGAACAGCACGGGCTTCAGCCGTTGTCCCGGCAGCGCCGCCAGCCCTGGGCCGTCGATGGACACGCGCGCCGGGTTGGACAGCGAGCTGATCACCGCGATCTGGTCGATGTCCGGGTCGCGGCTCAGCAGCTCCAGCGCCCGCAGCATGCCGCCGCCCTGCACGCCGGCAGCGGTGAGGTCGATCGGGTTGCGCGCGGCGCCATAGCTCGGGATGAACTCGCGGACCGCCGCCTGCGTCGCGGCGCCCAGCTCCGGCACCTCCAGCCCGGCCGCCACCAGCGCGTCGGCCGCCCATGCGCCCGCGCCGCCCGACACGGTCAGCACCGCCACCCGGCCCCCCCGCGCCGGCGGGTTGGACGCAAGCGCCGCCGCAATCCCCAAAGCCTCGTCCAATTCGGTTGCGACGATGATCCCGTGACGCCGGAACATGGCGTCGTAGCCGACATCCCAGCCGGCCATGCTGGCGGTGTGCGACGCAGCGGCGAGCTTGCCCGGCCCCGACCGGCCGATCTTGATGGCGACGATGAACTTGCCCGCAGCATCGGCGGCCGAGGCCGCAGCGGCGAAAGCCGCCGGGTCGCGCACGCTCTCCAAGAACAGCAGCACAGCGGCCGTCTCGGAATCCTCCGCCATATGGGCGAGGAAGTCGGCCGCGGTCAGGTCCGCCTCGTTGCCCGTGCTGACCACCGTGCTGAACGACAGGCCCAGCGCCCGGCCCCGGTTATAAAGCGCGAACCCCATGCCGCCGCTCTGCGCGACAATGCCGATGCGGTTCGCAGTCGCCGTAGGGTTGTCGTCGGCGTCGCGGTCGACCGCTGGGCTAAAGGTGGCGCTGACGTGGCCGGGCTCGTTGTGAAACCCCTCGGCGTTCGGGCCGCAGACCCGCATGCCGGTGCGCCGCGCCAGCGCCGCCACCTGGTCCTGCAAATCGGCCGGCGCCCCCTCGTCCTCGGCGAAGCCGGATGAGATGACCACCACGTTGCGCACCCCGGCCGCCGCGCACTCCTCCAGCGCCGCCAGCACGCCCGCAGCCGGAATCGCGATCAGCGCCAGGTCCACCGGCTCCCCGGCCGCGGCCAGGCTGGGAAAGCAGGGCACGCCGTCGATGTCCCGGTAGCTCGGGTTCACCGGCACGATGCGCCCGGCAAAACCGTTCTTGCGCAGCACATGGAACAGCGCGCCGCGTATTTTGTGCGGGTCCGGCGAGGCGCCGATCACCGCGACCGACCGCGGCGACAGCAATGTGTCGAGCCGGGCCATCAGGCGGCCGTCAGCGCGGGCCACAGCCCATCCGGCCCGGCCGCCAGCGCCGCGCGCCCGACGACGCCGTTCCACTCCGCCTCGTTGCCGAACTCGTCCCGCCAGGACCACAGGCGCCGGGTAAGAAAGTGCAGCTCGTACTCCTGGGTGAAGCCGATCGCGCCGTGCGACTGGTGCGCCAGCCCGGCGGCGACGCTCGCGGCCTCGCCCGCGCGGGCCTTGGCCGCGCCGACCAGCATCGGATCAAGCCCATTCGCCAGCGCGTCGGCGGCCATGTCGGCGGCGGCGATCGCGGCGGCGGACTGCCCGGCCAGGATCGCCAAGTTGTGCTGTATCGCCTGGAACTTGCCAATCGGCCGGCCGAACTGCACCCGTGTCTGCGCATACTGCACGCTTAGGGCCAGGGTCCGCGTCAGCGCGCCGGCGATCTGCACCGTGCGCGCCACCGCCCCAGCCGCCCGCAGCCGCGCCGCATCGAGGCCGGGCGGCGCTGGCGCCACGGCATCCGGGGCCAGCAGGGTATCCACGATGATCGTGTCCCGCGGCTCGCCGGCCAGGTTGCGGTCGTGTTCCATGGTGAAGCCGCCGGCGTGCAGCAGCGCCAGGGCCGGCCCATCCGCCCCCTCCGCCAGCACGGCGACCGCAGCCGCGTCCCGCGCCCAGGGAATGCGCCCCGCCGTCCCCGCCAGCCGCCAGCCGTCCGCTGCCCGATGGAGCCTGAGCCGGTCGTTCTTGCGCACGGGAGCCAGGGTCAGCACGCCCTCCGGCGCCAACAGGCCAGCCTGGGCGAGCAGCCAGCCCGCAAGCATCGTCTCCGCCAAGGGAATAGGCGCGGCGTGGGCGGCAGAAATCCGCAGCAGCGACATCGCCTCCGCAACCGTCGCGCCGAAACCGCCGGCGTGCTCAGGCAGTAGGGCGGCGGCGAAGCCGGCTTCGGTCACGGCGTCCCAAAGGACTTGCGGGAACGTGCCGTCCTCGGCGGCGCGGATCACGGCCTTGCCGGTGTTCGCGGCGAACAGGCGCTCGGCGCTGTCAGCGAGTTGGTCGCTCATTCGGTGGTTCTCCCCGATCGGAAGTTGACGGCTTGCGCTAGATCGGGTCAAGCCGGATCAGAGCCGCCGGAGCAATATCCCCGCCAGCAACGCTCCGCAGGCCGCCACCATGAAAGGCGCCCCGGCGAAATGCAACGGCACGGCCGGCGAGGTGAAAGCGTAGAACAGCCACGCCGTCAGCAGCGGCGCGGCCACCGCGGTCAGCCCCTCGACCGCCGTCAGCACGCCCTGCATCTCGCCCTGGTGGTCCACCCCGCCGCGTCCGGAGACCAGGCCCGCACCGAGGGGATCGCCAGCCCGCCCAGCGCCAGCAGCACCACCGCCGGCGCCAGCATCCAACCCGTCAGCGCCAGCGCCAGCGTCGCGTAGCCGAGCGCCGCCGCCGTGTAGCCAAGCAGCGCTGTCCGCCGGTCGCTGGGCGGCGGTTCGCTGGCCGAAGGCTCTCGGGCAGCACGAACGCGCCATACAGGAAGTTGGCGAAGGCGAGCGCCGCCGCCGCATAGAACGGCCAGCGCAGCCCGTATCCGCCGAGCCAGCCGCCGATGGCCGGGCCGATCACGAATCCGGTCCCGAACGTTGCCCCCACCAGCCCGAACCGGCTGAAGCGGTCGTCCTGGCTGCTGACATCGGCGATGTAGGCGGTCGCGGCGGCGACGTTATAGGCGGTCGCGGCGGCGACGTTGGCGGAGGTGGCACCGGCGATCAGCCGCCCCAGGAACAGCCACCACATGCTCGGCGCGAGCGCCAGCAGGATGTAGTCGAGGCCGATGCCGAACACCGAGGCCAGGATGACCGGGCGGCGGCCGAACCGGTCGCTCAACGCCCCGAGCAGCGGTGCGGCGAAAAATTGCACCCCGGCGTAGGCGGCGATCAACGCGCCCACCCAGGGTGCCGCCTGCTCGAGCGGCAGGTGCTCAAGCTCCTGCACCAGGCCCGGCACGATCGGGGCGATGATGCCGACGCCAAGCGCGTCCAGCCCCAGGGTCGTAAGGACAAAGCCGATGGACGCGCCGCGAGGCCGGTCGGCCACGGTCTTCTCTGACACTGCAACCCTCAACAAACAGAAACTTGGCAACGCTGAAGCACCGGCTACGTTGGGCTGGGCTGGAGGCTGTCCAGTGCCCGTTTCGCCGTTGCCGCGCTTCATCTGCCTCTACGCCGCCCTGTTCGCCGCGTTTGGCACGGCCTCGCCCTTTCTTCCCGCGCTGCTGCAGGAGCGCGGGCTCGATCCCGCCTCGATCGGCCTGGTCCTGGGTTTAGGGTCCGCCATCCGCCTCGTGACGGGGCCGCTGGGCGGACGCTGGGCGGACCGCTCAGGCGCGCCGCGCGCGGTCCTGGCCGCGGGGCTGGCCGCTGCGGCCGTGGTCGCGCTGGGCTACGCCCCCGCCCGCGGCCTGCTGCCCTTGGCGCTGGTCAGCGTCGGGCACGCGGCAGTGTTGGCGCCGCTGTCGCCCGTGGCGGACACGCTGGCGCTCGGTGCTGGCGACCGGCCCGGCGGCTTCGAATACGGCTGGGTGCGCGGGGCCGGCTCGGCCGCCTTCATCCTGGGCAACGTGGCGGCCGGGTTCGCGGTTGGCCGGGCCGGGTTGGACGTGATCATCTGGCTCAACGCGGCGCTGCTCGCCGCCGCCGCCGCGTTCGCCGCCAGGGTGCCCAACCGCCCAGCCGGCGTGCAGCCGAAAAGCCCGGCCGAACGCCCCAGCCGGATGCGCGACCTGTTGGCGCTGCCGTTGTTCGCCCGCCTCATGCTGGTGGCGGCGCTGGTCGGCGGCAGCCACGCGCTGCACGACGGGTTCGAGGTGATCCGCTGGCGGGCAGCGGGCATGGGGCCGGGCGCCGCCGGGATGCTGTGGGGCGAGTCCGTCGCCGCCGAGGTGCTCGTGTTCTTCGTGCTCGGCCCGGCCATCATCAGCCGGCTGGGCCTGGGCGGCGCAGCCATGCTCGCCGCCGCCTCGGGCGTGGTGCGCTGGGGCACGGCGGCCCTGACCGCGGCCGTGCCGGCGATGGCGCTGGTGGAGCCGCTGCACGGCTTCACCTTCGCCCTGCTGCACCTCACCTGCGTCCACATGATCGGCCGCGCCGTGCCGA
>JAABVA010006070.1_pt1 | contig 10763 bp, 8 predicted proteins | sample 5560331 | NCBI WGS metagenome assembly JAABVA01 (sample SAMN12812661, study PRJNA571458) | rock metagenome | isolation source: Antarctica rocks | place: Antarctica: Victoria Land, Mt New Zealand sud | collected 2016-01-07 | reverse complement strand
GCCCACCCCCGTGGCGGTCTCGGTGACGGACCGCTCCGGCGATCACCTGCGAGGGGCGTCCCGGGATAAAGGACGGGACGGCGAGGCTGGCCAGCACGGCGAGCACGGTTGACCCGCCGATCAGCAGGTTGAGCCGGCTGGCGGGCACGGCGACCAGCACCGCGAACCCGCCCGCGGTACCGACCAGCCGTCCGGCGCTGATCCACCCGGCACCGCGGCCGTCCACGGACGATCGTTCCCGCCAGACCACGTAGATGTTCAACGGAAGCATCAGCAGCAGAATCGCCACGGGCAGCAGGTCGGCCTGCACGATGCCCATCACCGGCGTCGCGATCAGTGCGAAGCCCAGCCCGCTGGCGCCCTGCACGAAGGCGGCCACCGCGACCACACCGGCGAGCACCGCGAACGCAAGCAGACTCATTGAGTCACCTCGGCGACCGCGTGCGCGGTCACTTTGCTGAGCTCGGAGTCGAGCGCGTTGTTCAGGCTGCGCTGCCGGTGCTCGGCCGCGGTGGGTTGGGTGCGGCGGATCTCCGCCCGGGCAAGTACCTCCCTGGCCGCCGCGCCGGCCTGCGCGACGAGGGCGGGGCCGTCCCAGTCGATCGGCCACCCCTGCCAGAGCCGCAGATCACCGCCGACGACGACGGCGGTGATCTGGTCCCGGTTGGCCAGGCGCACCAGCTCCCAGGTGAGGTCGGAGGAGGGCTGCAGCTCGGGGGCGGTGATGTCCACGGCGAGGAAGTCGGCGGCCATCCCCGCGGCGATCTGCCCGGTGACCGTGCCCAGCCCGGTGACGTCCGCGGCGCCCGCGGTGGCCCGGTCCACCCACGTCCAGCCCGACCCACACGAAGAGTCACCACTGGCCATCCCGTAGGCGATGCGCTGGGCGAACTCGGCGGCATCGAGCAACCGGAACCCGTCGCCGCGGGTGCCGTCGGTACCCAGCCCGAACCGCACCCCGCCGGCGGCCATGGCCAGCGCCGGAGCCACGGCGTTGCCCTTCCAGGCACTGGCCACTGGGTTGTAGCTCACCGCCGCGCCGGTGTCGGCCAGCAGCTGCAGCTCACCGGGCGTCGGCAGCGTGGCGTGGGCCGCGAGCACCTCGGGACCTAACACGCCAAGGTCGTCGAGATACTCCAGCGGGCGGCGGCCGTGCGCTTCCAACGACCGCTCCACCGCGGCGAGGTGTTCGTTCACATGCAGCTGGAAGACGGCACCGGAGTCCTTGCACAGCTCCGCCACCCGGCGCAGCACGGCGGGGGAGGCCGCCTCGGGGATGGACACGGCGAGCGAGGGGTGCACCAGGCTGTGCTCCCGCCACCGGTCGAGATGTCGCTCGGCCAGGGCGGTGACGGCTGCCGGGTCGTCGTCGAGGTCGTTGCAGACCTGCCCCAGCACGCAGCGGATGCCGGCCGCATCGGTGGCCGCCGCGACGGTCGCGAGGTCGATGGGGGCGCGGGTTCCGGCGTCGGTCACTGTGGTGAACCCACCGCGCAGCGACTCCAACGCGGCCAGTTTGGCGGCCAGGTAGGCGGCCTGATCGTCGAGACCGTTCTCCAACGGAACCCAGATCCGGCGGAAGATCTCCGACGGTTCCCCGAACGCGAGCGCCTTGCCGAAGGTCTGCGTGAGGTGGTGGTGGGCGTCGATGAAGCCCGGCATCATGAGGTGGCCGGGCATCGGCACCGGGGTCAGGGAAGGATGCTCGCGCAGCAGGTGTTCGGCCGGTCCGACCTTGCGGAACGTGCCCTGGGCCACCAAGACGGCCTGGTCGTAGGCCAACCCATCGGGGAGCAGCACCACCTCCGGGAGGAACAGCACCTCGGCGGGCTCGAAGTCCTGGGTGCGCATGGTAATTCTGACCTCTCGGTTCGGGGACGGGCGCGACGGTGTGGTGGCGGTCATGACGGGTCCGGGCGGTCGACATCGGCGGGGCGCTGCGGCGAAGACGCGACCGGCGCGGCCACGGTAGGCGTGCCCGGGATCGCCGTGTCCGGGCGTCGCCACGGCAGGTGGTGGAACACCACGTTGAGCAGGACGGCGACGAACGCGCCGACGGCGACTCCGCTGGACAGCACGGTGCGAGCATCGGCGGGGAAGTGGCTGTAGGCACCGGGTACCAGGATGGGCAGCAAGCCGAGCGCCAGCGCGGTGGCACAGATGAAGACGTTGGCATGGTCGGACAGATCCACCCGGCGCAGCATCTGGACGCCGAGCACGGCCACGATGGCGTACACAATGAGCGAGGTGCCGCCGATGACTGCAGCCGGGATGGCGTTGAGCCAGATGCGCAATGGGCGTCAGCACACCCACCGCTACGAGGATCACCCCGGCGACCGCGGTGACGTAGCGGCTACGCACACCGCTGACCCGCACGATGCCGATGTTCTCCCCGCTCGTCACCATCAGGGAGGTACCGAACATCCCGCCGAGCACGGAGACCAGCGCGTCCGCGCTGATCACCCGGGGGACGACGCGCCGCGGTTCGATCTCCTTGCCGACCACCTCCGCGTTGAGGATCGTCTGTCCGGTGGCCTCCGCCATCGCCGGGATGGCAAACAGCATCAGCGGTAGCGCGGCAAGCAGATCGAAATGCGGCGTACCGAAGGGCAGCAGGGTGGGGGCGTGCACGATGCCCCCGGCGCCCGAGCTCAGGTGCATGGCACCGACAGCCGCGGACAACAGCGCCCCGGCGATCAGGCCGAGCATCACCGCGAGCTGTCGTGCCATTCCGGACAGGACCCAGAAGAACAGCACGGTGAAGCCCACCGTCGCCAGGCCCAGCCCAACGTTGCGCAGGTCGCCGAAACCGGCTGCTCCTACTTGGCCGACGATCAACTGTCCACTGACCGAGACGAGGTTGACGCCGATGATGATGATCATCGTGCCGATGACCACCGGCGGGAAGAAGCGCAGCAGCCGGGCGAACACCGGCAGGATCACGAAGTAGAAGATTCCGGTCAGGATCACCGCACCCGACGCGGTGGGCAGCCCCTGTTCCTTGGCGATGGCCAGGAACAAGACCACCGGAGCGCCGCCGGGCAGCATGACGAACGGCAGTCGCCCGCCCGTCTTCCACGGCCCCAGCGACTGCAGCAGCGTCCCTATCCCGGAGCGCACGAACGCGGCCGCGAGCAGTTTCTCGCTGAGCTCACCCGACAGGTGCAGCGTCTTGGACACCAGGAACACGCTGGAGATCGGCGTGGCCGCCATCACCAGCACGTGCTGGACGCCGAACAGCACCAGTTTCGAGAAGGGGCGGTCTCGTCCACCGGATGCCGCGTGGCTCGGGCTATGTGGATACCGACATGTCTTGCTCCGTTCGGCAGGCTGCCAATTCGATTTGGCAAGTGTGTGACCTAAGTCTCATGGTGTCAAGGGGTGGCGGCACGCCGGTACCAGACCGCGGGCGCTGGCGGCCGCAATAGCCGTACCGCTGGTACGCCGGAACAGGGCACTCGCTAGTTTGTCGCTGCGGCTCGGACACCGGTTGCCGACCGACCAAGGCACGTTTGGCATTGTTTGCAGTACGGATGTTCACTCTGTAGTGCACCGCTTATCGCGGGCGAACACACCCGTCAACGCAGAAAGTCGGAAACATTGAGTACCGAGAGTTCGACCGAGCAGGCCGGCGCCGCCTCGCCGCGCCCCATCGTGGGCGTGCCGAGGGAATCAGCCGCGGGGGAACGGCGCGTCGCGCTGGTTCCGAAGTTCATTGCGTCGTTGATCGGCAAGGGTATCGACGTGGTGGTCGAGTCCGGTGCCGGTGAGGGGGCGTTGATTCCCGACGAGTTCTATGTCCAGTCGGGCGCCACGATCGGCGATGCCTGGTCGGCGGATGTGGTGGTGAAGGTCGCGCCGCCCTCCGAAGCCGAGATCGGCAAACTTCGCCGTGGTGCGACGTTGATCGGTTTTCTGGCGCCGCGGAACGCGGATAACCAGATCGCCACGCTGCGGGAGGCCGGAGTGCAGGGGTTCGCGGTGGAGGCGATTCCGCGCATCTCCCGCGCGCAGGTGATGGATGCGCTGTCCTCACAGGCGAACGTCGCGGGTTACAAGGCGGTGTTAGTGGCGGCGTCGGAGGCGACGCGGTTCTTTCCGATGCTGACAACAGCCGCGGGCACGGTGAAGCCGGCCTCGGTGCTGGTACTCGGAGTGGGCGTGGCCGGTCTGCAGGCCTTGGCGACGACCAAGCGGCTTGGCGGCCGGGCCACCGGATACGACGTCCGCCCGGAGGTGGCGGACCAGGTGCGGTCCGTCGGCGCGCAGTGGCTCGAGCTCGGCATCGACGCGGCCGGCGCCGGCGGTTACGCCCGTGAGCTGACCACGGTAGAGCGCGAGCAGCAGCAACAGGCGCTCGAGGATGCAATCAAGGGCTTCGACGTGGTCATCACCACCGCGCTGGTGCCCGGTCGTCCGGCCCCGCGCCTGGTCACGGCCGCCGCGGTGGAGGGCATGAAGCCGGGCTCGGTGGTTGTCGACCTCGCGGGGGAGACGGGCGGCAACTGCGAGTTGACCGAGCCGGGGCAGACCGTCGTCAAGCACGGCGTGACGATCTGCTCGCCGTTGAACCTGCCGGCGTCGATGCCGGAGCACGCGTCGGAACTGTATGCGAAGAACGTGTCCGCCCTGCTGGAGTTGATGGTGACCGACGGGAAACTGGCGCCCGATTTTTCGGACGAGGTCATCGCCGAGTCGTGCGTGACCCAGGTGAAGGGGAACGAGTAGATGTACACCGAGCTGTTGGCCAATCTCGCCATTCTGGTGCTGTCCGGATTCGTCGGGTTCGCCGTGATCTCCAAGGTGCCTAACACCCTGCACACGCCGTTGATGTCCGGCACTAACGCCATTCACGGCATCGTGGTGCTCGGTGCCCTGGTGGTGCTGGGCAAGGTGCAGGACCCGCCGTGGGGATTGCAGATCGTGCTGTTCGTCGCGCTGGTCTTCGGCACCGTCAACGTGGTCGGTGGCTTCCTGGTGACCGACCGGATGCTCGGCATGTTCAAGTCCAAGCCGGTGGCCCCCCAGCCGGTCGCGGCCGAGTCCGCCACGGCGAAAAAGGTTGGTGGCGAGTAATGCAATACTTGGTCAACGGCTTGTACATCGTCGCTTTCGCGATGTTCATCTACGGCTTAATGGGCCTGACCGGCCCGAAGACTGCGGTGCGCGGCAACCAGATCGCTGCGGTCGGTATGGCCATCGCGATCATCGCCACCCTCATTTCGGTTCGCGGGACGGCCGCCCACAACTGGATCCTCATCGTCGTCGGTCTGCTCATCGGTGTCGTCCTTGGTGTGCCTCCTGCGCTGCGCACCAAGATGACCGCGGTGCCACAGCTGGTGGCGCTGTTCAACGGCGTCGGCGGCGGAACGGTCGCGCTGATCGCCTACGCCGAGTTCCTCGAGTCCGAGGGCTTCACGGCCTTCCAGCACGGTGAAGAGCCCACCCTGCACATCGTGATCGCGTCGCTGTTCGCGGCGGTCATCGGATCGATCTCCTTCTGGGGCTCGGTGATCGCGTTTCTCAAGCTGCAGGAGACACTGCCCGGGCGTCCGATCGGTGTCGGCCGCCTGCAGCAGCCCCTCAACGCGTTGCTGCTCTTCGGCGCAGTGGCGCTGGCTGTCGTGATCGGTGTCAAGGCGATCGACCCCGCAGGGTCGACGAGTGCGTGGTGGATCGTGGGCCTGCTGGTCCTCGCCGGCGTCCTGGGGCTGATGGTGGTGCTCCCGATCGGCGGCGCGGACATGCCCGTGGTCATCTCCCTGCTCAACGCCCTGACCGGTCTGTCGGCGGCGGCTGCGGGTCTGGCGCTGAACAACCAGGCCATGATCGTGGCCGGCATGATCGTCGGCACGTCGGGTTCGATCCTCACCAACCTTATGGCCAAGGCGATGAACCGGTCGATTCCGGCGATCGTGGCCGGCGGTTTCGGTGGCGGCGGCGTTGCCGCGGTGAGCGGGGACGGCGTGGTGAAGACCGCGAAGTCGACGTCGGCAGCCGATGCGGCCATTCAGATGGCCTACGCGAACCAGGTGATCGTGGTGCCCGGTTACGGGCTGGCTGTGGCCCAGGCGCAGCACGCGGTCAAGGACATGGCCAAGCTGCTCGAGTCCAAGGGCGTCGAGGTCAAGTACGCGATCCACCCGGTGGCCGGCCGGATGCCCGGGCACATGAACGTGCTGCTTGCCGAGGCGGACGTCGAGTACGACGCTATGAAGGAAATGGACGACATCAACGACGAGTTCGCGCGCACGGATGTGACCCTGGTGATCGGCGCCAACGATGTCACCAACCCGTCGGCCCCGCAACGACCCCAGCTCGCCCATCCACGGCATGCCGATTCTCAACGTCGACCGGTCGAAGTCGGTGATCGTGCTCAAGCGTTCGATGAACTCCGGCTTTGCCGGCATCGAGAATCCGCTCTTCTATGCCGACCACACCTCGATGCTGTTTGGCGACGCCAAGAAGATGGTCGGCGAGGTCACCGACGAACTCAAGGCCCTCTAGGTCCCCGAGCGGCGATTAGTACGACCGTTGCAGTCGTCGGTATCGTGAGGATGTGGCTTCAGACACGCGCCAACGGATGATTGACACCGCCGTGCGGCTGTTTCAGCGCGATGGGTACACCACGACGTCGTGGCGTGGCCTGGTCGAGGAGGCGGGGACGCCGTGGGGTTCGATTGCGCATCATTTCCCCGGCGGGAAGGAAGAACTCGGGGGGGGGAGGCGCTCGGCGTCGGTGCGGACCTGGTGGGGAAGACCATCGCAAGGGCATTCGAGCGCAGCGATACCGCATCGGGGGCCATCCGGTGGTGGTACGCCAAGTCCGGGTCGATGCTCGCGCAGAGCGGATACCGGCTGGGCTGCCCCGTCGCCACCGTAGCGCTGGAGACGGCGCATACCTCCGAGGCGTTGACGACCGCCCTGGCGAGCGCTGTTCATCGGTGGCTGGACCTGCTCGCCGTCGGCTTGCGCGCCAAGGGCGTCCCGGCGTCGGACGCGGATGACCTGGCCCTGGTCTGCCTGGTCCAGATCGAGGGTGCGCTGCTCGTCGCTCGGGTGCTGGGGGACACCAAGCCCGTCGACGCCGCGGCCGACCTGGTGGCGGCGCTGCTCGATGCAGCCGCCGGGCCAACGAATGACGTGCTGCCCGCGTAGCGCTGCGTCAGGCGCAGCGCTGGCGGTCGGCAGCTCGGGACCCAAGGAGCAGACCTACGGCGTCGTAACTGGTCTGCTCCTCGGTTCCCTCGATACCGGTCAGGGTGGCGCACATTCGGCCCAGCCCCCCGCCCGGGCCGCTGATCCAGAGGGTCTTCCCGTAGGAGAAGCGATGGACCGGCGCATCGAATTTGGCCGACCTCTGCGCCCGGATGGCGGCGTTGCAGCAGATGGACGCACGATGCTCGGAATTCACGCAGCGGGATCGTTTTCACGGTCTGCTGCGGGAGCTGCCTTCGGCCTACCTCGCCGAGGTGCTGACCCAACCTTCCGGCGTGCACGACGGCGTTGTCGCAGAGCTGTGTTCCTACCCGTCGATCTCGAACCCGCCGCACCTGATCGCCTTGGCGAACCTGCGAACCATCGGGGAGAACGGTAGCGCGACAGGCGAGATCGGCCTGCTCGTCGAAGACGCCTGGCAGCGCCGTGGTCTCGGCCGCCTGCTCCTCAGCTCACTGGTCAGCCGCGCGCATGCCCCGAGGCCTCCGTCGAGTCCAGGCCGACATCCTGAATCAGGACTGGCGGTTGCGCAGTGTGTTGGCCCGCACACTGCCCACCATCAGGGCCGCAGCCTCCCGGAGCAGCACGACGACCGTGTTCGACATCGGCACCGAGCTCAGCGCTGCGAGGACGCTGCCGAGGTGTCTGCTGCTGGCGGATCGCGGTCGGCAGTCGGAGGTGCCGCTGACCCGCTCGGCGTGGTGATTTCCGCTTGTTCATTCGTGGCCACCGACGTGCCCGCCGCGGGTGGCGTCGAGCGCTCCAGGAAGCGGAGGAGTTCGACCGGGAAGGGCAACACCAGTGTCGAGTTCTTTTCCGCGGCGACTTCCACCACGGTTTGCAGCAGCCGCAGTTCCATGGCCGCCGGGGTCTCTGCCATCCGCGCGGCCGCCATGGACAGCTTCTCCGACGCCTGCAGCTCACCGTCGGCGGTGATGACGCGAGCTCGCCGCTCTCGTTCGGCCTCGGCTTGGCGCGACATGGACCGCTTCATCGACTCGGGCAAAGCCACGTCCTTGATCTCCACCCGGTCGATGTGCAGACCCCAACCGAGGGCCGGGCTGTCGATCATCACTTCGAGACCCTGGTTAAGGCGCTCCCGGTTGGTCAGCAGATCGTCGAGGTTGCTCTTGCCGATGATCGAACGCAGCGACGTCTGGGCCACCTGAGCTACAGCCGACTGATAGTCCTGCACGTCGACGACCACGCAAACCGGATCGATGACCCTGAAGTAGACGACGGCATCCACCCTGACCGTCACGTTGTCGCGGGTGATGCCGTCCTGAGCAGGCACCGGCATGGTGACAATCTGCATGTTGACCTTCTGCAGACGGTCCGCGAACGGGACGATCAGGGCAAGCCCGGGGCCACGGGTCTCCGGTCGCACCCGGCCAAACCGGTAGACCACCCCGCGCTCGAATTGCTTGACGACGTGCCCGCTCAACGCCCCGCCCACCAGGAACAGCGCGATGGCAGCGAGGAGAAGATAGATGACGATCATTGCGCCCTCGTCTCCGGCCGGGACACCTGCTGCGCGTTCTAGTACCGGCCTCCCCTCCAACGTAGCTCCGAGCCCGACCCGAGCGCCGCTTAGCCCACCGTCGGCGGAACCGGGGGCTCACCTCGCGGTTCGGTGTTCTTCGGCGGTGTCGGCCGCGGGTTGGGTGCGGTGCTGGTGACCACCGGCTGGCTGGTCGTTGGCGGCGATGGGCTCGGGGGCGGGGACGGCTGCGCGGTGGGCTGACCGACCGGTGCCGGTGGGCTGGTAGCTGCCGGACTGCTCGGGATCGGCGACAGGTTCAGCGGCAGCGCAGGCTGCCCGGCGGTGGGTCCACTGACTCTCGCTGGTGCTCTGGTAGCGGCCGGGATGCTCGGAATCACCGACGGGCTCACGGGCGGGGCCTGCTGCTCGGCGGTGAGTTCGACCGCCGGGGGTGGGGCCGGCTGTTCGGTGGTAGGGCTGATTGTCGGTGGTGGTGAGCCGGTGGCGGCGGGGCTGTTGGGAATCAGCGACGGGCTGACCGGCGGGGCCGAAGGGCCGTGGCCGGGGCCGGGGCCGGGGCGCAACAGCGGGACAGCGAGCACCGAACCCAACGCGGCCACCAGCACGGCAGCAGCCAGCACCCTGCGGCGCCGCCGCCACGGCGACGCCACCGCCGACCCTGGTGGTGGCGAGGTCCCTCCTACCGCCGGTGACGAGACGGCTTCCGTTGTAGCGGTGTCAAATGGCAGTAACGGTGCTGCCGCGCCGATGACCGCTGTCGTCCCGGTGGTCGGCGGCTCGTCCTGCAGCCATCCGGCGACGTCCGCGGCGGTGGGCCGATCGTCGGGTTCATCGACCGTCATCGCCGCCAGCAGCTCCCTCATCGGAACGGGGAGCTCCTCGGGAACCTCCGGCCGGCGATGCAGCCGGGCCAATGCGGCCTCGACCGGGTTGCCGGGGTACTCCCGCCGACCGGTGAGGCACTCCAGGAGTAGCAGTCCGAGCGCGTAGACATCGGCCGGCGGCCCGACCGTACGGCCGCGGACCTGTTCGGGGGCGAGGTAGGCGGCGGTGCCGATCATCATCCCGGTGCGGGTGATCTGGGTGGAGTCGGCGATCGTGGCGATACCGAAGTCACTCAGGTGCGGACGGTCATGGTGGTCGAGCAGAACATTTCCGGGCTTCACATCGCGGTGCACCACGCCGTGTTCGTGCACGTAGGCCAGTGCGTCGGCTAGGACGACGCCCAGGTTCGCGGTGTGCGTCACCGACAGCGGACCCTCCCGCAGCCGCTCGGCCAGGGTGTGGCCCTCCACCATCTGCATCACGAAGAAGGCCCGACCGTTGAGCTCGCCGGCGTCGTAGACCATCACGAGTCCCGGGTGGCTGAAACCCGCAAGCGTGCAGATCTCGCGGCGCTGGCGTCGGACGTCCGTCGCTGCTCCGCCGGACAGAAATACCTTCACCGCGACCGAGCGGTCCACCACCTGGTCATGGGCCTGGAACACCTCTGCGGCGCCACCCGTGCCGAGCAGCGGCCCCAGCAGGTACCGGCCGCCCAGCAGCACGGGCAGTTCGGGAGCCGGCGTCGGGTTCGCCGCACCATCCACCGTCACGAGGCGCCTCCCTCCTCCCCTCTATCGTCACACATCCTCTGAGCGTGACAACTCGAGTTTCGGCGCCGCCCGAGAGATGCGGTTCCCTTCCGGCCGAGTGATGATGACTATCACGGTGTGAGGCATCCCGCTGGCTGGAGAATGGCGTCGTCGTGAAGCGAATCCGTTACCGCATCCCCGGGCATGACTACGACCAGCCCCAGGAGGGATGGTTCGACGCGGACGCTGCCACCGAGCTCGGGCGGTTCGGGAAGGAGACCCTGCTGCGCTCCGTCGTGGGCGACTACATCATCCGGCACGAGAACGACGATCCGACCGGCGGTTTGTGGGTGGGTGTCGACTACCGGTGGGTGTCCAACCAGCAGGCCGAGGAATGGCTGGCCCAAGGACCCCGCAGGCCCGGCGGCCACGAAGACCCGTGAGCAGGAAGCAGGCGCGCACACATC
>JAABVA010006069.1_pt1 | contig 10763 bp, 11 predicted proteins | sample 5560331 | NCBI WGS metagenome assembly JAABVA01 (sample SAMN12812661, study PRJNA571458) | rock metagenome | isolation source: Antarctica rocks | place: Antarctica: Victoria Land, Mt New Zealand sud | collected 2016-01-07 | reverse complement strand
TGTCTTTGGACGCGCTGACGAGGAGGCGTGAGTCTGGAGAGAAGCAGGTCTGGTAGACGGGCGCGACGTGTGCTCGGAGAGTGGATATGAATCTGTGACATGGTTTAACTGGTTGATGCCAGATCGGTATCTTTAGGGATAAAGGATTGAAACAGGGAGTTGGGGAAGGGGTTCACAGACTTGCCGTCCCTGGCATTCCAGAGCTTTACATGGTTGTCGAAGCCGGCACTGGCAATGAAAAGGCCATCTGGCGAGAATGTGACATGGTTCACTTGCTTTTGGTGGCCTAGGAGTCTTGCCACGGGCTTTGTTGAAGATGACGGTTCCCAGAGGTACATGGTGAAGTCGTCGCTAGCTGTTACCAGTCGTTCGACGATGGTGTTGTTGATTGTTGCTGCTTTCTCGAAGCGTTCTTTCGCCTTTTTCCGTTTCTCGGTATCAGTAAGAGGGATGTCGCCGGTGTGGTCGTGGTAGGCGGTGCGGAGGACAAAGTCGGTGGATAGGGCAAGGTGATTGACCCAGTGTGCGTGGGAGGAGAGGGTATGGGCGAGGGTGCCGTTCGAGGCATTCCAGACTTTGACGGTCTTGTCGTGCGAAGAGGTGTAGACAAGACCAGTACCGCCCCACCTCACGCAGGAGACGGAGCCCTTATGGCCGCTTAAGACCATTTCGATACGGCGTGATATGACGTCCCATATCCGGACTGTTGCATCCTTTGAGGCTGACGCTATTCGAGGTTTGCCGGGTTCTTGAAGATGGTATGGCTCCCACGCCAGACTGCTGACCCATTTCGTATGCCCTTTCAAGGGCCCGCCCATCGGCTGCCCTGTTTGCGAGTCCCATAATCGCACCGTATTGTCCATACTACCGGTAGCTATCGTAGAATCGTCAGGCGACCAACCCACGACCAGTACCCAGCTTGTATGGCCTTTCAGTGTGTGTACTGGTGTTCCCGTGTCACAGTCCCATATCCTTGCTGTAGAGTCCCCACTGCCGCTCACCATTGCTGACGAAGAGGAAGGGGAGAACGTCGTGGCTAGTATCGCCTCCCCGTGACCAGCTATTGAGGAGGAGCATCTTGATACGGCGCGAACTTTGAACACGGCTTGTGGTGTGTATTGTAGGTTTAGGGAATCTTCTGTCGTCTTCAAGCCGGGTCGCAAGATGGATTGGTAAAGGTCGCTTGATATATCGATTGCTATATCTGTACTATTGGCTGCTGTAGGGTCAAGGTCGGAGCGGTAGGTGAAGCGATAGGGTATGCGTTCTGATGGATCCTATCGCCTTGGTTTAGTATATATTGAAACCTGGAGTTGAGGAACAGTCGCACATTGCCTTGGAGAGTGTTGAGTAATAATTCAAGATTCTTGACAGTCGCATCTGCTACAGGAATCGATACGGGGGCGCCGGTAGGTTTTCCTGTAGTTTGGTCGAAGAATTGCACCCTTACGCTCCCAAGGTCAGCTGGGATACCGTCTAATTCCTGCTGTTCTCGGGATCTTTCCGCTGCCGCAGTCTTTACACGCTTGCTTGGTGGAGGTAATACAGTGGCCATGACTATGCTTTGTATGTCTCAACACCTGAAGCAGCTGACGAGGTTCGAAAAGCTGAGGGCTCGTTAACTGTGCTTGCGTAAGGGCTTGCATCGATTTCGGCTTTAAGAGAAGGTGGTCCGTGCTGATGCCCGCAGCCCTACCCGCTCGCCTATCTTTACCTGACCAGACTAGATTCGTAGTGGCTTGCACTTTGATAATCAGCCTCACCCCTCTCAAAGGATCGGATCAAGAGCGATCAAGAGTGATCAAGCGTCCCATACCACTATTGCTACTAGTCAAGGATTAGAACTAATCCTGCAGGCTGCTAATGATGGCGCCCAACAGACCATCCTCCTCCTACACGTCGGCATCGACGTCGGCTTCAACAACGTATCCGTCCACCGAGGTAGCCCAAATATGGCATCCAAGCCGAGGACTATCCAGGACCGGGAGACCCAGGACGGCAGCCAGTAGCACGGGAGGCATTGACCAGCAGCAGATCATTTGTGCCATTAGCGAGTCCCGTGGCATATCACCCACTGTCGGTTTGGCCTTTATCAATCTGTCTACCACAGAAGCGGTTCTCTGCCAAATCTGTGACAGCCAGACCTATGTTAGGACTGTACAGAAACTTGGTGTTTTTGCGCCAACCGAACTCTTGTTCATGTCTACCGCAGCTAATCCGAAATCCAAACTGTACTCCATCATCGAGGAGAACATGCCAGATCTCGTTCTAAGCGTCATTGATAGAAAGTACTGGGCAGAGACCACCGGACACGAGTATATCCAGCAACTAGCATTCAAGGAGGACGCTGAAGCTATCAAGGTTTCCATTGACGGAAACTACTTTGCCGCCTGCTGCTTCGCGGCTGTAGGTGCTGTCAAAGTCTGTTTGCACCTAAGCTGATCTCGTGCAGGCTCTGAAGTATATCGAGCTTGGTCTTTCAATCTCGTTTCCATTTCATTCCCTTCGCATCAAATACGAGCCGTCCGAAGGTTCTATGATGATAGACTTGTCTACTATTCAGTCTCTCGAGCTGATCCAGAACTTACAGGATGCTAAGTCGAAGGCCTGCTTATTCGGACTGCTAAATGAGACGCTCACCCCTATGGGAGCGCGCTTGCTGAGGAGTAGTTTGTTGCAGCCATCTACGGAGGTCGAAGTCATCAAGAAACGTTACGACGCGGTGGAGGAGCTGACTACTAAAGAGGAGATGTTTCTCGCAGCTCGTCAAGGTGTCATGTCAACTCGGCTAATCTTTAGGGTCAAAGGAATGTGCTGATTAGTACTTCAGCTCTGAAAGCATTCCTTGATGTGGACAGGATTCTCACTTCTGTTTGTGAACGGATCACTTTCGTACAAGCCGAAGTAGCTAATGAACCTAGCTTATCATCATACCATTGAAGCCTACCATGCAGTATTCCGAGCAATCGATAAACAATGTCATCCAGGTCAAGCAATATGTCAACGCAATCAGACCTATCTACGAAGCGCTAACCGGTGCCAAATCGGTGTTGCTCCATACCGTCCGTGATGTATGGCTTCCAACCTTACTTACTCTAAATACCGTCATTGACCCTATAGTGGTGTGATCCGGACCGCATCGAGCATGTCCAAGAACTTATTCGAAATACTGTCAATGAAGATGTTACTTACCAAAGCCAGCCACTTGATCTCCGGAACCAGCGGACTTACGCTGTCAAGGTAAGCCACCGTGTCCCACGATTCATTCCTTAGCACTATACTAAGTCATTGTTCGAAGTCCGGAGTCAACGGGCTGCTGGATGTAGCGAGGCAAACTTATAAAGAAGCTAATGCGGATGCGTATGAGCTGGTGACTGAGCTTGGGAGTAAGCTGAAATCCCAGTCGATCTGGTCTCGATTTAACGCGCTGTACAGAGGCGCACGAGATTGCCCTCGAGATCAAGTACGATAGTGCACGTGGCTACTATATACGCATTCCAGTCTTGGAGCTTGAGGAACGTCTACTGCCCGAGATCTTCATCAACGTTTATCGGAGAAGAAACTTCGTTGAATGCCAGACCATGGACCTGGTGAAATTGAACCAGAAGATCATTGACTCCCATCATGAAGTGGTAAACATGAGCGACCGGAGCATCCAAGAACTTATCGACGAGGTTAGAGGAGAAATGGCCATACTGTTCCAGGTCTGCGAAAGCATTGCCATGTTGGACATGCTTGCGTCGTTTGCCCAACTCGTTACAACCCAGGATTACGCCCGGCCGGAGCTCACTGATACATTGGCTATCAAAGCCGGACGACACCCGATCCGAGAGAAGATTCATTCAGGAACTTTCGTGCCGAACGACGCTTACGCAGCCCAGCAATCACGCTTCCAGATAATCACAGGTTGCAATATGAGTGGGAAGAGTACTTACATTCGATCCCTCGCGTTGATGACGGTCATGGCACAGATAGGCAGCTTCGTCCCAGCTCAATATGCCTCTTTTCCTGTTACCCATCAACTCTTTGCGCGAGTATCCATGGACGATAGCGTCGAGGCCAACGTCTCGACATTTGCGGCCGAAATGCGCGAGACCGCCTTCATCCTCCGCAACGTCGACAAGCGGAGTATGGTCATTGTTGACGAACTTGGCCGCGGCACCAGCACTCGGGATGGGCTGGCTATAGCAATTGCAGTTGCCGAAGCCCTCGTGGAGAGTCGCGCGCTAGTGTGGTTTGCCACGCACTTCCGGGATCTGGCGAAAATCATGGCTGAGCGGAACGGTGTTGTCAACCTCCATTTGGCCGTCGAGATGACCGATGCAGATACGATCACAATGCTATACACCATAGCTGACGGCTGCGTACAAGAAGAAAATTATGGCCTCACCATGGCGAAAGTGGTTGACCTACCGCCGCAGGTCATCGAGGTGGCGACGGAGGTTTCGCGTAAGTTACGGCAACAGATGGAAAGGCGAAAGCAAAGCTCGATAGCGATTGCGTTGGCGCGACGAAGGAAGCTGGTCTTGAATCTAAGAGAGCAACTGTTCCAGGCGAGGGACGGAACGATGGAGGGGAAGGTTCTGAGAAGCTGGCTGAAGAAGTTGCAGGACGAGTTTGTGCTGCGGATGAGTGCTGTTGATGCTGAAGTTGCCGCTGCCGAGGCTGGGACCGATGATGAAGACGCGTTGGAGGGAAACGAAGGGCATAGTGAGACGACTAGAACACGTGATATGACCGAACTTTCATCCAATGGAGTAGATGGCATGGCACATGCGGCTGCTGAAGAGCAGAGCTATGTCAGTGAAGAGGTGGTTGAGGACCAGGAGGACGTGACGTCGTATGGTGACAGTACGGCTGATTTTACATACATGATCAAGGACTAGTCGTGGACGGCTGTGGCGATATGGCGCAATGCTGCCTGCTTGAAAGCTCCTGCTTGTTTACGGACACCTGGAGAAAGTTTCAGACTTCAGTTGAGTCGCTTCGGCGCGGTTGTTTTGGCTTTACTTGTCATTTGCGTCGTCCTGAAGTGGTTGTATAACAGGCTTTACAAAATAAGTAGCTAATAATCTGCAGTCCTTCTTTCATGTGATATTGGACGTGCAACGTAACGATCCTCAGCCTCGATATGGTTGGAAAAGGGGCAGATAGTTCAGCCGTGCTCTCGAGAGGATTCCGATACAAATTCAATCCTGCGCTTCACTGGTAGATGGGAAGATGGACAAGGGCGACGGTCTACCGGGCTACACCTATTGCGCGATGGCAGCGTAGAGACAGATATATAATCCTTTGCTCTGCAGCTTGGGCCAGCAAGTTGAGTGAATCTCAGCGTCTGCAAGTTGACTGTCGGGCGTGTGTCGACAAGTGTTAAATACGATCAGAGGCCTGACAAAGGGTATGAATCTCAAGAGAGAAGGAAGAATGTTTCTTAGCCGGTGTAAAAAAAAAAAAAAAAAAAAGCCATTTTATAAAGGTTCAGCCAGGCTGGCATTGAGCGGACTCGAACGCGCGACCTAATCCTACGCCCTAACTCGGTCGGCGAATAACGTTACACTTCTTGCGAAGCTCCTGTGTCGGGCTGTCGAGTTGAGGCAATAATAAGCTTGCTATAGAAATATATATACGCTTTTGGCGCGCGGGTTCAGAGTGAGTGAATCTCACTCTCAAATGCTCAGCTTATGCTTTCATCTCAGCAGGCCTTCGGTGCAACATGATGGTTGAGAAGGCAACTCTATCTATCCGATGTACAGAAACTTCCTTCTCTTATTCGCTGAAGTATGTGAAAATTACAAATCCTAGTGAAGCCAAAATTCAGCCGCGCACTCGACCGGGTTCAGTCACTCGACCTGTCCTGCGCTCTAACTGCTGCTGATTTCCGAGTGTGGAGGGTAAATATGAGTACCAGCACCAGCTAGGTGATGCGAAGGAAGTGGTTGGTTAGAGTGGTATATGTCACATCTCTATTCCGTGGACACATTGAAGAATGGGATTCACTCACCTCCTTGCTTCGTCCTGTAATACTATGTTCGGACGCGGCCGATGTACAATGTGATCAAAATATCTATGAGACGACGAGACAAAAGGACGACATCAAGGATGTAAATGTACTCGTGTGCATACAGAAAAATATTCTTCCAAAATGAAAAAGTGCAAAAGGTTCAGCCGCGTTCGAGCCCGGGACTCGAACGAAGACCTAATCCTCCGCGAAACATCTGTGCTGACAAGCTAATAAGCTTTCCCAGTAGCTTGTCAGCACAGATGTTTCACAAAGGAAAAGCGTGTTATAGAGATATATATGCTATGCCTTGGTTGGCAGGTTTTCCTGGGAAAGATCAGTGAATTTCCAGGGATGAGTGAATGTCAGTGTTCAAATCAGGCATGAGCATTGATTCCAATCGTCATTCCATACCTACCTACGTCCAGCTTCTCCGCTATCTCCCTGAGTCAGTGTACAAGAGAGTGCCTTAGGTTTAGAAAAAGGTGCATATATCCGAAGGACACGCTTTGTGAGAGTCGGGGAATTCGGGTGCATGTTTACACCTTTATGCTCGTTAGGTCTGTTACATCATCTTCTCCATGAAAAGTCGATGAGATTGTGGTATGTAAAGAAGCATATGTTAGGCTATATTCAGATGCTGTGGTGACCTCTTTCTAGTATATGCATGAATGCCTCGAGAAGACGAGTTGCAATGACTGCCTAAAGGGCTTACTAAAGTGGAAGGATCAATATGGCTTTGGGGGATCCAGACAGCCACACCGCCCATCTAGCCCGACCGCCATCAGAGCCTTAAACTACCTTACCTTCCGAGGCGGCTGTCAGCCACACAGTGGCTGCCGTCGTATTCGAAGCTTAGAGTCCGCGGTTAGTGCGGTGCGTATCGAAGGGGACGGGAAAGACATGGGGCCCGACAAGGCCCGGTGGTTCTGGGTGGTTTTGGGGTATATCCGGAACGACCTGCGGCTCCTCCTCGCAGGTGCAGGTGCGTCTGCAGATTTCGGTTGCAGGTGCGGTATCGAATGCAGCCCAATCATACCCAGGCAGATGTTGGTTGCCACCGTGGCAGTCCGGTGCTTGTCCTGTAGGCACAATCCTATCCCAAGGATGCCCGGGTATGACGCATCGACAGCCAGCACCACCAGGACTCGGATCGGATTGGTCGCGGCGCCACCCAGCGCAGTACCTCCTCAGATCACCCCAGCGAAGGTAAGGTTCGTCGTGGCCGATAGGATAGTTGCGGACGCCGACTCGTGAGAAGAGTGGCGGTAGGCGACCAACGCAGTCGAGTACCTTGGATTTGGTGACATGTCAGATGTGGAATGACGATTCTCTGCCTTGATTGCTAGCCAAGAATGAAATGACCCACTGTTCGTGCTGCCTGCTCCCTCGCTGTTTGTCCGCCCAACCGAATGTCGGAGCTTATTGCACCTAGCAGTAAGAAGGGGGACAAGAACACAGCGAAGATACCTAATGTGCGCATGGATGAGGTTACGACGTGGGGGAAACAATGATCGTAGGAATATATGGAGCTCTGGGTATCAATGCAGAGCAGGACGTCAAACTATGAGCAAGCCTTGCACAAGGATTGCAAAGTTGAAGAAGGAAAACGTCCGATGGACCTGTAGCAAGCCTTTAATAGTTGCAGATATGGAAATGTGCACGTCATGTCAAATTTGGCAAGGTTCAGGAGTAATGAGCTGGTGCATCAAGGACTGGATCGGAAGGTCAAATACAATTTGCTTGGTGATCTTGAAACAATCATCCGACTGCAGGCCATGTGTGTGGTCAACATCATGGCCTGCATCGCCATCGTCATCTGCTGGAGCGCCAGAACGGATATCGCACTTGGCATGCAGCAGCTGCAGTCAAGGTCCACGGACACAACACACGATGCTTCGATGTAACGGAAGAAAAGAGAAGAGATGATGGTAACTCGGGACGCACGCAAAGGACTGACTGTGCGAAGCGAGTTTCAGCAGAGTGGCACTCGGCTCCCCGCTGTACGGCTACCCAGCGTCCTGACGATCTTCAAGGCTGCCAGCAATGAGAGTCTTGCAATATCCGAGGCCCAATTGAGTTCCTTCTCGTGCGAGTCATAACTGTCTCCGATAGCTTGGTCTTTGGGCTTCTATGGAGCCGGCAAGCACAGCCGACAACGTGTTGGTTCCAGCTGTCTTTGACGGTCCAGGGTCAGGATGCAAGCTCAGGCATCGGCCCGTGGGTACAGACGTACAGGTAAGATGGGGCCCTTATGGATGGTTACTTCATGCAGGGCTAAAGGAAACTAACGCATCCTGTAGGTCAAGCTCACCCCTTTGACCAGTCAAGGCGAGTCGAAAGCAGAGGGCGACAGCGGAGATCCCTGCAGCTTGTTGAGACAAAGAGACGATGAGTGAGAAAGGACATGCTATCAACGATCAGTCAGGTCGAACGAAGTAATGAAATCCCTCTGATATTCTGTCCGCTTAGGTAAGCCAGACGAGCAGCCTTTCGATGACACCTTAGTCTAGGCAGGCAAGGTAGGTTGGTTCTGCAGCAGCCTCACCCGGCGAGGAGCTGTCATTTCCATCGATTGGGAACATTCGGAGATTGTTCCTATGCAGAAGAAAAGCTTCACACCTTGTCAGTATTCATGCCAGATATAGGCTGCGCTATCTGAGTATCACAGAAGGTTGTCTACCTACCTAGATCTCTGCACCTTGAACTTCCTTCGTCCTTTGTACATCACCTCTGTGGGGCATCAATCCACGCCGATCACCAAGCCATCTATCCCGTGAAATTATCACTCCTGGGTGCAAAGTAAAGCATTGATATTCCAGCAGCAGGATCTAAATATCCCCCCACCCCGCCATCTTAACTTTCCGGGACCAGATCAGGCTTTAGATTTGGACCGTGCAATTACCAAGGAAGTGTCCTGCTCCTCGCAATCACAAAGCTCGAATCACCCACGACTGCTCCCTTTAAAGAAAGCGCATTGCCCACAAGGCAGGCGTCACCTCGGCGGTGACCTGCTACCACGTTATGTACGTGGCCCGGCAAGAGAGACCCCAACCTATCCCACCACCACTGGCCATGGACCGCATGTCCCAAAGAAACCCATCATACCAAACTTCATCTTCCACCGGCGCAATGCTACCGAATCTACCTCGATCTCCGCAAGCCCCACCTTCGACGAGTACCGTCGATAATGGGAGGATGTATAGGTGAGATTGTTTGGGCTACGATTGATGAACCTGCCAGCGCTGACTCTGTGCGTATTTCAGTCTCGACGTGGTCCAGCAGCCCGTACGCGCACGAATGTGTGGATTTGGAGACAAGGTATGAGAATGTGGAGCCCGGCCACGCAAGACCGGCCATTGATATGGAAACGGAAATTGTGCAGGACAGACGACCCATTACACCGCCTCCTTGCGTCCGGCTCATTGTTCGGGACGCTACAACCCAGAAGGAAATAGATATCAAGTATGCGTATTCACTTTGCCCGGTTATTGAACGTGTGCTGGTCAGGGTGGTTCAGACAGGCTGACAATATACCTCTTTGCAGCGAAATCGATACCGCGTTCTTCGTTCTGACTGTTGATCTTTGGTCAGCAGAAGGGACGCGGGAAGTGAACCTGGTTCGACATTCGGCCACATCTCCATCGATATCAGCAGCGACTTCATCCTCATACCCTCCTCCGCCCCAAACCCCCTCTACATACGTTCCCTATCCGCAGCCGCAACAAACATATCAACATCCTTACGGTCAACCGATACCGAACCCCCATAACCCATACCAACCCGCTCCTCCCCCACCACCACAACATGGATACTATACCTCACCCACTGGCCTGCCGATGACACCTACAGGATACTATCAACATCCACCTCCATTGCCTTCACCACAAGTCCCGCACCCGCAGCAGCCAGCACCCAGTGGGATGTTCACCAGAAATCTGATAGGGAGCCTTAGTGCAAGCGCATTCAGACTCACGGATCCAGATAATAAGATCGGCGTATGGTTTATCTTGCAGGACCTTTCCGTTAGGACAGAAGGAAATTTCAGGTAACTCCATCTCTCTCGATCATTGACGTCCAGTACTAATATGATTTTCCTACAGACTTAAGATGAACTTCGTCAACGTCGGCAACAACAACGGCACGTCACTGAACACAGGCTCCGCTCCAGTGCTTGCCTCTACTTTCAGCGATATCTTCCAGGTCTTCTCGGCGAAGAAATTCCCAGGCGTCATCGAAAGCACGAGTCTGAGCAAATGTTTCGCTACCCAAGGGATCAAGATTCCTATCAGAAAAGACGGACCCAAGGCGTTGAGTAATCGGGAGGAATATGAAAATGACGACTAGGCTTCGGTGCGAACCACAGCAGGGTGTCGGGACGAATGCTAGGAACGGATGTGAGGTTTTACGATGAGAATGCACTATATAACGAAACGGCCGTCACGCCAGTCACAGGAGTCACATACGTCTTCGATAAACTCCCCCCTTACTGTGGCTTGCTCCGCTATATCTTCGAAGCCGAGGCATTCAGATCCAAACGCATACATTCGGCCGTACTCCTATAGCCTCTCGCTCACTACCAACCTTTCCTAATTCGTATAGCTTCTACCCAAAGCCATGGGGGCCGGCACTGGCGATAGTCTAGAGGGAGAAGGGAAACATGTATGTATAACTGTATGGATACCCAATTCCGCTTCTCTCGGTTTGTTATATCCTTCTCGCAACGGCGTGTTCCCTAATCGAGAGTGCTCGCGCGGGAAAAGGG
>JAABVA010006067.1_pt1 | contig 10764 bp, 10 predicted proteins | sample 5560331 | NCBI WGS metagenome assembly JAABVA01 (sample SAMN12812661, study PRJNA571458) | rock metagenome | isolation source: Antarctica rocks | place: Antarctica: Victoria Land, Mt New Zealand sud | collected 2016-01-07 | reverse complement strand
GCCTTCCGGGTTTCGGCAAGATGACGATCGATGCCGTGTTCCAACGGGACTACCCGGTGATCCAAGGTGTGGTGCTGGTGACGGCCACCGCCTATATCGGCATCAACTTCCTCGTCGACCTGCTCTACTCATTGATCGATCCCCGTATCCGGGTAGGAGCTGAGGCGGCATGACCAGCGTTGCGCTCCCCACTGCGCCCACGGTGCACAGCGAGGCCGGCCGGCGGCAGCGGGTGCTCCGGCGGCTCCGCCGAAACCCCTTGGCCATCCTCAGCTTCAGCGTGCTGGCGGCGGCCCTGCTCGTCGCCGTCCTCGCGCCGTGGCTGGCGCCCTACGCGCCGGAGCAAACCGACTTCGCGCACGTCTTCTCCCCGCCGGGGACGCCCGGGCACCTGCTCGGCACCGACGACCTCGGACGGGACGTGCTCTCCCGGATCATCCTCGGCGCGCGCGCCTCCCTGGAAGTGGCGCTGCTCGCCGTCGTGACGGCGCTGCTGATCGGGGTCCCCCTCGGCCTGGCGGCAGGCTACTTCCGGTCGTGTGACGCGGTGCTCTCCCGGTTCACCGACCTGTTGCTGGCGTTCCCCTTCCTCATCCTGGCCGTCGGGCTGGCCGCTATCCGCGGCGCGAGCCTCGGCAACGCCGCGGTGGCCATCGGGATCGCCCAGATCCCGGGAGTGATCCGGCTGGTGCGCTCGGACACCCTGCGCCTGAAGTCACTGGATTTCGTGGCCGCGGCGGTCGTCGACGGAGCCGGTGACCTGTGGGTGCTGTTCCGGCACATCCTGCCGAATGCGACCTCGGTCATCCTGGTGCAGGCCACGGTCGCCGTCCCGGCCGCGATCCTCGGCGAGGCGGTGCTGTCCTTCCTCGGCCTCGGTATCCAGCCTCCCGCACCGAGCCTGGGAACCATGCTCGCCACGGCACAACAGTTCGCGACGCGCGCCCCATGGGCCGCCATCCTGCCCGGCGTGGCGATCATGGTGCTGGCCCTGGCGTTCAACGTCTTCGGCGACAGCCTCCGCGACGCCCTCGACCCGAAGGGAAGCCGGGAATGACCGCACCGACGCGCCCCGATCTCCGGAAACCTCCTGAGCTTGCGCCGGTCCTGCAGGTACGCGGGTTGTCCGTCACCTTCACCACCGAAAGCGGCACCGTGTCCGCCGTCGACAGCGTCGACGTGACCTTGGCGCCCGGCGAGATCGTCGGCATCGTCGGCGAATCCGGCTGCGGCAAGAGTGTCACCGCGATGAGCCTGACCGGTCTATTGCCACGCAGCGCCCGCATCAGCGGCTCGGTTCAGCTGGCGGGCACCGAGCTGATCGGCGCCCGCGAGTCGGTCCTGCGCGCTGCCCGCGGCAAGCAGATCGCCTACATCTTCCAGGAGCCGATGAGCTCGCTGAACCCCGTGCTGACCGTGGGACGGCAGATCGGCGAGGTCCTGCAGGTGCACGAACGCCTCTCCCGCAAGCGGGCCCGGGCCCGTGCGGTCGAGCTGCTGAGCCTGGTGGGCATCCCGTCGCCAGACCAGCGCGTGGACAACTACCCGCACCAGCTCTCCGGCGGTATGCGGCAGCGGGTGATGATCGCCATGGCGGTGGCGTGCGGGCCCAAGGTGCTGATCGCCGACGAGCCGACCACCGCCTTGGACGTGACCGTGCAGGCGGGAATCCTCGATGTCCTGCGAGAGCTGCGGGACCGCCTGGGCACCAGCATCCTGATCATCACCCACGACCTGGGCGTGATCGCCGACATCGCCAACCGTGTGCTGGTCATGTACGCCGGACGGATCGTCGAGCGGGCCGAGGTGGACGAGCTGTTCGCCCATCCCCGACACCACTATACTGCGGGACTGCTCGCCGCCTCGCCTGCTCCCGGCCGGCATGCGGGCACCGAGCGGTTGCAGGAGATCCCCGGTCTGGTGCCGGTGCTGTCCGTCCAGCCCGACGCCTGCACGTTCGCCGAGCGATGCCCCGCTGCCGACGACACCTGCCGCGCCTCGAAACCGGAGCTGACCGCGGAGCACACCGCCGTGCAGCTGCCACCGGACCATCTGGTGGCCTGCTGGCACCCGTGCGGCACCACATCCCACCAGCGAGTGGTGGCCGGAGCGTGACCGGGCCGGACGTGGCGCTCGAGCTGGAGAACCTGGTGATGCACTTCGGGGCGGTGCAGGCCGTCGACGGCGTCTCGCTGAGTATCCGCGCGGGCCAGGTGACGGCACTGGTCGGGGAGAGCGGCTCAGGCAAGTCGACCGTCGGCCGCTGCATCGTGCGGCTGCTGGAGCCCAGCTCCGGGACCGTGCGAATCGGCGGGACCGACGTCACGCACCTGTCCCGCAGGCAGCTGCGCCGCCACCGCAAGGACGTCTCGATCGTGTTCCAGGACCCGGCCGGTTCACTGGACCCGCGGATGCTGGTCGGCGATGTCGTCGGCGAACCATTGCGACTGCAGGGTGCACGCCTGTCGCGGCGGGACCGGGAGGCGCGGATCACCGAGGAGCTCGGGCGGGTCGGTCTGCGCAGCGAGGTGGCCAAACGCTATTCCCACGAGCTCTCCGGTGGGCAGCGCCAACGCGTGAGCATCGCTCGCGCGCTGATCTCGGGTCCGACGCTGCTCGTTGCCGATGAGCCAACGAGCGCGCTGGACGTGTCCGTGCAGGCATCGGTGCTCAACTTGCTGGCCGACCTGCAGCGAGACATCGGCTTCGCGTGCCTGTTCATCACCCACGACCTGTCCGCGGTGGAGTACCTCGCTGACGAGATCGCCGTGATGTATCTGGGGCAGCTGGTCGAGAAGGGTTCCCGGGAAAGGATCTTCAGCCATCCGGCGCACCCCTACACGCAGGCGCTGCTGGCCGCCGCCCCGGTCCCCGACCCGCCCCGCCAGCGCGCCCGCCACCCGGTGCTGCTCGGGGACGACCTTCCCTCCGCGCTCAACCCTCCGTCGGGTTGTCGCTTCCATACGCGCTGCCCGCTCGTGTTCGACCGCTGCCTTACCGAGGTCCCCCCGCTGCTGGATATCGGTGACGGGAACGCCGCCTGCCACCTGGTGCGCCCCGACGGGACGGGTCCCGACATCCGCATCACCGACCCTGCCGGGAGGCAGCCATGACGTTCACCACTCGACCGACCCTGCACGGGACCTTTGGGATGGCCTCCTCCACCCACTGGATTGCCTCGCAGTCGGCGATGCGCGCACTCGAGCTGGGCGGCAACGCTTTTGACGCCGCGGTCACTGCGGGATTCGTGTTGCACGTCGTCGAGCCGCACCTGAACGGACCCGGAGGCGAGGTGCCTGCCATCATCGCGACAGCACACGACCCCGCGCCGCGGGTCCTCGCCGGTCAGGGCCCCGCGCCCGCCGGTGCCACCATCGCGCACTTCACCTCGTTGGGGATCGACCTCATCCCGGGATCGGGCCCGCTGGCCGCGGCCGTTCCCGGCGCGGTCGACGCGTGGCTGCTGCTGCTCCGCGACCACGGGACCCAAAGCCTGCAGGAGGTCCTGGAACCGGCCATCGGCTACGCGGGCGGGGGGCACCCGATCGGCGGGCGAGTCAGCGCAACAGTCTCCAGCGTGCAGGAGCTGTTCGTAAACGACTGGCCTTCCTCTGCCGAGCTGTGGTTGCACGAGGGGGCGGTACCAGAGACCGGGGAGCTGTTCACGAACCCCACCTACGCGCGCACCCTGCAGCGGCTGGTGGAGGAGGGCCGGGCTGCGGGCCCGGACCGCGAGGCGCAGATCGACGGCGCCCGGCGGGCCTGGAGCCAGGGGTTCGTCGCCGACGCCGTCGACGCGTTCTCCCGACAACCGTTCCGCGACTCCACCGGGGCAGCCCATTCCGGGCTGATCACGGGCGCCGACATGGCGGCGTTCTCCGCGACGTGGGAACAACCGACCACGCTGAACTGGCACGGGTTTACGGTCGCCAAGACACAGCCATGGGGTCAGGGACCAGCGCTGCTGCAGACCATGAGCATTCTCGACGCCCTCGCGGACCCGGCCGCGTTGAACCCGTCGACAGCTGAAGGCATCCATCCGATCGCGGAGGCAGTCAAGCTGGCCTACGCCGATCGCGAGGCCTGGTACGGCGACGGAGCGGACGTGCCGATGACGACGCTGCTCTCGCCCGAGTATGCCGCCGACCGCACCCGACTGGTGGGGGAGCGGGCCAGCGGCGAGGTCCGTCCTGGTAGTCCCGACGGCCGTGAACCTCGGATCGCGGCGTACCTGCTGGACCGGCGTTGCACCGGCCTGGCGGATGCGACGATCGGAGAGCCCACGGTGGCGCCCAACGGGGTGACCCGGGGCGACACCTGCCACGTGGACGTCGTCGACCGGTGGGGAAACATGATCTCCGCGACGCCCAGCGGCGGATGGTTACAGAGCTCGCCGACCATCCCCGAGCTCGGGTTTCCGCTCGGCAGCCGGATGCAGATGTTCTGGCTCGAAGACGGGCTTGCGTCCTCGCTTGCGCCCGGGCGGCGGCCGCGCACCACCCTGACCCCCACCATGGTGCACCGGGACGGCGAACCAGTCCTGGCGTGCGGCTCCCCGGGCGGTGACCAACAGGACCAGTGGCAGTTGCTGTTCCTGCTGCGCCACCTCATCGGCGGTCAGTCCCTGCAGGAGGCCATCGACGCCCCCATGTGGAACACCATGAGCTTTCCCGGCTCATTCTATCCCCGCGACGTCGAACCGGCGGTGCTGGTGACCGAGGACCGCATCGACGAAGATGTTCTGGCGACGCTCGCAGCCAAGGGGCATCAGATCCGGCTGTCCGGGGCGTGGAGCCTGGGTCGGATGTGTGCCGTCTCACGCGAGCCCGCGACCGGGGTTTTCGCGGCCGGAGCCAACCCGCGCGGCATGCAGGGCTACGCATGCGGACGTTAGGGACCGCCTCTGCCGTGGATGGCGGCGGCGGCGGCGGAACAACGATCGGCGGGCAACACCTGCCGCTGCGCGACCAAGTCCTGGTTGCGCTGCGACAACGCATCGTCAACGGTGACTACCCGCCCGGCGAGCGGTTGACCGAAGACCGGCTGGCAGACGACTTCGGCGTCTCCCGGAACCCGGTCCGCGAGGCGCTGCGGGTGGTGGAGGCGGAGGGCTTCGTCATCGTGGTCCCCCGGCGCGGCGCTGTCGTCGCCTCACCCGATGCCACCACCATCGCCGACATGTTCGCGGTGCGCGAACGGCTGGAGACACTAGCGGCGCGGCTTGCCGCTGAACGGGCAACCGCCAGCGACGTGGCGGGTCTGCGGAGCTTGCTGGACGACGCTCGGGTGGCCACCGACCGAGTCGACTTCGCGAAGGTTGCCGAGCTCAACAGCGCGCTCCATCTGCGGGTCATCGAGATCAGTGGTAACCGATGGCTCGCCTCGATCGCCAGCGCCCTGTACCTGCACGTCCGATGGGTCTTCCGGATCGGGGCCGCTCACCGGGCACCGCATTCCTGGATCGAGCACATCCGCCTGGTCGACGCCATCGAGGCCGGCGACCCGGATGCCGCGGAAGCAGCGGCGATGGCCCACGTCGACGCCGCCTCCGCTGCTGCGCTGGACAAGCTCACCCAGGGGTGACCAGCATGGCCTCCCTCACGAACACGCCCGGCCTCGACAAGCGCCGTCGGCACACGCTGGTCGTCATGCTCACCTTCGTCACCGGGTGCGCCGACGCGACCGGTTTCCTGGCTCTGGGTGGTGCGTTCTCCAGCGTCATGACGGGTAACATGGTCCTGCTCGGTCTGTCCGCCGGGCACACCGAGGCGGCCTTGGCGATCAACTCCGGCAGCGCAATTATCAGCTACATCGTCGGAGTGCTGCTCGGGGCGCACATCGCGGGCGCTGCCGTATCGAGCGACCCCGTGTGGCCGCGACAGGTGACCCGGGCGCTCACCGCGGAGTCGGTTATCTTGCTCGTTTTCCTGCTCGTGTGGGAGGTGACGTTGGGCCACCGCTCGCCCGACGCCGCACTGGGGTTGTTGATGATCGCGGCATCAGCCCTCGGCATCCAGAGCAGCGCAATCCAACGATTCGGCGTCTCGGGCTTGTCCTCGACGTACCTGACCGGCACGTTGACCACCCTCATCGGTGCGGTCGCCGCGCGTTGTCCGCGACACACCTTGCTCCCGAGCGCGCAGGTCCTCACCGCGCTGATTGCGGGAGCTGGCGTGGGGGCACTCGTCGTCGAGCACCTACCTTGGCTCTCGCCCATTTCGGTGATCGTTCCGCTCATCGCGGTCACCGCGCTGTCCACGAGGCTGCACGCCGACGATGCCCGGGGGCGCAGGAAACAGCGGCGTCGCCGAGCGTCGAAGTAACCGGCACGTGATCCCCTCAGGCGTTGTCTGCTCGCTGCAGCGCCCGCGTCCAGATCGCCCTCGCCTGCTCACCCTGTTGGCTGCTGCGCCGCCGATACAGGCGAACCTCTAGGTCGACCTCCCATCGCCCGCCGCCGACTCGGACGATCAGACCCTCGTCCACCGCGGGTTGGGTGAGCAGCCCTGGCAGCCACGCCACGCCGCGGCCGGCGACGACCAATCGGTACAGGGTCTCCGTCAGATCGCACTGGATGGCGGGCTGCAGGGCGAGATCGGTACCGCAGGACAGTGCCGATCGGTGACTCTGCTGCGATTCGGGTTTCCTGTCGCGCTTGGTGACGCAGATCCGGGTCGCGGGGTCATACCGAAGCGAGCGGTCAGCGGTGTGCGCAGGGTGAGTATGCAGCCCACCACGGCGCCGGCACTGGCAGCGGTCAAGACCCATGGCGGGTTCGGTGCAGGGCGTGCCCAGAGGATCGTGGCGAGGACCGCGGCGGCGACGCTGCAGGTGAGCGCGCGGAGGACGGCGGGGCGCAGTGGACGGGACCGAGCCTGCACAATTTCCCCGGTGATGCGGGCACGCAGCGACGCCCCTGGCCCCGGCGGGTGCTGGTAGGCGTCCTGGTGACTTCCCATTCCAGATTTGCTCGGGACACCAGCCGCCGCGGCGGCTGGTGCTGCTTGGCCTGCTGGTCGTCGTTGCCCTGTCAAGGGCCATTGGAATTTGGCCGGGGGCGGTCGCGAAACCTGCCCGCTGACGGTCACGAGAGTTGCCCGGTGATGGCCATGGGATCTGCCCTGGTGCTGGCCATCACCGGCCGGGTGCTCAGCACAACGGACTCACCCCTTGTCCGGCGAGGGCTTGGGACAGGCGCACGCTGTCGCCGGTGGTTTGGCAGATGTGGGCGTGGTGCAGCAGCCGGTCGACGGTCGCGGTGGTTATCTCTACCCTTGCGTGTGACAAGGCCGGTTGACGTGGTGCTCGTTGTTGTGGACACCTGTCTATAACGTGGGCGCCGGGCGGGGGACTGTGGCGACGGCGAGGAGCAGGTTCGCCCGTTTCCCCGATTCGGTGGCGATTACTCGCCGAAGAGCCGCTCGCCGTTGTTGGCGCCGAGCAGGAAAGTGAAGCGGTCCAAGTCGGTGCGTAGCTGGCTGAGGTCGGTGCGCGATATCCGCGGCGTACCGGGTCAACGGTCCGGCTTTGCGACGAGGCAGCACGTTGAGGCGATCGAGGTTGAGCACGATGGGATGGCCACGCCATCGTCGGAGCCAAGATCCTCCGGCGGCATCAGTAGGCTCATCGGCACCCCGTAGAAGTGAGGACTGAGCTGCTGGTGCGGGGTGGCGGTGCGATGATTTCGGGTGGAACCGGTAGCAAGCGGCGGGTGGAGCTCGACCAGATCACATGGCCGTCCCGCGCCATCGCACCCATCGGTTACCTAGCCGACACGCCGACCTCGCGCGCGCCCCGGCAGGTGGAGCAGAGACCCCTCGATGCAAGCAATGTGCACCGAGAACGCTGCACGTTTCGACGACCGTGGCGATCCCGCGCGGTACCTCACGTTGGTCGTGACTGAGCTGCGTAAGGGACGAGCGCTGCCAAAAAATGGCCGCGCAACCGAGTCAGGGTCGCCCTATTATAAATATATGGGCTCGTTGGCTCATTTTGGCTGCATCTCGACAACACGCGAGCCCTAACCGCGGGCCATGTCGGCGAAGCGCGGGTAGTGCAGCTGCGGTGCCACGGTGATCGTGCGCAGCGGGACCGTGGCGGTGCTTGCCCATGATCAGGTCGGCCTCGCCGCAGCGGGGGATCGTCGGGCTCGTAGGCCTCCGGCCGGTGTATCAGGAGCGCTCTACGCACGTCTTGCTCTCACCCGGCCGCTTCGCCTCGTCCTTCTCAGCGAGTGGCACATCCAAGTACACGGCGGCCACCCACGCATCGAGCGCTACCGCAGCTTATCGACGCCGGGATCCCCGTCGTACCGCCCACCCGCGCACCGAGCTATCACCCGTGGCCGAACGGTAGAGCGTCACAGCCGACAGCACCAGAGCGACACACCTCTTGCACTCTGGTCACGGTAAGGTAACAGAGAACGTCCGTACGAAACGGGAGGAGGTGTTTGTGCAGGCCGATTCATGTCCGCTGTGTGGGCGACCGGTGGAGTGGGCGGGCCGCGGGCGGCGGCCTGTTTGGTGCTCGCAAGTTTGTCGGCGCGCGGCCTACGAAGAGCGCCGAGCCGCTCGTTCTGGGGCTATCGCGGTGCGCGTAGTCGAACGCGAAAAGGTGACCGAGCGGGTCCGCACCCAGCTTCGGGAACCAACGCTGGCCGAATGTGTCGAGCGGGTACTCGCCTCCCCGCGAGCATGTCGTGAGGTCGTGAACGGCCTCACCGCCCAGGCAGTTCACGGACACCTGGACTCCGGGGCGCACACCGCGACGGTCGCCGCTATCGAACGTCTCGTGCAGACGCTGATCAATGCAGGCACCCGGCCGATCCGCTGACGTTCCGTACCGGTTGGGGTGATGGCGACGCCCGCCGACAGGGTTGCCTCGAGAATCTGGGCGGCGAGGGGTGATGTGGCTGGTGGGATGCCGAGCAGGCGCGTGGCGATGGGGGGTATCTACGGTGGCTTGGCGCGGACGGTGGTCTTCTGTGTCGAGCGGGAACTGCGGTTGCCTCGGTGGATCCATCAGCGGCGCGCGAGGATCCGTCGCGCAGTGTGGGGCCACCGGCAGCCCTGAGCGAACGTTTCACCACTCCCGGGTGAGGTGGTGAAAGGGTGTTCGGAAGACCTTTCACCTGCAGGTCAGCGCTGTGAAACGTTTCCGCCGGCCACCACACGGATCCTGGGCGCGATTCCTCGGAGGGTGCGGGGATCGGGGAAGCCGAGGCTGGTGTAGCCGGGGGCGTGGCGGGTGAGGGAGGAGGCGAGCACCCCGGTCAGGATGTCGTGGTAGTCGTGGACCTCGGCGGTGGTTTTGCCGGGGTAGGGCGACAGGATGCGTCCGGCGTATTGGACAAGTCGGCCTTTGAAGGCGATGGGTGCGGTGAGGAACAGGGTGTCCAGCGCGGGGCAGTCGAAGCCTTCGCCGATGTAGGGGCCGGTGGCGACGACGAGCAACGGTCCCGCGGCGCCGAGCTGGAGCCGGGTGAGGGCAGCGGTGCGGGCTGTGGCACCCATCCCGCCGCGCAGGACCACCGGGTCGTATCCGCGTTCGCGCAGGGCGTCGGCGAGCCGGTCGAGGTGGGTGGTCCACTGGGTGAGGACGAGGCAGTGCCGCCCCCGTTCGAGCGCGGCATGCACGTCTTCGCACACTTGCCGGGTGCGGGCGGCGTTGGCCGCGAGGTCGTGGTAGATGGCGGCGATGCCGCCGGGAGCTGAGGGGTCGGCGTCGCCGGTGTACCGGTAGGCGGTGGGATGCACGTGCAGGACGGGTTGCGGGGGCGGCGCCTGGTCGGCGCGGGTCGGCAGTGTGCCAGGCACAGCGGTGGTCATGGTGTGCCGTGTCGGTCCCAGTTGCAGTCCGATGAGGTCGTCGAGTTGGTCGCGTCGGTAGGGGGTCGCGGTGAGCCCGAGCCAGCGGCGGGCAGGGATCTGTTTGACGGCGTGTGCGAACCCGGCCGCGGGAACGTGGTGGCATTCATCGACGACGACGAGGCCGTAATCGGCGGTGAGAATGGGGATGTCGTCGCGGCGGGCGAGGGTTTGCAGCATCGCCACGTCTACGGTGCCGTGGATCTTCGTGCGACCGCCACCGAGCTGGCCCGGTGAACCCTTGGTGAGTTCGGCGGCGGGGTCGCCGTCAGACCGAGCGGGCGCTTGCGGCGCGGCGAACAGCGAGAATCTGCTCGACCGAGGAGGCGCGGAAGGACACCGACGCGGGGCGCGGGACCGCCAGGACAGGACTGACCGCGCGACGTTGGGCGGACGGGTCGGTCTGGCAACTGTCCTCGTGCGCAGCAGACCGTCCATCGGTGGCTTCTCGCTTCGGCATACATCTCTACGTACGAGCGGAGCTGTCTTTAGCCACCACAGAACACGATCGAGAGCAACGGCCGCATGTCGACACTGGCGGTTGTCAGATCCGGCGGTCTCCGCTGGACGCTCGGACCGCCCCGGGCAAGAGCATGTTCACCATGCTCCAAGTACCACTATGGACAGTCCAGAGTGGAGCCAGCAGTCCGCAAACAGTCCGCAGGAGGTCCGCAACAACCCAACATCGGCCAACGACTGTCAACGGTGTTTCCGCAGCTCAGAAGGCAAATCGCCGATATCGGCCTAGGTCGCGACACGCCGTGGCCACTCTCCGGCTTACAGGCCAGCTCGTCCACTCAGTACTTCGTATCGCGGCCGGTCACGGCTCTTTTGCAGTGAGAGGCGGTGTAGGCAGGATCCACGGTTGCCGCACTGAGCGCGTCAACCGCTTGGAATC
>JAABVA010006064.1_pt1 | contig 10767 bp, 15 predicted proteins | sample 5560331 | NCBI WGS metagenome assembly JAABVA01 (sample SAMN12812661, study PRJNA571458) | rock metagenome | isolation source: Antarctica rocks | place: Antarctica: Victoria Land, Mt New Zealand sud | collected 2016-01-07 | reverse complement strand
CCGGCAGGCTCGGCCCGGCGATGCCGATACCGCCGCCGGTCACGCCCTGCCAGCCGAGTGCGACCTGGGTGACGATGGTGGCGAAGCCAAGCGTGGTCATCGCGAAATAGAAGGTGCGCAGCCGCAGCGCCGGCAGGCCGATCACCAGGCCGAACACCGCCCCCACCGCGGCCCCCGCCGCCAGGGCGAGCAAAGGCGGCACCGGCGCCATCAGTTGCCCCGCGGCCAGCACGCTCGCCGCGTAGGCGCCCAGCGCGAACAGGGCCACGTAGCCGATCGCCAATTGCCCGGCGAACCCCACGATCAGGTTCAGGCCGGCCACGAGGATCCAGTAGATGGCCGCCCGGGTCGCGATCAGCGCCCAGTAATCGTTCCCGGAGAGCGGTAGCAGCGCCGCCAGGAGGAGGATGCCGAGGAATGGCAGCGCCGGTGCGACGGAGCCAAGGGCTAGCCCCGGCTGCGCTCCGCGCGCCCGCAGCGTGCGTTCGCTCGCCACTAGACGCGGCGCGCCGCCGGCGACCCGAACAGCCCCTGAGGTGCTGTGAGCAGCACCACGATGAACAGCACGAAGACCGCGACCGAGGAGAATATCCCGCCAACGATGAAGTTCGCTGCCTGCTGGAACAGCCCCAGCGCCAACCCGCCGATGACCGCTCCCCGGTTATTGCCGAGGCCGCCCAGCGCCACCGGGATGAAGCCGTAGAAATTCAACAGCGGCCCGTTCGCGAAGAATGCCAGCAGCAATTCGCCGCCGGAGAACCCGGCGACGCCGCCCACGACCCCAGCCAGGGCGTAGCTCGCCACCCGCAGATTGCGCTCCGGCAGGCCGAGGGCGCGGGCGGCGAAGTTATCCTCCGCCACCGCCAGGAAGGCGCGTCCGACGAGGGTGCGCCGGTACAGGTATTCCAGCCCGGCGACGGTGACCGCGCAGGCCGCCACCGGCAGCCAGTATTTCTCGTCCCAGATGCCGGTGCCCAGTCCCAGCAGGCGCGGGAAGGGCTGCGGCTCCGTGCTCCACTCGATCGCGGTGACCTGCTGGATCAGCAGCGCGAAGGCCAGAGTCGAGAGCACGTAGAGATGCTGGTCGAGGCTTTTCAGCACCGGCCGCACTGCGATCATCTCGGTGAGCACGCCGATCGCGGCGCAAGCGGCCAGCGTCGCTACGAACCCCGGGACTAGCGGCAGGCCGAGCCGCAGCATGAACAGCGAGCCAAGCACGCCCCCGAGCATCCCGAACTGCCCGGCGGTGAAACTCATCACCCGCGAGGTCGCGAACATTGTGTTGTAGGTGATGCCGATGAGCGCATAGACCGCGCCCACCGCGAGCCCCGACGCCAGGATCGACGCGAGCATCCGCCGGGGCCTAGGTGTAGCCGGGTGCCAGGGCGAAGGCGCCGTTCTTGGCGGAGTTCGCCGCCGACATCACGACCTCGTCGGTCGGGTAGCCGTTATGGTCGGAGGGGCTGAAGCTGTAGTCGCCGAAATAGCCGGGATACGCCTTGAGGCCGTTCCAATAGCCGATCATCGCCGCGCTGCTCGTCGCCCCCGTCGCTTCCACCGCTTTGGCGACCAGGGTGATGGCGTCGAACCCGCCCGCGACCCACCACAGCAGCGAGTCGGACAGATCGACCTTGCCGGCCAGCTTGTCCACGAATTGCTGGCTGCGCAGCGGTAGCTTGCCTGCCGAGTCGTAGCTGCAGCTCTTATAGCCCACAGCATAGACCTTTTCCCAATTGGCCGGATGCGTCAGCAGCCCGGCGATGTCGCCGGCGGCGAGCGCCGGGTGGCCGACGAACGCCACGTCCCATTTCAGCTCCGCCCGCGTGTTGAGCATCCGCGCGATCATCCCGGTGGAGGTGCTCCAGACGATGATCACATTCGCCCCAGCGTTGCGGGCGCGCAGCATGTCCGGCGTCATGTCCGGCTGGGTCGGGTCGATGTTGGCCTGGTAGACGATCTCGGCGCCGTCCTTCTTGAAGCCGGCCACCGAAGCCTTGGCTGCGATCACGCCGTAGCCAGTGGTGTCGCCGATGACCGCGATCTTTCGCGCCTTGAGGATCTTGAGCGCGTAGTCGCGTACGGCGTCGTCCCATTGGCTGTTGGACGGGGCGATCCGGAAGGCGTTCGGGTAGCGCTCCGGGTCGATCAGGCTGTCGATCACGCAGGGGTGGAGGTTCGGCATCCTGCTGCGCGCCATGATCGACGTCACGGCGAGGGACTCGCCAGAGTTCGTGGGGCCCCAGATCGCGTTGACCTTGAGCTGGCTGATCATCTCCTGCGTGGCGTTCACCGCCTTGGTCGGGTCGCCCTGGGTGTCGCGCGTGATGATCTCGATCTTGCGGCCTTTCACCCCCCCGGCGGCGTTGATGCTGTCGGCGGCGAACACCACGCCGCGGTTGAAGCCGATCGCCGGCGCCGAGCTCGGGCCGGTCAGCGCCGCGAGCCAGCCGATGCGCAACGGCTGGCCCTGCGCCAGCGCCGGGCGCGGCAGGCCGAGGGCGGAGGCGGCGACAGCCCCGACGGTGACGGAGCGGCGTGTGAGATGCATGGGATCCTCCCTGTATTCTGTTGCAGGCACGTCCCGTCTTGATGCGGGTATCGCGGTCGGTCATCGGGCCAGGTGCGCGATCCGGTCCCGATCGAAGGTGAAGCCCCAGCCGGGCCGCTCTGGCACCAGCGCGAACCCGTCCTGGAACTCCAGCGTCTCGTTATAGAGCGACGAGAACCAGGGCATGTATTCAAGAAAGACAGAGTTGCTCAACGCTCCCAGCACCTGGAGGCTGGTCTCCGGGAATAGGTGGCTCGAGACGGAGACATCGAGGCTCTCCGCCATGTGGCCGACCCGCATGAACTCGCTGACGCCGCCGACCCGCTGCAGGTCCGGCATCAGGATGTCGGCCGCGCGCAGCTCGAGCATCCGGCGAAACCCGTAGCGGGTATATTCGGTCTCGCCGCTCGCGATGGGCGTGTCCAGAGCGGCGGCCACGCGCGCGAGCCCGTCCAGGTCCCAGGCCGGGAGCGGTTCCTCGAACCATGTCAGGTCGAACTCTTCCAGCATCCGCCCCAGCCGGATCGCCTGAGCCTCGTTCAGGCCCTGGTTGGCGTCGGCCATCAGCTTGACGCCGGGCCCGATAGCCTCTCGCAGGGCGCGCACGCGCTCGATGTCCGCACGCGGATCGGGTTGCCCCAGCCGCATCTTCACTGCAGTGAACCCGGCCGCGACGAACCCCTGCGCTTCGGCGACCAACGCGTCGATGCTGCGCGACAGCCATAGGCCGCCGCTATGATAGGCGGGCACCCGGTCCTTGGCGCCGCCCAGCAGGCGATAGATCGGCAAGCCGCTCGCCTTGCCCAAAGCGTCCCAAAGCGCGCCGTCGATGGCCGAGATGCCGACGACCGGGACGCCCTTGTGGCCGAGGAAGTTGATGTCCCGCCACGCCCGCGCCCAGAACCCGGCGATGTGCCCGGCGTCGCGGCCGACCACCAGCTCGGCGAGCTCGTCGACCATCTGCCGCAGAGCCATGGTGCGGCGGTCGTTGAGCGTGAAGATCAGGTTCTCGCCGGTGACCCCGGCATCGGTGTGCACGGTGACCAGGATGCAGCCGAACCCGGCGATCTCCCCGAGCGCGCTGCCGATCGGCTCGTCCAGCGTCACGGGCACTGGCTGGGTCTCGACGCGTGTGACCTTCATGCGGCGGTCCTGTCGCTCGTGCGGGTGGGCGAGCCCCGGGTGTAGCGCGCCAGGATCGCCGGGTCCGGGTCGCAGCCGAGGCCGGGGCCCTGCGGCACCGCCAGCTTGCCGTCCCGGGGGCGCACCCAGGGGTCGAACGGGTTTGCTGCCATGTCCAGCCATAGCACTTCAATCAGCGGCCGCTCGACCAGGGCTGCCGCGATGTGCAGCGTTGCGACGAAGCCCGGCCCGAAATACGGGCTGTGCGGGGCGACCGCGATGCCATGCGCCTGACAGAGATGCACGATCCGCACCATTTCCGAGATGCCGCCCAGCTTGGTCACGCTCGGCTGTGCCACGTCAATGGCGCCCGTGTCGATCAGCGTCTTGAAGCCGAACAGCCCGGCCACGTTCTCGCCCGCCGCGATCGGGATGCCGTGGCGCCGCAAGCTCGCAAGTGCCTGCACGTCCTCCGGTGGCCAGACCGGCTCCTCGAGCCAGGTCAGGCGGTCGCCCGCGAGTGATGCTGCCATGGCGTGGGCCGCCGGCGGCAGCCACGCGCAGTTCACGTCCAGCATGAGCGCTGCGTCGGCGGCACCCGGGGCAGCTTGCGCGGCAAGCACGGCCTCCCGCGTGGTCTCGTGCAGCTTGATCGTCCGGTAGCCGGCGGCGCAGGCGGCGGCGGTATTGCGCGCCACCAAGCCGGGCTCGCCGTAGTGCAGCAGGCTGGCATAGGTGTCGAGCATGCCCGGCGTGCTGCCGCCCAGCAGCCGCCACAGGGGTTGTCCGGTGCGCTTGCCGAGCAGGTCCCAAAGCGCGATCTCGATCCCGCCATAGCCATAGACGAAGGGCCCGTTGCGGCCGAGCAGGTGCACGCCGTGCAGCATCTGCCGGTTCAAGGCGTTGAGGTCGCCCGCATCGCGTCCGAGCATGAGGGGCGCCAGGATCGTGTCGATGGCCGCCTTCGTGGCCGGGATCGCCGCATGGCCGAATGCCTCGCCCCAGCCGACCAGCCCGTCCTCCGTCTCGACCTTCACGAGCAGGATGTCGAGCTGCGTCCAGGGCTGGCCTGCGAATAAGGGGTGCGGGCCGCCCATGGTGAAGGGCAGAGAGACGACCGAGGTCTCGATGGCTGAGATCAGCATGGGAGGAACGCTAGGGCAGCCCGGACTTAAGCTCTACGGCGCTCAGCTTAATTCAGTATAAATTTCTCTGATGTCACTGACCCTTCGCCAGCTCGAGATCGTCCGCGCCGTCTGCCGGCATGGGTCCGTCACCGCGGCCGCGGTGACGCTGAGTATCTCGCAGCCGGCGGTCAGCATGGCGTTGCGCGACTGTGCCCGGTCCGCCGGGTTCCCGCTATTCCTGCGCAAGCAGGGCCGGCTGCAGCCGACGGCCGAGATGCGCGGGCTGCTGGCGGATCTCGAACGGGTATTCGACGGCGTCGAGCGGATCGGCCGGCTGCTCGGGGACATGCGCGAGACGAATATCGGGACAATTGAGGTCGCCGTCACGCCGACCCTGGCCGATAACCTGCTGCCCCCGGCGGTCGCGGCGTTCCAGGCCGCACGCCCCGGCATCCGGATCACGATCCGCACGATGGACAACCTTGGCGTGGTCGACGCGGTCATGCAGGAGCGGGTGGATTTCGGCCTGGTGCTGACGCCGCTGGGCCAACCGGATGGCCGCCTCATCGCGCTTTGCGCCGGTGCGCTGGTCTGCGTGGTGGCGCCGGGCCACGCGCTTGCGGGCCGTCACACGGTCACGCCGCACGATCTCGCCCCCTACACGCTGATCTCGTTCAGCCGCAGCCTGCCGCTGGGAAACCTGGTCGAGGCGGCGTTCCGGCAGGCCGGCGTGCCACGCCGCATCGGGATCGAGGTCAATCAATCCTCGGTCGCCTGCGCGCTGGCGCGTGCGGGCGCCGGGGTCGCGGTCATCGATCCGTTCATGCTGGTGGACCCCCGCGACCACAGCATCGTGGCGCTCCGGCTTCTCCCGGAGACGCGCGTCACGGCGCAGGCCCTGGTGCCGCGCGACGCGCCGCTGTCGCGCCCGGCGCTGCTTCTCCTCTCGGCCATCCGAAAGATGGCGCGCCCGACTCGCTGACTGGCAACACGGGATCGCAGAGCGGCTCCGTGCGTTCTGGCGCTACGTGGCGTTGGTGCATGGAGCCGACATAGGCAGCAGGGTTCCTGCCTCGCGCTGATCAGCGGCGGATGCTAACGGGCTTGGCTTCGCGGATCATGCGGTTGAGCACCTGGATGGCGAGGGCCACCTCGCCGAGTTGAGCGGGTCGGCCGCGAGCGCGCAGCTTGGGCCCGATCAGGTGCTTGTAGCGGCTCATGGCGGTTTCCGCGTGGTTGGGGCGGAAGGCCCATCTCTGCGAAAACGTACGGTAGCGGTATTGCACGCAATGTCATGAGTCGGGTTAGCGACAGTTGGGCGGCGGCGCTGCTGCTGCACCTGTTCCTGGGCATCCGCCACTTGGCGTGGGACGCGGGCTGGGGGTTCGGCGCCCTGGCCCAGCAGGAACCCGTGCGGCCCGGGCACGAGAACCGGATCTACCGCATCAGCGGCTGGGGGGTCATCGGCGTGACCGTGGTCGCCACGCTGATCCTGTGGACCGTCGGCTTCGTGGCGTGGTGATGGCGGGCAACCCCGGCCTTCCGGACAAGACGCCCCACGTCGCTGTCCTGCGCTCCCAGCTCAAGCGCGTGCGCGGCCTCGGCTCGGCCCGCTTCGGGTCCGGGGCGTGGTGGGCCGAGCGTCTGACCTCGATCGGGCTGGTGCCGCTGACGCTGTGGTTCATCGTCTCGGTCATCAGCCTCGAAGGCACGACCCGGGCCGGCATGATCGTCTGGCTACACGCGCCGGTGCCGCTGGTCCTGATCCTGTGCCTGGTCGTCGCCACCTTCTGGCACATGGAGCAGGGGCTGCGCGTGGTCATGGACGACTATGTCCGCAACGACGCGATCCGCATCGCGATGCTGTTGCTCAGCCGCGGCGTCTGCATCGTCGCCGCCTTGCTCTGCGTCGTCTCGGCGCTGCGCCTGGGGCTTTGAGAAGGCAAGGGTTAAGAACATGGTCGCTTTCAGGCTTCCCGCGAACAGCCGCATAGAGCAGGGCAGGACCTTTGCCGCGCCCACCGGTACGAAGCGCGTGCGCGCGTTCCGCATCTATCGCTGGAACCCGGACGACGCGCTGAACCCGCGCTTCGACACCTACGAACTCGACACGGACAAGCTCGGGCCGATGGTGCTCGACGCGCTGATCTACATCAAGAACGAGGTCGACACGACGCTCACCTTCCGCAGCTCCTGCCGCGAAGGCATCTGCGGGTCATGCGCAATGAGCATCGACGGGGTGAACACGCTCGCCTGCCTCAAGCCGATCGAGGAGGTGAGGGGCGCGGTGCGGATCACGCCCTTGCCGCACATGGCGGTGGTGAAGGACCTCGTTCCCGACCTGACGCAGGCTTTCGCGCAGTACCGCTCCATTGAGCCCTGGCTGCAGGCCGACACCCCCGCGCCGCCCGACGGGGAGCGGCTGCAATCCAAGGAGGAGCGCGCCCAGATCGACGGCCTGTGGGAGTGCATCCTGTGCTTCTGCTGCACGGCGGGCTGCCCCAGCTACTGGTGGAACGGCGACCGGTTCCTCGGCCCCGCCATCCTGTTGCAGGCGTATCGCTGGATCGTGGAATCCCGCGACAAGGCGACCGGGGAGCGGCTGGATGCGCTGGAGGACCCGTTCAAGCTGTATCGCTGCCACACGATCATGAACTGCACCGATACCTGCCCGAAGGGGCTGAACCCCGCCAAGGCGATCGGCGCGATCAAGCAGTTGATCGTGGAGCGTCAGGTCTGAGCGGGCGGGCGGAAGCGAGCGGCTCGCTCGACCAGATCCAGCATGTGGGCCGCCGCATGCGTCGTCAGCGGGTGAGGTGTGAAGCCCGGCCTCGGAGATATGTAGGCTGCCATCTCGCGGGCCTGTTCGAGCTGCCGATCCGAGGATGCGGCCAGCAACGCGATCACCAGGTTTTCCAACGCGATGACGCGGATGTGTAGCGCCCCTACCTCGGCGGCGTTGTTCTCCGGCATCGGAACTCGGTCCTCGGCCGCTGCCGGCTCCATCTGCGGACCGCTTGACCCGGCGCCCCCCTCGTTGTCCCACCTGGACAACGCTCGCTGACGCAGCAACGCGGCGTTTGGGGGATCGGAGCCTTGGTCGGACATGCGGTCGTCTCCTTCGACGGACATTTGGATTGGCTCGAACGCTGTCACGCGTTCACTGATACCCGACGTTCATCACGTAATCACGCAGGAGAGCTTCGTCGTTCTCCACTGCACCGAGCAAGGTCTGCAGGGCATCCCGCGCGTAGATGATGCCGATCGGCGTCCCACCCTGATCGACGATCGGGATGCGTTGCAGGCCGCGTTCTTTCATCACCGACCAGACGTCATGCAGCGCATCGCTGGGCCGGCAGGAGACGACGCCCCGCGTCATGATCGTGTCCACCCTGGCCACGCAGCCGCCTCCGACACACTGCCTGATCTGCCCGACGATGTCGGTCTTCGTGAGGACGCCGACCATGCCTCCGTCGCGGCCGCACACGACGACGAGATCGGTGTGGGGCTTGGACATGAGGTCGGCCGCATCCTTGACGGGGGCTGCGGCGTCGATCGTAGCCAAGCGCTCGCGCGCCCTGGGCAGCATCTGTTCGGCGAGCATCCCTGCGCCTTCCTTGCTGTAGCATGTCCGTTGCGCCTGATCCGAGCGGGACGGCGCGGCTCAGTCGTTCATCCGTTTCAGCGCGGTGCCCTTGTGCATCGCGATGTGGTCGGTCTTGTCGCTCTTGATTTCATACTGCGGATCATCCTCGGTCGCATGGTGCGTATATCCTTTGTAGTCGGCATTCCTCGTATGCACCTCGATGATCCTGCCGCTGACGTGCCCGGCCTCCGAGTTCCAGGTCACATGATCGCCGATCTTGAATCGCCCTGTCATACTGGTGCGCTCCTATAGCAGACGGTCAGATCGGCATGCGGTAGCCGTAGAACTCGTGGTCCTCGTTGTAGCCGCCCTGCCCGGCGCCGAGGTCGGCGAAGTCGTGCACGAACTCGATCGCCGCGACCCACTTGACCATCTTGAAGCCCAGCTCGTTCTCGCAGCGCAGCCGCAGCGGCGCCCCGTGCAGCACGCTGACCGGCGCCCCGTTCATCTCGTAGGCCAGGATGGTCAGCCCATGACGCATGTTGAGCATCCTGTGCACGTCGTAATAGCGGCCGCCATCGGCTCCGTCGGCCAGCGAGTAGAACACGGCGTAGCGGGCGCCGGGCAGCGGCTTCACCAGGTCTAGGATATGGCGCATGGGGACGCCGCCCCACTTGGCGACGCCGGACCACCCCTGGATGCAGAAATGCGTGGTGATCTGCTCCTGCTTCGGCATCGTCTTGAGGTCGGCGAGCGAGAACTCCTGCGGCTGCTCCACCAGCTCGCCGACCCGCAGCCGGTACTGCGCGAAGCCGTCGGCCACCAGGGCGTCGAACTCGGCGGAGTGCGGCATCGTGCCGTTCGGCCAGAAATACGGCGAGATGTCCGTCTCGGTGAGCTGGGAGATCGGGTCCCACCATTCGGCCAGGCCCTTGATCCAGCCGATCATGAACGTGCCGGTTCGCTGCACCAGCCGCGCGTGCCGGATCGTGAAGGGCGAGACGCGCCACCAGGCCAGCCCGACCACCGCCATGGCCAGCACGAAGGGCAGGAACCCGGCCCAGGAGGCGCTCTCAACGCCGGCGAACATGTGGTTCGTGTTCTGCCGCAGCCCGGTGACGAACACCATGATCCCGTGCGCCAGGATGAACAGCACGAACCAGGAGAACGAGAGGAAGTGGATGGACCGGGCCACCTGCCGGTTCAGCACCCTGCCGCCCCAGCCCAGCCGGTTGGAGATCGCCGGGCTCTGCAGCAGCCCGGTGGCAATGGAAATGGGGGCGGCGACGAACACCGTGATGAAGTAGCTGAGCTGCTGCAGGCTGTTGTAGCGGATCCAGCTCTCATCCACCGGGAAGTTCAGCGACGCATACTGGATCGCGGTCGAGAGCGCGTTGGGGAACACGTCCCAGGTGATCGGCACCAGCCGGCGCCACTGGTCGGTCGAGAACAGCAGCGCGTAGAAGGCGATGCCGTTGAGCGTCCACAGCAGGTTGACCGAAAGGTGCCACCAGCGGGCGAGGCCGATGGTGTGGCGCAGGCCGGGGATGCCCAGCCATGTCGGCAGCGTCACCGAGTCGTCCTTGGCGGTCCAGACGCGGCCCGCCGGCACCGGGCGCTGGAAGCGGAACCAGTCCGTGCCGGGCGTGCAGTCCGCTTCCAGTACAGCCGCGGGTGGTCGGCCAGGATCTGGATGCCGGCGCGGATGATGAACAGCATGAAGAACATGTTCAGGAAGTGCTGCAGCCGCAGCCACCACGGGAAGCCGGAATCGACCGAGGGTGCTGCCTGGGCGATGCCGGGGTAGTGCTCGATGAGGGCGCGGACCTCGGGGTATTCCCGCAAGCTCTGCGCCGCGGCGATGGCGAGGATGAGCGCCACGAACCCGAGCGGCAGCGCCCACAGCATGCTGACCCAGCGCTTGCCCACACGGATGCGGGGCACGATGCCCTCGCTCGGAGGCAGCCAATGGCTCAGCAGGGCGTTGGTGCACTTTGATAATCTGAAGGGGTGGTAGGATGCCGTTCCCTTTCTGGTTCTAACCGCCCCGATGCCGCACAAACACAACGCCGATCGCCGTCACCACATCCCGAAGATGTCATTCAAGGTGCAGAACTGGCCGGCCTATGAAGCAGGCCTGCGCCGGCGCGGCAGCCTCACTTTGTGGATCGAGGACGCCGCTCTGGAATGCTGGCAGACCTCTGGGCCAAGTGGTCAGGCCCGGTTTAAGGGTAAGCGTCTGCTGTTGGCCGCCTACTTAAGCGTGGTGCATGGATCGGTCGGTTGGTGCTGAGTAGCTGGGTGTCGTAGGAGATCTCCCTCCCCAGACCTCGGATGCCGCCGTTGCCGTTTAAGCTGAACCAGGACCGCCGTCACCACATCCC
>JAABVA010006063.1_pt1 | contig 10767 bp, 16 predicted proteins | sample 5560331 | NCBI WGS metagenome assembly JAABVA01 (sample SAMN12812661, study PRJNA571458) | rock metagenome | isolation source: Antarctica rocks | place: Antarctica: Victoria Land, Mt New Zealand sud | collected 2016-01-07 | reverse complement strand
CGAGCCGGCCGCGGTCCAGCCGCCGCCGCCGCAGCCGGCGGCGGCCGCGTCGGCCGGCAGCGACCCCGCGGCCGGCAGGTTGCCGCCGTCGTCGCCCAGCGTCCGGGAGCGCGCCATGTGCTGCTTCGGCGTCGGCGGCGGCACCTGCAGCATGAAATTGCTGGCCTCGCGCAGCCGCTGCGCCGCCACGAACTCGGGCGGCAAGTGCCTGCACGGCGCCACCCGCATGCAGGCTGAGTTGCCATGGTGATGTACAATTTTGACCGCCCAGAATAGCCCTGCATGCAGCCACCGGCCCCGTGCGCAGTCCCAGCTGTCAGGCACCCAGGCCGCGTGTCGCTCGTCCAGACGCTTCTCGCCTCGCACGCTGCGGCACACCGTGAACCAGCGCGCGCCGACGGGCTGCGGCTGCCAGTGCGGCGCGGGGCCAGAGGCGCACGCGAGCCGGGCGGCGGACGGGCAACGATGCAAGAGGAGCGGGGTGCCAAAGCAGGCACGCCAGGTCGGCGCCGCGCGCCTGTGGAAGGCGTCGACCGCGGAGGCCGCGCCGTCCTCGTCCTTCATCCTCTGGCCCATGGCGACGGCCGCCTCCTTCACCTGCGGCGTCGGCCGGCCGCGTCGGGCGCAGTCTGCACAGGTCGACTTCCTCCCAGCACGTGCTGCATCACTGCTTTGCTGCAGCTCAGTTACTAGCTGCCTTGCTGGCTGCCTCGCGACGCGCCAGGTGTGGATGCCGACTATCAGAGACGGTGCACGGGCACGCGTAGCAGGGCCGCGCGTCACTGCGCCTCTGCGGAGGAGGGGCCGGGCGCGCGCCTCCGGGCGCGCCATGAAGCGCAGCGCCGCGGCCAGCTTCTTGGTGGTCACGCGGTCAATGGAGATGGGCGTGGGGCCCACGCCCGCGCTGGCCACGGCCTGGCCCCAGAACGGCTGATCGCCTGGCGCGCGCGCGCCGCGCGGCACCTCAGTTGGGGCGCCTGGGCGGCAGGCCGGACAGAGGGACCGCCTCGACAGCTTGCCAGGCACGCCTGGCTGCTTGCTGTGAGTATCCGGAGTCTGTGGCAGTTCCGCAACAGCCGACCCCATGGCCATAAAACCAAGCAGGGAATGACAGACACTTTCGACTTTTGCCAATGCCGCCAAGCAAGTCCTAGCCTTGCATCACGCGCCCGCCCGCAAACTGTGGAATTGCACTAGAGACAGAGCAGCACTGAAGAGGCGCGAGCGCGGCAGCGTACCAAAAATGTACACAACGGTTGTGGGGCAGCCCCCGAGCAGTCCCGACGCAGTCGTCCCTGCCCCGCCGTGGTGGACCACCCCTGCGAGCAGCACCAGACAGTTGCCGCCTCCAGCCTGTGCCTGGTCCCCATGCAGCAGCCAACACACCTGCTGTGTCGACACACCAATTGGCACGCCAGAACAAACGGCCTCCGTGTCGCTCAGCAAGTACACCAGGTTGACGAAGTCACGCAAAGAGCCACAAGTTGACAAAGCCACGCAACTGCACCAGGCGCAGACAACCCAGCAAGGCTGCGCGGGGCCAGCGCCGGGCGCCGCGCCTGAGCACTGCGGGAAGAGCCAGTCGTGCGGGACGGACCCGATGGCAAAGACGTCGGCCGCCGGCGCGGCCGCGCCGTCCGGCAGCTCGCCCAGGCCGCCCCAGCCGCGCGACACGATCGCGCGCACGCCCTCCGCGGCGCACGCCTCGTGGATCTTGAGCGTCAGGCCCTGCGCGGCGTGGACGTGCGCCGTCAGGCCCATGCGCGGCAGGTGCGCTGACGGGTGGTGGTCACGTTCCTGTTCATGTGTGCAGGTGTGCGCCTGGCAAGCGCCGAGGCCAATAGCACACACCTTGGCACAGGCGTCACGCGCAGACGGGCCATGCAGGTGCATTGGCAGAGGATGGAGCGCGCCAGCCCCCTGGCGCGCTGGCGCGGCGCAACGGCTTGCCAGGCAGCCACGCGCCCACGCTGCCCGAGCGGCACGGCGCCGCGGCGCGCGGCGCGCGCCGCCCCGCGCGCGCACAACTCAGCGGCGCGCCCGGCCGGCGCGCACCTTGGGGTCGTCCACCATCAGGCTGCCCCAGCCGAAGTACACCGGCGCGGGCCCCGCCGCCAGGAAGGCGCGCAGGTCGTCGGGCGGCGCGTAGCCGGTGCGCTGCGCCACGTCCAGGAAGCAGAAGCCTGCAGCCGCCGCACGCATGCGCGTCACAGCACACACAGGACCGCGGCAAGCAGCAGGGGCTCGCCGGCTGACAGGCGCCAGCCGCGCAAGCTCGGGCCGTGCCGTGCCGGGCAGGCAGGCGCCCGGCTCGCATGCAGCGGGCGTGCGTGCATTGCACAAGCTGTCAGGCCCAGCTGCCGACGCTGCTTCCGTCTCTGTGTTGCAGTGCGCGTGCTGCATACTGCTAGCCACGGCCTGTGACCGCACTCTCATGCATTGCGGCAAGGAGGCACCCCCGGGCCACGTGAGCACGTCTGCTATGTTAGAGGTGGGCGGCGCACTGCTCGCATGGGCACCGCTGGCAACACGTGACTCGCTGCAGCGCGGGGGCGCGCCTGTGATTTCGATGGTGCGCCCCCAGTCGGGCGGCTTTGGGACGAGGTGCTTGCTAAAACAGTACATGTACGGGATCTGCATGGCCCGCAGACACGCGCGATGCTGCTCAAAGCGCCGATGAAGGTCAAAACAACGCGGCTGACATGATGACAACCAGTGCAACACAGGCCCGTTAAATATAGAACGCTGCTGTGCGACAATCACGCTATCAACAAAGGTGTTCTCGCACACCGGAGAGCTTGCACATGCACGAGATCTGCAGGCCCGACCGTGGTCCCATAAGGCAGCATGGCCACCCTTTGGTCAAGCTTACCTGGTCCTCTTCTGCTGCATGCGCGTAGCCGCGGCCGCGCAGGGATGGCAGCCCGATCGACGACCGGAAGCCATCCAGGATGTCTGCCTGCACAGTGTGGGCAGCCCGCATGTTGTAGTGCTGCCTCAAGAGTGCATACCAGCGCATCTCGGCAAAGCACACCCGAGCCCGCCCGCCCGCACAAAAGCGTTGAAACTGACTGTGCGAGCAGAGCCAAGCAAAACGGAGCTGGCCATAGTGTTACCCAGCTGCACCTCAGATTTAACCGCTGCTGCCCAGCGCATGCCAGCGCACTCAGCTCTGGAGCATGTGGCAGCGCGCCGAGCGCGCATCCCTGTCTCCAACATCCAGGGCACGCTCTGAGGCGAGGGAGCGCCATGCTTGCGGGAGGCGCGCGCACCACGCCAGAGTGCATGAAGCCCTCCACGCCGCGGTAGCTCATCCGGTTGGCCGCCTCAATCTGGTGCAGGAGGACCGCCGCGCCGCGCCGGCGCATCGCCGCGCGCCACTGCCGCATCTTCTTCACCGGCTTGTCTCGCGTCCGGCCCTCCTGCAGATAAAAGCGTGATCAAATGCGCCTGCACAATCTCGGCGCACAGCACATACACTTTACCTCAATGCTCACTGCTTGCACTCGAATATGCCACCCAAGCAGGCCACCCAAAGCTTGTGTCTCAGTGCGTGCACGCATGACAGGACTGAAGGCAATAGGGTAGGGGCGCGGCGGCCGTCGCGGCATGCATGCCGGGGGGCCGGGGCGCGCACGCGCAGCAGCTCGCGGCAGGTGGCCTCCACGCGGCTCTGGCAGGACACGCGCTGCGTGAGGGTGACCATCTTTTCGCTCACGCGCGCCTGGTACAGGATGCGCGCCTGCGCCGCCGCCCCCGCTCAGCCCCGGCGCCCTGCCCAACGCGCCTCGCCGGCGCCCTCCGCTGCCATGGAGGCGGCGCGTATAAAAAGCGGGGCGCTCGCGCCGGCCGTGCCACCGGCGGGCCCTTCCGCCGACCCGCACGTCGCAGCAACCCATGGGACCAGCAGCAGAACCTGGCCTCTCCACAGCAGCAGCATTCCGATGGCCGGTGCTCTGGCACCAGCACGACGACGGCCGCTGTTGCAGAGCGGCTGCACGCCATGCACGTCGCGGCGCCCGGAGCGGCGGCCGTGACGGCAGTAGGGCGCGCCAGGGGGTGCGGGAACGACCCGGTGCGGCTGTACGGCATCGTGAAGCACAGGTGCAGCGGGCAGCCGAGCGCCTCGGCAACATGGATGTGCGCGTAGGTGACCGGGTTGGCGATGATCGCGTCCGCCTGACCGCGGGCGCGGCGCCAGGTCAGGCATCCCCTGATGCCGCCGCTGCAGGACGCTGACAGCACTCCAATGCCGGGAGGCTTGTGCCCTCTGACTCTTTCGCCTCGTTCAGCGTGGTGTGTCAAACGCCAGTCAACGACAAAGCGACCCAGCTGCCTGTCAACGACAAAGCAACCCAGCTGCCTGTCAACCCGCATGACATGCACGCCGGCGGCAGCAGGCCGGCGGGGGGCACCCTAAACAGCCGGTCCGCATGCTCCGGGTCGGGCGCCGTGCAGGCCGGCCAGGCGGAGTAGATGATGTCCCGCAGCTGCGCGCGCTGCGCCAGCACCTCCGACACGCTCGTCGGCATGATGCCGCCTGCGCGGCCGCGGGACGACACGCGTTGGCCCGCACCCTGGGGCCGGACGCATGGCTGCCGCGCCGTGCGCCCTGCAAAAACCTCCGGGGCGTTTCCGGGAGGCCGCAGGTGGCATGCATGCATGCGAAGCGCCGCCTTCCCTCCCTCCCATGCATGCTCAGCATTCGCGTCACCCATGGCCGCTGCTCCCGCGGGCTGGCAGGTTGCTTGCTTGAGCAGGCACGCGGTGAGGGCGCACGGTGCTTGACGATGTACTGGCTGAGCAGCTTGGGGTCGCCCCCGAGCGGGTAGAACTCCAGGCCAAAGTCCTCGACGAAGCTGCGGTATGCGCCGTGCGTGGCCAGCCGCACGCGGTGCCCGGCCTCCTGCAGCTTCAGGCCCTGCGCGGCGCGCGGGGCGGCGTGCGCGATGCATCACACGGCAGCCGCCTGTCCACTGGCTCAGTTAAGAGCCTGTTTCCTGCACGCTTGTGGCCCGGGAGCGCACACGACGCATTGTCAAAGTGAGGGGTGCGCATGGTCCCCAGAGCCAAGCTTGCCAGTGCATGCAGCGTGTCACTCGCACCACCCGATTCCTACAATGCACTGTCGCACACACAGCCGTGTGGCAAAGAGTAGCGACACGCGGGCGCCGGGCCGCGCACGATCGCGACGAACGGCTGCACGTCGCCGCGCGTGCCGCACACCAGCAGCACGAGCGCCAAGCGCGGCATGTCCGGCGGCGCGACGTCGGCCGGGAGACGCGGCAGCGGCAGCCGGTGCCGCGGCGGCGGCGCCGCGCAGCCAAATGCGGCCGCCAGCCGCCGCAGCGTGCTCGCGCGCCGGTCGGCGCGCGCGACGTGGCCGGCCTTGGCCAGGCGGTGCCGCTCACTGCGCGTGCCCAGCAGGTCGCCCGGGCGCAGCGCCTGCGCGCGCGGGCCCTCTGCTCGCGCAGCCCGCCAGGCTCGACGCGGCGGACTCTTGGGCTCGGCGAGCACGTCTCAAGCGCAGCGTCCGTGCACGACCCCTGCGCCACCGGCTCGGTCTGCGCCGCCGCAGTGGCTGCGCTGGCCAGGTGGCCGCCGCTGCAGCACCCAGGACGCCCCCGGGCGCGGCGCAGGCAGCCTGGCAGAGCACGCTGCCTGCGGCGGCCCCCGACGTGCGGTGAAAGCGTAGGGGGACATGCCTTGAGGGCGCCCAGGCCGTGCCACGGCTTGCGCACGTCAAAGGTGAAGTGAAACAGTCCGCCTGCGCCCTGCGAGGACCCGGACGTGCTGGCATCGTCGCTGTCGGTGTCAGCCTCTGTGGGGCTCACCGTGCGCCCGGCCTCCTGACGCATTGCCTGCTCGCCCAGCAGCGGCCACTTTACTCAGTGTGCGCCTTGTTACGCGGTGCACTCCTGAGCAGTCCAGGCAGGCAACGCACATGGGAAGGGCGGCTCGTCTGCTTGTCCACGCCGCACTTTCCCTCCATGCTGACTTTCGCGGGAAAGGGCGCAGCCGGCGCCGCTCCCGTCCACCGCCTACAATACAAGATGGGACTTTTCAGTGCTGGCCACAGCTTGGACAAGTGTTCTGCCATGTTACAAATAATACATATGCCCCACCGTGTACAGTGCGGCGGCCCAGCAGTACCTGGTGTGTAACAACGGGACAGCTAGCGAACTGTCTCATGTGCACTACTCACCGTTAACGGCCTGCTACAGCCTGTAGACAAAGCTTGCTGTATCTGCAAAGCGCGGGTCGTAGCACTCAGGATGCTACACACAAGTGCGTAGCGTCCTGCACACAAAGTGAAGGTCTCGCTGACAACACGCGGAAGCGCGCTTCCAAGACCAAAGAGTGCGCTCTGCTCTATGTTCGAGTTCACAAGTTGCCGTTTGCACTTCCGAGCACAGAGAGCGGCATCACCTAACTTGGCTGCTTCCTCGAGCAGGCTGCAGAGCCCGCAGCTGTTCCGTCCCAGTGAAGATTTAACGGTCACACTGAAGATACATAAACCAGTTAAGCTGTTCCTAGTGACAGCAGGAAATGCCTGCAGCGCGACTGCTGAGCCGGCCGCTGGACATATTGGTCGTGATCTTCTTTCTCAGCCACATTCCTATAACAATATTTGTAGACTCACAGGCTGGTGCGCGCCTGCATCACTGGAGCACTCTGAATTCATTTGTTGTCAAACGCAGTGTCCCGCTGCTTGCACATTGCTCAAGGCCACTTGGACACTAGCGTTTTGCAAAGCGCCCCATGGTTTTTTACTCAGGAAGAATTGCCTTGCAAGTAAGCTTGTGACTTCTAATCACCTGCATGCTGGAGCTAAGCGGCCAACTGCCGCGCAGTGCTCCCGCGTAGCTGGTATCCGGGATGGGCGTTGAACCTGATGGACTGGTACTTGGAAGCTTATGGCGACCCCCTCTGCAAGCACGTGCCGCCCTGGTTCCGAGTGCTCGTGTGGAACGAGGTCCTACTGCAGCTCCCTTTCTTCTGCTACGGCGCGTGGGCGTTCGCCGTAGGGGACCAACGCGTGCGAAAGCCGGTGCGCTGCCGCGCCCTAGCAGTCCCTTGAAGCTCTGCGGCAGGAGTTGCTCCTCCACCCAGGCAGCTCGCTGCACCCTTTGCTGCTCGGCGCCCCGGACTCCTGTCATCTGCTGCGTTGATATGCATATTGATTTTTCTCCGTGCTTGTACAGTTGACTGCATACTGTATGAAATGAAGTAAGGAATAATGGCGGCGCCTGAAAGGTTCAGGCTAGTACATTGCAGTCTGCTGCTGATATGGTGCTTGGCCCTGCTGGCATGCCCTCTAGCGGACAGAGCGCTAGCGATCTCTTGCACCCCGTCAACCTCCTTCCCGAGACGCGGGTACCAGGGGCCGACCCGGTCGCCCTGTGCAGGCCATCATCTACGGCCTGACGACCGCGGCCACGCTGCTGCCGATCCTGGGCGAGCTGCTGCTGGCGCCCGCCGGCAGCTTCGCGCGCCTCCCCCTGCTGGCCTTCTACCTGCCGTACCTGGTGCTGCCGGCCTACATCGGCCTGCGCATGCTGCTCTGCGAGGAGGCCTTTCCGCGCGCGGCGCCCAGGCCGCGCAAGAAGCGCGCGTAGGGCCGGCCGCCTGCGGAGCCAGCGACACACCGTTTGCAAAAGCGCGTCCGTGCTTGTGCAGACAAGGCCGCCCCATTTGGCAGACTTGTCTGCAGCACCAGTGCACTGTGTGCACTGTGCTCTGGTTGGTACAGTGCATCGTTGACGACATGCGTCCAAGTCTTGAGCAGGCTTGAGCAACCGTGCGCGTCCGGTGTGGAGAGAGCGTGCTGTGGAGTGTGCGTCCAACACAACGTCCAGAATCAGGACAGGACAGCATTGGGGAGGCCGGGGGCGTCGCGGTGCTGGTCGCGCTGCTGGTGCACTGAGTTGTGATCGGAATCAGCATTGTGATTACATGTAGCTCTCCGTGGACAGCCAGACGGGTTGTATCGCTAGCATGGATTTTGCGTGGCAGTGTGTGGACGGAATTTTTGGTTCATGTGACACAGTGATTGCAGCTGATGAGGGACGTGGTGAGAGCGTGTGACAGAGAGTGCGATTATAACAGGAGGGCGTGCGGACTTGAGGTTTTGAGGCAGTATAATGCAAGAACACTATACTGATGAGACTGACAAGATTTCGAACGACGTTGTACAAACTTACATGTAAGTGCTGTTTCAGCTGTGTTCTAAGAAGGCATCGGGATGGACCTGCGTCTGCAGGGATTTCAGGCCTGGCAGACTTGAAGGCAGACTTGAAGGCAGACTTGAAGGCAGACTTGAATCCAGACGTGCCCTTTTTCTCTCATATGCACTCATGCAGAGGACTTGGGCAGGGTCCATGTGCTGCATACCAAACGCAACCTTTATACTTATGTGTTGTTCTCAGGTACTACAGCGGGCGCTTGCAGACTGCATGGTCCATTGGCGTGGATATGAATGAATGAATGAATGAAAGGCCCTTTGGGTGCGCGCGCACCCAGGGCGTATCTGGTTACAGCCTGTTTCAGCCAACTAGGGCATTGTTTAGGCAAGCGAGCAAGCAAGGCATCCCACCCCACAGGTCAAGGGACATTTGGGACAGTTGGGCAAAGGTAGATCTTCAGGCATGCAAGAATGAAGCAGGCAACGCCGCGAATGTCCCGCTGCTGCATGACCTCCAGCATGGTGCACCCAGGCGTAAACAGGTGCGCATACTCGGCACGCACGCAGGCGACAAAAGGACACAAAGGATAAATGAGCTGAGGGGTGGGCGAGTCAGGTGAAAGCCCTAGCAAGGGTCTGCCAGAGGCTGCCGGAACCGCTGGAGGATCGGAGCGTGTCGCACTCTGTCATGCAAGGACTGGAGTAGCTGAAGAACGAGCAATCCTCTTCTCCGCGACACCAGACCTGGCACAGGCAAGCACCGGATGGGACAAGGAGCTGCTGATCACGGTGCTGTACGGCAGCCTCCGTTGCCAGCCCGGAGTGCTGGCGAGGCCCGTGCGGCTGGACCTCTGGCTGTCGGCTTGGCTGGCGAGCCAAGAACCCGCCTTGGCTGGCGAGCCAAGAACCCGCCGCTGACTTGTTACAATCGAAACTTTGTACGACAGCTGCAGCGATCGCCCGTTGCCTGCTTCAGAGCGCAACATACTGTCCCAAGAGCAGCTTGCTTGTCAGCAGGCAGTCACTCGCAGCGCAGCTGGGCGGCATGTATCCAGCTTGCACGCCATGCGCGCAGTGCTGGCTGCACGTGCGTGCTTGGTCCTGGCACCGGACGGCGCCAACGCTGATCCTGTGACGCTGCCGGGCCAGGTGCAGTATTCATGTCCTGGCACAGCCGTGTCAGGATGAGCAGCCCGCACTCCGACTACTGCCCCAGGTGCATCCTGGGCGTCCACTGCGCGCACTCCCAACCCTGCATTGTGACAGCAGCCATCCTACTACTTGCGTCGGGTGAGGCCCAGACACGGCAGCACCTTCGCGCAGGCACGCGATGCGCGGCGCGGCCTGCACCGAAGGGCCCCTGGCAGCGGCAGCCCGCCCCGGACGGGGAGGTGACCCCGCCGCAGCGTCCCACGGCACGCTGACAGGCACTACCATGGTGCGCCGCCTGCTGCAGCCGGTTGACTACCCGTCACGACCGCCCTGGCTCCCGCAGGAGGTCGTGGGCACGAGTGTCTGACCTCCTTGTGCAACGCGCAGGCTGCACGCCGCACCGCTGGGCTGAGCCTCAAGCGCTCACTGGCGGGCCCTGCCGCGGTACTCGGGGTGGTGCTGTGCCCTGTGGTGTCCAACCTGGCGGGCGCGGGCTCTGTCTGCCGCGCAAGCGGCTCCGGCGTGGGGCCCAGCTGCCGCCTGGCTGGGCGCCCGGCAGCCATATGCCGCTGCACTTCGACGACGTCGACCAGGACACATCCGTCTGGCTCACTGGCGTGCCCCTGAGCAGCCGCCGCGGCGACTGCGGCGCTGCGCGTGCGCTTGGGACGCGCTCCTTGCTGACCTTCTGGGGGGACCTGGCGGCGGCGCGCCAGCAGCTTGGATGTAAATTGATGCTACCCAATTGTACATGCGATGCCGCCTATCGTTCCTATCGTTCCTACATTCAACGAATGTTCTGACGACCATGTGGCTGCATGCAGCCCCAACCCTGGGCCTGACCGCATGTTCTGTCTGGCCCCTGCACCTTGTTGGTCTAGCTTGCTTGTGTAGTATTTGTTTTGGGGCGTTGTATGGAGTTCTGCCTGCCCTGTGCGCATTTTGAGCTCGCTCCTTTTCTTCATTTCTTTTCTGCGCGACCCTGCCTGTGCGGGCATGCGGGCGCAGGCCCCCTCGCACCGGCTTGTGGGAGGACTCGATCTGCATGTGTCTGTGGCCTCATTGAAAGTCCTGAGGCTGCCGCCACCCCGCGCCAGGAGCAGGGGATATTGCCTGATCCGTATGCAATGTCACATGGCGCCGCACTGTCTCTCCTGTCAGGAATACCGGGACCTCCAGCGTCAAGGGCCAAGCTGCAATGGCTTCTGCCACAAAACCGCGCAGGGCAGGCAACCTGACGGGCCCTCCGGCCTGGCATGCAGGCGGCGTCACACGCCCTGCACACCTGCCACGAAAGCGCTTGAAGGGCGCCCAGGCTGTCCTGCCCTGCCCGGAGCCTCCGGCACGGTCACTTGGCCCACATTTACGTTGGCAAACACAATGCACAAAGAAAGCAAAGGGGGTGGGCACATGCAAGCATGCCTGGCCGC
>JAABVA010006062.1_pt1 | contig 10768 bp, 9 predicted proteins | sample 5560331 | NCBI WGS metagenome assembly JAABVA01 (sample SAMN12812661, study PRJNA571458) | rock metagenome | isolation source: Antarctica rocks | place: Antarctica: Victoria Land, Mt New Zealand sud | collected 2016-01-07 | reverse complement strand
GCGCTTGGCCGCTCTCGCGGCGGCTATGGCACCAAGGCTTGCGTGATCACCGACGCGATAGGCCGGGCCGTGGCCTTTGTCCTCGCACCAGGCCAGGCGCACGAGTTGCCGCATGCCTTGGCGCTGCTCGACCAATTGCCAGGCGTGCCCGGCTGGGTCGTCGCCGACCGCGGCTACAGCAGCCATGGCTTTCGCGAGCACATCTGGGACTTGGGCGCCCGGCCCGCGATCCCGCCCAAGCAGAACGAGGCGCCCGTGGCCTGCCCAGACTGGATCTACACCCACCGCAACCAGGTCGAGCGGCTTTGGGCCAGGCTCAAAGAGTGGCGTGCGGTGGCCACGCGCTACGAGAAGACCGCCAACTCCTTCATGGGCGTGCTCTGCATGGCCGCAGCCATCGACTGGGTCAAATGCTAACAGGCCCTAGTTTCGCCTCGTCCCGGCGACGCTCGACCATGCATCCGGCGCCCGGCGCAAGACGGAGGAACGGCTGGGCGCCACCGCCCAGACCACCGCGTGAGCAACTGACGTCAGAAGGACCCGACCATGGACCTGACCGCTGAGCAGATCGCCCATTTCCACGACGAGGGCTGGCTATTCCTGCCGGAACTGTTCACACCCGAGGAGGTCGCGCTGCTGCGCCGCGAGGCCGAAGCTATCTACCAGGAGCATCGCCCGGAGATTTGGCGCGAGAAGAACGGCGCACCCCGTACCGCGTTCGCCGCCCACACCTACAACGAGGCGTTCCGCCTCCTGGGCGCCCATCCCCGCATGATCCGTCCCGTCGAGCAGGTCTTCGGCGAGCCGGTCTACATGCACCAGTTCAAGATCAACGCAAAGTCGGCCTTCACCGGCGAAGTGTGGCAGTGGCACCAGGACTACGGCACCTGGCGGCGCGACGACGGCATGCTGGAACCGCGAGCGATGAACATCGCGGTATTCCTCGACGAGGTGATGCCGATCAACGGCCCGCTTCTGCTGGTGCCGCGCAGCCAAAAGGAGGGCAACCTGGACGCTGCGCACGACCTCGAAACCACCTCATACCCGCTCTGGACGTTGGACAACGACACGGTGACCCGCCTGGTGCAGAAGGGCGGCATCGTGGCGCCCACGGGCAAGCCCGGCGGCATGCTCATGTTCCACGGCAACCTGGTGCACGGCTCGTCGGGCAACATCACACCCTATCCCCGCAAGATCGTGTACCTCACGCTGAACGCCATTTCCAACCGCATCCAGAAGCCGACGCGGCCCGAGTTCATCGCGCATCGGGACTTCACGCCGATCGTGCCGGTCGAGGACGACGCGCTGGCGCGCTACGTCAGGAACACTGGGATCGCCGCAGCCGCGGAATAGGGCGGTGTGGACCTCCGCTACCTCTTGGCGCGGTGGGCGGGGATGGCATGTTCGTTGATCCGGAGCGATCAGCTGGCGCTGATCGCTCCGGCTGCCTCCTAGACTGACGGGCAAAAAAACGGTTCTGGCAGGACTCGCGTCGGTAGGTAGGGCCTCCAGCCCACGATCCATGGTGGGGCGTCGTCTCAAGCCGGTGCTGCACCTCGAGGACTGGTTGGCACCCGCGGGCGTCGCGAACGGCTGGCTGTTCCGGCGGATCAGCAACGACGGCAAGACGGTCACCGGCGACCCGATAAGCGACCGCGCCGTCGTGCGGGTCGTGCAGCGGCGCGTTGCTGCGGCGGGCCTGAATCCCACGCTGTTCGGCGGCCACAGCCTGCGCGCCGGCTTCCTGACCGCGGCCGCACGGTCGGGGGCATCGATGTTCGAGATGCAGGTGCAGTCCCGCCACAAGTCGATCCAGGTGCTGTCCGGCTACGTGCGGAGCGAGAAACTGTTTGAGGACCACGCGGGCCAGCGTGTTGCATGGACCTGGAGAGCGGACGCAGTAGGCCCAACCCCGTCTGGGGTCAGGCGGTGCGGACGTAGTTCGGGTGTCCAAGCTCCACCATGCGGTTGAGCGCGTGGCCGGCGATGCCCACCTCGGTCGCGCGTCGCTCATCCGTGCGCGAGCGCAGCCCGTCCCCTATCACCTGCTTGAACCGGCCGATGGCAGATTCGGCTCGGGCCCGCATCGTGTAGCCGGACGCCTTCTGCCAAGGCATGCGGCCGTGCTCAGCGATGTGCTGCAGATGGCGGTCCCGCTGCGTGGGCGCGGTCGCGGCCGTGTCGCTCGGCAAGGCGGTCGCGCGCGGCGGGACGACAACGGCCGCTTCTGGATGGCGCTCGGCAACGCTGGCGTAAACGCGGTCCTGGTCGTATCCGCCGTCGCCAGTGAACGAGGCCACCGCGCCTGTGATCTGATCGAGCAAGGGGCCGACCTCGGCGCCGTCGTCGACCTCCTTGGCTGTGAGCGACGCGGCGACGATCTGGCCGCTGCCGGCATCCAAGCCGATGTGCAGCTTTCGCCACGACCGGCGCGTCTTGGTGCCATGCTTCTCCTGCAGCCACTCGCCCGCGCCGCACAGGCGCAGTCCCGTGCTGTCCACCAGCAGGTGCATGGCTTCGCCGTTCCGACGCGGCTGCGGGTGCGGAACCTCCAGCGTCTTGGCCCGGCGGCTCAAGGTGGAATGGTCCGGCACTGCCAGAGCGAGCCCGAGCAGGCCGATGATGGAGCCGATCAGGCCCTCGGTCTGACGCAGCGCCAGGTGGAATACGGCCTTGAGCGTGAGGGCTATCAGGCTGGCAAGTGGCGAATACCAGGGCTGTCCGCCTGGAGTGGTGCGCGGCTCGGCCCGCCAACCCTCGATCGCCTCGTCTGTGAACCAGACCGTGAGGCTCCCGCGCTGGCGCAGGGCCGCGTCGTAAGCGGCCGGGTTGGTGATCCTGTGCTTCTGCCGAGGGATGCGGTGGCGGCCGTCTTGGTTCAGCTTGAAAGGCAAGGTGGGCTTCCAGGGTCAGGGGCAAGCTTCTTACGTCAGCCCACCCTGCAGCGCCACAGACTACCTCCGTGCAACATACTGTCCCGCGCGCCTCGTGGATCCAGTCGATGATCTCGTATTCGCGGTTGCTCTGGTGGAAGCGGAGGTCCAGGCGCAGCTCGGCGGCCAGCGCCCGGCAGTCCCGCTCCACGTCGGCCAGGGTCTCGTGGCCCTAGATGTGCGGCTGCCGCTTGCCCAGCAGGTTCAGGTTGGGGCCGTTGAGTACGAAGACGAGGCGGCTCATCGCGGGTTCCCCAATCGGTCTTTGGCGAGCAGTTGGCCCGGGATGTCGCCCTGCTGCAATCCCGGCCACTCACCCAAAGCTATTCTTGCCCTCGTTTGTGCCGGCCACGCTGCACGATAAGCAGATTTCTATCTGTCTGCGCACAGACGACAACCTAAGCAGGGTTGCGTGGCCCGGCCGCCTTCGGCGCGCCCACTACCGGATCAGCCCGGCACGGCGCGGCAGGAACAGCGACAGCTCGGGAATGCAGATGATCAGCATCAGGCCGAAGAACAGCGCCAGCAGATAGGGCCAGTAATACTTGGCGTGCTGAAACACCGCCACGTTGGCGAACTGCAACGCCATCAGCAGCCCAACGCCGATCGGCGGGAGGAACAGCCCGATCCCGACCGCGGCGGTCTGCACGATGTCGAAGTGGATGGGGTTGATGCCGATCTTCACGGCGATCGGGAACACCACCGGGATCAGGATCACCGCCGCCGGCAGCCCCTCCAGCACCATGCCGAACAGCATGGTCATCGCCGCCACGCCGAGCAGGAACTGCCAGTGCGACGACTGCAGCGGGCTGAGCAGCGTACCCAACAGCGCCGGCACGCCCATCATCCCCATCAGATACTGAAAGATGGTGGCGACCGCGAGCAGGAACACGACGGCCGCCGTCAGCAGCCCGCTCTCGTAGGCGATCAGCAGAATTTGCCGCCAGCTCACGTTGCGGTAGTACAGCTTGGCCGCAAGCAGCGAATACAACGCGACGATGGCGCCGGCCTCGGTCGCGGTGAACGCGCCAAGGTAGAAACCGCCCAGGATCACCACCGGCACCACCAGCGGCACCGCCGCCTCGCGCAACGCGCGCAGCAGGTTGCGCAGGCTGGGCCGGGTGTCCTTTGGCCAGCCCAGCAAATGCGCCTGGATCACCACCAGCACGCACAGGCACAGGCCGATGACCGCCGCCGGAATAAAGCCGGCCAGGAACAGCGCCACCGCGGACTGGTTGGTGACGGAGGCGATAACGATCATGAAGATCGCCGGCGGCACCAGCATGCCCATCGCGGTCCCGGCCGCGATCAGCGACGCAGAATCCTCCGGCCGGTAGCCGGCGCGGGTCAGTGGCGGCATGAGCGCCGAGCCCAAAGCCGAGACCTCGGCCATCTTCGAGCCGCAGATGTCGGAGAAGAAATACGACACCACGATCACCGACATGCCGAGCCCGCCGCGCAGCCAGCCGACCATGGCGCGGGCCAGCTCCACCAGTGCGGTGGACATGCCGCAGCGCTCCATCAGGCTGCCGGCAAACACGAAGGACGGGATGGCGAGCAGCATCCAGTTCTGCGACGCGCCGACGACGCTGGAGCTGACCATCTGCATCGGGAAGCCGCCGAGCGACAGCCCCGTCACCGCCGCCAGGCCGAGCGAGAACACGACGGGGAGCGACAGCAGCAGCAGTCCGACGAACACCAGGCTGGTGGCGGCAGGGATCATGGCGTCATTGCAGCAAGTTTTCCGGGCGATGGCCGGGCCCCACCGGCCCCGCGGCGGCTGCGAGCGCATAGAGCGCAATCAGCGTGCCGCCGACCACGGTGGCCGAATACAGCCAGCCGAGGCTGATTTCGAGCGCCGGCGAGGTCAGCCCGCGGTTCAGCCTGACAAGGCCCCAGCCCTGCCACGCGATCAGCCCGCCGAACAGCGCGATCAGGCCATGGTTCAGCACGTGCATCGCGCGCTGTGCCGTGGGCGGCAGATGATGGACCAATAGCCTCAGGGTGAAGTGGCTGCGCTCCGCGACGCCTACCGCGGCGCCAATCAGGGTCAGCCAGGCCAAGGTGAGCTCGCCGACCTCCTCGACCCAGTAGAAGCTGACGGGATCCACGTCGAGCCAGTCCGTCACCTCGATCATGACGTAGCGGAGGAACACGCCCGCGAGCATGGTGCCGATCGCGAACAGCACGAGGGCGCCGACGACGATCTTTGGCAACAACAAGATCGTTTCGCGTGCGCCCGGCGCGGCTGCCATCAGGCCGCCGTCGCCGTGATCTGCTCCCACATGGCGGCATACTGCTTTTGGTAGGCGGGCCAGACCTTCTCCTGCGCGACCCGCTTGAAGGCAGCCTGGTCGGCCTGGTTCACCTTCATGCCGAGCGGCTCCAACAGGCCGCGCGCGGCGGCGATGGTGTCGACCGACTCCGTCGCCTCGCGGATCTTCTGCTGCGCCTGCATCGACAGGTCCTTGACGAGCGTTTGCTGATCCGGCCGCAACCCATTCCATACGTCGAGGTTCATCGTGTTCACGGTCGGGCTGTAGTTGTGCGCTGTCATTGAGAAGAATTTTGATACTTCATAGGCCTTCAGCGGCACCATGTTCACCACTGGCAAGTCGGCGCCGTCGATGACGCCCTGCTGGGCGGCGGTGATCACCTCGGCCCAGGGCATCGGCACGGCGTTGCCGCCCAAGCCGTTGACGGTGTCGGCGAACAGCTTCGACGGTTGGGCGCGCAATTTCAGCCCGCGCAGGTCGCGCGGCTCGTTGATCGGGCGGCGGTTGTTCCAGAAGTGGCGAAATCCGTAGTCGAAGAAGCACAGCGCCTTGACGCCGTATTTCCCCTGGAAGGTGCGGTCCAGCGTGTCGCCGATGGGGCCGTTGAACATGCGGTAGGCCTGGTCGTAGCTGCTGACCAAGTAGGGCACCAGGAACACGCCCATCTCGGGGAAGATGGTGGCGACGGCGCCGGCCGGGTTGCCGATGGCGATGTTGCCGGACTTCACGGCGTTCATGATTTCGACTTCTTTGGCCAGCAGGGTGCTGCCGTAGAACTCGACCACCAGCTCGCCCTTGGACTGCTTGGTGACCTCCTGCGCGAACCAGTCGAAGGCGACCGCGGCGGATTCGGGTTTTGGGTTGATATGCGCGAATACCAGTTTCTTGGGCTGCGCCTGCGCGAAGGCCGGGGCGCGGCCGAGTGCGAGGATGCCCGCGAGCCCCCCGGCGCCCTGGACCAGGCTGCGGCGCGCAATGGATGCGGGGCCTCGTGTCACTTGCGTTCCTCCTTAAATTCTTGATTTATTGAGACTGAGCATAGCGGCGGCGGAAAGTGTGGCAATAGACACTGGGCCCGGCGGCGCATGATTTCAGGAGCGTCACCATGCCCATCACCGAAGTGCCTGGGAGCTTGCTGGACTGGACCCTGCTCGACCTCACGCCGCCCTGGGACCCGGCCGCCGGGACCATCGTCTTCCAGCACGGCCTGGGCGCCAACCAGCAGGTCTGGGCGGAGTGGCTGCCGCATCTGATCGGCCGCTACCGCATCCTGCGCTTCGACATGCGCGGGCACGGCCGCTCCGGCGTCGAGCCCGGCGCCGCTTTGGACATGGAGGTACTCACGGACGACCTGTTCGCCGTCATGGACGCGGCCGGGGTGGAGCGGGCGCATCTCGTGGGCGAGAGCATCGGCGGCACGATCGTGCTGAACGCGGCGCTGCGCCATCCGGACCGGGTGGCGACGCTCACGGTCTGCAACGGCGCGCACCGGGGCGGCTCCATCCAGGCCGTGCACGATTGGCGGCGCATCATCGACGACAGCGGCATGGAGGGCTGGTCGACGCAAATGATGGGCTGCCGCTTCTTCGATGGCGGCATCCCGGATGGGTTGCGCCGGTGGTATCATCGGGAGCAGGCGAAAACGGACCCGGACGTGCTGCTGCGCGGCGTCGCGGCGCTGGTTGGCGCGGACCTGGACGATAGGCTGGACCAGGTGCGCCCGCCGGTGCTGCTGATCCACCCGGACAGCTCGCCGTTCATCCCGGTGGAGGTGATGGCGGAGTTCCAGCGCGGCGTGCCGGACGGACGGCTGCACGTGATCGGCCGGGCCAGGCATGGGATGCCGGTCTCCCACGCTGCTACGTGTGCGGCGCTGCTGCGGGATTTCCTGGCTGAGAAGGGCTAAGCCCGCGCCGCCTGCGTTCCCCGCACCAGCACCCCCGGCAGCGCCCCAGTCGCGGTCCCGTCGCGATAGGTGACGACGCCGGACACGACGGTCGCCGTGTATCCCCGCGCCTTCTGCATCAGCCGCCGCCCACCCGCCGGAAGATCATGGACCATATACGGCCGGTCGAGCGCCAGCCGGTCGAAGTCGATCATGTTCAGGTCCGCCTTCAGCCCCGGCGCAATCACGCCGCGGTCGAACAACCCAACCGCGTGCGCAGTGTCCGAAGTCTGCCGGCGGATCAGCTCCGGCAGCGGGAACCGGTCGTGGGTGCGGTCGCGGCCCCAATAGGTCAGCAGATGCGTCGGGAAGCTGCCGTCCGAGATGAAGCCGACATGCGCCCCGCCGTCGCCCAGGCCGACCAGGGTGTTGCGGTGGCGCAGCATCTCGGCGCAGGGGTCGAGGTTGTAGTCGGCGTAGTTCACCAGCGCCGCCAGGATAAAGCTGCGGCCCTCGTCCTGCAGCATCTGATCGTAGGCGACCTGGGCGGCGCTGCGCCCCTGCGCTGCGGCGAGCGCCGCGACCGAGGACTCGCGCGGCGGCTCGTAGTCTGGCGGGTCGCCAAACGGGAACATGCGCTCCCATGAGAGGCGGGCGAGCAAGGGGAAGGTGCTGAGAGCGAAGCGGTCCTCGCCCAGGATGCGGGCGCGCACGGCCGGGTCGTGCATGGCGCGGACGCGCTCGGGCAGCGGCAAATGCTCGATGGCGCGGTAGGACGGGCAGCCGGAGAACGGGTTCTGGCTGCCTTGCAGGCCCAGCAGGATGCCGATGGGGCGCGGCGGGAATACCGGGCGGATCGGCAGGCCCTCGGCGGCGGCCTGGTCGCTCATGGCCAGCAGCTCGCGCCAGGCGCCGGTGCGGTCGTGGCGCTGGTTCAACGAGAACACCAAGGGCCGGCCGCAGGCCTGCACGATGCGGCGGACCATGGCGAATTCGGTGGCCGGGTCGGGCTCGTTCCAGTCGGATACCAGCTCCAGCATGCCAGCCCCGGCGTCATGCAGGCCCATGGCGATGCCGGTCAGCTCCGCCTCGGTGGCGCGGAGCGTCGGCGTGGGGTCGCCGGCGACGGTGCGGTGGCTGATGGTGCGGGACGTCGTGAAGCCGAACGCCCCGGCGCGCATCGCCTCCGCCGCCAACCCGCGCATGACGGCGATGTCGGTCGCGGTCGCGTCCTCCAGCCGGGTCGCGCGCTCCCCCATGACATAGACGCGGAGCGCTGCGTGCGGCAGTTGGGCGCAGAGGTCGATGTCGCGCGGGCGGCGTTCCAGCACGTCCATGTAGTCGGCGAAGCTCTCCCAGTTAAAGTCGAGGCTCTCGTGCAGCGCCGGGCCGGGGATGTCCTCGACGCCCTCCATTAGCTCGATCAGCCGGTCGCGGTCGCGGTCGCGTGCGCGGACCGGCGCGAAGCCGACGCCACAGTTGCCCATGACGGCGGTGGTGACGCCGTGCCAGCTCGACGGCGCCATATGGCTGTCCCACATCGCCTGGCCGTCGTAGTGGGTGTGGATGTCGACGAACCCCGGCGTGACGAGCTTGCCCTCCGCCGCGATCTCCGCCTCGCCGCGGGATAGGTTGGGGCCGACATCCACGATGCGGCCACCGCTGATGCCGACATCGGCGCGGATCGGGTCGGCCCCGGTGCCGTCGATGACGGTGCCGCCGCGGATCACCAGGCTGTAGTCGCCGGACATGGACGCCTCCTTACTTCTGATAGTAGGGCTTGCCGCCCGTTTGGATCATCGCGTGATCGGCCGAGAAGTAGTCGGCGTAGTGCAGCACATACGCCTCCAAGGTGGAGCCGTGATAGGGCGCGTTGCCGGCGTGCAGCGCCACCGTGCTGACGATGCGGTGGGCGAAGCCCAGCTCCTTTAGCAGCATCGCCCCCGCTACGCCGTGCGGCAGCTCGTGCCACAGCGCGCTATAGCGGATTTTGCCGCCGTCGCGCACATACATCAGCGGCTTGTCGACGTCGTGCAGGATCAGGATGGGGATCAGGATTTCGGGATCGAGCTGCATGTCCCAATCCGTCGCGGCTCGGCAGGCGAGGTCGAGGCCGGCGCGCGTCACCTCGTTCACGTGGCGCATCAGCGGATAATCCACCCCGGCGCCGAACGGCATGTCGGCCAGGGCCTCGTAGGGGCTGGATGACCACGCGCTGGCCCACGCCGTCACGATGTCGTCGCGCAGCCCGGCCGAGACCTGGTCCAGGCCGAACAGCCATTCTTCCACCTGTTGCCGGCGGCGGTTGCTGGTGCGGTCGATGGTGTAGGGCGGCATCTTGGGGCTGTTAGTCGTCCCTGGCGGGTTGGGGCAGCACGGCGGCGACGCTCGTATTCACCACGATGAACTCGCCGCCGGCGCTGCGCAACAGGTCCGGCACGCGCGCCAAGTCGTCTAGCGTGCGGATGTGTGTGACCGGAAAGCCGAAGGCGCGGCCGATCAGCGAGAAATCGGGGTTGGTGAAGCCGGTGCCGGAGAAACGGCCGGGATAGTCGCGCTCCTGATGGATGCGGATGGAGCCGTAGATGCCGTTGACCGACACGATGACCTTGAGCGGCAGGCGGCGCTCCATGGCGACGGCGAGTTCGTAGCCGGTCATCAGGAAGCCGCCGTCGCCGACCATGCAGACCACGGTGCGGGCGGGCTCGCGCAGTCCGGCGGCCACGGCGGCGGGGACGCCGAAGCCCATCGCCCCCGAGATCGGCGCCAGTAGGCGCTGCGGCGGGGCGAACGGGATGATGCGGTAGGCGGACGCGGCAAAGCTGCCGGCGTCGAGCGTCAGGATCGCGTCGGGCGGCAGGCACCGGGCTACGGTTTCGACCACGGCCTCGAACGGCACGCCGTCGGTGACTGCGGGGATGCACGGCGTGGCGATGCGGCGGCGCTCGGCGCCGAGGCGGGCGATCCATTCGGTGCGGTCCACGGACGCTGCGCCGGGTGCGCCGAGCGCTGCCATCAGGGTAACCGGCGGTGCGGCGACCGCGAGGTCGGCGGCGAAGTGCGTGCCGATCACGGCGGGTTCGGCGTGGACGTGGATCAGCCGCACCGACCGCCGTGCCGGGTCGGGGAAGCTGTAGTTCTGGGTGGTGATGTCCGACAGGCGCGCGCCCAGCACGAGCAGCAGGTCGGCCTCGTGCAGCAGGGCCATCTGCGCGGCCGGGTTCTGCAGCCCCATGTCGCCGGCATACAGCGGGTGGGCGTTGTCGAACAGGTCCTGGCGGCGGAAGCTCACCAGCACCGGCAAGCTCCACGCCTTGGCGAAGGCCTGCAGTGCGGCGCGTCCGCTGGGGCATTCGAGGCCGCTGCCGGCGAGCAGCAACGGCCTCGACGATGCGGCGAGCCAGCCGTGCAACCGCTCGACGTCGGCGGCGTCGGGTGTGGCGCGCACCGGCGCCTGCGGGCGGACGGTCGCGACAGGGACAAGCGCGGTCAGCATGTCCTCCGGCAGCGCGAGCACCACGGGGCCGGGCAGCCCGGTGGTGGCGACTTGGAGGGCGCGGAGCAGCGTCTCGGCCAGGCGCGCGGGGTCGGCGACCTCCGCGGTCCATTTGGCGATGCCGCCGAACATCCGGCCGTAATCGATCTCCTGGAACGCGTCGCGGCGCAGGTCGCGG
>JAABVA010006061.1_pt1 | contig 10768 bp, 10 predicted proteins | sample 5560331 | NCBI WGS metagenome assembly JAABVA01 (sample SAMN12812661, study PRJNA571458) | rock metagenome | isolation source: Antarctica rocks | place: Antarctica: Victoria Land, Mt New Zealand sud | collected 2016-01-07 | reverse complement strand
GCGTTCGGATTCAAGTCACCCCAAGCCCTCATCGCCCTCGCCCTACTCAGCCTCGGCGGCCACCGACCAACCCTCCCAGGACGCAAATGACCCACGGATACGTCAGGAGAGCCCAGAATGTGGAGGGAATCATGACGTTCACGATCGAACAGCTCGCTGGCGCATTGTCTGAGGGAGCAGCCGGGGTTCGGCTCAAGGTCGAGCTGGAACCACCACTAGGTGGCAAGTACGACAAAGTCTTCCCGCCGACCTATGGCGTCGAGGACTCGGCAGAGACCCGGTACGCGGTGGAGGTTCGCCGAGGTGAAAATGGCGATGAGACCACGGCGGTCGCTTTGGATTCTGTCTCATCCCAAGCGAACCCCGGTTCGCTCGGCGATGCACCTGCGCCGCCGCGCGATGATGCCCCGTAGGACTGTGCGGCTGACGGCGTAGTTGCCGACCCGAGCAAGCGCCAGGCGATGTATGCCGGCGGGAGCCAGGCGCGCGCCCCTAGCGTCTGGGTCAGCCGGGTGTGGGGAGCTGGTTTTCGTGCCACCACGGCGTCTCGAGGAACCCGCGCTTGATGGTCAGCAGTTCGACGTTCGCTGTCCAGCCGAGGACTCCGTCGATCTTGCCCAGCCGTTGGGTCAGGAAGGTGTATACGTCTTCGGTGGTCGGCATGATCACCTCGCAGATCAGGGATCCGCTCAGCGTGGCGGCGAGGAAGCGCACGCCCACCACCGAGGCTAGCTCCCGAGCCAGCTCGTCCAACCGCGAAGGAGTCACCGTGATGTTGAGGATGATCTCTGACTCAAACCCCAACGCGGAGGCGGCGACGAGGGTCAGGACCCAGGCGCAGCCGCGCTCACGCATGGTGTCGAACCTGCGCCGGACTGTGCTCTCGTTGACCCCGAGTACCTCTGCAACGGACCTCAGGCTGGCCCGGCCGTCCTCCCGCAGGGCCTTGAGGATGAGCAGGCCTGTTTCGTCGAAGTGGGAAGGGTCGCAGGTGTGTGGCTCCTTGCCGTCGAGCGGCTGCGGCTCCAACGGGGAGATCAGCTGCTGAGCCCAGCTTTGGCTGACCTTGTAGGTGTGCAGGACGAGGTCGCTCTGGCAGACCTCCACGCCGTCGATGGCCTGGATCTCGTTGATCAGCCGGCCATGGAGTGACTCTGCCTTCTTGCACACGAGCTCGGCAAGCAGGTCGCAGCTGCCGGTGACCAGGCAGAGGAAGCGCAGGTCCGTGCGCGTGGCCAGCGCGCGGGCCACCTCCATCTGCTTGCCGGCCGCGCAGCCGATTCGCAGCATAAAGAGGTCGGCAGCCCCTGGGGAGTTGATATCTCTGCTCACCCCGATCCGCACCGCTCCGGACTGGAGCAGCTGCTGGCCTCGGCGGGTGATCGTTGCCACCGACGTCCCGGACCGCACGGCGATGTCGGTCCAACTCGCTCGCCCGTCCGCCTGCAACCCGGCGATGATTTGGCGGTCCAGCTCGTCGAAGTCGGTCGGGACTATCGGCACCTGCTACCTCCGCGTGTGAGACAGGGCCTCGGACAGGAACTCCCGGACGACGCGCTGGAACTTCTCCGACTCCTCGATCTGCGGGGAGTGGCCCGACTCCTCGAACACCTCCAGGCGTGACCGGGGGATGAGCGCCGAGATCGTATCGCTGCATGCGACGGGGGTGATCCAGTCGCCGCGACCAACCGTGACCAGGGTGGGACAGGTGATCGCGCCCAGTCTGTCCTTGATGTCGTATGACGGCATGTTCTGGGTGAACGCCCAGTTGTGCGTCTCGTAGCGGTACGTTGTCGCTTCAACCTTCTGCTGCACCACCGTGGGGTCGTACACATGGTCGTAAAGGGGGAGGATCTCCGCCCAGCACTCGCGCAGGTCGGCGTTGTCCCGGGTCCTGCCCTCCATGATCCGGTGGAACTTGTCCAGGTCGAGCTCGACCCGAGCACTGGACAGCGCGTTAGCGCGGGCCATCGCCTCGTTGGCGTTGTCTGCTGAGGTGTCGCGGAGCACCATCGCCAGAAGGCGATCCGGGTGGCGGATCGCATACTCCATGGCGATAAACCCTCCGTAGGAACCACCAGCCATGATGAAACGGTCAGTGCCGACCCACTCTCGCAACGCCTCCACGTCCGCGGCCCACTGTTCGTGTACCAGTGGCCCGTTGCCCTCACTCTGACCCGAGCCCCGGGCGTCGAAGACAACGATCTTGAACGTGTCCGAAAGAGGCCCGAAGCTAGCCTTCGGCTCCGCCATTGTCCCGAGGCCCGGAGCGCCGTGGTGGACGATCATCACCGGCGCGTCGTCGGGCCCGAGGACCTCGACGTTCAGGCGGTTGTCGTTGATGTTGACGAACATGCGTTCTCATCTCTTCATTGGAGGTCCTGGTCAGGCACCGATGACGACGTCCTCAAGGGACCTGGGGTATGCCGTGAACGGCACCGCCGCGTCGGCGGTGATCAGCATCGAGTCCGAAATCCGGTAGCCGGCGTGACCGGGTATGTAGATCCCGGGCTCGTTGGACACGACGAAGCCCTCCTCCAAGACGGTGTCGTCGCCATCCTCCAGCCAGGGCGGCTCGTGCATCCCGACCCCGATGCCATGGCCTTGGCGGTGCTGGAGGAACTCGCCGAGCCCCGCCTCGCGGATGACGTCCAGACACAGGGCGTTCGACTCGGCACAGGTCAGCCCGGGCCTGAGAAGGTCTCCCCCCAACTGCTGGGCGGCGCGAACCGCCTCGTAGTAGCGCTGCTGCTCTGCGCTGGGTTCGCCGAGGATGAACGTGCGCTCACCCTCCACGAACCGACCACCCACGGCGCACCCGAGGGACAGCATGAAGGTGTCCCCCGGGCGGAGCCGGTAGGAGGACGGCAGACCGTGCGGCTTGGCACTGTTAGGGCCGGCGTACACGAGACCGCCCGCGAGGAAGCCGAGGACGACCACATCCTCATGCTCGGCATACATCGTCGACGTGCCGACGCGGCCGACATGGGCCGCCAGCTCCGACTCGCTGGGCATCGACCCCCCGTCCGCCACCGCATCGGTGACGAGCGCGATCCCGGCGGCCAGCATCAGGTCCGTGATCCGAGCCGCCTCCCGGTGCAGCTCGACCTCGGCCGGCTCCTTGACGTAGCGGGCCAGGGTGACGACGTCGGAGGCGACCAGGTCCAGCCCAGGGAAGGAGCGTTCGAGCAGCCGTAGCCGCGCGACACTCATACTGGGGCCGAAGCCGACCCGTCCTCCAGCTCGGACCGCGCGAGCAAGGATCGTCAGCGGCTCGACGACACCAGGGAACTCTGGATAGGTCACCACCTCGGCCGCGGCCCTCTGCCACTGCGCGTGCTCGCTTTCCAATGCTGGCACCAGCAGCGTCGCGGGCCCATGCAGTCCGATATGGACCACGACGGGTCGCTCCCCAGGGTGGTGGAAGAAGCCGGTGAGATAGGCGACGTCATCAGGGTGGTCACAGATGATCGCGGTGAACCCGTCTTCCTCGAGCCTCGCTCTTACCCGGGCCTGCACCGTGGCGTAGAACCCGGCGTCCAGCCGCTGCAGGAAGCCCACCTCAGGCCTCGCGGGTTCGTGGGTTGCGTGCGTCGTTGTAGGAGATGGCGATAAGGGTCGCGGCCACCACGAGCATGAGAATGGCGAGCGAAGGGAACAACGTGGTCCACCAGGCACTGGTCATCGACCCTGACTGCTGGGATTCGTAAAGGATCCGCCCCCAGGACCAGCTGTTGGGGTCACCCATCCCGAGGAAGGACAGGCCTGCCTCCGACACGACGGCCCGTGAAGCAGTCAGCACCACCGTCACCGTGATCACCGGTGCGACGGCCGGCAAGAGGTGACGGCGCAAGATCCAGCGATGTCCACCGCCGAGGACCCGGGCAGCGTCCATGTAGGGAAGGCCCACCACGGACAGGGCCTGCGAACGGACAACGCGGGCCACCTCAGGCCAGGAGAAAAACGAGATGACCAAGATGATGGTGCCCAGCGACGGCCCAGCGAGTGCCGCAACGAGGATCATCAGCGGCAGCACGGGCAGTGAAAGGGACAGGTCGACGATCATGCCCAGCGCAGCATCGACCTTCGGGAAGTATGCCCCGAGCATGCCGATCAGGACCCCGATGGTGATCGCAAGGATCGATGCGCTGAATCCGACGGTCATCGAGATCCTGGTGCCCCACACCACTTCGGCGAAGATGTCGCGCCCGAGGTTGTCCGTGCCGAACCAGTGCCCAGCCGACGGCGACGCGAGAACGGCGTCGCTGTACCCGTTCGGGTAATCGGCAATCCAAGGCGCGCAGACGCCGACGATGACGAGGACAAGCATCATGGCCAGCGCGAACACGCCGATGGGGTTGCGGCGGAAGGCGTACCAGGTGGCGGAAGCGGCGCCTTCCTGGTCGGCCACCGGCTCCGTGTCGACGTCGGTCAGAAGCACACTCACGCTGTCCTCACTCGGGGGTCAAGGAATCCGTAGGCGAGGTCGGTGACCATGTTGGCCAGGACGACCGTGGCGGCGAGGAGGACGAAGGCCCCCTGTAGCACCGGGAAGTCGAGCCGGATGACGGCTTCATAAATGGCCCGGCCCACCCCGGGGTAGGCGAAGATCGTCTCCGTAAGCACCGCGCCGCCTACCATGAACCCGAGCTGCAGGCCGAGCAGGGTGGTGGTCGGCAGCAACGCGTTACGTAGTCCGTGCTTCCACACGACGATCCGTTCGGGCGTTCCCTTTGCCCGCGCTAGCGTGCAAAAGTCCTCACCGAGCGACTCGATCAAAGTGGAACGCAACGTCAGCACGTACGACCCGAGCGACACCAGAACGAGGCTGACACAAGGCAGCACCAGGTGACGCAGGACGTCGAGGTACCAGGCTGCGCCATACACGCCTTCGCTGGAGGCTCCGCCGATCGGCAGCCAGCGCAGCTGAAGACCGAAGATGAAGAGGAAGAAGATGCCGACGCTCGGCACGAAGAGCGACTGTCCCACGACCCCGACCACCTGGACGATGCGGTCAAGCACCCCCTTGGCGTGGGTGGCTGCGACCACGCCAAGGGGGATGCCGACGACCACGGTGAGCAGCAGTGCGGATCCGGTCAGGAGCAACGTCCAGGGCAGGCGGGACATCAACACGGTGGTAACCGGCTCCGACTGGCTGAACGACATTCCCAGATTTCCCTGCACGAGCTCGGCAAGGTACTTGCCGTACTGCACGGGCAGCGGCTGCGTCAGGCCGTACTTCTCCAGCAAGTCCTGACGCATCGCCGCGTCCATGTTCGTACTGGCGATCGCCGTCGCCGGGTCCCCCGGCAGGAGCCGAAGCAGAAGGAACGTGATGGTGATGGCGAACCAGAGGGTCACCAACCCGTGGGCCAATCTGCGCAAGGCGAACCAGGCTAACGGAGGCATCAGGACTTCTTTCGGCTCGGGCGGGGAGGGAACGCTATTTCTTCAGCTTGACCTGAGCCAGCGACACCGGGTCGATGATCGAGAGCAGCTCGCTGGGCTTGACCACGAACCCCTCCCACTTGCTGCTGTAGGCCACGTTGAGGTTCTGCACGTACATGATGTTGTCGATCATGTTGCTGTGGACGTAGGCTGCGGCCTGCTGGACCAGCTTCTTCTGCTCGTCCTTCACCACCGTCCCCTGCGCCTTGGTGATCAGCCCCGTCAGCGTGGGGTCGTCGACCTGGGAGTAGTTGATCGCCCCACCAGGCAGGTACTGCAACGCCATGTTCGAGACCGGTTCATCCATGATGGCGAACGACCCGGCATAGATGTCGTAGTCGCCGGCCGATGTCTTGGCCAGATAGGTGTTCCGGTCCAGCCCCTTCAGGTTGATCGTGATGCCGGCCTGTGCAGCGCTGTCCTTCATCAACGTGGACCACGCCGAAACCACCGGGTCCTGCAGGGAGTAGATCATCGACAGCGTGAGGTTCTTGACGCCGGCCTGCTCGAGCAGAGATTTGGCCTTGGCCGGGTCGAACTCGTACTCCTTCAGCGACGGGTCCGCAAACTCCTTGAGCGAGTCGGTGATGGGGCTGTTGTTGGCCGTGACGGCCTGCCCCTGCACGGCAACGGCCCGAATGGCCTTGTAGTCCACCGCGTGAGCCAACGCTTGACGGACCAGGACGTTGTCCATGGGCTTGCGTGTCATGTTGTAGGTCACGTGGGTGAAGCCCAGACCAGGCACCTCAGCGACCGTGATGCCGTTCGTGGCCTTGAGGTCCTTGACCTGCGCCGGCGGAAGAGCATTGGCGATGACGTCGACGTCACCCTTCTTGAGCGCCAGGATCTCGGTGTTCACGTCCGGGTAGACCTTGAAGACGACCTTGGCCAGGCTCGGTTTCCCGCCAGGCGCCAGCGGGAACGAATCCACCCGCTCCATCGTGTAGCTCTGTCCCTTGGCAGCAGACGTCAGCTTGTACGGTCCGGCGCTGACCCAGTCGGACGAGTTCGCGAAGTCGTCAATCTTCGCGTTCTTGCCGAACACGTGCTCAGGGACCACGGTCATCCAGAACCCGACCTCCGGCACCACGATGCTGTCCGGCTGCTTGAGGGTGAGCTCGACCCGGGTCGGCGACACGGCAGTCGCCTTCTCGAGGTTGCCCATGAAGCCGAAGACCACGCCCCCCTTGGGCTTCTGCGTCTTGATGGTGTTGATGCTGTAGGCCACGTCGGTCGCTGTCACCTTCGTCCCGTCGCTCCAGACGAAGTCGTCCCGCAGCTCGTAGTAGCCGGTCTTGCCGTCCGCGCTGTAGCCCCACTTGGTGGCCAGGTTCGGCTCCTTCGACCCGACGTTGCTCACCGTCAGCAGCCGCGGGTACATCAGGTCGGTGACCCAGCTGTCGGTCCGGCTGTTGCCCAGCAGGGGGTTGAGGTTCACGACGTCGGTGGTGGTGGCGATGGTTAGGGTCGCGGATCCGGCGGACGCCGAGGTCCCCTGGGCGCCCGAGCCGCTCGGAGCGCTGGGAGCGCAGGCGCCGACCAGGGCCACCACAGCACCGAGCATGACGAGACGAGACATACGAGATGAAAACATCAGATCCAAACTTCCTCTAGGACGCGGATAATGTTGCCGCCGACGACCGCCGAGATTTCGTGGTCGGAGTATCCGTGTGAGACGAGCCAACCGATGATGTTGTAGAAGCACTCCGCCGGATTCTCGAGCCCGTCGACGTATGGCTGCTTCTCGAAATCGACGTTGGCGTGCGCCTGTCCGATGGACAGGTTGTTGGTGAACGCGTCGTGAAGGCCGACGTGGTCGCCGAAGAGGGTGTCCGGGCCAAAGGCCAGGTGGTCGATGCCGACTAGGTCCACCAGGTGGGTGAAATGGTCCATCACCGACTCCAGGGAGTGAGCCGGGTGCTGGCGTGACAGCGTGGTGTGCGGCGCTGCCTCGAGGCCGATCACGCCTCCACGCTCGGCCATCGCCTTGATGACTGCGTCCGGCTTCATCCGGTTGATCGGCCAGACCTCGCGTGAACCACAGTGGGTCATGAAGATGGGCTTCTTGGAGTGCTTGATCGCGTCCATCGCGGTGACGTCGCCCGAATGCGAGATATCGATGGCGAGACCCAGCTTGTTCATCCGGGTCACGGCCCTCTCGCCAAAGTAGGTCAGGCCGCCGTCACCCCGCTCCTTCAGACCGCTGCCCAGGTAGTTGCCCTCGGAGTAGGCGATGCCGATCTGACGAACGCCGAACCCATAGAGAATGTCGAGCCGGTCGACCTCGTTCTCGATCATCGTGGCCGCCTCGAGCCCGAAGACCAGCGCCATCTTGCCTTGCTCGTGCGCGTCGCGGATGTCCTGCAGGGACTCGCCCTTGACCAGGTAGTCCTGGTGCGCCAGGTCGGCCATCCGCATACCCAGGTCATGCAGGACGTCGACCCACTTCCAGCCCCCGTCGCTGCTGATGCAGCAGGTGCCGTCCATGACGTTGTCGAAGACCGCGGTCATGCCCGAGCGAGACAGCCCCTCGTAGCCGGTCAGCTCGCGTCCGGTGCGGATGTATGCGCGCAGGTCCTGCTGGAGGTTCTCGGGAAAGATCGACGGGTGGTCGTGCAGCGAGATCACCGTGTTGTCGCGCAGGAGGCGCTCGGTGCGCTGGGCCTGCTCGTCGGAGAGGGTGAGTCCGGAGTAGGCGGGGACGCGACCGATCTCCTTGGCCATCGGAATGTCGGGATAGTCGACTCCGGCCTCGAGATAGCTGTACGAGCGGTACTGCTTGTACAGCTCAGCGGGTTCTAGCACTGTGTTCTCCTTTTGATATATGGGTCGACAGCCGGATAGGGCTGCCTGAGGCGGTACATCAGTCGCGCGTGACCGCAGTATTGCAATGATGCGGCGCAAATACAAGTCTCTTGATAGAAGTTCAGCACTCCGCTACGCTGTGCGAGAGAAACCAGCATTGCGTCGCAGATGGCTCCGCTAAACCCGGGTCGTGAGTTGAGGAGACCGATGACGGCAGCACCCATCGCCGAGCGCCCGTCCGCGCAGCCACCGGGCGAGCCCACTCCCGCACTGCGCCTTCGGGGCCTGTCCGTCAGCTTCCAGAGCAGGCGTGGGGCGATCCCAGCGGTCCGGGAAGTCCGCCTCGACGTGGCCCGAGGACAGCTCCTCGCCCTCCTCGGCGAGTCCGGTTCCGGCAAGTCGGTGACGGCTCGCGCGATCATGGGCCTGCACGATGCCCGCACCACCGACGTGTCGGCGACCACCCTCGAGGTCGCCGGCGTGAACCTCCAGACGCAGAGCGCGGATGAGCTGCGCCGAATACGCGGCTCGACGATGAGCCTGGTCTTCCAGGACGCCCTGTCTGCGCTCAATCCGGTCCTCACCATCGGAGACCAGATCGGGGAGCTGTACCGCCAGCACCACGGCGCGAGCCGCAAGCAGGCCCGCTCGCAGTCCGCGGAGATGCTCTCTCTCGTCGGGATCCCCGGCGCGACGGCACGCATCGACGACTACCCGCACCAGTTCTCGGGGGGCATGCGACAGCGGCTGCTGATCGCCATGGCCATCGCCCTGGAGCCGGAGCTCCTTATCGCCGACGAGCCGACAACGGCGCTTGACGTCACTGTCCAGGCGCAGATCCTCGAGCTGCTCGACCGTCTGCGTCGCGAGCTGAACATGGGCGTGCTCCTGATCACCCATGACCTCGGCGTGGTCTGCGAGGTCGCCGACTCCGTCGCGGTCATGTATGCCGGTCGCATCGTCGAGACCGCCTCTGCGGATGCCCTGTTCGACCGTCCCGCCCACCCGTACACCGAGGCCCTGCTCACGTCCGTACCGACCCTGGGACACGTGGGATCCGAGTTGCCCGTGATCCCCGGCAGCCCACCGGTCCCATCCGCCCTCCCGTCCGGGTGTGCCTTCCATCCCCGATGCGCCTGGGCTGTCGAGTCATGCCGGACCACCCGCCCAGAGCTGCGCACCGTGACCCACGGCCGGCAGGCCGCCTGCCTTCGGACCGAGGAGGTCATCCGTGTCGAACGCTGAGATCGTCCTGAGTGCCAGCAACCTCACCAAGACCTTCCACGTCGGCCGTACCGGCTTCAGCCGCAGCAGGGTGAGCGCCGTTGACGACGTTAGCCTCAGCTTGCGCCGTGGGGAGTCCCTCGGCATTGTGGGCGAGTCGGGCTGTGGCAAGACCACCCTGGCAAGGATGCTTGTCGGGCTAGAACGACCCGATGCCGGCCGGATCGAGGTGGCCGGCCGAGACGTCGATAGCCTGCCTGGAGCTGCGCGGCGCTCGCTCAGCCGGGACATCCAGATGGTCTTCCAGGACCCCTATACCTCGCTCAACCCGAGGCTCACCGTGTACGACCTCATCGCCGAGCCGCTGACCGTCCACCGGCTGCAGCCGACCAAAGCTGCCCGCCGGGAACGCGTCGCGGAGCTGCTCCAATTGGTCAACCTCTCGCCGGAGATGATGTCGCGCTTCCCCCACCAGTTCTCCGGTGGGCAGCGGCAACGCATCGGCATTGCCCGGGCGATCGCCCTTGAGCCGAAGGTCCTGGTGTGCGACGAGCCGGTGTCTGCGCTAGACGTATCCGTTCAGGCGCAGGTGATCAATCTGCTCAGGTCGTTGCAGGACCGTCTCGGGATCGCCTTGGTCTTCATCGCGCATGACCTCGCGGTGGTGAGGCACGTCGCGGACCGGACCGCCGTGATGTACCTCGGCCGGCTGGCCGAAACCTCCTCCACCGCCGAGCTGTTTACCACGCCCACTCACCCGTACACCCAGGCCCTCCTCTCCGCGTCTCCGCACGTCGACCGGACCCGGAGCCGGCTGATGGGCCAGCGCATCATTCTCGCCGGGGACCCGCCGTCACCGGTGGATCCGCCGACAGGATGCCGATTCCACACACGGTGCCCGATTGCTACCTCCTTGTGTTCCGAGGACCAGCCCGCACTCATCGAGATGACACCCGGCCATGCCTCTGCGTGTCATCACAAGGACCGGGCGCTGCAGGGCCGCGCCGCAGCGGCCGAGTCGAGGTTAGGGACTGCCTGACAGAGCGCCGCCCTGAGTGGTCGTGAGTGCTAGGCGCAGGTGGAAGAGGTCAAGCATCGGGACCATGGCCTCGTCGGGACGACGGCCGGGACCGCGACGACCCCCCATTGAAGCCCGCGTGTGCGTGTGGACTTTCGCACTCTCCCGGTGGGTCAGGCGGCTCGTGCGAGCGTGTCGATGAGCATGTCCAAGATTTGCGGGGTGAGTTGCTGTTGGCCGGAGATGGCGTTAATTTGTTGGCGCCACAGGGTT
>JAABVA010006060.1_pt1 | contig 10768 bp, 11 predicted proteins | sample 5560331 | NCBI WGS metagenome assembly JAABVA01 (sample SAMN12812661, study PRJNA571458) | rock metagenome | isolation source: Antarctica rocks | place: Antarctica: Victoria Land, Mt New Zealand sud | collected 2016-01-07 | reverse complement strand
GTCCGGGCCAGCAGCGCCGCCGTGATCGCCTGCGCCGAGACGTAGCCGGTCAACTTGTCCGGCAGGATGGTCCGCACCAGCCGCGGCCGTGCCTCGTCCGACCCCGCCTGCACCGTCGCCAGGCCGGAAACCGCCTGCACCAATGGGTCATACGTCGGCTTGCCGGCATACGGCCCGTGCTCGCCGAAGCCGCTGATCGAGACATAGACCACCTGAGGCGACACCGCACGCACCGCCGCCTCGCCGATGCCGATGCGCTCGGCGACGCCGGGGCGGAAGTTCTGGATGAACACGTCCGCGCCCGCGGCGAGCCGCAGCAGCGCCGCCAGGCCGCCGGGCCGCTTCAGGTCCAGCACGACCGAGCGCTTGTTGCGGTTATTGTTCAGGAACGACGCCGAGAAGCCGCCCCGGCGGTTGGCGGCGGCGCGGGTGTGGTCGCCGCCCGGCGCCTCCACCTTGATCACGTCGGCGCCCTGGTCGGCCAGCAGCATGGTCCCCAGCGGACCCGAGATCATCGAGGTCATGTCAATGATCCGGGTGCCCTGCAACGGTCCCGTCATGGTGACGCCTTGTGTCATCGGTTGGGCTCCTGACCCGGCAGGCCCGCGAGGAACGGCCCCAACTGGTCCGCCCACGCCTCCGTATGGAAGATCGTCGCGTGGCCCCAGCCGCCGGGCAGCAGCACGAAGCGGGCTGATGGCAGGCGCTGCACCGTGTCGCGCGCGACGGTGAGCTGCGCCGGGTTCACCTGGTCGTCGGCGAAGTTGACGGCCAGCATTGGCGCCTTGATCCGGCCCAAGCCGGGGCCTGGGTCGAAATCGCCGGAACTCTCGTAGTCATACAGGGCGTCGCCGGCGTCGCGCCCGCGGTATTGCGCAATCAGCTCGTCGTCGTAGGCCAGCGTCTTGGCCCGGTCCGGCCCCGCTGCCTGCAACGTCTCTGGCGTGCCGACCATCACCGCGAACAGCAGGGCGGCCGTCCGCATCCAAGCCGTCGGCGGGTGCGCCGCGTCGTAGTCGCCGCCGTGCCAATCCGGATCGCCGCGCACCGCCCCGGCGATGACCTGCCGCCACATCAGGTTGCGCCCGCTGACCTGCATCGGCATGCAGGCGACCGGCATCAGCACGTCCATCGCGTCCGGGAACCGCTCGCCCCACAGCCAGGTCTGCATACCGCCCTGCGAGATGCCGGCAACGAGCTGCACATGGTCGATCCCCATGCCCGCCAGCATGGCGTGCTGCGCCTCAACTTGGTCGATATAGCCGTAATGCGGAAAGCGTGCGTGCAGCCCGTCGGACGGCTTGGTCGAGCCGCCAAAGCCGATGCCGTCGGGCAGCACGACATAGTGGCGCTGCACGTCGAGCGGCTGGCCCGGCTGGAACAAATAGTTGGCGAGGTTTGGCGCCAGGAAGGTCTTGCCGGTGCCGGTTGTCGCATGCAGCAGCAGGACCGCGTTGGTGATCTTGCCGGCAGCGTCGCGCTGGGGGGTGCCGAGAGCGGTGTAGTGCAGCCGCAGCAGCGGCAGCCGCCCGCCGTCCTGGAACGCGAAGTCGGGCACGTCGACATCGCCCTCGGCCTGCTCCATTGCCGATGGCGCTGGAGCGGCCTGCGCCGTGGGCGTCGCGGCGGGCGGCGGCGCTCCGAGCGCCAGCGCTGCGAGCACGAAGGCAACCGTGTTTCCTTTGGCCATGCGGCCTTACCCCTATCGTCGTTGATCTCGTTTGCGTGCGCCGAGCCGCTGCGCCCAGCCACCCTTGACCGGGTTTATTCACAGACCATACCCTACCTATCCAGCTTAAAAAGATGTCCTCCCCCGATCCGGAAAGCAGCAATGACATCACAGCGGTTTCGGATAGCGATCGTCGGCGGCGGCATCGGCGGCCTGACGCTCGCCCTGGCGCTCCGGCAACGCGGGCTGGAAGCGGAGGTTTTCGAGCAGGCCCCGGAGCTGACCGAGATCGGCGCGGCGGTGGCGCTGTCGGCCAACTCGACGCGGGAGCTGCGCCGCCTCGGCGTGCTCGACCAGGTTGCCGCCGTGTCCACCGAGCCAACCGAGCTGATCTACCGAAGCTGGCAGGACGGAAGCCGCATCGCCGCCCATCCCGTCCGGCACGGCCTGCGCTACCAGGAGCGTTTCGGCGCGCCCTATTTCGGCATCCACCGCGCCGACCTGCAACGCATCCTGCACGGCGCACTCGGCGGCGAGGGGCTGCGTTTGGGGCACCGGCTGCAGAACCTCGTCGACGAGGGCGACGGCGTCACGCTCGAATTCGCCAACGGCCGGTCTGCACAGGCAGACCTCGTGGTCGGGGCGGACGGCGTGCGCTCGGTCATCCGCGAGTGGGTCGCCGGCGGCGAGGGCACGACCTATTCTGGCACCAGCGCCTTCCGCGGCATCGTGCCGGCGGGGCAGTTGCCGGCACTGCCGGACCCGCAGGCCATCCAGTTCTGGATGGGTCCGAACGCGCACTTGCTGCACTACGCGATCGGCGGCGACGGCCAGGATGTCAACTACTTCGCGGTGATCGAGGGTCCGCAGGCTTGGCCCGGCGCCGGGTCGATGTGCGACATCGGGCCGGACGAGGCGCTCGACGCCTTCAAGGGCTGGCACCCGGCCGTCACCGAGATGATCGGTGCCGTGCCGCACCATAAGTTGTGGGGCCTGTTCGTCGTGCGGCCTTTGCTGCACTGGCACCGCGGCCGTGCCGTCCTGCTGGGGGACAGCGCGCATGCGATGGTGCCGCACCACGGCCAGGGCGCCAACACCACGATCGAGGACGCCATCACTTTGGCTGAACTGGCAGCGGGGGCCGAACTGCTGACCGGCACGGTGGCAGGTGGCCTTGCGGCGGTGCTGGGCCAGTACCAGGCGCTGCGCCGGGCGCGCACGCGGAAAATCCAGCGCAGCTCGTGGGCGACGAACGCGGTCCTGCATCTTCCGGACGGCCCCGCCTTGCAGGCCCGGAACGAGAAGGTCGCGCGCTTTCCCGAGGACTTTGCCTGGATCCATGAGTTCGACGCACTGCAATCGGCGCGCGGCGCGAAGCAACTTGCCGATGGGGAGATGGCCGCATGACAGAGGAAACAGGCGTGCACCGGGACGACACCGAGGCGGTGTTCGCCGGCATCGTCGAGAGATACGCCAAGGTGAAACCGGCCCGGATCACCAGGGATCAGCGGTTTCAGGCTGACCTTGGCGTCGACTCGCTCACGATGATCGACGTGGCGGTTGCGGCGGAGGATGTGTTCGGGGTTCGGATCGCTGAGGACGATCTGGAGACCCTCACGACGGTGGGCGATGCCGTGGACTACATCCAGCGCGCCAAGGACCTCGGCCCCCCGCTCTGATTGCCGGGACGAGGCTGCCGACCGGCAGCAAATGCCGATTGCCCAGGGCGGACTGACCCAGCGCGGACGGGTGTTTGATGTGGAATGCATGTTGCAGGACGCATGGACGCGCAGTTCCGCGCAGGAGATTGCCTGATGTCATCCGTAAGCTCGCTTGGAGGCGACACTTCCCAACGCTGGCAAATGCTCAAAGAGAGCCGTGCCGGCCAAACCGCCGATAGCGGCGCTGCGAACCGTTCGCGCCCGTCGCGCGGCCCGCCACCCGCCGCATCGGACCCGTCCGCGGTGGGCTTTGTCGACGCGAGCGGCAACCCAACCGCAGCAAGCGGGATCAGCAGCGCGTCCGCCAAGGTGATTTCTGACTTGAAGGCTTTGTTTATCGGCCTGCAATCGGCCGCGACGGGCGCAGGCGGCGCCACTGCGACAATTGCTGCCACTGCGACGGCTTCAACGGCGGTGGCCGCTGGGGCGACGTCTGCTGGGGCGACGTCTACGGAAGTGGCGATGACGCCAACAGCCGCCGCGGCGGGGACAAGTAGCGCAACGCCAGTGCAATTCGACCCGAAAACGTCCGCCGGCGGCCCTGGCAAGGTGGGTAGCCACCACGGCGGCCACCACTCGCACCGGACGCAGCCGGCGTCGTCCAGCGCCGACGCCACGGCCAGCGCCACGGCTACGGCCGGCCAGCTTGCGGCAAAACCAGCAGGCGGAATATTGAGCCAGCTCGCAGGGGCGCTCAAAGCCTATGCCGCATCGTCCAACGACAACTCAGCCGTGGCCATCACCACCAGCCTCAAAGCCTGACGAGCGGCCGGCCGGGTAAAACACCCGTTCAGCGGCCCATCGTGGCCGCGCGTTCGTGCCCAACCCAGATTTTCGCCCCGGACCGCATCCCAAGCCGCATCATCATTCATTTGCGGCGCACCCTGCGTTCCCGTCGCTACGCCTGCGGAAAGGCATCCGATTCTGGTTGCAACCCCATGCCCCGCCGTCATTCATAGCGGCCCATCCGGGATTGGAAACCGTCGCTAAAAGGCGAAAGCAGAAGGATAAAGCAGTTGAGCGTCGCCCTCCCACAACCGCGCCGGCGCGGTTTGCAGTCGCTTGCGCCGATGTTCGTCGACCTGTTCGAGCGCTACATGCCCGACCCCTTCGTATTGGCGATCGGGCTCACGGCGCTCACCGCCCTCCTGGCGCTGGTGATCGCGCCCAAGGGCTCGCCGGCGCTGATCGTCACGTCGTGGTATACGGGCATCTTCGCGATTCTCGGCTTCGCATTCCAGATGATCCTCATCCTCGCGACCGGCCATGCGCTTGCCCACGCCCCGGTGATCGCGCGCCTGCTGCGCCGGCTGGTGTCGCTGGCGCGCACCCCGAACCAGGCCGTGGTGCTCACCTTCCTGGTTGCCGCGGCGGCGTCCCTGCTGAACTGGGGCTTCGGCCTGGTGATCGGCGCCATCCTGGCCCGCGAGGTGGCGCGGCAGGTCCGCGTGGACTTCGGCTGGCTGGTCGCCGCCGCCTACTCCGGCTTCGCGGTCTGGGCCAGCGGCATCTCCAGTTCGATCGCGCTCACCCAGGCCACCCACGGCAACGCGCTCAACATCGTCGAGAAGATCACCGGCCAGTCGCTGCCCCTGTCCGACACGGTGTTCGCCACCTTCAACTGGCTGCCGACCCTGTTGATCGTGCTGATCATGCCGGTGGTGTTCATCGCCATCCGCCCGGCCGACAACGACATGGCGGTGTTCGTGCCCGAGCCGGAAGCGCCCCCGGCTGCCCCCGACCCGTCCAACTCCATCGCCCGGCGCATGGACCGCTCGCCCATCGGCAGCCTGTTCCTGCTGGCGGCTGGGCTCGCCGTGGTGCTCGTGCTCTGGCTGCAAGGGACGCTCGCGTTCGACGTCAACATGATCATCCTGATCTTCCTGATCGGCGGCATCGCGCTGCACGGCACGCCGGTCGCCTATGGCGAGGCGATGCGCAACGCCGCCAAGCAGACCGGCGGCATGATGCTGCAATACCCGTTCTACGGCGGCATCATGGGCATCATGTCCGGCACCGGCCTCGCCGACACGATCTCGAAGGCGTTCGTCGCGATCTCCAGCGCGCACACCCTGCCGTTCTGGAGCTATATCTGTTCGCTGATCATCACCTTCTTCGTGCCGAGCGGCGGCGGGCACTGGGCGGTGCAGGGGCCGTTCGTAGTGCCGGCGGCGGCCACGCTGCACGCCTCGATGGCCGGCTCCTCAATGGCGGTGGCGATGGGCGAGCAGGTCGCCAACATGCTGCAACCGTTCTGGGCGCTGCCGGTGGTGGCGATGGCCGGTATCGGCATCCAGCGCGTGATGGGCTACACGGTGGTGACGTTCGTCGTTACCGGGTTAATCTACGCGCTCTCGCTGCTGGCGTTGGTCTGACGCAGGACATCGGGCCGGTCACGGGAAGATCGTCAGCACGCCGCTGCCGAACATGCTCGTGACCTTGGCCGATGGCTGCGCGCCGAACGCCTCGGTGCAGGCGCGCAGGAAGTGGGCGTGCCAGCCCAGGCCGACGAAGAACAGCTTGTGGTGCGCATACAGGAACGGCGCCACGCGCGGCACGCTGCCGCAGAACAGGCTGACGGCCTGGGTGACGCCGGGCCAGTGCGGCTGCATGTAGTCGTCGAGGATGATGACCCCGCCCGGCGCCAAGCAGTCCTGCGCGGTCTGCAAGTCCGCCAACGTGTGCTCGGCCGTGTGGCAGCCATCGACGGAGAACAGCCGGAACGGCCCGCGGTCGCGCGTCAGCTCCACTTTTTGCAGCAGGGTCAACGCGCTGCTGTCGGCTTTGACATAGGCGTAGTCGACATCGGTGCGCCCGTAGGCCGAGACGTTCTGCATCAGCTTTTCGAGGCTGCCGACGCCTGCGCCGTCGAGGTTCTTGCTCTGGTCGTCGAACACGTCCAGCGCCGTCACCTTGCCGCCGGGCGCCAGCAGGCTCGCGAGCGCCAGGAGGAACTTGCCGTGGAAGACGCCGATTTCCGCCACATGGCCCGTGATGCCGGCCTCGCGCTGCAAGGCGTCGATCAGTTTCAGGTAGATGCGCTGAGGGTCGAGCACCCAGCCCTCGACGTGGGGGAAACCATCCGACCAGTAGGCGTCGATCGCGTCCAATAGCCCTCTCCTTCGACCTGATGCGGCTTAGCCCAAACGGCGGGCACCGACTATGGTAGCCAAACCTCGATCCAGCCCAAACCTTGATCCAACGTGGAGTGCCAGCCGTTGCCCGACCCCGACCCGATCCAGACGAGTCCCGCCGGCGAGGCCGTGCTGGCAGCGCTGGAGGGCCGGCGCAGCATACGCGCCTTCCTGCCGGACCCGGTGCCGCCCGAAACCGTCCGCCGCATCCTGACGGCAGCGGCGCGTGCGCCCAGCGGCTCCAACACCCAGCCCTGGCAGGTCCACGCCGTCACCGGCGCGTCCAAAGCGGCGCTTGAGGCGGAGCTGCTGGCGGCGCACCAGGCGGGGGGCGCCGGGCACGCGGCGGAGTACGCCTACTACCCCGAGAAATGGCGCGAACCCTATCTGGCGCGCCGGCGCAAGGTCGGATGGGACCTGTATGGCGCTTTGGGAATCGGCCGGGCCGACGCCGCGCGCATGGCGGCGCAGATGGGCCGCAACTACGTGTTCTTCGGCGCGCCCGTGGGCCTGGTGTTCAGCATCGACCGCGACCTTGGCCGCGGCAGTTGGCTCGACTACGGCTTCTTTTTGCAGGGGATCGCGACTGCGGCCCGCGCCTATGGGCTGGACACCTGCGCCCAGGCCGCCTTCATCCAGTACCACGCGGTCCTGCAACGGCGCCTCGACATCCCCGCGGAGCAGACGGTGGTGTGTGGCATGGCCCTCGGCCGCGCCGACCCCGACGCGCCGGAGAACGCCTTCGCCACCGAACGCGCGCCCGTCGACGCATGGCTGCGCGTCCATGACTGAACCCTGGGGACACGGCACCATGACGCAGACCGCTACCGCGGGGACCCTGCTGGCCGAAACCCTGCTTCGCGTCCTCCGGGTTGCCACCACTGGGCTGACCGCGCCCCGGCACGGCAAAGTGTCAAAAGGCCCTCGCCACGCAGCCCGTCCGGCGTCTAGGCTCCCCGCCAAATAAACCGGGGGGACCACTGCCATGTCGGCTACAACGACGGCCACGCCAAAGCTCAAGTCGATCCAGCGCACGGCGCTCGCCATGCTGGTGGTGGCGGGTGCCGTCAACTACATCGACCGCGCGACGCTCGCGGTGGCGAACCCGCTCATCCGCGAGGAGCTGGGCCTTTCCATCTCGCAGATGGGCTACCTGCTGTCCGCGTTCCTGTGGTCGTACGCCTTCTCCCAGCTTCCGACCGGCGCCATGGTGGACAAGCTCGGGCCGCGGCGGCTGCTGACGGCCGGTCTCTCGCTGTGGTCGCTGGCCCAGCTTCTGGGCGGCCTGGTCCACAGCTTCAACCAGTTCTTTGCCGCCCGGCTGCTGCTGGGCGTGGGCGAGGCGCCGCAGTTCCCGACCGGCGCGCGGGTCGTGCGCGATTGGTTCAACCCCAGGGACCGCGGCCTGGCGACCGGCATTTTCAACTGCGCCTCCACCCTCGGCACCGCCATCGCCCTGCCGCTGCTCACCTTCCTGATGCTGACGTTCGGCTGGCGCGCGACCTTTGTCATCATGGGGGTGGCGGGCCTGCTGGTGGCCGTGGTCTGGTTCGCGCTCTACCGCGACCCCAAGAGCGTGGCGCTGACCGCGGAGGAGACCGCCTACCGCACCGAGGGCGACCCGCCGGGCCAGCGCACCGAGGTGACCTTCCGCGAGTGGAAGCTGCTGTTCCGCTTCCGGACGACGTGGGGCATGATCCTCGGCTACTTCGGCTGCATCTACCTCACCTGGATCTACGCGGCGTGGCTGCCGGGCTACCTTGAGATCGAGCGGCACATGAGCGTGAAGGCCACCGGCATCGCCGCCGCCGTCCCGTTCGCCTGCGGCGTGGTCGGCGGCGTGCTGGGCGGCTACCTGGCCGACGTGCTGGTCCGCCGCGGCGTCTCGCCGGTCAACAGCCGTAAGTACCCGGCGGCCATCGCGCTGCTGGGCACCTCCGCCTGCACGGTGGCGGCGGCCTACGTCACCAGCAACATGCTCGCGGTCGTGTTCATCTCGGCGTCGCTGTTCCTGGTCTATGTCACCAGCACCTGCGCCTGGGCGCTGAGCTCGGTGGCGGCGCCAACCAACTGCACGGCGTCGATCGGCGCGATGCAGAATTTCGGCGGCTACCTCGGCGGCGCGTTGGCGCCGACCGTGACCGGGTTGATCGTACAGTCGACGGGATCGTTCGTCCTGGCGCTGGTGGTGGGCGCGGCCATCGGGGTGGTCTCGGCGGCGTCGTACTTGTTCGTCGTACACGACCCGATCACCACCGCCGGCATGGACCAGCTCTCGGAGCCGGCCGCACGCGGCGCGATCCACCCGGCCTGACCGCCCAGCCTGACATGGCGCGGGGCGCGCAGGGTTGCGCGCCCCGCGCGAGCGCCGCATCTAGGCTATGTGCCCGCTATCCTGAAGACCCTCCTGCTGCTGTTCACCGTCCTGTTCCTGCTGCCTTTGGCTATCTCCGCGGTCCGCTACCGCCTGGTCGGCACCGGCGAGGGGTGGCGGACCGCGGACCGCTCCAGCGCCGGGCTGCTGCCTCCGGCCGCGGCGCACCCGGCGGCGGCCGTGCGCATCTTCGCCGCGCCGACCGTGAGCTGGCGCGGCATCTTCGCGTCGCACTGCTGGATCGTGTTCAAGGCAGCGGACGACAGCGCCTACACCCGTTACGACTACACCGCTTGGGGCGACCCGATCCGGGTGAACGGCTTCGAGGCGGACGGGCGCTGGTTCGGCCAGGTGCCGCTGCTGGTCTTCGCCGCCGACGGCGCCGCGGCGGCGGCGCTGATTCCGCGCATGCAGGCGGCGATCAAGGCGTATGCGTTCCGCAACCAGGGCGACTACCGCGCCTGGCCCGGCCCGAACTCCAACACCTTCGTCACCGCGGTGATGGACGCGGTGCCGGAGATGCGAGCCAACCTGCCGCCGACCGCCATTGGCAAAGACTATCCCTATGACGGATATTGGCTGCGCCGCACGCCGTCCGGCACCGGGCTGCGCATCACGCTGGGCGGGTATGCCGGGTTGACCTTGGGTTGGGTGGAGGGGATCGAGCTCAACATCCTGGGCGGGGTGGCGGGCCTCGATATCCGGCAGCCGGCGGTCAAGCTGCCGGGGCTGGGCCGGCTGAGCTTGCTGGGCCGGCTAGGGTTTTAGCGCCCGGCGCGAGGAATGCGCTGGAATTGGTTTCGGTCTGCGTCCACGATGAGTCCATTGCGGGCCATTGCGGAGGGAACAACACAATGAAGATCACCATCGAGATCGACTGCACCCCGGACGAGGCGCGCCAGTTTATGGGCCTGCCCGACCTGAAGCCGATGCAGGCAGCAATCATGGGCCGGATTGAGTCGCAGATGACCGAGGCAGTCGACCGGTTCTCGCCGGACGCGATGCTGCGGTCCTGGATGTCGCTCGTGCCGCAGACGCCGGACCAGTTCAAGGACGTCGTCGGCCGGTTCTTCCGGCCGCCCGGCGACACGGGCCCCGGTAAGGGCAAGAGCTGAAAGCCCGTCTGGGATTGGCCGGGTTGGATGGTGTGCGGCCTGCCTAGTCCAAAGTAGCTCAGACTGGAATTCACCCGAAAAAACCCGTTGTTGCGAGCCGGCTTCGGCGTGGCAATCCAGGGCTACATGGGCCGGCGTTCATGCGCCTTATGGGGCCTGCCGCCGGCTATGGCGACATCGTGGTAGGGCCGCTGTAAAGAACCGCCGCCGCAACGCATCTTTCTCTTGGCGAGTTAAAAGCAGGTTTGCATCATCGCACGCTACAATTGAATATTTGGTGAGGCTTCGGTGAATCAAGTTGATGATGCCGGTAAGGCGTGTCTTAACGCGGCTCTGTCGGTATTCATCAAGGATGTTCCCCATCAATGCAAAAGCGGGGAGAAATTCGTGCCTTGACTGGCGTGCGCGGCTTGGCTGCTATGCTAGTCGTGTTGCATCACTTCTCGCCTACGGACAAAATTTCGCTCTGGAACACCTTCACTAACCACACATATCTCGGCGTCGACATTTTCTTTGTCCTAAGCGGCTTCGTCATGGCCTATGTCCATCACGACCTCAACGGGCGGCTCAACCAGCCCGGCGTGTTCCGCGGCTTTCTTGCCCTGCGGGCCGGGCGGATCTACCCGCTCTACATCATCGTGACGCTGGCGTGCTGGCCCCTCGCCGCCAGGGGCTACGCACGAGAAGCTCTGGGTTGAACCAGACCGTTTGCTATTAACTAGCAGCCTGTCGGAGTGAAGTTGCGAGCTATTTCG
>JAABVA010006059.1_pt1 | contig 10769 bp, 6 predicted proteins | sample 5560331 | NCBI WGS metagenome assembly JAABVA01 (sample SAMN12812661, study PRJNA571458) | rock metagenome | isolation source: Antarctica rocks | place: Antarctica: Victoria Land, Mt New Zealand sud | collected 2016-01-07 | reverse complement strand
AGTGAGAGAGAATACTCTCACGATTGACGCACACTGTAGATAACTGGTAAGAACGCCGCCGGGTGATGCGCCTTGAGGTAGCAGGTCTCGTAGGCCAGCCGGGCGAAGGCGACCGCGTGGCTGCGCGGGAAGCCGTAGCCCGCGAACGCCGCGATCTGCCCGAAGACCGCCGCCGCGACGTCCGGCGGCACCCCCCGCCCCGCCGCGCCCGCCGCGAATCGGTCGGCCAGCGACCGCATCTGCTCGCTGCTCCGCTTGCTCCCCATCGCGCGGCGCAGCGCGTCCCCCTCACCCGGGCTGAAGCCGGCCAGCGCTGCGGCGACCTCCAGCACCTGCTCCTGATAGAGGATCACCCCGAGCGTGTCCCGGAGCATGCCCTCCAGCAGGGGGTGGGCATACGTCACCCGCTCCGCGCCACGCCGGCGCCGCAGGTAGGGGTGGACCATCCCGCCCTGGAGGGGGCCGGGGCGGATGATCGCGATCTGCGCCACCAGGTCGCCGAAGGTGCGCGGCGCGTGCTGGGGCAACGCCTGCTGCTGCGCCCGGCTCTCCACCTGGAAGCAGCCGATCGTGTCCCCCGCGCACAAGAGGTCGTAGGTCGCTGGGTCGTCGAGCGGCAGCCGGTCAAGGTCGAGGTCGACGCCCTCGTGCTCCCGCACCAGCCGCACCGCCTCCTGCACGAGGTCGAGGCTCTGGAGGGACAGCACGTCGAGCTTGATCAGTCCCGCCGCCTCCAGCGAATCCTTGTCCCACTGCACCACGACGCGCCCGGGCATCGTGGCGCGCTCCTGCGGGACGAGGTCGCCGAGGGGCGGCCCGGTCACCACCACCCCGCCGTTGTGGATGCCGAGGTGGCGGGGCGTGCTGACGAGCCGGGCGGCGAGCGCGACGAAGTGCTGCCAGACCGGCGCCTCGAGCGCACCTTCCCCGACCACCGCGACCACCGCCCCGGCGAGGTCGGCGTCGAGCCCGCGCCGCACCCTGGCCGCGACTTGCTCGAGGGTAGTCGCCGGGATGCCGAGCGCCTTGCCGACGTCGCGGACCGCGCCCTTCGTGTGGTAGGTCTGGACCGTGCAGGCCATCCCGACGTGGGCGTCGCCGTAGGTCCGGTAGAGGTACTGGATGACTTGCTCGCGCCCGCGATGCCCGAAGTCGATGTCGATGTCGGGGAGCGAGGCGCGCTCCTCCGAGAGGAAGCGCTCGAACAGCAGGCGGTGGGCGAGGGGGTCCACCCGCGAGATACCGAGGGTGTACGACACGACCGACCCCGCCGCCGAGCCGCGCCCCTGGCACGGGACGCCCACGGTGCAGGCGAAGCGGACCACGTCCCACACCACCAGGAAGTAGCCCGCCAGCCCGAGCCGCGCGATGACGCCGAGTTCGTGGTCGAGCTGGGCGACCGCCCGCCGCCAGCGTCCCGGATCGCCGTCGGCGTAGCGCTCGGTCAACCCGGCGCGGCAGAGGGCGCGGAGGTGGTCATCGGGCGTCCGCCCGGCGGGGATGGTGACGGCCGGGAAGACGTGGCGGTCGTGATCGAGGGCGAAGGTGCAGCGGGCGGCGACGACCAGTGTATTGGCCACCGCGTCCGGCAGATCCGGGTAGCGCGCGGCCATCTCGGCGGCGGCGGCGAGGTGATAGCGGTGGTTCGGCCGGAGGTGCCGCGCCGCCTCGAGCGTCGTCCCCGCGCGGATGCAGGCCAGGGTGTCGGCGAGCGGCCCCTCCGCCGGGGTGGCGTAGTGGACGTTGGCGGTGGCGACGACGCCGACCCCGAGGCGCGCCGCGAGCGCCGCCAGTCGCCGCCCGAGCGGACCGTCGTCCGCGCGGTCGTGGCGCGGGATCTCGACCCAGAGGTCGTCCCCGAACAGCTCGCGCAGCCAGGTCGCCGCGCGCCAGGCCGCCTCCTCGTCGCCCGCGAGGAGCGGGGCGGCGAGCACGCCGTGGCGGCAGCCCGAGAGGCAGACGGGCCCGGCGGTGTGCCGGGCGAGGAGTTCCCGTGCGACCGGGGCGTGGCCCTTGCCCCCCGTGAGTTGGGCGGCACTGAGGAGGCGGCAGAGCGCACGCCAGCCCGGCCGATCCCGGACGAGGAGCGTGAGGTGCGGCCCGGGCGCGCCATCCTGGTCGGCCAGGGCGATCTCCGCGCCGAAGAGCGAGCGCACGCCGACCGCGCGGCAGGCCGCGTCGAACGCCACCGTGCCGTACAGCCCCGACCAGTCGGTGAGCGCGAGCGCGTCTTGCCCGAGCGCCGCCGCGCGCCGGGCGAGTGCCTCCGGCGACGCCGCGCCGTCGAGGAACGAGTAGTGGCTGTGGACGTGGAGATGGACGACACCGTCGGTCATCGCGCGGTCTTCCTCCGCCGGGGACGGCGGTGTCTGTGGCCGCGGCATTCACGCGCCGGGCCGCTCAATCGAGGATCGCGCCCAGCGACCACGTCGCATCCGCCAGATTGCGGTACAGGATGCCGCGCAGGCCCGTGATGGTCCGCACACGGTAGCAGCGCCGGGCCGTCACCCCGGCCGACCCGCGCCACCAGCCCGCCGCCTCGTCCCACGTCGCCTCGATCGCGACCACCAGCTCGGCCCGCCCGCGCCAGACGAACGCGCGCGGGTCCCCCGCGTCATCCGCCTCGACAGGGAGCGGCGGGGCGGGGTCGAACCGGCGGACGCTCATCGCGCCGCCGCCCCGTCATCGTCGAGCGCCAGCGCCGCCAGCGTGTAGCGGCGCTCGGGCAGGGGGTGGGCCGGGTCGACCGGCCGGAGGTGGCCGAGCGCCGCGTCGCCGCGTCGCCGGGCCTCGCGCAGCCCGGCGTGCAGCAGGCCCGCCCGCCCCTGCGGGACGTCGAAGAAGCTGGCCTGGCGACCGAGCAGCGGGCGGGGGGCCACCAGTTCGACGCTGACCGCGGTGATCCCGGCGGCCTCGTCCGCTTCCGCGGCCCCCGCCTCGGGGAGGAGCGCGAGCAACCCGGCGCAGACGGGGCCAGCCGCGGTGGCCGGGTGCGCCAGGGTGAGCGTGTACCGGCCCGGTTTGCCGCGCCCGCCACCGAGGGCGAGGGTCGCGCGGGTCACGCCCAACCCCTGGCGGCGGAGCCGGGCCAGCAAGGGCGCGAGCAGCGCGTCGAGGCGGCGGGCCAGCTGCGCGCGATCGTCGAGCGCCCAGTCCAGTTCGCGGCGGGCGGTCAGGACGAGCGGCGGGCGCGACGGTATCAGCGGGCGGCCGTCCTCCCCGCGTGCGAGCGCCACCAGCGCCGGCCCCGCCGGGCCGAGGTAGTCCCCGAGCGCCCCGCGCCGCAGCGTCGCCACGTCGCCGAGCGTCCGCAGGCCGACCAGGGCCAGGATGGCGACTTGGTCGGGCCCGAGCCCGACGCCGTCGAGCGCCAGGGGGGCGAGGAAGGTGCCGACGTCGGCCGACCTCAGGAGCAGCATGGTGTCGCCAGGGCCGCGCCACGCGGCGAGCCGGGCGACGCCGGGCGTGGGCGCGACGCCGAGCCGGGCGCTCGGGTACCCCCAGTTGCGGGCGGTGGTGAGGATGGCCGCGGCCCGCGCGGCGAGCGCCGGGGCGCGCCGCCCCGCGCGCAGGTCGAGCCAGCAGCCGACGGGCGGGTCGGGCTCGACCGCCGGGCTGTGCGCGCCGAGGGCGTCGAGGAAGGCCGCGGGCGCGGTGGTCCCGGCCCCGGTCGGCGCCGCCTCGGTCCCCCACAGCACGTAGCCGATGACGGGCGCTGCCGGGGCGGCCATCGCGTCACGCCACCCGCGCGATCGCGGGGAGCGCCAGGAGCGCCGCGCAGGGCGTCCGCCAGCGCCGGGTCGGCGGCCAGGCGACGGCGGATGGCCCTGGCACGAGCAGCCCCGCGGCGAGCGCCAGGCGCGCCAGCTCCTCCTCGCGGTCGAGGCCCCGCCCGGGCACGAGATCGACCTCCGCCCACCCCCCGCCGGCCCCGAGCTTGTGCTTCAGCACCGTCAGCCGGACGCGCAGCCCCCCGTCCGGCACCGGTACGGCGGCCAGCGGGGTCACCGCGATCCGCAGCGCGGCGAAGTGGCGCAGCGCGAGGCCGCCCGTCGAACGGTGCGGCGGCGCGTCCGGCGTGTCCGGGAGGGCCAGATTGGTGGCGACGACCGCCGTGGGGCTGTCGCGCAGGGCGGCGGTCAGCACCCGCAGCCCCCGCGTCAGCAGCCCGGCCGTCTCCAGCGCCGCCTGCGCGACGGGGCGGGGCTGCCGCGTCCCGGCGGGGAGGTCGTGCAGGGCGACGAGGGAGGCGAAGCCGAGCAGGTCGAGGCCGCCGCAGCGCGCGAGGATGATCGCCACGAGGAGGGCGTCGCGCGCGCTCGTCGGCTTCACGATCAGGAGGGTGTCGAGGTCGCAGCCCGCCGCGGCGAGGCTCGCCCCGTCCGCGCCGTCCTCCGCGTCGACCAGGGCGACCAATCCGCCCGCGCGCTGGGTGGCCGCGAGCGCCGCATGGAGGAGGGTCGTCTTGCCGGACGACTCGGGGCCGAGGAGCTCGCTGAGGTGGCCGCGCGGGAAGTCCCCGAGGCCGGTGGCGCGGTCGAGGCCGACGGAGCCGGATGTCACGGTGCGGTCGGCGGGGTCGCGCGCGGGCGCGTCGCGCAGGCGGCGCACGACCCCCGCCCCGAAGCGCGCCTCGAGCGCGGCGAGGACGGCCGCGAGGTGCCGCGCCTGGCGCGGATCGACCGGAAACGCTCCTGGCCCTGGCATCGCCCCGCCCCCGACGCATCGCCCCACCACCCGCGTGCCAAGGCGGCACGAAGGGCGCTATCGTAGCAGATCATTTGTTCTAAATCAAGGCGAGCACGATCGTGGCTTGACCCGTTCGTACGCGCCAGAGACGGGGCGCTGGTGTGCGTTCGCCCACGGACTGCCGGGACGTCAGACAGGCGCGGCCCCATTGTATCGCAGGGCATGGCCACGCCCTGCGTCGGGAGGTATCGTGCGGTCGCCGCGCGAGAGAAGTCGGTCGAAGCGTAAGCGAAGGATGCTGCCACGTGACTAGGTATGGAAGGCACCGCCGCGCCGAAGCACCCGACGGTCGTCTGCGGGTCCACGATCGCGGGCATGTCGATCCCGATGGCGCGCACGGTCTCGGCGTGGCCCTCGGCGAGGCGGACCGGGATCGTGTCGCCGTCGATCACCCGCACCACCGTGGCCACCGCGCGTGGGCGCGGCGACGGCGGGCGGCGGGACACTCGTCGCGGTCGCCGTCGCCACAGCAGCGATCGGATTCGCCGCCAGGGTCGAGCGCCGGGGCATGGCCATCGGCAGACCGAGGGTCGTCAGCGCCGCCACCAGGTTTGCCGCAGGCGGTAAGCACGCAGAGCAGCCGCGGTCTCTCGGCTCGTGCGGGGCGGGCGACCGTTGCGTTCTCGTTACGCGGGTATCCTGGCGCGTGGGAGGCCGTCTGTCAATCCGCGCGGCCATCGCCATGCGCGACCCTACCCGCCTTCAGCGGATGTGCGCGCTGGCTTGGCGTATCCGGGCCGCGTCGCATGTGCTAGCATCGCGTCGGGCACGGCCTTGCCCGGATACCGCGGCGCGGCGCGCCGCCACAGCGAGGAGGGGGATCATGCAAGGCATCGCCGCGAGTGTGCTCGACACCATCGGCGGCACCCCGCTGGTGGCCCTGGACCGCCTCGCCGCGGGGCTGCCGGGGCGGGTGGCCCTCAAGCTCGAGCTGGTCAACCCCGGGGCCTCGATCAAGGACCGCGCGGCGCGGCGCTGCATCGCGGAGGCGGAGGCGGACGGCTGCCTCCGCCCGGGCGGGGTCGTGGTCGAGCTGACGAGCGGCAACATGGGCGCGGGGCTGGCGATCGTCTGCGCCGTGCGGGGCTACCGCTTCGTCGCGGTGATGAGCGTCGGCAACAGCCGCGAGCGGGTGCAGATGCTCCGCGCGCTCGGTGCCGAGGTCGAGCTCGTCCCGCAGGCCCCGGGCGGCGTCGCCGGCCAGGTCTCGGGCACCGACCTCGCACTCGTCGAGGCGCGTACGATCGCGTTGGTGCGCGACCTCGGAGCCTTCCGTCCCGACCAGTTCGCCAACCCCGCCAACGCGCGCGCGCACGCGCTGACCACCGGCCCGGAACTCTGGGCGCAGAGCGGCGGCGGGGTGACCCACTTCTGCGCGATCGTCGGCACGGGCGGCACCTTCACCGGCGTGGCCCGCGCCCTCAAGGGGCACGACCCGGCGATCCGCTGCCTCGCGGTCGAGCCGGCGGGGGCGCAGCCGCTCGCCGGCCTGCCGATCGCCGACCCGCGCCACAAACTCCAGGGGGCGGGCTACGCCGCCGTGCCGCCGCGGTGGGACGCCGCGCTGTGCGACGGCACGCTGGCGATCGGCGACGACGAGGCGACCGCGACCGCCCGGCTGCTCGCGACGCGCGAGGGGATCTTCGCCGGGTTCAGCACCGGGGCGAACGTCGCGGCCGCGCTCCGGCTGGCGCGGGCGGCCGCGCCGGGGAGCCTCGTCGTCACGATCGCCTGCGACAGCGGGCTCAAGTACCTGAGCACCGACCTCGTCCCCGCGTGAGCCGCGCGGCGGGCACCCCCGGCCGGAGTGCGGCAACCGCGGTCGTCGGGACCGCCGCCTGGCGACCGGTGCGGGCGGTGCCGGTGTCGTCGGATGCCTACGTCACCATACCCCCTCCGCGGGGCGCGTCATGGGCACGGCCCCGGCCACGCGCCACCTGTCCCGGGGGTCGGCACCACGCAACCGCGCACCGTGGCCGGGGACACCACCCGTCGGCGGATACGGGTCCGACCGGGATCGGCGGCCATGATACCGCGTGCGCGGGCGACGCGGTATCATCGTCGGCGGAGCCAGGAGTGTTGCCGATGAACGCCGCCACCCCCCGCCGCCAGCCCGAGGAGACGCCGCCGCGCAAGGAGCTGCGCGGGGTGGTCGAGCGGCTGACGTACCAGAACCCCGAGAACGGCTACACCGTCGCCCGCCTCGCCCCCGAGCGCCCCCAGGACGAGGCGCGCGCGGCGCAGGCCGACGACCGGCTGGTCACCATCGTCGGTACCCTCGCCGACCTGACCCCGGGCGAGGCGATCGTCGCCCAGGGCTGGTGGCGGGACGACGCCAAGCACGGCTGGCAGTTCCAGGTCCTCGACTACCGCACCTCGCTCCCCGCGACCACCCAGGGGATGCGCCGCTACCTCGGCAGCGGCCTCGTGAAGGGCGTGGGGCCGGTAATGGCCGGGCGGATCGTCGACGCGTTCGGGGAGGGGACGTTCGACGTCATCGACGCGAGCCCGGACCGCCTCACCGAGGTCGCGGGGATCGGGCAGGTGCGGGCGGCGCGCATCGCGGCGACCTGGGAGGAGCAGCGCCACATCCGGGAGGTGATGGCCGCCTTGCAGGGCTACGGCGTCTCCACCTCGCTCGCGGTGCGGATCTACAAGCGCTTCGGCGACGACAGCGGGCGCGTCGTGGCGCAGGAGCCGTACCGCCTCGCGCGCGAGGTCTGGGGGATCGGCTTCAAGACCGCCGACTCGATCGCCCGGGCCGTCGGCATCGCCCCCGACGCCCCCGCGCGCCTCCAGGCGGGGGTCCTCCACGCCCTGGGCGCGGCCGGGGACGACGGCCACACCCTGCTCCCCGAGCGGGAACTCCTCGAGACGGCCGCCGCGCTGCTAGGTGTGGAGGCCGGGCGGCTCGGGGACGCGGTCACGGCGCTGCTGGCGACGGGCGACCTCGTGGCGGCGCGGCGGGCGGACACGACACTCCGCCTGCTCGCGCTGGCCCCGTTCGCACGGGCGGAGTCGGGGCTGGCGGCGCGGCTGGCGGCGCTGGCGGCGGCCGGGGCGGACGCGCGGGTGGCGCGGGTCTTCGCGGACGCCGACTGGGCCGCCGCGTTCGGCTGGCTGGCGACGAAACACGGGCTGACCCTCGCCCCGGAGCAGGAGGCGGGGGTGCGGATGGCGCTGACGTCACCGATGAGCATCCTGACCGGCGGGCCGGGGACGGGGAAGACGCACACCCTGCGCGCCCTGCTGACCCTCGCACGGGCGAAGCGCCTGCGCCCGCTCCTCGCCGCGCCGACCGGCCGCGCGGCCAAGCGGATGCAGGAGGCGACCGGGCTCGACGCGGGGACCCTCCACCGCACCCTGGAACTGCGCCCGGGCGGCAAGGCGGGGCGGGGGCCGGACCACCCGCTGGAGGCCGACCTGGTGGTGGTGGACGAGGTCTCGATGCTCGACGCCCTCCTCGCCAACCAGCTCGCCAAGGCGGTCGGCGCGGGGTGCCACCTCCTGCTCGTCGGCGACCCCGACCAGCTGCCGAGCGTCGGGGCGGGGGACGTGCTGGCCGACCTCCTCCGCGCCGGGCACTTCCCGGCCACCCGGCTCACGCGGATCTTCCGCCAGGGGGCGGGCTCGGGGATCGCCGCCAACGCCGCGCGCATCAACGCCGGCCAGCTGCCACGCTTCGGCGGCGCGATCGAGGACTGCTTCTTCCTGGTGGCCGAGGACCCGCAGGCGGCCACGGCGACTGCGGTGGAGGTCGTCGCTCGGCGCCTCCCCGCGCGCTACGGCCTCGCGACGGGCGACATCCAGGTGCTGGCGCCGATGCACCGGGGGGACGCGGGCGTGGGGGCGCTGAACACGCTGCTGCAGGAGCGGCTGAACCCGGCGCGCGAGGGGCTGGCCGAGGCGCGCGGCGGGGGGCGGGTCTACCGCCCGGGCGACCGCGTGCTGCAACTCAAGAACGACTACACGCTGGAGGTCTTCAACGGCGACCTCGGCACCGTGCAAGACATCGACCAGGCCGAGCAGGAGGTGGGCATCGCGCTCGACGACGGCCGCGTCGTGCGCTATCCGTTCGGCAGCCTCTACGCGCTGACCCACGCCTACGCCATCTCGATCCACAAGGCGCAGGGGGCGGAGTTCCCGGCGGTGGTCATCCCGCTGGTCACCGCGCACGCGGCGCTCCTGGGGCGGACGCTCCTCTACACCGCGTTCACCCGTGCCCGGCAGCTCGTGGTCCTCGTCGGGCAACAGCGGGCGCTCTCGATGGCGGTGCGGGACTGGCGGTGGTTGCCGCGGTACACCGCGCTCGGCGGGTTGCTCGATGGGACCACGCGGTATGCGTGGGCACGGGAACGGGGAGGTGCGACGACCACGGACGAGGGCTGGAGGGAGGGGCTCGTGGGCGCGGAAGCGGTCGAGTGAGGGGCCGCGCGGCGGGCGCATCGTGCCGCCCGACCGCCACCCGCACACGTGTGGAACAACGCCCCCGGCATCGTGGCGCGCCCGGCCGGGCCGCACGGGACGACGTCGAGGGCTCGACCGGATCATCGGGATGGGCAGCCGCAGCGCGAGGCGTTAGCTCCCCACCTGCGCCGGAACTGCTTGCGCAATCCCGTGCCACAGGCGGATTCAGCGCGCAGACGCCGCGGGGGAAGCAAGTCGGGTGATCACCCACAGCGGGTCGGGCATCGGAAAGGTAGTCGCGATTGCCGCTGCGAAGCTAGCCCTCTTCCCCCGGGACTGACGTCACTGAATCACCGAGAGATTCCTTAGTCGCTGGCAGGACGTGCTCCGGGCGCGGACGATCCGCGTGGCCGCATTCGCGTATGGCCGCTGTCGATGCCGCAAAAATCGCTCGTGGTCGGCTATGCTGGCGGCGAATGTTGACGCAACACGGCTCGCCCTCTACAATGCCCGACAGTATGTACGGACAGCCACGGTCGGCGACCTACGGCGGTGAGCGTGGCGGGGTGGAGGAGGGGGACGTGGCGAAAGGCGGCGACGGGATGCCCCCCTTCAACCCGGCACAGTGGGTCGCCGACGCGACCCGGCAGGTGGACGTGACGGGCGGCATCGATCCGCTGGTCACGGTGCTGGCCGACCCCGCCAACTGGCCCGGGCGCACGGACCGCGACCAGCGCCTGCAGGAGCGCTTGCGCCACCTCGCCGTCCTCTTGCGCCCCCTGACACCCCTCTACGAGCTCACGGCCGCGCTGATCGCCCCCTACATCCTCTCCGATGGGGCACCGCGGGCGGGGGACGACGAGGACGAGGACGAGCCGGCGACGACGACCGCCGTGCGCACCAATATCGCCGCCGTGCTGGCCCTCCTCTACGACACGCCGGTATCCGACGCCCACGATCCCTGGACCGAACTTGCGGAGTGGCTCTGGTCCCACCAAAGCGCCTGGGCCGGCGCGGCGATCCAGGAGCGGCTCGGCCACGAGACGGTGCGTCGGATGTCACCCGGCGACCATCGCCGGGCTATCGCTCGTTATCTCGCCGGGACGGATCGGGCCGAGCTGCGCGCGCGCTCGGCACAGTCGCTGATCGCGTTCGCGCAGGAGCTGGCGCGCGCCGTGGTCGACACGCTCGACCTGCCCGGGGCCAGCCATGCCCGGCGGGAACTCTTGCTGGCGCTGCGACCGGTCGACGATCCGGCCACCCTGCTGCCGACGTCGCTCCCGGCAGGCGGGCGACGCGTGATGCTGCCGCGCCCGTCGGACGAGCACTACGAGGTCTTCAGCTCCGGCCATTACCAGGCGCTGCGCGAAGCGCTCTACGACAACCGCTTCAAGGATGCCGATGGCAGCCCCTGGCCGACGGCCCGGCTGACGCGCGGCGGCATCTCGGCCCAGGCCCAGTTGCGCCCACCCGGCGTCGACGGGCTAACGACGGTCGCCCCCGACCAGCTTGAGAGCTGGAAGGCCGAGATGTGGAAGCAGCGCGAGCAGCTCTCCGATTCCGACGCGGATGCGCTCGACGCCCTCAGCGCGATCTGGCTCTACCAGGCGCAC
>JAABVA010006058.1_pt1 | contig 10770 bp, 12 predicted proteins | sample 5560331 | NCBI WGS metagenome assembly JAABVA01 (sample SAMN12812661, study PRJNA571458) | rock metagenome | isolation source: Antarctica rocks | place: Antarctica: Victoria Land, Mt New Zealand sud | collected 2016-01-07 | reverse complement strand
AAGCCGAACGCGTCGCCGCCTTCCCCGCGTGGCTACACACCTACAATCACCACCGCGGCCACACCGCACTCGGCGGCACCACACCAGCTAGCCGCGTCACCAACCTGTCAGGACAGAACAACTAGTCACTAGTATCCGTCGTAAGGCCGGGTTGCCCAGAACGGGCGGGAAGGGGTGCCCTGGGCGACCTCCCGCACACCGCCCCTCCCGTGGTCCACCGCTCCCGACCGCCGCCACCCCGCACGCAGATCGCCTCACCCGGTTCGAGCGGTCATCAATCGCCAACGACACGTCGACCTCAATGCTCGAATGCGGAATAGTGTGCGGGCGGACGTGCTCATCGGCCCTGTCGGGGAGCTACCGGGTGAAGCGGCCGTCACCGGCGGCGAGGGCATCGGTGGACCAGCTACAACACGCTATCCACCGCAGTGCGGGCCCTCGGTGAACGCGCCACGCTGAACTCAAGGGCGCTGGAGGTGCCTGCGCCGTATCCACCTGTGCCCCACCACAATCAGCGATATTGTCGCCACCGCCATCGTGCTCTCCACACTTCAACGCGGTAACTACTGAGAAATTTCATTGACGGCCATATGGACGATCGTTACCGTAAAAGCGATTTACTGCGTTCAAACTTTGGCGGACGCCGGAGGTGTGGTGTCGATGAGTGACAGCGATAACGTGGGCTGGGAGCCGCACGCTCGGGCGAGCACACGAGCGGACTGGAAGGTCACTATCCTTGCCGGGCTCGCGAACTACATTGACGGCGGCTCCATCGTCGCCGGGGCGGCGGGTCTCGCCCTATGGGCGTCGGCGTTCGGGCTCAGCTCCTCCTTCGTGGGAGTGATCGCCGCCTTCAGTTCTAACGCCATATCCGCCGGTGTGGGGGCCTTGATCGGTGGACGGCTGTGCGACATCTTTGGCCGCAAGCGTATCTACCAGTGGGACATGCTGCTCTACGCATTCGGCGTGCTGTGGATCATTTTCGCGGTCGCGCCGTGGATGCTGGTGTTCGGATATGTCCTCGCTGGGCTCGCGGTCGGGGCTGACGTACCCGCGTCGTGGACGCTCATCGCGGAGACCGCCCCCGCCAAGCAACGAGGCAAGCACAGCGGCGTCGCGCAGATCCTCTGGTACCTCGGCCCGGCGGTGGTGCTGTTGATGTCCCTGGCCCTGTCGTCCCTGGGCCTTCTAGGGGTACGCATCGTGTTCGCTCACCTCTTGGTCTTGGCCCTCGTGCTGTGGGGAATACGCCGCGGAATGGTCGAGTCGTCGACGTGGGAGAACGCGCAGAAAGAGGCTGCACAGGCGAGCGGCGAGGGCGCCCCGCAGTTGGGCGGCGGTCGTATCCGGGAGCTTTTCTCCCGTCAGTACGTCGGTTCCATGCTGTTCCTTGCCGGGATGTACGGCATTTGGAACCTCTTCGCCGGCACCAATGGGTTCTTCCTGCCTTACATCCTGCAGACCGTCGGTTCGCAGGGCCAAGGCGTCAGCGTCGCCCTGCAGTTTGCGATCTTTGCGCTGTCGATGCTCTCGATCGCGTTCGTGTTCATGCCGTTTGTCGACAAGACGAACCAGAAGTACCTCTTGGGGTTCGCGGCGGCCATCCAGGTGATTGGGGTGGCCTTGTTCGCGGTATTCCCCCTGACGCTCGTGGTGGCACTCGGTTACGTGCTGCTCATCGGCGTAGGCCAAGGCATGGGTCAGCAGTCGTTTTTCCAGCTGTGGAGCGGGGAAATGTTCCCGACCTTGCTGCGCAGCACCGCGCAGGGTCTGATCTTCGCTGTCGTGCGGATCGCCCTGGGTCTGTGGAGCTTCGTTGTCCCAGTGCTGACCAAGAGCGCGGGGTTCCACACGGTGGCGTGGATCTTGACAGGCTTCGTACTGGTTAGTGGTGTGATCGGCTGGATCTTCGCGCCGTCTAATGGGGGCAAGTCCCTCGAGGAAATCCAGCACGAGCGTGAACAGGCCGGCGCGGCTGCGGTGTAGTTCGATGCAACGCGTGTGCTTCCAACTGCTGGTACGGAGTGACCGGGTGGACGAGTACCGGGCCCGCCATCGCGAGGTTTGGCCGGAGATGCTGCAGGCGCCGACGGCGAGCGGATGGCGCAATTACTCACTGTTCCTGCACGCGGATGGCCTGCTCGTGGGCTACTTCGAGACCCCCTCGCTCGAATCCGCTCTCGCGAGGATGGCCACCACCAAAGTCAACGGACGTTGGCAGGCTGAGATGGCGGGATTCTTCGAGGACATGGGGACTACGCGGCCGGATCAAGGATTTCAGAGGCTCGACGAGATTTTCCACCTCGAGGACCAACTCGCCGGTGCGCATGAGGACCCGACGAAGACAGGTGAGGTGTGATGACGACGTTCGCACAGATCAGTGGGCGGCTGGAGTCCTTGGCCATCGAGGTGCCGTCCTGGGCGTACGGCAACTCGGGCACCCGATTCAAGGTCTTCGGCACACCCGGCACGCCGCGGTCGATCGAGGAGAAACTCGCCGACGCGGCGCAGGTGCACCGTTTCACCGGTCTCGTCCCGACGGTCGCCCTACACATCCCGTGGGACAAGGTTAACGACTATGGCGCCCTGCGGATGTACGCCGAGGATCTCGGAGTCGGCCTCGGAACCGTGAACAGCAACACGTTCCAAGACGACGACTACAAGCTGGGCAGCCTGACCAATGCCAACCCGGCGGTGCGCCGCAAGGCGGTAGAGCACAACCTCGAGTGCCTGGAGGTTATGAACCAAACCGGTTCCCGCGACCTGAAGATCTGGCTCGCCGACGGCACAAATTATCCGGGACAGGCCGACATGCGTACCCGGCAGGACTGGCTCGCCGAAGGGTTGTCCGCGATCTACGGCCAGCTCGGGGACGAGCAGCGGCTGGTCCTGGAGTACAAGTTCTTCGAGCCGGCGTTCTACCACACGGACGTGCCGGACTGGGGCACGTCGTATGTGCACGTGACAGCGCTGGGTGACAAGGCGGTCGTTTGCCTGGATACCGGTCACCACGCCCCCGGCACGAACATCGAGTTCATCGTGGCGCAGCTGCTGCGTTTGGGGAAGCTCGGCTCGTTCGACTTCAACAGCCGTTTCTACGCCGACGACGACCTGATCGTCGGAGCGGCGGACCCATTCCAGCTGTTCCGGATCATGGTCGAGGTGATCCGAGGAGGCGGCTATGGGCCAGGCAGCGACGTGGCGCTAATGCTGGACCAGTGTCACAACATCGAGCGGAAGATGCCGGGGCAGATCCGGTCGGTGCTCAACGTGCAGGAGATGACAGCACGAGCGCTGCTGCTCGACGGGGATGCACTCGCGTCGGCCCGCAACGACGGCGACGTGCTGGCCGCCAACGAGATCTTCATGGACGCGTTCTACACGGACGTACGACCTGACCTGGCCGCGTGGCGGGAGAGCCGGGGACTTCCGGCGGACCCGATGCGGTCCTACCTCGCTAGCGGGTACCAGGAGCAGATCGAGGCGGACCGCGTCGGCGGCGCCCAATCTGGATGGAACTGAGAGGATGGACTGACGTGAGCAGCACTCCTTCGACCGCGGGCCCGACCGCCACCGGGCTCATCGATCCCGGTCCACGTCGTACCGGCAGCTGCTCTGGATGCACGACCGTGAGCAGTACAACCCATGGTGAGACCGCGTCGTGCCTGTGGTTGCGGAACGCGGAGCCGGTGACGCGGACCTGATGGTCGCGGCCTACCTCGACCCTGGGCGGGTGGTGGCGCTGTGTAGCCAGGTCGCCGACCTCAACAACTACACCGCCACCGTCGAGGGCCGCACCGTCCGCAGCGACGGAGTCCACCTCACCCCTACCGGCGTCACCTGGCTCACCCCCTGGCTCATCACCGCCCTGCAAGCGAACAAACCCTGACCTCGCCATAGGGGCACCGCCGCTGGCGGGCTCAACCATCCTCTGTGGACTACCTTGCCAGCTCCGAGCCCAGTAAGGGCGCACCCGTACCGGCCCCCGAGCTCGAGCAGGGCGGCAAAGACGGGTTCGGTGTCGATTGAAGTTGTGTTTCAACCACAAGGCTCCCGGACGGTGCGCTCGAGCGCCTTCTTCGCACCCGCATCGAAGGGGAACAGGTCGGGCACGTCCTCGTGTGCTGCCGCCCGGGTGCTGGGCTCGCGGGCGCACGGCAGCGGAGATGACACCACCCGGAGCGGCGACCTACTATTTGGATAGTACTTACTATCCACGCTTCACGGAAGGTACCGGCGGGGGAGCAGTTTCGTGGAGCCCTTGGGTTCGGTCCTGTTGGCCAGTCTCACTGCACCCGCGCATCGGTATGGGGGCTGCGGATCCGGACTACGCGCTCCGTTGCCTCGCGGTGTTGGGAGACGTGGACGGTGCGCGCTGCCTCTTCGGCAAGGGTCCCGGACAGATGGTAGAGGACCAGAATGCGTCCAGGCAGATCCCCTGAAAAGGGCAAATGTCGTCGTCTTTTTGTCACTGTGACGTTTCAAGGAATGACCGAGGGTCCCTCCCGTCCTCGGCATGGCCGTCGAGCAGCTGCGCGTCCAGGGCCGTCCGGTCGACAACACGCTACTGCCGGGGTTCGCCCTCGACGGCGCTTTTGCCCGGGCACCACTCGAGCAGTTCGACGGAATCCACCGACCGCGTCCGGCTGCGGTGGGTCGTCATAACGACCGAAGGTAGGTTGACGGCATTTCAATTGTTGGCACCACAGCGTTTTTCGCTCGCACAGCTAGGGTTCGTAGTGGTATCGGCAGGCGGCGATGCGGACCTGGTCGTCGACAATCTTGTAGATGAGCCGATGCTCATCGGTGATGCGTCGGGACCAGTAGCCGCCGAAGCCGTGCTTGAGCGGCTCAGGCTTGCCGATGCCCTCATTGCCGTTGCGGGCGACGTCCTGCAGGAGGGTGTTGATGCGCTTGAGGATCTTGCGGTCCTGGACCTGCCACCACAGGTAGTCGGCCCACGCGCTCTCGTCCCAAACCAGCTTCACCCGGCAGCGAGTTCGTGCTGGACACCGCCGCCGGCCTCGAGCCGGTCGATCGCCGCCAGCAGCCGACGGGCGTTCTCCGGACTACGCAGCAGGTAGGCCGTCTCCTTGAGCGACTCGTAGTCCTCCAGGGACACGATGACGACCGGGTCGTGCCCGGCCCGGGTGATCACGACCTCTTCCCGGTCGTCCACCACCGCGTTGAGGGTCTCGGCGTACTTCGCCCGCGACTCCGTGTAGGTCATCGTCCGCACCCGGCACCTCCTCGGTAGGTACAGCATATTGTACGCGTCGCGGTGGTGGGTGCTGAGGTCGGGTTGCAGGCGTTTCCAGAGGGCGCCCGTCGTGCCGTGCTGGCGCCGAGTTGCTGCGGAGCAGGCGTTTTCAAAGCAATTCGCTCGGCACTTATGATCAATTCGCTGGGGGGAAGTGGTCGGCGAAGAGTGAGGTGCGACCAGCTGGTTGAGACATCAAAGCCAGCTGGCCAGCGCCGGGGTTGCGGTGGCGTCGGCGAGCGTGGTGTCGCCACGGTAGGTCACAGTAATGGGGTGTGTCCCGGCGGTGGTGAAGGTGGTGAGGCAGGCCGCGACCTGAGGGCTGCGCGGGCGCGCCGCTCGTCCACACTGGGGCCATGATGACAACCAAGCAAGAGGCCGCCGCCCAGGTCCGCGCCGCGAAGACCCGCCTCGGGCTCACCTGGGCCACCATCGCCGACACCGTCGGCCGGCCTGTCGCGTGGACCACGTCCGCGCTGCTCGGCCAACACCCAATACCCGCCGAGCAAGCCCGTGTCGCCGCGGCCGTGCTCGAGCTGGGCCAGGACACCGTCACCGCGTTCCAGGAACAGCCCTACCGCGCCGAGGGCCCGGCAGTGCCCACCGACCCGACGATCTACCGGTTCCACGAGGCCCTCGCGGTGTACGGGCCCACCATCAAGGAACTCATCCACGAGGAGTTCGGCGACGGCATCATGTCGGCCATCAACTTCAAGCTCGACGTCTCTCGGCGCACCGACCCCGGGGGAGACCGCGTCGTAGTCACTTTCGACGGCAAGTTCCTCGACTACCAATGGTGAACACCCGCCACGCTCGCGGCCAATGAGGACGCAGTGCGGTTATGCCGCGCAGTCGCGGCAGATCGGCAGGCCTGCGCGTTCGCCGGCGTAGCGGTGACGGTGGTGGACCAGGAAACAGGTCGAGCAGGTGAACTCGTCGGCCTGTTTCGGCACGACGCGCACCGAGAGTTCCTCCCCGGACAAGTCCGCACCGGGCAGCTCGAAACCCTCGGCGGTGTCGGTCTCATCGACGTCGATGACCGACGCCGCAGCGTCGTTGCGCCGCTTCGTGAGCTCATCCAAGGAGTGCTCGGTGGCATCGTCGGATTCGGTGCGGCGTGGTGCGTCGTAGTCGGTAGCCATCGTGGGTGTCCCTTTCGTGGCGGTCACCGGTGTGCGGGTCAGGTGTGAAGACTCAACGCACGGCGACCTCCTCTTGTGCCCGACCCCCGCCGCGCCCGGGAGGGGCGCCACCCGCGCGCCGTGCACGGCGATGATCTCGGCGCCCACGCGGATGGCGTGGGGCACCATCATCAACTCCGATCAGTGCCGTTGTGGGGTGATGGCGCTGGCGGGCAACCATTGCCGCAGCTCCAGTGCTGCCCGGTGGTTGCCGCTGTGCACGGTGAACGTGCATTCCCCCATCCAGGTACCGGTCGTGAGCCTGACCCAGGCGTGCAACCGGCCGGGGCAGTAACCGCTGAGGCGCAGACCACCCGCGCTCACGCGGAGCCGGTTCGTGGTACGCAGGGAGGGATTGTCGCGGGCCAGAGCCTGGTCGAGGTTGATGACCACCGGCTGCGCCGGGGTGACCTCCCGGTAGGACGGGGTGCGCGGGAACGACTCATCCCACCGCCCACCCGCCCTCGAACGCATGAGCGAATATTACTGCTACCGTCGTGCGGCGGGTAGTCGTTCGGTGTGATCGGGAAGTGGTCACACCGGGCGGCTCCCGCCGCCCTTCTCCGCTGGCCTGACCCTCACGCCGGTGACATGCCGGGCTGGCGGCGGAGCTGGATGTCCGGCTGTACCTGCGTGATGAGATCACCACCCAGCTGATGGTGGCCCTGCGGGTGCGCCTCGAGTGGGCGGGTCACCGCGTGCCCCGGGCACGGTCCACGGCCGCGGCCCGGGCCGCGTGCTCGGCCCGGATCGCGACGGCCTTGCGTTTCGCCGCCGCCCCTGCTGCCTGGGCCAGAACCTCACGGGCCAGCTTGCGCCCCGGCCCGGTGAGGTCGGCCTGGGCGGTGGCCCGCGCCTGCGCGGCACGCACCAACTCCTGCGTAGCGGCGTCGCGCCGCTCCTGGGCGGCGGCGCGTTCCTGATCACGCCGAGCCTGATTGAGGAGGGTGGGCGAGAAGGCCAGGTCGTGGCGCTGCAGCAGCCACCGCAGGAACGCCACCGGGGTGGCCGGTGCCGGGGCCACCCCGGTGTCGGTGGCCCAGTCGGTGATGATCGCGTTGAGGTCCTCAACGTTCCACCCATACCGTGCTGGTTCGGCCAGCACCCGCGCCCACCCGGTGGGGGTGTGTTTCCGTGCCCACCCCGGGGTTCGCCCGTCCCGCAGCCACCGGGAGGCCAGCACCGCCCCCCGAGGGTCGGGCAACGAAAGTTTCCGCCGTCTTGTTGTCGTGGAGCGCCGCGAAGCGGCTCCGTTGTCCACAGCTTTGCTTGTAGTAACCATTTTTGAAGAGGAACTTTTTAGGGAAAAGAGACCCCTTCGGGGATGGGGTGCCATCAAGGTCTGACCAGCACAAACGATCCGGGTTTTGTCCACAGGGGTGGGGGGGTGCAGCGCCCAGACCGAGGCCCACCCACGGGCCCGGTCCCCGACCCGCCAGGACGCCATCCGCTCGGCGTAGGTCCGCAACCGGCCGCGGAAGACTTCCGTGGCCACCCCGAGCAGCCGCAGGGCGGTGCGGGCCCGCTGCACGGTGGACTCCCCGAGACCGGTGCGGGCCATGATCGTGGCCACCGTGAGGCGTGATCCCCGCCCGGTACTGTGCTCGCCGGCCTGGGCCATGACCAGGGCGACGAGCTTCACCGCGCGCAGCGACACCCCACCGCCACGGGTGGCGCGCAGCTCCGGCAACACCGTCGCGAGGTAGCCCCGCCTGTAGACGTCGGGAACGTGGATTTCAACCCAGGCTTGGGTACCGCCCCAGCAGGCGATACCCCCGAAAGGGTTGTCGCCGAAAGTGAGGCGGACCTGGCAGAACCGCCGGCACGCCTCCTCCCGGCCACCCACCGCACGCAGCAACGCGGGAGCAACAGCTGCGCATTGGTGCCCACACACATGCCCGGGCACCGCCCTCGGGGCGCGGGCCTGCCCACGGCGCGGCCGCGTGCGACTGCTACCGCGGTAACGCAAGGAAGGCTGCAGACACCACAAGCCCTGTGCGCCATCACCGCGGTACGGGCAATCGCGCACGTCAGCGACACAAGGATCACCTCGGTGATCCAGATATGGACCGGATTCAGGGTAAGAGGTACCCTGAGAACTGCCAGACACGCGGCAAGTTCCCTTCTGGGAGCACCTGGTCGTCGAGCGGCTAACTCGGTGGCCCTAGTCGAATCGCCCGAACCCTCCCCTGCAAGGGAGGGTTTTCGGCGTTCTATCGACTTGGGAGTGCCAGGTGTGAAATGTGTAGTTGTCTTGATGCAGCTCGGTAGCCGCTCACATCACGCCGCCCGTGGCACCACCCCCTCCCCTAGCTCACGTACCGGCTCATCGCGGCCGAAGTGGGCCGTCATGAGGGCAGCGTGATTCAGGCGCCGAGAAATCTCGACGTAGCCATGGCCCAGACGTAGCCGGCCGAGGGGTGGGGGCCGTCGCCTGGAAGGCCCGGGCAGGCGCGGCACGCGCGCGCCGCCTTGACGGCTGCAAGTTGAGCGGGCATCGGCAACCGCCATGGCAGGCACCGTCGCAGGCGGCGCTGGCCATGCGCGATGGAGGGCGGCGTCACGAAGACACGCCGAAGAAACGGCAGGTCCTACGTGCCCACCCAATCGGGGCGGTGTAATGTCAACTCCAGTTCGTTCGACGAAGCCCTGCACCCAATTCGCAGCCAAACGAGATTGGGGTGTGGGGCTTCGTACTGCGCGGTGTCAGCCGGGCGGCTGACACCGGTGGTGCGGTCTAGGCGGCATTCGTCCGGCCCATCTCTGGGATCGGTTCCTGGCGCGGCCCGAGCACTTGGTCGGCCCACAGGGGACGGCCGGTGTCATCAAACTCATCCAACTGCACCAGCAACTCCATGTACTGACCGAGCGTGATGCCCAACGCGTCGGCAGCAGCGTTCGCCCGGGCCCGCGTGCTCTCGGGCACGCGGGCCTTCATTCCGACGAGTGGCGCCGCCGAACGTCTGCGCGTACGTCCGGGTCCTCCTGCAGGCATAGACACACCTTGCCTGAAGAGTGGAACCTATTGCCGCATCTGGTTCGGCGTGTCGAACCTAGGTCCTCCACCTTCGGAATAGTTAGCTACCGCGCCTGACCGGCAGGAGGCTGTCGAGCACGCTGCCTAGGAAGCGAGAGTGGGCAATAGCTGTGGCCACCTGCACGGTCGCCGCCTTCGGGTCACCGTTCCTCGGATGAAGCCCCTTCGACGGGAGTCATCTCAGCAAGCACCATCATCGGCCCGGTCGTGGGAATGACGGTGATGCGGCTGTCGATGACGGTCCAGCCGCCCCCAAGGCGGCGTAGCCGGACGCCGGGGATTTCGGCGTGCTTGCCGCCACCCGCTTTGAGTCGCTCCATCGTCTGGAAGATGCGGACAACGTCGTCGGGATGCGGGGTGTCGCGCTCGTCGTGGGTGCCTTTCCACTGGATGCCGGGGACCGGGTCAGTGAACCAGCTGATGAGCCGGGCCTGGCTGACGTCCATGAGCGCAACTGCGGTCGGCGCCCGCCCGGCCGTCATGGCAGCGAGCGCGACAGAGTCGAGGGTGGGTGCCGCAGGCGGCACGGCGTCAGTGATGTCGTGAATGATGCCGCGCCAGGCTTGCTGGCGGGGTGCGGGCATGCTGCGCATCGCCAGGTGCACGGTGCACGGTGCGCAGTGTGCGGGGCCCGTAGACGGTGGCCGTGCCCTCCCAGCGGTCCTCAGGGGCCGATTCGAGCACCTTGGCGATGAGGCTCATCGCCGCGTCGAACCGGACGACGTGGCTAAATGCCTCCGGCGCAGTGAGGCTCATCCTCCCGGCGAAGGGATAGTCCTCGGCAGGGTCGCGGACCTCGGCGTTCAATTCGATGAGCCGTGAGGTGGCTGACCACTCGATCGCGGCAACGTTCGGCGGCCTCTGTGGGGCAGCGTCCGGTTTGCCGGTCCACAGCTGCACGGCGTGGACGGCGCCAGAGGAGCCGAGGACTGGAGTTGCCGAGACGCGGAAGCGGTGCTTGTCCCGCGGTCCGACAACGACGTTGAGCGGACGCCCGGAGTCATAGACCGCGGCGACGATCGCCCGGACACGGTCGGCGGTGGCGCGGGTGCCACCGATTCGAGGCAGCGGCGCCCACGCACGTGGGGCACCGTGATCGGTGAGCACAGTGGGCTCAGCACCGGGGAGCAGCGTCTCTATGAGCAACGAGGCACCCGGTACGCCGTTGGAGCGTTCCATGCTCATCGTCGCCTCACGCCTTGTTCGGACTGCGTCGGCCGGATCGTTGGGCCAGCGTAACGGGAACCGCACCCACGTGATCGCCTCGGGCATTGAGGGGCGGATGGGGCGGG
>JAABVA010006057.1_pt1 | contig 10771 bp, 12 predicted proteins | sample 5560331 | NCBI WGS metagenome assembly JAABVA01 (sample SAMN12812661, study PRJNA571458) | rock metagenome | isolation source: Antarctica rocks | place: Antarctica: Victoria Land, Mt New Zealand sud | collected 2016-01-07 | reverse complement strand
GCCGCCGCCGCCGCCGCCGCCGGCCGCCGGCAGCTCGCGCAGAATGGCGTCCATGGGCACCTGCGCGGCGCACCCGGTGAGGCTGCAGCCGGGCGGCGCGGCGACCTGACACCCTACCCTAGGTCGAGCGCTTCCCCGGCCGTGCGCGAACAGACGGCCTGGTTCCGAGGGCGTTGGGCACGCCAGGTGGCTCGTGCAAGCGGGATCAAGCGGGATCAACAACACACATGCCCCGGCCGCCAGAGCCAGGGCGCGCAGCAAGTTCGTGTTCGGCCGCGGCGCCGCAAGAATGTACCTGATGCGCGCGCTGCGAGGGCGGCCGCGCGCCTTGGACGCGTTGAGCGCGGCCTGCTTGCGCTTGGTGCCAAACTGCCACAGCTCGGACGTGGCGAACACCGCACACGCGACCGCCACGGCGAACCAGCCGCCCATGGGCACCTTGTTGAGGTTGGCCGAGAAGTACACGCCGTCCGCGAACACTGCGCGGCCGCGGCGGCGCTTGCCTACCCTACCTACCCTGGCCAGGCTCTGCATGCGGTGACCCTGCCCATGCGCATGCGCCGCCTGCATCACGTAAGAGCTCTGCATGCGGTGACCCAGCCCATGCGGATGCGCCGCCTGCATCACGTAAGAGCTGGACGGCAGGCAAGGCATGCCGCCGCTGCCGCGCTGAGATCAGCGGCGCCGCCTGCCGCTCGCCCGCCCAGCGCCGCACTGCGCACGACTGTGTGCGCGGCCGGTCCTGTCTGCGGGGCTGCATGCGCCTGAGCGGGGGGGCGCATCACAGGGGCGGCTGCCGCGCGTGACCTGGCAGGGGTCTTAGGGTTAGGGCCGCGCACGGAAGACGAGCAGGAAGGGCGCAACGACGAGCGGGGACGAGTCCCAGACCACGAGCATGGCCAGCGCGGCCAGCAGCGTGGTGCCGATCATCATGCCGCTCACGGCCACGCCTGCGCCCGGCGGGCGCCCGCGTGGGGCGGGCGCGGCGCGCGCGCCGCGCTGCCAGCGGCGCGGGCATGCTTGTGGGGCTGCGGGGCGGCAGCGCCGCGCCGCGCGTCGCGCGGAGGCCACGAGCGCGCGCGGGCTCACTCGCAAGGCACGCCTGACAAGTCAGGCACACGGTACCGCGCACGGCAAGGGGGCCCGCGCTCACTGTGTGCTCGCAGGCGGCGAGCCCTGCCATGCAAACCCTAACCCTGCGGGGCGCCCGGGGCGCGCCGTAGGCGTTGCCGAGGATGGTGGTCGTCTTGAAGATGCCCACGACGATGACCGTCAGGACCATCATGCAGTAGTTGACCTCCGGCAGGTAGATCTGGCCTGCGCGCGCGCGGCGCGCGCCACGTCAGGCCAGGCGCCGGCAATCTGGCCCGCGCGCGTGCGGCGCGCGCTGCGTCAAGCCAGGCGCCGGCAGCGGCGCCGAGCCCCGGCTGCTTGCGGCCGCTCGCGGCCTGGCGGCCAAAGGTGCAGGGCGAGGCAGCCGCTGCCAACCTCCGCGTGACACAGCCTGCGGTGAGCCAAAGAGCCAGGGCAAACGCGCTTCACGGCGCCGGCCGCCGCCCGGGTCAGGGCGCCGCCCGGCACGCGCACCCTCGACGCCCGCGGACGTGTGCTTGACGGTGACGCGCGGGAAGCAGCCGAGCGAGATGGACTGGCGCACGATGGAGAATGTCCCCGTGATCATGGCCTGCCGGCGGCGGCGCGCGTCCCCTCGCGCCGGGCGGCCACGGCCGTGCGCGGGGGCATGCGCGCGCGGGCTCGCTGGGACGCGCGAGGCCCGCAGTTGCGGCGCACGTGCATGCTGAATTATGCGGGCCACAGCAGCAGGACGCAGGCAGCTGCAGCCCGCTGAGTTCCAGGTGAACAGGGCAGGGCTGGGTTCGTGACGCACGTGCAGGGGCGTTGCTCGCGGGTGTGGAGCCTGCCGACCGCTGCGCCGCATGCATGCGACAAGGTCTGGACCTCACACACCAACCCGCTTGCGCCCTCGATCGTGGAACGCCAGCCGCGCGCCTGGCTGGCGACGCACGCGGCGGCGGTGGCAATGACGAAGAAGGTCCAGTAGAAGCCGTCGCCGAAGGGGATGGATGCAAAAAACGTGCTCCCGACCTGGTCGGGGTTGGCCATCAGGAAGGCCGCCTGGCCAAAGTAGGTGATGACCAGGCTCGGGTAGGCGATGCAGCAGAAGGCGATCTGCGCGCGCGGCGCGCGCCAACTCCTTGGCAAGGGTACATGAGCCGGCCTCGGCGGGCGGCGCAGCGGGCGGGCGAGCGCTCGCGCGGGCGCCGGGACAGGCGCCGCATCCCCCATCCGCCGCTTGGGTAAGGCGCAAGCACACAGCGCCGCGCAGCAGCGCTCTGCGGTGCACGCGAGCGTGTAGCCGGCGTCCTACAGGGCTTGGCATGCAGGCTGCGCTGATGATGCAAACATTATGCTAATATCACGCACCTGCTCCCGCAACGGAGCAGCGCATGCATCCAACACTAGCGTGCGCCCAGGCCGCGCGCCTGGATGGCCGGTCGCGAGAAGTGGCCGAGGTCGGCGTAGGACGCCTCGGTGCCGGTCACCGCCAGGAAGATGCCAGTCAGGCTGCGCGCGCGGCGGGCGGCTGAGCCAGGGGTCAGGGTAGGGTTAGGGCAGGCGCGCGCGGGCCGGCGAGTGAGCCGGCCCGCCCGCCTGCGTGAAGTGGTGCGGGCGCGTGGCGCTCGCGCTGCCTTTGCAGCCCAGCGGCGCCGACCGCCCGGGGGCCGTGCCGGCAGAGCATGTCCCCTACTGCCAGCAACAGGGTCGCCCTGCACCACTTGAAACCACCTCCCAAAGGCTCTGGAGCAGTGGTCGGAGCCGCTTGGGTCCGACTGGCCGTTCCTGCGTCTGGGCGTGGGGCCGCACGCGCAAACACGCTTCGGCTGGGGCCTGCACAGGGACACCTGAGCCCGCATTACCGGAGGGCCGCACCTCATCCAGCCGCTCACGCCGTTGTTGACAAAGTACTGGTAGCCCCTGCGGCGCGGGGGGCCAGGCTGTCAGCCCTCCCCTGCCGCGATGCGCGCCAGCCGCGCCGCGCCAGACCCCGGCCCAAGGGCAAACACCGTGCCGCACTGCTGATACGGCACTTCACGCCGCTCAAGCAAAGGCTGGAGGCGGGCGCTCTGCGTCATTGGCTGGCGCACCAGTAGGGGTTGATGCACTTCCAGATCGCAGGGTAATACGTGGCCATGTTGTAGATGGCGACCACGATGTTGAAGATGAACCTGCGCCGCCCGGCGCGCCCGGTCCTGGTCAGCAACGCCGAGGCTGCGTGCGATGCATGTCCTCTATTGGCCCGGCCTGCTGCACCCAACATTAAGACCGTGCGGCACAGATCGCATTCCTTGCATTCAGCGCGTGGCATACATGCAGAGCACAGAAAGCAGGGCAGACAGGGCGTGCAGCGTGCAGCCCGCGACACTTTGCAGCACTGCAGCTTCAATAGCCGAGTGCGCAGCGGGGCACGGAGTGTGCGGGGATGACCACGCGCTGCAGCCTGCGGGGGGACTCACGTGCTGAAGCTCCCCGCGCATTCTCGCGCGCGGGCGGGGGAAGGCCACACATGCACCAGAGGTCAATGACCAGCGGGGGCACCCACGCGCTGAGGCTGCGCTGGGGCAGAGGGCCAGGGTTAGGGTGAGCCAGGCGCGCACCAGAGGATGACGATGGGCGAGAACGACGGCCCGACTCGCCCGGTGCCGCAGCTCTGCACCCAGTACAGGAGGACGATGATCGCAATGGAGATGCCCACCACGGCGTCTGGCGCGCGCGCGGCCGCGGGCGCCGCGTCAGCGCCCGCCCGCCGACGGCCCGCCCGCTGCGATGCGCAGCATGCGGGCGGGGGCACCCGGTCGGCAGCGGACGCCGCGCGCCCAGACATGCGGCTTCGGAACAGGGGCACTGGGGCACACGTCGGGGCGCACGCGGGCGTCGATGGCTGCGCACCTCCGGAGACGGTCGTCCGCACTTGCAGGCCGTAGATAGCGCCCAGCACTGCGCAGCGACGCGCGCGGTCAGGCAGGCGCTTGGGTGTTTCAGTCGCTCCCGCGACGCAGCCCAGGGCAAACGCACCGCAACCCACTGAGCTGTGAGGCAGGCACCAACCACCGTCATGCACTCAAGTTTCGACCATGCCATGACAAGCAGTCATGGGGAGCCCGACCAGGGAAAAGCGTCTATTCATCAGCATGGCCCACCCCTGGAGGATGACCGCTGTGGGCACATGCGAGGCTTCTGAACACGGGCGGGCTGCCTGACCGGACTGCGCGGGCGTGAGCACGCCGTCGCCCAGCACCAGCGAGGTCATGAGCAGCACCAGCGACAGCAGCAGCTGCGCGCGCGGCAGTGCAGGCCTTGCCGCGTGGCTTCCATGGGTGTCAGAAGCACAAACACCATATCAGTTTTTCATGCAGAGCAGTCGGCGGAAGGTTCGGCTGCCTTCGAGCGCTGTGACGCTATCATGCAGCATGGCCGCGCAGGTACCGAGCACGCTCAGCGCTATCGCACATTCTGTGACAGCCTGTGAGCGCCCGTGCGCCGCCGGCTGCTGCGGGCGCCGTCATGGAGGCGCACGCTGACGCGTGGCGGCGGGGTGTATTCCGCAAACATGCCCATTTTCCGGAGTGGGCAAAGCAGCAGCCTCCGCCGTGGGGCCTGAGCCCGCCTTGGGCGTTAGCGCGCCCCGCGGCGCGCGCGCACCGACTGCGCCCAGCGGCTGCCGCGGATGCCGTCGCGCAGGGCCGCGCCGAGCGTGCGGCGCCGCGGCGCGGGCCCTGCAGGCCCGCCCAGCTCGGACGCGCTGCTGTAGTGCGACAGCAGCACGTCCGCGGGGTCCGGCACTGCGCTGGTGCGGCTGCCGGGCGTGATGCCGACGTGGCGGCACAGCAGCGAGTACAGCGCAAATGTGCCGCCTGCGCGCCGCCCGGCTCCTCATGGGCCAGCGCGGCCGAGTGCGGCGCAGTGTGTGCGAGTAGATGTAGGGTTAGGGTTGAATGAAAACCTTGGCGCAGACATACCGGCCTTTGGTGCAATGCTGCGGGGCAGGCAGACGAACCCTACGAGCGTCAGCGCTGGACAACAGCCTGGAGTAGGTGTGGCGAGCAGGACATTGCCGGTCGCTGTTCGACGCTGCCGTGCGCTAGCTGACCCTGCGACGCAAGCCTGGTGCACGCGCAACGCGGGCCGCACCCTCGCCGTTGTCGTCCAAGCGGATGATGAAGCAGCAGTACCTGGCAGCCACCCCGCCGCATCAGCCCACAGCCTGCCTCGCGCTCAGCCTCCGAGTGCACGACGGCCGGGCAGAGGAGTGTATATGCACCAGCGACCATGCCACACAAGCAGTGCCAAACAGCTCGGGCCGAGGGGCCGAGCGGGCCGCTCACTTGACCATGACTATGAGCGTGAGGCTCCCTGCGCGGGACGACAAGCGCACGAGCGTCAACTGCGCTTGGCTGTTGCACAGCGTGGTGCGTACTTCAGCGGCAGCGGTGGAATCCACTGACCAAGCGGCGGAGGGTGCGCACAGAAGATGAGGCAGGTAGCGCCCAGCACATCCGCGTTCGACGGGCTGTTAGAAAACGTGGAACTGAAGACGTCTGCGGGAAGCCGCACAGGAACACAAACGCTCCATCAGCTGGCGCTTGTTGCGCCTCAGGCGTTGTCATGCTATGACAGGCGGCATGGCAGAAACTCATGTCGCCATGACAAAGAGGAACACTACACGTCAAGGCAGGGACTGCTCGAAAAAGCCGAGGGGCACACAGAGTGGCGAGGTACCGATATCTCCTGCACGAGGCACGCCCGTCAGCTGCGCGCTGCTGCTTCAGGGCCGCTTCTTGCCTGCGAAAAGCTGCACGCACAGGGCGCAGCAGGCCACCGCAGCGCCGCACCCGCGGCTCCCCGGGCAAGCGTGTGTGCGCTGCAGCAGGGCGCACCAAAGATGACTCCCACTGCGGCGAACGCAAGCCCAAATGTGGCTACCCAACCAGACTTCTGCGGGCCGCGCCGCGCACTGCCGTCAGCGGCAATGTGGCAGGCTGCTCGCAGTCACCGGCCCAGGCGCAGTCAGGGGGCGGTGCTGGCAGACCAACGGATGACATGGCCACCCGATCCGAGGCGGCAGCAGCGGTGGAGGCCGGTGAGTCGCTGGTCACCTTTGCGGCCTGGGCCTTCAGCTTGTCGTCCAGGTCCGTGTCCTGGGTCCATGCCCGGATGGACGCGTTCCGCGCGGGCGGGACCGGCACGGCGTCGACTTTGCCGGCCTGAGGCGTAACTAAGGCCATCTTGAAGAAGGCGATACCGCCGGCGGACGCCTGGCTCGGTGCTCGCGGGACCTGCACTTGCGCTGGCTCCCGGAACCTGCACTGGCGGCCGGCGCGTTAAAGAACGCGCCATAGCTGCCCGTCCGGCTGAAGTTTGCATGAGCCCGTGACCTATAGGGCGCACGTGCGCAGCATAGTAAAGCACCCGGTTTCCTCGGCTCTTGCGCGCACCTTGAGCGCTCCCCCCGTTCTAGAGGATGGTGGTTTCCCACATTGTGGGGACCCCCCATGGCGTGCACATGAGTGGTGTACAGGGGTAGGCAGACTCTTGCAGTCTGCTCCTCGAAACAAGTGGCGAGGGGCACTGCGATGGCGGCGCCGGGCGTGCTGCAGATGTTCCGCAACGCGCTGCGCGTGTCCGCCGACGAGGACGAGGCCACGCGCACGGTAGACCTGCAGGTCGGCCGCAGCGTGCACACCGTGCCGGGCGCGATGCGCACGGAGCTCTGGCTCAGCGTGCTGACGAGGAACCGCGGCTTTGGGCACGCCGCCGCGCGCGAGTACGCGCGGATGCTGGCGCAGGCGCGCCGCTGCTTGGTGACGCAGCACGCCGGCGGTCCGGGCGCTACTGCAGTCCATGCCACTGGCCCAGTGGAGGGGCATCACACGCATCTTGTTGAAGGAGCGTGTTCCTATTGCACCTGCAAACAAGCTGGAACCTTGACGGCTCACCACAGTCTCCCATGCTAGTTTTCAGCACAAACAAACCGCGCTGGTGGGCCACTGGCCACCTCGGTGGGGCGGCGTGCCCGCCAAGGCGTTGTGGGGGGCGTTCACCACTGCCGCCCCTGGCTCGCAGGCGCGGCCGCCGGTCGTGGACGACGCGATCGAGAAGGACGTCGGGCGCACGTTCCCGCGCGTGACGCGGTGCGCGCGCGCCGCGCCTGGCCTCGCCCGCGCTGGCCGGTGGCGTGCAGCTCGAGGCCCCGAGCAGGGCACGCGCGGCCGCGGCTGCTGCGCGCGGAGGCGCACGACCCGTGACGGGGTGCCGGAGCGCGTGCTGGCTCTGCGGGGTCGGCGCATCCTGTCTGTCTCGGCCTCGTGCTGCAGGCCACGGCATTGTCAGCAGCCCTGCGCACGGCCAGCCCGGCCACTTCGAAAGAAGCGCCTGGGTTGTGACGGCTGCCAGCGGTGCCGGCGCACGGAGCGTCACCATGCCGGAGGGCGTAGGCGGTACCGCAGCACCCCCGCGCGCGCAGGTTCACCACGCCAGAGGGCCTGGGTTAGAAATAGGTAAGCAACAGCAGTGCCCCGCGCGCGCAGGTTCACCACGCCGGAGGGCCTAGCGAGCCTGGAGCGCGTGCTCAAGGCGTACGCGGCGTTTGATCCAGAGGTGAACTACTGCCAGGTCCGCGCGGCCCGCCCATGCCGTCGCCCGGCACCGCCGTATCTGGCTGTCTGGTACGCGCAGGAGGCGGGGTGCGCCTGCGCTTAGCACGGGCGCGCTGCCTGAGGTGCAGGCCCGCCGCGCCTTGGCCAGGCGGGGAGGGCGCTATAAGCGGTGAGGGGCAAGGCTGCCGTGAGGGCCGGCACGCTCCCCGCAGCGCGGGAGGCGCGCGCTGGGCGCGCTGCTGTTGACGTTGCTGGGCAGCGGCGCCACAGTGCTCACAAGGGCAGCAAGGCTGTGGGGTCAGGCGCCGGCAGCGCCCAGGGCCTGCGTGTTCGTGGCCGCGCTGCTGCTGCCGGCACGGCTCGGCGTCCGGGCTGCGGTGCTTGGCAGGCTCTGCGCGGTTGCCCGGCTGGCGCGGCGGCCCGGCCGCTGCCGCTGGCGCAGTCAAGCGGGAGGGCGCCACTGGACTGCGCTCATGACTGCTCCCACCTACTGACTCGGGATTTGAGATACCACAAACAAACGAAAATAATGCGGATGTCCGGGGTTTCGCGGGCCTGCCTGACCGGGGGCGCGCGCGGCGCAGGGCATGAACTTCCTGGCCGCGCTGCTGCTGGTGTGGCTGCCGGCGGAGGACGCCGCGTACGGCGCGCTGGTGGTGCTCATGCGCGGCCGCGGCCTGCGCGCGCTGTACGCGGCCGACCTGGCCATGCTGCAGGCGCCGGCCCCGGGCCACCCGCCGCAGGCGATGTGTGGTTAACCACAAGAACTGAGTGTGGCGCCGTGCGCGGGCGTGGCCCGTGCTCGCTGCGCGCGGTGGCCCGGGTTGCACCGCAGGCGCTGTCTGCCCTGATGCCAGGGCGCGCTCGGCGTGCAGGCGGGCGCGCTGGGGCTGTTGCGCTCGCTAGCGTTGGGCCATGTTGCGGGTAAAGGGGAGCGTGCCAAATAGATATAAAGGGGAGCGTGCCAATTTGACAGCGGAAGACCACCTGCTGCTGCGCGCCGGCGCGGGGGCGCGCGCAGGCGGGCGCGCGCTCACATGCCATGGGCATCCTGCCAGCGCCGCACGTCTCGCGGGCGCGGCGTGAGCGAGGGGGATGCGCGGTGCGCAGGCGCGGCTCTGGCAGCTGGGCCAGCTGATGCCGACGCGGCTGGCGCAGCACATGGAGGCCTACAGCACGCTGCCGGTGCGTATACTGTACTGCGCACGTCTATGCGACCGACATCACTCAATGGCTCTGCAGCAGATGCAGGCCGGCATGGCACGCTGCTGGTGCATGCTGCATATGTTTTAAGATGTCAACACCAGTGTGTGAGCCTTCAGCACCGGCGCCCTGGTGGCACGAGCGCTCGCGCAGTCCACAGGTTGCGCCCGGCCGGCTGACGCGGCGCCAGGTGCTGTACGCGTCGTCCTGACTGCTGACGGCCATCGCAGCGGACTTTCCCGTCAGGATAGGGTTTAGTGTAGGGACACTAACCCCATCCTGACGTCCACAACGGCGGCGCCAGGTGCTGTACGCGTCGTCCTGGCTGCTGACGGCCTTCTCGGCGGACTTCCCGCTGTTCTTCTCCGCGCGCGTCATGGATGTCATCCTCAGCGACTGCTACCTCATGCCCATCATGAAGGTGCGGGCGCATGCGCGCTCTCGCGCCTCTCGGCAGCAGCTGACAGAGCAGCGCGCCTGTTGCGTCAGGCAGAGCGCACACATTGGTGACATGCAGCTGTGCGAGCTTCTGCCATGCGGAGCGCCCATGTCTGCGCGACAACGCCCGAGCGAACAGGGCCCATGGCCAGCAGCCGCAAGCGGGCCCGCCGCCTGCTCGTCGCGCGCGCCCAGGCCTGTGCGCAGACAGCTGTGCTTGTGGTGAGCCTGCAGAGCGTGTTGGCGCAGCCGGGCAACCGCTCTGCCAGTGCCCATCATGAGTGGCGCGGCGGCGCCGTGCGCGAGCGGCGCCGGGCACCATCTTGACGTGCGGCGGCGCTGCTGGGCGTGCGCAACGTGGAGGCCAATAGGGCATAGGGTCAGGGTGTAGGGTAGCGACCCTGGCTGGGCGCGGCGCCGCGCGCAGGTCGCGCTGGGCATCGTGCGCGTGTGCAGCGACGCGCTGCTGGGCATGCCCGACATGGAGGCCATGGTGGACCTGCTGCGCTTCGGCGTGCCCGCCTGGCCCCACGAGCGCCTGCAGGCGCGGCCCTGTCCTTGCCCTGCCCTGCCGTGGCCCGGGCGTGCCCCCTGACCCCATGAGTGCCTGCAGACGCCAGTGGCCAAACCCTACCCTGCTGCGCTTGGGGGCCGGCCCCATCACAGGCTCGGTCAGGTTACAGGGCAGGCACAGATGCAGCAGCAGCACAGTGCCTTGCGTGGCTGAGGAGCCATGCCAAGCTCGGATGGTGCGCGGTCTGCCGGGCGCTCTCGGCAAGTGTGCTCGCAGGCGGGCGGGTCGGCGGGCGCACGTCTGCGACCTGTCTGGGGACAGGCCCTGCGCAGTGAGCCTGCAGGGCAGCGTGCGCATGCGGCGCCGCAGCACGACCAGCGTGGCGAGCACAGCTTGTGGCTGCTTCGCGGATGCTGCCAAACGGGGCACTGCCGAGCGGAGTCGCAGTGCATCGCGCATGCATGCATAGGCGGGCCCTCCCCTCACCAGCAGCTCCGTGAGCGCAGCCCGCGGCCGCGCCGCGCAGACGCTGCTGAGCGAGGCGCTGGCGGCGGAGTGGACGCCCGCGCAGGCGGCCGTGCTGGGCCGCGTGAGCGCCGTGGAGTCCGTGTACGAGGCCGTCACGCGCACGTCCATGCTGCAGGTTAGGGCAAGCCCGCAACAACCCCCTGATCAAGTGTCCAAGCTTCGATTCTTCTGTTTGAGTGGCCAGGCGGCACTGGGCAGCCACCACAGTGCTGAGCAGGGGCCGAGCTCCTTACCATTGCCTGGCGCAGCACCTGGGTGCGGGCAACAATATAAATTGAACAGAACCGTATATGGCTGCTCGTGCCGCCGCGTCTCCACCGCACGCACTTCGACGCACAGCAGCAGCCGCGCCTTACGCCCGGGCGCGGCGCGCGCAGGACGGCGCCCGGCCAGGCGCGTCGGCGGGCGCCGC
>JAABVA010006055.1_pt1 | contig 10771 bp, 9 predicted proteins | sample 5560331 | NCBI WGS metagenome assembly JAABVA01 (sample SAMN12812661, study PRJNA571458) | rock metagenome | isolation source: Antarctica rocks | place: Antarctica: Victoria Land, Mt New Zealand sud | collected 2016-01-07 | reverse complement strand
GAAGAACGTCGTCATCGGCGATGCCGTGCTTGCGGGCGCTGTCGACGATCAGCGGCGTCTCCACCGCCTGTAACATACGTTGCCACCCGGTCGGCGGCAACTTACGTTGCTGCCAGCGGCTGCTGCCGTCGCCGGTGGCCGGGACCCCTCCTGGGCCGGCCTCTCGCACAGAGGCCATGACTGCGCTGCTCGTCGGGTACGTCCGATGCTCCACCGGCGCATGTTGGCGACGGCGACGTCGTGCGCGCGGAGGCTTATGGCGGCGTGCCGGTCACTTGGACGACCCACCTATGGCAGCCCGAGCAGCTTGCTGCCCTGTTCGCCGAAGCCGGCCTGGAGCCGGTTGCCGAGCTGCGGCTATCGGCTGACCCGTCCGGACGGGCGCAGGTGTTGCTCGGCGCTCGCCGCCCGAGCTGACGTCGGCTGCCGCGACTGAAACGATCGCCGATCCCATCCAGGCAGCTCGTCGCCGATGCCCAAAGCGGCCGGTCCACCGTTTGGGGCAAGTGCTCGGCCTCGGTTGGACTCCTGCCGGAGACCGATTGACCCTATTGAGTTTTGCGGCCGGCGAGGAGTTTCAGGCCGTCGGGTCGGAGTTCTCCAGTTGGGAGACGTGCCGGTAGAGCGTCTGCCGGGTGATCCGAGTTCGGTGCAGAGGTCGCCGACCTTGGTGTCGGGTTGGCCCATGGATGCGGTAGCGAGGCGAAGTTTGGCCGGGGTCATCTTGAAGGGTCGGCCGCCTTTGCGGCCGCGGGCGCGGGCGGAGGCCAGACCGGCGATGGTGCGTTCGGAGATGAGTTCGCGTTCGAACTCGGCCAGGGCGGCGAACCCGCAGCCCGATCGGCGCTGGTGGGTGCTCCTGGATCCGGCTGGCCACCCGTTCTGCATCACCACCGTGACGCCACCGCCGGAACTGCTCCAATCCCCGTTCCAGTAGTCAACCCAGCGGTCAACAGCGCCCGGTCACGGATGGACTACCGGCGAGATGGCCGTGCAACACCCCTGAGCGCTGTGAGCTAACGGATACGTGGTTGTATTCCGGCGGCAACCAGTCCGCCACACACCTTCGGTGTAGTGGGTTACATGAACGGACTCGCTGACGCACACCGGCACGTCGGCACCCTGCCCGCGTTCGCCTTTTACGGCGGTCCGCCGGTCAACCCCGACGTCAGCGCGCGATCCACCGTCGCTGCCCTGCTGGCCGACCTGGACGCGGAAGGCACCGAACGCGCGTTGGTCATCCCCAACTACGGCGTGCCCGACGTCCGCGTCACCTTCGCGCTCAACGAGTTGGTCCTGGAAGCCGCGGCCAGCGACGAGCGCATCAGGGCCGGGATCTTCGTCTCACCCCGCCCTCAGGACATCGAACTGACCACCGCGGCACTCGCGTTGGCCGGTGAAGTCGGTGTGCGGGCTTTGAAGACCACGTTCCTGCTGGGTGGGCGGGCCGACGACGAGGCGTGCCGTCCGGCGTTGGACGCGATCTTCGCCACCGCCCGAACCCACGACCTCGTCGTCCATGTGCACACCTCACCCGGCGCGGCCAGCGACATCGACACGGTGGGTGAGTTAGTCGAGCGCTACGGCGATGAGGTGCGGATCCACCTGGTGCACCTGGGCGGCGGCATGAGCGGGCACATCAAGCTCATCGGTGGGCGCTTCTTCGACTGGATCGCCGCCGGCAAGCGGGTCTACACCGACACCAGTTGGGCGCTCGGCTTCGCGCCGCGCTGGTTGACCGCGGAGATCGAACGACGCGGCATCGGCCATGACCGGGTGCTGTTCGCCTCCGACGAACCCTGGGGCGACCACGCCGGCGAGTTCGCCCGCCTGGCCGCCGCCGCCGGTGACGGCGAACTCGCCCGCCACCTGTTCACCGACAACTTCGCTGCCCTCTACGACTGAGAACCCCGCCAACCCGAGCGACCAGCCCCACCCAAGGAGACCACGATGTCCGAACTCGACGACAACATCGCCAAAAGCCTGGCCGAGATCCCGCACCCGTCCCTGCCCAAGGGCACCAACATCTATGGCAGCACCAAGCTGTTCCCCGACTACCAGGCCGAGGAAGGGCAGAGCTGGTTCGCCTTGGTGCACGGCATCGCTCACGAGTCCTCCGTCAGCTTCGTCGCCGTCCTGCAGGCCACCCGCGCGTTGCGCAAGGGCTTCGAGTCGGCGCTGTACTTCTACGGCCCCGGTTCCATCAACTGCGTCTCCACCAGGGGCTTTCCCACCATGGGGGACTCGGCGTTCCCCGGTGAGCAGAACATCAACGACAGCCTGGAGACGTTCATCAGCGAAGGCGGCACGGTGTACTGCTGCCGCTTCGGCTTAGCCCTGCACGGCGCCCGTGAGGAGGACCTCATCGCTGGCGTCATCCCGGCCCACCCGCTGGACGTGCAGGACGCGGTGATCCACTACGCACGCAAGGGTGCCATCATCCAATCCAACTTCATGGTCTGATCCGATGACCAGCACCGCAGTGCGGGCCGATCTCGCGGTCAGCGGCGTCGGGGTCACCGCACCAGTGCATCGACGTGGCGGTGCGGGCCCCTCCGACGACGGGCACATGTTACTCGGCGGCGTCGGTACCGCGCTGCCGATTGTGGCGACCAGCAAGTACCAGGTGCGGGATGGGCGGTTGCTGCTCGACGGCGCCGACCTCGGTCTGTCGGTGGCGCCGGTGGGCCGCCCGGCGTTCTACGACCTGCGCACCGCCGACGGCATCCCCTACGAGCAGATCGCACGCCTGCACGGCAAGGACGTGCTGGCCACCACCGTCGTGCAGACCTGCATCCGCTACGACGTGGCGCAGCGCTGCCGGTTCTGCGCGATCGAGGAGTCGCTGCGGGCGGGCTCCACCACCGCGGTGAAAACCCCGAGCCAGCTCGCCGAGGTCGCCGGGGCCGCGGTACGCCTGGACGGGGTGCGGCAGATGGTGCTCACCACCGGTACCTCGGCCGGCCGCGACCGGGGCGCACGGCACCTGGCCCGGTGTGTGCACGCCATCCACCAGCAGGTGCCCGAGTTGGCCATCCAGGTGCAGTGCGAGCCGCCCGCCGACCTCGCTGTCCTGAGCGAACTGCGCGACGCCGGTGCGGTGAGCATCGGGATCCACGTGGAGTCCCTCGACGACGAGGTGCGCCGACGGTGGATGCCCGGCAAGGCGTCGGTGCCCCTGGCGGAGTACCGCTCCGCCTGGGCGGAGGCGGTGCGGGTGTTCGGCCGCAACCAGGTCTCCACCTACCTACTCATCGGCCTCGGCGAGCAACCCGAGGAACTGCTCCGCGGTGCCGCGGAGCTGATCGAGCTGGGGGTCTACCCGTTCGTGGTCCCGTTCCGCCCCCTGGCGGGGACGCTGGCTAGCGCCGACGGCGCCCTCGCCCCGGCAGCCGAGCTGGTCGCCGACATCAGCACGCGGGTGGCGGCGCTGTTGCAGGCCGCCGGCATGCGGGGCGGCGACCAGCGGGCCGGGTGCGCGGCGTGTGGTGCGTGCAGCGCGCTGAGTTCGGCTGGGGGGTGAGCGTGGTGAACGGGCTTGGGTCGGTGCTGCTCGGGCGGGCGGAGGTGACCACCCCGGCGTGGACCATCGAGCAGGCCGGGACTCGCGCCGACCTGGCGGCCTACCACCAGCTGCGCCACGAGGTGTTCGTCGACGAGCAGGGCCTGTTCGCCACCAGTGACACCGACGACACCGACGACGACCCCCGCACCATCGTGCTGCTCGCCCGGGGGCCGGGTGGCGAGCTGCTGGGTGGGGTGCGGTTGGCTCCGGCCGTCGCCGGTGCTGACATCGGTTGGTGGACCGGCGGGCGGCTGGTGGTCGCAGCGGCCGCCCGGCGCGGCACCGGTATCGGCGCGTCGCTGGTCCGGGCGGCGTGCGCACACGCCGAGCAGGCCGGTGCACTCCGTTTCGAGGCCACCGTGCAAGCCGCGAACGAAGTGCTGTTCACCCGGCTGGGCTGGCAACGGTTGCGCCCGGTGCAGGTCGCAGGTGCATCGCACGTGCAGATGCGTTGGCCGATCCCTCGCTTCGCCGCGCAGGCCCACGCCACCAAGGCTCCGCTGGGCGGGTTGCTCGCCGGGTTGCATCTGGGTGGTGCCGGCTACGTCGGCGACGACGGTGTGCCCGTACCGGGCACTGACGTCATCGCCGCATGCGACGCCATCGTGGCGTCGCTCGTCGAGCGGGACCCCGAGTGGGCGGGGTGGTGCGGGGTGTTGGTGAACGTCAACGATCTTGCCGCGATGGGCGCGAAACCGGTGGGCCTCCTGGACGCAGTGGCCGCCAGGGACGCCTCCTTCGCCGCCCGGATCATCGCGGGCCTACGAGCAGCCAGCCAGGCCTACGGGGTGCCGGTGCTCGGTGGGCACACCCAGTTCGGGGTTCCGGCGGGCCTCACCGTCACGGCCCTGGGACGCACCCGGCACCCGGTACCCGCCGGGGGTGCGCGGGCGGGGCACGCCGTGTCGTTCACCGCCGACCTGGGCGGCTCGTGGCGGCGTGGACACACGGGCCGACAATGGGATTCCACCACCTCGCGCAGCAGTGCCCAGCTGCGCGACATGACTGCGATCGTGGCGCGCAACGCACCGGCCGCGGCCAAAGACGTCAGCATGGCGGGCACCGTGGGCACGCTGGGCATGCTCGCCGAAGCCAGCGGGTGTGCTGCCGTGCTGGACGTCGCTGCGGTGCCACGCCCGCCCGCGGCGAGCGCCGCCGACTGGCTGTCCTGCTTCCCGGGCTTCGCCATGCTGACCGCCGACGACCCGGCCCGGCCGATCACACCCAGCGCAGTCACCACCACCGCGGTCTGCGGAGAGTTCCGAGCCGGCCGCGGAGTTGCCCTGCGCTGGCCCGACGGCGAACTGACCGACGCCATCACCGCGGGCGTCACCGGCCTGGGCGCCGCCGGGCACCGACCGTGCGGGTAGCGGAACTAAGGAGAGCACCATGTCGACACTGACCGTCGCCGCCGTCGCCGCCAATTTCGGCCGCGACCTGGGCGACTGCTTTACCCGCATCGAAGTGCTGCTGCGCGACGCCAGGGCGCACGGCGCACGTCTGGTGGTGCTGCCGGAGGCCACCCTCGGCGGGTACCTCGCCGACCTCGACGGCCGAGCCGCGGTGGCCCTGCCCCCTGCCTTGGACCTCGACGGCCCGGAGCTGCGGCGGTTGGCCGCGCTCGCCGGCGACCTGGTGGTGACCGCCGGGTTGTGCGAAGCCGACGGCGATACCCGGTACAACACCGCCGTCGCGGTGACCGGTGACGGGGTGCTCGGGGTGCACCGCAAGGTGCATCAACCCCTCGGCGAGGGCGCGTCCTACGCCGCCGGTGGCTGCTTCGAAGCCTTCGACTCCCCGATCGGGCGCCTGGGCATGATGATCTGCTACGACAAGGCGTTTCCGGAGGCGGCTCGGGCGCTGGCCGTGGACGGTGCCGAGATCATCTGCTGCATGTCCGCCTGGCCGGCGGCCCGAACCAATCCCGCACCCGAGGTCGCCGACGACCGCTGGACGCGGCGGTTCGACCTCTTCGACCGGGCCCGTGCGCTGGAGAACCAGGTGCTGTGGGTATCGGCGAACCAGTCGGGCACCTTCGGGTCGATGCGTTTCGTCGCCAGCGCGAAGGTGGTGGACTCCGGTGGCGACGTGCTGGCCACCACGGGGACCGCCGGAGGCACCGCCTACGCCAGCGTCGAGTTGCACCCCATGCTGGCCAACGCTAGGGCGGGCATGTTCCACCTTCGGGACCGCCGACCGGATGCCTACGCGATGCGGGTGGGTGCCTGAGATGACCGTCGAGCACGTCCCGGTGGTGGTCGTCGGCGGCGGGCAGGCGGGGTTGTCGATCAGTTGGCACCTCACCCACGGCGGTATCGACCACATAGTCTGTGAGCGCGACACGGTGCTGCACGAGTGGCGCGATGCCCGGTGGGACTCCTTCTGCCTGGTCACTCCCAACTGGCAGTGTCAGTTGCCCGGATACCCCTACAGCGGGGACGACCCCGACGGGTTCATGGTCGCCGACGGGTTGAACGCCTGGCTAGCTGGGTACGTCGCCAGCTTCTCCCCACCGGTGCGCGAGCACACCACGGTCACCTCGGTGCGCCCATTGCAGGCCGGCGACGGATTCTGCGTGCAGACCTCGGACCCGGCCGGACAGTCGACGATCATCGCCGGGCAGGTCGTCGTCGCCACCGGGGGCTACCACGATGCTCGCATCCCGCCCCTTGCGCTGCGCCTGCCGGCCGAGGTGGTGCAGGTGCACTCGTCGGCGTATCGCAGCCCCGCGACGCTGCCGGACGGCCCGGTCCTGGTGGTGGGTACCGGGCAGTCGGGGGCGCAGATCGCTGAAGACCTGCTGCTGGCTGGGCGCCAGGTGCACCTCGCGGTAGGTGGTGCTCCCCGCTTCGCCCGCACCTACCGGGGCCGCGACGTGATCGCGTGGATGCACGACACCGGTCATTACGCCAGGCCGGTGACCGAGAAACCGGTGGCGGAGCGCGACCTCGACCGCACCAACCATTACGTGACCGGCCGAGATGGCGGTCGCGACATCGACCTGCGGGCGTTCGCGCTGCAGGGGATGGTCTTGCACGGTCACCTCGCCGACATCACCGACGCGGCGCTGGTCTTCGCCGACGACCTGCAGCACAACCTCGACGCAGCGGACGCGGTCTACAACGGCATCAACCAGCTGATCGACGACTGGATCGCGGCCCACCACATCACGGCACCACCGCCCAGCCGGTACCGACCGGTATGGCGACCGCCGGCCCAGCCGGGCTCCCGGCTACCCGCCGCTGACGTGGCGGCCGTCATCTGGGCCACCGGCTTCACCAGGGACTACCGCTGGCTGCACGCCAGCACCTTCGACGGTGCCGGACACCCCCAGCACCTCCGTGGGGTGTCACCGGTGCCCGGGTTGTACTTCCTGGGCCTGCCGTGGTTGCACACCTGGGGCTCCGGGCGCTTCGCCGGGATCGCCGCCGACGCAGCCCACCTGGCGCTGGCGCTGCGCGCTGTGCACCAGCACAGGCCCGGGGTGCTGAGCACGGCCGCCTCGTGAGCACCGCAGCCGGTCCACTGCGGATCGCGGCGGCGGCCGCACACTACGGCCGCGACCTGCAGCGTCGCCTGGACCGGATCGCTGCGATCGTTGCCGCTGCCCGGCAGGCGCACACGCGACTGCTGGTGCCGCCCGACGCGGCGCTGGGGGGTTACCTCGCGGATCTGCGGTCACCGGACCGGACGCGCTGCCCCCGGCCCTCGACGCCGACGCCCCGGAGATTCGTCGGGTGATCGAGCTGGCCGCCGACATGGTCGTCCGCTTCGGCTACACCGAGTTCTCGGCTGGCCGACGCTGGAACGCGGCGGTCTGCGTGCACGGCGGTGGCGTGCTCGGCCGCTACCGCACGGTGCACCAACCGCCGGGTGAGGCGCTCGTCTACACCGCCGGTGACCGGTCCGGCCGGACTCCTTCAAACACCCACCTCGACCGCATGGGCATGCTCATCGACTACGACAAGACGTTCCCGGAGGCCGCCCGCACGCTCGCGGTCGACGGCGCCCGACTGATGGCCAACCTGTCGGCGTGGCCGCCGAGTATCACCCAGCGTGCGGAGCGGCTCACCCAGGATCGCCAGTCGCGGCTGTTCGACCTCTATGACTGGGCCCGGGCAGCGGAGAACCAGATCGTCTGGGTGTCGGCCAACCAGACCGGCACCATGGGTGGGCTCCGCTTCCTCGGCCAGTCCAAGGTGGTCGGTCCCGGCGGGGAGGTGCTGGCGCGAACCTGGGCGAAGGCGGGGTTGGCGGTCGCCGAGACCGGCGTCGACGCAGCGGTCGACCGGGCACGGCTGGTGCTCAGCCACCTCGACGAGCGCCGGCCCGAGTTGTACACGGGTCAGGCCCGGCTATGAAGATTGCGCTGCTCACCTACTCCACCCGCCCCCGCGGCGGTGTGGTGCACACCCTCGCGCTGGCCGAAGCGCTGGGCGCACTGGGTCATCGGGTGGACGTGTGGAGCTTGGCCCGCGGCGGGGACCACGGGTTTTTTCGCCCGGTGGACCCCGCGGTTGGGGTGCGACTGGTGCCTTTCGCCGACGTGGACGGCGAGACAGTCGGTCAGCGTGTCGTCCGGTCGATCCGCGCGCTGGCCGACGCGTTCACCCCGCAGGTGTACGACGTGGTGCACGCCCAGGACTGCATCAGCGCCAATGCGGTCGGGCGCTGCATCCGCACCGTGCACCACCTGGACACCTTCAGCACCCCCGAGCTGGTGGCCTGCCACGAGCGGGCTCTGGTGCGCCCGTTCGCGCATGTGTGCGTGTCGGCGGCGGTGGCCACCGAACTGGCCACCGGGTGGGGCATTGGTGCGCAGGTGATCGCCAACGGTGTGGACGCGGCCCGGTTCGCTGCCGCCGCCACCGATGACCCGGCGGCCCGGCGTGAGCGCGGCGAGTGGGCAGATGCGCTCGGCCGGTACGTGCTGTGCGTGGGCGGCATCGAGCCCCGCAAGGGCACCGCGGACCTCGTGTCGGCGATGGCCTCGGTGCAGCGGGTCCGAGCAGACCTGACGTTGGTGATCGCCGGCGGGGAGACGATCTTCGACTACCGCGACTATCGCGAGTCCGTCCTGCGACAGGTGAGCGAGCTGGGGGTGGACGTGGTGGTGCTCGGCACCGTCAGCCATCACCGGTTGCCGGCCCTGATGGCCCAGGCGGAGGTCTTCGCCTTCCCGTCCGTCAAGGAAGGCTTCGGACTGGCGGCCATGGAGGCGCTCGCAGCGGGCACCCCTGTCGTCGTCCGCGACCTTCCGGTGCTGCGCGAGGTGTTCGGCACCACCGTGACGTTCGCTGCGGACTCCGACGCCCTGGCCGCGCAGCTGTTGGGGGCGACGGTGCGCCACGACGCGCAGTCGCAGCGTGCCGGTCGCGACCTGGCGTTCGAGCACACCTGGGTGCGCGCCGCCCGGGCGCATCTTGAGCTGTACCGCGATCTCAGCAGCCGAGGAGCGAGGTAGGACTCCACCGCATCCAGTGCCACCCGCTGCTGGGCCATGGAGTCCCGCTCGCGCACCCTGACAGCCTGATCGGTGAGCGAGTCGAAGTCGACGGTGAGGCAGAACGGGGTAACTGGCCGTCTCCGAGCAGTCTCCCGTGGCCGCTGTCATGCGATGCGGTATGGCTCCCCACAGACGAGGCAATGCAGAGGATCTACCCAGTCTTCCAACAGCTTCACAGGCTCGTACGGGTGACATGGGAAAGCGAGCGTGACAGTTGGGCCGTCATCGACAAACAACGGTGGGAGCGGTAAGACGGGGTCGGCGCGGCCCTCGGCCGTAAGGAAGCCCGTGCCTGTTGAATTCTTGGAGGCTATCGACGACTTCGCCCGTGATCTCGGGGATCACTGCGGCGATCGCCGTCTGCTGCATAGTTTCGACCTGTTCCCTGGTCCACCACTGGTCGGTGGCCGCTGGCTGACCGCAGTACGGGCAGTGCTTTCCTCCACTTCTAGTACATCACGGCGCCGCTGGGGCTGGCGGTGACATGCCGAGTTCCTTATCGTTTCGGCATGACCCGCGAGGAGATCACAGCCCAGATCGTGGCCGCCCGCCTGGCCAAGGGATTGTCCTGGCAGCAAATCGCTGACGCAATCGGCAAACCAGTGGTGTGGTCGTCCGCGGCACTGCTCGGGCAACACCCCTTCTCCGCCCCGGATGCCGCCACCGTGGTGGCCCTGCTCGCGCTGCCCCAGGAAGCCCTACCAATCCTGACCGCTGTACCGATGCGCGGTCAGCCCACAACGGTCTCCACCGACCCCACCCTGTACCGCTTCTACGAAGCACTACAGGTATACGGTCCGGCGATCAAGGAGCTGATCCACGAACAATTCGGCGACGGCATCATGAGCGCCATCAACTTCGGTCTCACCGTCGAACGACGCGAACACCCCGGCGGCGACCGAGTGGTCGTCACCTTCGACGGTAAATTCTTGCCCTACGACTGGGCGCCCGACTAATCGCCCGGGCCCCAGCATCGAGCGGGACGCCGGGGAATGGGCAGACTTCCGCGACACATCGCTGCCTCGACAACCCCATCTCGTCGAGCAGTGCGTGATAGCCCGCTGCACTGCGGACAGCAGCCAGAGTGTCGTTAGAGGCCAGTGTGTCCCGGTGGTGTTGGCCATCGCCGTTGGGCAGCCACGACCACACCGTCGGGTCAGCCTTCGGGACTCTCGCGGTCGGGGGACCCGGCGAACGTATCGGTGTTCGAGCGGGTCGAGGGGTCGGTGACCTTCGTCGACACCACCGGCCACACACGCCGTGGCACGGTTTTCCTCCGGCTCATCACCGCCGTCAAGGCGGGAGGGCCCTTCACTCTTCCCTTCCCCAGGCCCGTGCCCTACCCGCTGCCCTTCAGCTCCCCTGAGCCGAGGTGCGCAGGTAGAAGGTCCCCGTCGACGCGGCGGTCGCCCAAACACCTACCGCACGGAGCTGTGAGGCGGCCGACCGCCACCTCAACTTCCGCGACGCACGACCAACCTCGGGTTTCTGTGGCCGTTTGGCGGCGTGGCGGCATGGTGAGGACCTCAACTCTGTTCTATCCTTCGTAGAACACCAGTTCGAGATAACGGAGAATGGCATGGGCACAGCAAGCGGCAGCACAAGGACATCGCCAGTCCCCGGCCGACAGCGCGCCACCACCCGCACGAGCGTGGCCCGTCAGATCAAAGACCAGCGACGCGGCTACGCCCGCGCTGTGC
>JAABVA010006050.1_pt1 | contig 10781 bp, 10 predicted proteins | sample 5560331 | NCBI WGS metagenome assembly JAABVA01 (sample SAMN12812661, study PRJNA571458) | rock metagenome | isolation source: Antarctica rocks | place: Antarctica: Victoria Land, Mt New Zealand sud | collected 2016-01-07 | reverse complement strand
CGGACGATCCTGGAGGAGGTGTTGCCTCAGACGGTGATCGAGGGACTACTGAGGGAGATCGAGGAGCGAAGCGCCTTGTTACGAGGTCACGGCATCGAGGTACGGGTCGATGGGTGCAAGATATGAGGAAGCTAACAGGAAGGAGGCGGGCGCACCGAGATCCAGATAACCTATCGCTTAGGCCCACCGCCCGATGAAGGCTACTCCGAGGGCTCCGTCGGCGGAGTAGAGGATTCGTCTGTGGTTCCTTGCAAGAACGGTAACCGGTCGTACTTCACGAATCGGTTGAAGTCCGGGTAGAACCTACTGGTGCTGACGGGCTCGCGCGAGAACGAGGCCAGAGGTTCTCCCTCGACCTTGCCGGGCTCGCGCAGGGTTATCCTAACCTCCTCCGGGCCGAACTCGATGATGTTGTAGGACGGGGGCATCGTACCGCGAACCCGCATGCTTGAGACCGTCCCGGAGTGGACGATCCTCACGCCCGAGATGCTCCAGACGTACGGGACGTGACGGTGCCCGGAGAGGACCATGTCTACCTTTAGCTCCCGCAGGATCGCCATCACATCCCCGGCGTCGCTCAGGATATTCACGTCGCGTCCCGTGCCCGGGACGGCGAGGATGTGGTGATGGATCATGAGTATCTTCGGACCCCTCTCCCACCCGCGGAACTCGGAGTCGAGCCAGGCGTAGTGCTCCCGGCCCACCTCTCCGTCATCGAGGTCCGGCTTGGTCGAGTCGAGTGTTACCACCTTCGCCTCGCCCCCGGGGAACGGGACGACGAACGCCCCCTCGCGCATCCCGAAGAGATCCTCGAAGTGCCAGTAACCCACACTCCTGGCGTCGTGGTTTCCCATCGCGTAGACCACGTTCTCGCACTCTATAAGGTCCAGGTACCCCTTCGCCTCCTCGAACTCCCAGCGGTAGCCCTCGGTCGTAAGGTCGCCCACGACGGCGACGAGGTTGGGCGAAAGCTCGTTGGTCTCTTCGATAGCCGACGAAAGGAGCTCGGGCCTGAAAAGGCCTGAGCCCACGTGGATATCTGACATCTGGACTATCTTCATCTCCAAATTACCCCTCGTCCGAAGCCCGCATATCTATCGGTATCCTTTGTATTCCACCTTTGCTATATACCCCGTTTTGACACCAATGAAGCTAAAATTCACTCACATCAGGCACTAGAAGCCACGCGATACTCTACGCCGCCTCGCGGATCAAGACCAGCGTCGCCGAGGTCTTTCAGGAGAAGTGGACCATAACACCCGCGAGAGGGAGCCCTGGCTAGTGGGGTTCTCGCTCTCACAGAGAGTGCCGCTACTAAACCTCACGGGAGACTGACCCACCAGGGCCGGTGCTTCGATGAACGTAAAATCCGCTCCTCAGATGCTTTGCTCTATAGACTCGTGAACAATCTGGGTTAGGGCTTTAGCGTGAACTCGAAGTCCGCGACCTGCTCTGAGGCGCGGGCGGCGCGGAGGAGCATTGGTTCGGTGAAGTGATCGCTCATGAGCTGGACGCCGACCGGTAGACCATCGCTCAGCCCGCCGGGGACGCTTATCGCGGGGATGCCGGCGAGGCTCACCGGGACAGCGCAGATGTCCTGGGCGTACATCGCGAGCGGGTCGTCTATCTTCTCGCCGATCCCGAACGCCACCGAGGGCGAGGTCGGGGAGACGAGCACGTCGTACCGGTTGAAAGCGGCGCGGAAGTCCTCGATGATGCGGGTGCGGACCTTTTGGGCCTGGGCGTAGTAGGCGTCGTAGTAGCCCGAGGAGAGCGCGTAGGTGCCGAGCATTATACGCCTCTTCGCCTCGTCCCCGAAGCCCTCCTCGCGCGTCTTGCGATACATCTCTCGGAGCCCATCCGCCGGCACCCTCAAGCCGTAACGTACCCCATCGAAGCGGGCCAGGTTCGAGGAGACCTCTGCGGGCGCGATGATGTAGTAGGCCGGCAACCCGTACCTAGAGTGCGGCAGGCTAACCTCCCCCACCTCGGCCCCGGCCCCTTCGAGCCCCTGCACGACGCGCTCTACGACCTCCCGCGGCCCGGACTCTATCCCTTCGCCCATCAGCTCGGAGATCACACCGACCCGCAGACCCGAGACGCCGCCTTCGAGCTCGGCCAGGTAGTCCGGGACCTCGACGTTCGCGCTCGTGGAGTCGCGAGGGTCATGGCCGGCGATGGCCTGTAGCAAAAGGGCCGAGTCGCGCACGTCGCGAGTCATTGGGCCGATCTGGTCGAGAGAGGAGGCGAAGGCGATGAGCCCGTAGCGAGAGACGCGCCCGTAGGTAGGCTTGAGGCCCACGATGCCGCACAGCGCCGCCGGCTGGCGTACGCTGCCGCCCGTGTCCGTCCCTAGAGCCCACCAGCCCTCACCAGCCGCGACCGCCGCTGCTGATCCGCCGGAGGAGCCGCCCGGTACGCGGTCGAGAGCCCACGGGTTGCAGGTGACGCCGTAGGCGGAGTTCTCCGTCGAGGAGCCCATCGCGAACTCGTCCATATTCGCCTTACCAACCATGACCGGAGTCTCCCCGTAGTTGAGTAGCGCCGAGGCATCGTAGAGGGGCTCGAAGTTCTCCAGTATTTTCGAGCCGCAGGTGGTGCGCACGCCCTTCGTGGAGAGGACGTCCTTGACGGCTATCGGCACGCCCTCCCAGAGCTTCACGCCACCGTCCTTCATCCTGCTGTCTATTTTGTCGGCTCGCTCCAGCGCCAGCTCCGGGGTAGTGGTGACGAAGGAGTTTACGTCCCCCTCGACCTCCTCGACGCGTGCGTTGGCTATACGGGCGGCCTCGCGAGCGGAGACCTCGCGGGCCTCTATCTTCTCCGCCAGCTCGTAGGCCGAGAGGTCGAGCAGGTCGGGGGCCATCAGTCTATCCTCGGAACGGCGAAGAGGTCGTCAACGGCGTCGGGGGCCGTAGAGAGGGTTCTATCCAGCGGGAGCTCCTCGTGCGGCTCGTCGGGACGGAGGACGTTCGTCAGGTTCAGGGCGTTGGTCGTCGACGGGACGCCGGTTAGGTCCAGCTCCCCGATCTGGTCTATGCTGTCCAGGATCGCCCCGAGCTGGCCGCTCATCCTCTTGACCTCTTCGTCCGTCAGGCCCAACCTCGCCAGGTCGGCGACGTGGCGCACCTCTTCTTCGGATATCATCTTCTACTACCTCCGACTCTCGCTAACGGCTCCGTCTCTATCTTAGCGTACCCGCGGCGATTGCTTTTAGACGACCGAGCGGACGACGACGCCGTCGGCACGGAGGGAGGCGCCGTTGGTGGCCGAGGAGACCAGGCTGCAGACGAAGGCGATCATCTCGGCCACCTCTTCGGGCTCGATGAACCTTTGCAGCAGGGAGGAAGGGTGGGACGTCTGGAAGAACTCCTGCTCCATTGCGTCCTCGTCCTTGCCCTGCTCTTGAGCCATCCGCCCGACGAAGGTCTTCACGCCTTCGGAGGCAGTAGGACCGGGCAGCACCGAGTTTACCGTCACGCCGGTCCCCACGATCGTCTCGGCCAGCCCGCGGGCGACGACGAGTTGGGCCGTCTTGGTCACGCCGTAGTGAATCATCTCCGCCGGTATCTGGACCGCCGACTCGCTTGAGACGAAGACGATCCGGCCCCAGTCCCTCTCCTTCATCCCGGGTATGTAGTGGCGCGCGAGGCGTACCCCGCTCATCACGTTGGTCTCGAAGAAACGGACCCAGTCGTCGTCGGTGATCTCCTGGAAGTCCTTGGGCTCGAAGATGCCGAGGTTGTTGACCAGGACGTCTATCTCAGGAACCTGCCGCAGTAGCTCCTCGACGCCCTCCGTCGCGCCGAGGTCCGCCGCCACGCCCGAGACCTCGGCCTCCGGGGCCCTCTCCAGCGCACGCCGCACGGCCTCCTCGACCCGTTCCGCCGAACGCCCGTTTATCACCACCGAGGCACCCTCTTCGGCCAGGCTCGCCGCCGCCGCGAACCCGATCCCGGCAGTCGAGCCGGTCACCAGAGCACGCTTACCTCGAAGTCGCAGATCCATCGCCGTCCTCCGTCTCTCTTTTGGTCAAAGCCCCGGCGATGATACAGCATGACCGGTCGCGGACGAAGCCTTCCCCGACCCGATTCCCTAAGCCGCCCCGGCCCGCACCCTAGCAGCCTCCAACGTGTTATACAGGAGCATCGCCCGCGTCATCGGTCCGACGCCACCCGGCACCGGCGAGATATACGACGCCATAGGCTCGACCTCCTCGAAGCGCACGTCTCCGAGGAGACCGCCGCCCTCTCTGGCGTGGATGCCGACGTCCACGACTATCGCCCCCTCCCGGACGTACTCCGCCCCGACCATCTCCTTTCTACCCACCGCGACGACGAGAAGCTCGGCCCGTCGCGTCACCTCCGGCAGTGTCTTCGTGCGGGAGTGGCAGACGGTGACGGTCGTATTCTCACGCAATAGGAGCTGGGCCAACGGTCTTCCGACCAGGTTCGAGCGGCCGACCACGACGGCTTCTTTGCCCTCGATCTCCGCGCCGCTACGTTTGAGGAGTTGGATCACGCCGTGCGGCGTACAGGGCAGCAGGCTCGGCAGACCGACCGCGAGCCTACCCGCACTCAGAGGGCTCAGCCCGTCCACGTCTTTCGACGGGTCTATCGCGGAGACCAGTGGCAGGGCTTCGAGCCCGGCGGGCAGAGGTAGCTGGATAAAGAAACCGGAGACGCGAGGATCGGTGTTCAACTCCTCGACGAGGGCGGCGAGCTCCTCCTGGGCGACGTCCGCCGCGAAGCGGTGAGCGCGAGACTCGATACCTACCTCTTCGCAGTCCCTCTGCTTCATGCGCACGTAGGTCATCGAGGCCGGGTCGTCTCCGACCAGCACCACGTCGAGGCGCACCGGAACGCCGCGGCTCTTCAGCTCCGCGACTCCTTCGGCTACCTCGGTGCGTATCTGTGCGGCGACGGCTTTTCCGTCGAGGATCTCCGCCACGCGAGTATCCTAGAACGCCGCGAGCAGTTTGGGGGCGACCTGCTTCTTGCGGCTCATTACGCCGGGGAGATCTATAACGCCGTCTCTTGCCTTGGCATCGAAGACCCGCTCGATCGGGGCGCAGTCACCGGCGCACAGAAGCTCCGTGCCCTGGCTGATTATGTCCGTGACCATAAGCGCCGCGAAGAGGTAGCCGTTCTTCCCGCGCAGGTCCTCCAGGGCGTCGAGCATCTCCTCCTTGCGCTCCAGGAGGCCCGCGCCCACAGTCTCTATCTGCGAGATGCTCATAGAGTCGGCCTCGCCCAGAGCGTACTCCTTCTGGTCGCGGCCGATGATCTTCTCGGCCGGGAGGTCCGAGACATCCGAAGACGCCTCGAACATCTCCATCCCGAACTCTCTGGCGTCGAGGTCCAGGAGCCCTTCGAGGTAGCGGACGACCTCGTGGTCGCGGTCGGTCGTCGTGGGGGAGTTCAAGACCACCGTATCCGAGAGGATCGCCGCGAGCAGCATCTTCGCTGACGGGACCGACGGCTCCAAGCCGCTCGCCCTGTAACGCTCCAGGATTAGGGTCGCCGTCGAGCCGACGGGGTCGAAGGTCGCCGGGATAGGAATCTTCGTCTCGATGTTGCCGACGTGGTGGTGGTCCAGGATCTCCACGACCTCGGCCTGCTCGACGCCCGGCACGCTCTGGCCCCGCTCGGCGTGGTCCACGAGCAGGACCTTCCTGGGCTCTGGGTTCAAGAGGTCGGTGCGCGTGACGATGCCCAAAGGTCTCTTGTCGTCGTCCACGGTAACCGCCGCCCGATAGTGGACCGCCATCACGTCATTGGTGATGTCGACCACGAGCTCATCGGGGTTGACGGTTAGCGGATCCCCGCTCATCACCTCCCAGCACGGTACCGAGAGCTGTATCATCCGGCTCGTCACGTAGGAGTCTAAAGGACTTAGCACGACCGCCGTCCCCTTCTCTTCGGCCAGCCTCAGTACCTCGTCGTCGGGACGGACGCCGTTGGAGACGACCAGGACGCCTGCGCCGAGCTCTATCGCCCGCCGCTGTCCCTTCCTCCTGTCGCCGATCACGACGATATCTCCCGGCTCCATAGATTTGCCCATCGAATCGACGCTCATGGAGATCACCCACAGCTTGCCGCTTGTCTCTCTGTCCTCACCGACGAGGAGCTCGCCCTCCAGGACCTCTACCATCGAACCCACACTGACCGGGGTCGAGGCGAAGGTCGAGGGCTCCCTCGACTCCCGGATGTACATGCGCGCGAGGCTCCGCTCGGACACTATGCCAACCAGCGCGCCGTCGTCGTCCACTATGGGCACCTGGCTTATAGTCCTCTTCGCCATCGCGAGCCCGACGTTGCGCAGCGGGTCGTTCTGGTGAACGATCGCGATGTCCGTGAACATTACGTCCTTTACTCGCAGCATGATGTGCTTCAAGAGCTTCGGCTCTTCCGCCCCACTCTCGTCGAGCGCCCACCGCGTCTGGGCATTCACCTCCCCGAGCCGCGCGGGAGCGTAGATGTTCTCCGGGTCCAGGCTGCTCTTGAGCTCCGCATACCCTATCGCCGAAGCTATCGTGTCCGTGTCCGGGTTACGGTGCCCGGTAATGTAGATGTGGCTCATACTCCCCCTTCCAGGCCCTCACGCCTTACTCAAAGGCGCCAGTTCCGGCACGAAGATCCTCTCCTGTCCTCCGAACCGCACGACGACCTTCCCGTCCCGCGCCTCGACGACCTCCCCGACCCCGAACTTGGCGTGGCGCACCCTCTCTCCCGCGCTGAAGCCGACAGTAGCCGCCGCCCTCTCCGAGCCCTTCTCGCGCCGCGGAAGGGCCGCGCCCCACCCTCCGCCGCGCCCGGAAGATGTACCCGGTACGGTACCCGCCTTGAACCTCTCCGGTATCTCGGAGAGGAAGCGCGAGGGCATCTGATACTCCCGCTCCCCGTAGGTCGAGCGCACCCGGGCGTAGGTGAGCGTCAGCGTCTTCCTGGCGCGTGTGATCCCCACGTAGCACAGCCGCCGCTCCTCCTCCAGGTTCTGCTCGTCCATCGACCGCGCGTGCGGGAAGGTCCCCTCCTCCATCCCCACGATAAAGACGTGATCGTACTCGAGCCCCTTGGCGTTGTGGAGCGTCATCAGCGTGACCCGCCCCTCGCCCGTCAGCTTGTCCGCCTCTGAGAAGAGCGCCTGCTCCTGCAAGAAACCGTCCAGCGTCGCCTCCTGGGGCCCTGCCATCCGCTCGTACTCCGCCGCCGCGTTCACGAGCTCCTGAAGGTTCTCGAGGCGAGACTCGGCCTCTACCGTCGCCTCCGCCTCCAACTCCTTCTTGTACCCCGACTCGTCGAGCACCGCCTCCATCATCTCCGACGGCGGTACCTCCCTCGCCGCGACCCGCCACCCCTCGAAGAGCTCCCGCACCTTCGCGCAGGTCTTCCTCGCCGCCCCCGACAGCCCGGCCTCGTCCGCCTCGGCCAGAGAGTCGTAGAGCGAAATACCGTTCCGCTGCGCGTACTCGGAGAGGCGAGCCAAAGAGGTCGCCCCGAGACCCCGTTTGGGGACGTTGATGATCCGCTCCAGCGAGACCGAGGCATTCGGGTTCGAGATCACGGAGAGGTAAGCCATGGCGTCCTTGATCTCTGCCCGCTCGTAGAACCTCACCCCACCGACGATCTGGTACGGCACCCCCTCCCGCACCAGCACGTCCTCCAACGTCCTGCTCTGAGCGTTAGTCCGGTAGAACACCGCAACGTCCCGCAGGCTCGCGCCGGTATCCGCGAGCCTGCGTATCTCCGAGACCACGAACCGCGCCTCAGCATAGTCATCCGCCGCCGTGAAGAGCCGGATCCGCTCCCCCTCGTCACCCGCCGTCCACAACTCCTTCGCCTTGCGCGAGGCGTTATTCGCTACCACCGCGTTCGCCGCGCTTAGTATCCTCTGCGTCGAGCGGTAGTTCTGCTCCAGCTTTACGACCTTCGCCTCCGGATAGTCCCGCTCGAAGTCCAGGATGTTGCGGATATCCGCTCCTCGCCAGCTGTACACTGACTGATCGTCGTCGCCAACGACACATAAGTTACGATGTGCGGCGGCCAGGGTATTCACGAGGCGGTACTGAGCGTGGTTGGTGTCCTGGTACTCGTCCACGTGAATGTACTTGAAGCGGCGTTGGTAGCGGTCACGGACCTCGGGGAAAACTTCGAGGAGGGCGACGGTCTGCATGATGAGGTCGTCGAAGTCCATTGCGTTGTTCTCGTAGAGGCGTTTCTGGTAGAGGTCGTAGACCTCGGCGACGTTCTCGGCCATGAAGCCCTCGGTCTGGCGGAGGTAGTCCTTCGCGTCCAGGAGGAGGTTCTTGGCGGTGGAGATCTGGGCGTGAAACGACCTCGGGTTAAAGCGTTTGGGGTCCTTGCCGAGCTCGATAATGCAGCGTTTTACGAGCCGGACCTGATCTGCGGAGTCGTAAATGGTGAACTCCCGCCGGTAACCGAGCTTCTCGGCATGGACCCGCAGCACGCGGGCGCAGAACGCATGGAAGGTCGAGACCCACATCCTGAGCGAATCCGGCCCGACGAGCAGCGCCACCCGGTCCTTCATCTCGCGGGCGGCCTTGTTAGTGAAGGTTATAGCCAGTATCTCGTCGGGCTTGGCCAGCCCCTGCTCTATGAGATAGGCGATGCGCTGCGTGAGCACGCGTGTCTTGCCGCTGCCGGCGCCGGCGAGGATGAGTAAGGGTCCTTCGGTGTGTGTGACGGCTTCGAGCTGTGTGCGGTTTAACTGATTCAGGAGCACGCAGAGGAGTATAGCAGTAGGAGGCTCCGCTCTGCCCGATCACGACACGGCTCGCTTGTAGAGGCTCGCTTGTAGAGTACGGCCCCGACGGCGGGGGTACAAACGGATACGTCAGGCGGAAGAGGCAGATCAGGAGGCAGGAGCACGGAAGGTACCAGACGGCGCCGCGAATTCGAGCAAGCCATAAGAGACGTGGTCGCCAAGCTGAGGCGGGAAGGCAAGGACCGCATCGAGAGGCCACACGTGGAGGAGGTTGGGGAAAGGTACGAGCTGGCCCCGGAGGAAGCCCGCGAGCTGTTCGTAGCCTCCATGGGTGACGTGTGGAAGGGAGAATTCGTAGAGAGCGCCGAGGAGCCAGGCTGGGAGGCGGTCAAGCTGGAGAGTGTTCCCTCTTCTGCCACGGACGCCCCCGACGACCTTAGCGTCTAGCTTGAAACGGATCGTCTGATCACCTATGAAGCCTCACGACGGGTACGACGGTGAGGCTTGCACCTTAGAGCGTTATACGGATGTTCTTTGCAACCTTCGCCGCACGCAGTAAATGCGCCTAACAAAACCCTGATGGTAGGTAGGGTGAGAGTATGGCTAAAGAACTCCGGACGAGCAGTTCGGCCACCTCTCACCGCTCGGGTGGGAGCACATCACCCTGACCGGCACCTACCGCTGGGATCTCGCGGAGACGCCTACGCTCGAAAAGCTCCTGAACCCACCACCCACGGTAGCCTCCGAGCGCCGCGGCGTCTCCTTCCCGACCGGATCGTCCGCGCCATCCGTGGGTTCGCTACCGTACAGAATCTCCGCAATGGTGTCTAGCGTGATGAGCGGCTATCAGAGATCAGCAGGATGAACAACGGCACAGCGCTTACCCTGTGACTCTACGGCAGTGAGGATGTCACGACCTGGGGAAGAAGATAGCGGCGTGAGTCATGTCACCTGCCTCATCGGAACAAACCTCTCGAGTTTGCCTACTATCTGTCGAACAGTCACCCCGTGCCCCCGGTATCGATGCTCGCCTTATGCTACAGTATCCTATGCCAGATATTCAGATTTTCAGGCATAAGGAGATTTTGAGCGGTGAAGACTAGCAAGGTAGGCAAGAGGGGATCTGTGGTCATCCCGGCGGTCTTGAGGCGTCGCTTCGGCATAGAGGAGGGGACGCTGGTGATTGCGGAGGCCACGGCGGAGGGTGTTTTGATCCGCCCTGCTGTGGCGGTTCCTGTAGAGGTGTACTCTCCGGAGCGCAAGGGGCGGTTGCTGTTGGAGAACGCCGTGGACGCCGAGGATTACGCGCTCGTTGCAGAGGAGGTCAGGAAGATGAGCCTTCAGCCAGACCATCTGGGAGTCGATCCGCCCGAAGGCTACGAACCGGGGATGAGGATCAAGAGGTACCGCAGCGAATGAGCCTTAGCGACCTAGCGAGCGGCTTATTCGTTCCGAATCGTTGAGCCAACCCGTCCGTCTCTTTCTGGATGCCAACGTACTCTTCTCTGCGGCCTACCGCAGAGATGCGGGGGTGAGAAAGCTCTGGGACCTTCGCGGCGTCGTGCTCTTGAGCTCTACTTACGCCGCCGTGGAGGCCAGGCGAACCCTCGATGAGCCTGCTCAGCGCGAGGAGTTGGAGGTGTTGCTCGCCTCGGTCGAGTTCCCCGAAGCTTTTCGTGAGCCTGACGAAGTTACGGACCACTCAGAGATGAAGGAGGCCGGACTACCGGAGAAGGACCTGCCGATCCTGCGCGCGGCCGTGGCTGCGGGTGCCACGCACCTGATCACCGGCGATCGCACGCATTTCGGCCACCTTTACGGCCGTATCATCGCCGGCGTGCGCATCTCGAGGCCCGCCGATGACCTCCGGGATGCTGTATAGCTATTCGCTGTAGGGTATCCAGGCATATCGCCTGCTGGCCTATAAGTACCTATCCTCATATCTTGCACCCATCGACCCGTACCTCGATGCCGTGACCTCGTAACAAGGCGCTTCGCTCCTCGATCTCCCTCAGTAGTCCCTCGATCACCGTCTGAGGCAACACCTCCTCCAG
>JAABVA010006049.1_pt1 | contig 10784 bp, 13 predicted proteins | sample 5560331 | NCBI WGS metagenome assembly JAABVA01 (sample SAMN12812661, study PRJNA571458) | rock metagenome | isolation source: Antarctica rocks | place: Antarctica: Victoria Land, Mt New Zealand sud | collected 2016-01-07 | reverse complement strand
GTAAGCTTCGCAAACGCCTCTTCGTGGGCCTGCTCGATCGTCTCGGGCGGCGCGGTCTTCAGCAGGTAGCGGTAGCGCTGTAACGCCTGTTCGTCGGCGTCAGCTGGCTGGTGTCTCTCGTCGCTAGGGCCGTGGGAGGTCGGCGGTACTGGTGGTTGCTCCCGAGGCTCCTCCTTGCGTCCGAAAAGCCGGTCAAGCAAACCCATGAGTCTCTCTCCTTCTGCTCGGCGTAAAGCGGGCGTATGCCGGCTAGTTGCCGCGCGAGTTCTTCGCAGAGTATATCGCCTCTATTCACTGAGCTGCCGAGAAGCAGTCTTAGCGGCAATACAGTGAATAAGGGGGCAAACACACCTTCGTAGGCCTCTGGCTACCTGCCCGGTGCTCTATATCCTGCTCCCCCCGAGGCCCCCCGCAGCGCCTCCAGGCCCTCCTCCCAAGTCAACAGCGGGGTGGTCTTAAGGGCTCTTACCGCTCCTGCCGCTCCAACCGCCATAGTGAGGGATGCCACCCGCACGTTGTCGGGCATCTCATAGAGCCAGAGGACGTCATAGTCACCGTAGGAAGCCAGCTGCCGTGGAAGGTGCCTCCGGCATGCTCAACGGTCTGTGCTATCGCCTTACCGCGATCCTCTGGGTTCTCCACCAGAGAGGACCACCCTTCGGGGGAGTATGAAGCTTGTGTCAGGTAGTATGGCATCCGTATGCTTCTCCTTTTATTCCGCAACCTCCACTAGTGTTTGTAACTATGCTCGGAAATTTGGCAGAAGGCAGGGCATAGAAAGCAAAACCTCATCACAATGGCTCTCGCCGCATACAGAGGGACGAGTTGCTGAGAAGTTACAACATCGGCAACTCAGTTTCCGAGAAGACCTCTTAGCGGCAGTTCGGTGAACAAAGGCAATCTAGCCCCTGCTGTGTCGATCTTCAGCGCGCGTCTTGACCATTAGTACGTCCGCTCTCTCTGTTCGAAGTCCCTAGATGTTGCGCTTCAGAGAACTAGTCTTGCCGCAATGGTAGTTACGCCTTCCTCATACTGATAAACGTACGCACGGATGTACGGAGACACGGACATACTGATGTACTGAAGTGCTTATGAAGGGAGCAGCGATGAAACTGGCGATTGTAAACCTCAAGGGCGGAAGCGGAAAGACGGTATCCAGCGTCTTCCTGGCGACGGTTCTCAGCAGACGGGGGAGGACGCTCCTTGTGGACTGCGATCCGCAGGGCAGCACCCTCTCCTGGGCGGCGGCGGCGGAGGAGGATGGCGCAGGGGAGTCACCGCCGTTCGCGGTGATGGGGCTCCCGGTCAAGGACGTGAACAGGCGCGTCCGGGCCTTCGAGAGCGACTACGAGCACATCGTCTTCGATACGCCGCCGGGGGAGATTGCCATAGTCCGCTCGGCATTGATGGCTGCCGAGGTGGCCCTTATCGCTGTGCCGCCGACCCCAATCGACCTCGACCGAGTGTTGCCGACCCTCGAGCTCGTCGCCGATGTGGAGGACATGACCGGGCTCAGCTTTCGCGTGTTGCTGACCCGTGTTCGGAGGATCAGCCGCGAAGGCCAAGATACCCGCGAGGCGATGGCGGCAATGGGCCTGCCTCTACTCGAGGCGGACATACCGGCGCTCGGGTTCTACTCTGATTCGTTCGGCGTGGCCATCAAGGACGCCGGCGACTACGAGCTAGTGGCCCGCGAGCTGCTGGGCGAGCCTATCGAGAGAGAGGTTTCCGCGTGACGGAGAACAATAAGGGCGGCAGCGCAAGAGAGATACTCGGACGTGGTCAGAGCGCCAGACAGCGGAGCCTGCAACGCGGAAGCCGCCAGGTGCAGGCGACGAGCGAGCCGAAGCAAAAAGTGATCGCCTCGGCTAAGGGGGGAGGAGCCAAGCGCGAGGGAACCAAGCGTATCACCGTGGACCTGCCCCGAGACGAGCACAAGTTCTTGAGAGACTACGCCTACGACCATGAGACCGATGGGATGCGCGTCGTGCGGGCGCTTCTCTTAGAGCTTCGGGGCGACACAGGCCTGTCAGGGCGGGTGGTGATGAGGCTAGAGGATCTGGAGAGAGAGCGTTAGGACGCCCCTCTCGCATACTACGGATAGAAACCACTACAAAGCCCGGTAGTTCTAGAGGCCTCAGAACGTCGTTCTAACTGCTCTTTTGTATGCTGTTCCTCAGCCTCTATGTTTCGCTCCTTACCGAAGACCCAGTTGAACGCTTCTTTGGGGGAGTTTTAGTAGCTTTAGTTCTGCTAAATATAGGACCCCCTCTCTCTAGCGGCCTTGTATGTCCGGTGGTAGAGGAGCCCCTCTTTCTACGCCTTATCAGCTGCGCGATGTGAAGCACCCGGTAGGTATAGCTAGAGTAGCGCCCACGCCAGCGCCTGCGCTCTACGAACTCCACCAGGCCAAGCTCCTTAAGCTGGTGGAGGTGGCGCTGAATCGTGCGAACGGAGCGGTGTAGGGTAGAGGCCAGGGTCTCCATCTTGGGCCAGCAGATACCAGTCTTGTTGTTTGTGTAGTCAGAGAGGGCGCAGTAGGTGGGGATTACCTCAGTTGGAACCCCTGCTAGGATCAGGTCCTGGATCTTCGGTATACGGGTGAATTTACGCTTCGCCGCCACAAATACCTCCTCGAGGTTCTGCGACGGGTCCACGCGGGTGATGTTAAGATTCACCAACGCGGCGGGTCCTCGGCCAAAAGGATAGTTCCCCGCCGCTTTTTTCTATGCTCTTGTCACGTAGTAGATTAACTTGATAGGGAACTTCGCGCTACTCGACTCCGTGGCGAGGTGCCTCTTTCCCTGTACACCACCGGAAGCTTTGGGTTTCCGAGAAGACCTCTTAGCTTGCCTTTTAACCAGCCGGGTGCTCGGTGTGATCCTCTGACAGCCACGGTGAACACGACGTGAACGGTGCCGTAGCAGGGCGGTCAATCCTCCCGGGCGGCGCTCAAGATGCGCGAGAACGCCCGATCCAGCACCTCGACCTCCTCGTCGGTCAGGTGCTGGCCGAAGTGCTCTGCTATACCCCGGGCGTAGATCGGCCAGGTTGTCCTGAGAGCCTCCAGGCCCCTTTCCGTAAGGGCTGCGTAGAGCCCCCGCCCGTCCTCCGGGTCCGGCTCCCGTCGCAGGAGTCCCGCCTTCTCGATGCGGGCCACTAGCCGGGTGAGGCCACCCCGGGTCACGAGTATGGCGCTTGCCAGCTCGTGCATACGGAGACGGTGCTCCGGCGCCTCGTAGAGTGCCAGTAGGACATCGTACCAACTGAGAGGCAGGACCTCTGCTCCGCCCAGGTTGTCCTCGATCCGGTCTATTGCCGCCGCATGGGCCGTAAGGAAGTTCCTCCACAAGAGGTTACGCTTCTGCTCGAGGCCCTCGTCGACTACGGGCAGCCGCTCCCTTTTCTTCTTCACCCTCTGCGCTTTCCCGGCCATGAGGGCATTCTACCAGAATGTCGTTGTAGATACGACGAGTAGATGGTACGATGCCGGTGTTGTTGTAGATACAACGAGTTTTGAGGGAAGGTGAGAAAGAGTGTCCGTAGAGAAGATTTCCAGGGAGGAGTTGAAGGCGAAGCTCGACCGCGGAGAGGGCGTCGTCCTCGTCGAGGCTTTGGATGCAGCGCGCTACGAGGAGGCGCACCTGCCGGGGGCGATCAACGTTCCCTACGACAGGGTGGACGAGCTGGCGCCGGGTCTGCTGCCCGACAAGGGGGCGCGGATAGTCGTCTACTGCTCCAACGGTCCCTGCCGCAACTCCGGTATAGCGTCTAACAGGCTGAGCCAGCTCGGTTACGAGGACGTGCGCGACTACCACGAGGGCAAGCAGGACTGGATGGAGGCCGGGCTGCCGACGGAGAGCGGTCCCGTTACGGCGGGACGCTGACCCCAGGCATCTGGCTTGGTCGAGACGTACCGGGGGCGGCCACCATGACCGCCCCCGACGAACTCTCAGAAGAGATGTGGGAGGAGTCGAGTCATGGAGTTATTGTTCGTACCGCTGGCGCTCCTGGCCGGGGTGCTTCTGGCCGTCCAGGTCGGCGCCAACACGCAGCTTTCCAAGGGGGCGGGCGGCCCGTTCGCGGCGACGACGTTGCAGCTCGGGGTCGGTGCTGCGGCCCTGCTCGCGCTAGCCGCCGCGTTCGGCACGCTGGGGGCGGTGAGCCTCTTGCCCGAGGCGACCTGGTGGCACGCCTTCGGGGGACTTGCGAGCGCCTTCTACGTGTGCTCGACCATCGTGCTCTTCGCGAGGCTCGGCGCGATCGTGAGCGTGGGCCTGTTCATCGCCGGGCAGATGCTGGCCTCCCTCGCCCTCGACGGTTTTGGGATCCTGGGTGTCGAGCGCGCGCCGATAGGCGTCTCCGGCGCTTTGGGCGCCCTGGCGGTGGTGGTCGGCGCCGCGGTCATTGTGCGCGTCCAGACCGGTGGGAAGGGCGTCGAAGAGGCCACGAACCGGCCGGGTTGGATACTTCTGGCCCTGATCGCCGGGGCGATCCTCCCGGTCCAGGGGGCGGTCAACGCCCTGCTGCGCGTGGACATCGGCGCCCCGATCACCGTCGGGGCCGTGAGCTTCGTCGTCGCGACCGCGGGGATGGCCCTCGCCCTGCTGTTCGTCGTCACCACCGGCCGGGCGCCGAGACCGACGGCCAGACCGCTCGCGGGGGTGCCCTGGTGGGGCTGGCTGGGGGGTCTGTGCGGGGCGGCCTACGTCACCACGGTCTTCACGGCCATCCCGGCAGTCGGCGCGGCGGCGGTCGTGGGACTGACCGTGGCGGGCCAGCAGGTAGCCTCCGTCTTCTTCGACCGCTGGGGCCTGATGCGCATGCCGACGAAGCCAGTTAGCGGAACTAGGCTCCTCGGCGTGGCGCTCCTGCTCCTGGGCGTCGTCCTAATACAGGCCCTCTAGCCCGCGAGGGGAGGAGTTTGTGCCGACCGAAGAACCTTCGAGCGGAGAAAGGAAGGTGTCGACGAAGGTGGCCTGGCTGTTCTTGCTCGCGGCCGGCTGCGTGGAAGTGGCGCGGGCAATGAGCATAGAGCCCACCAAGGGCTTCACGAGGTTCTGGCCCACTGTGCTTTGTTTCGTCCTGGGAGTCGGTGCGGTGTACCTCCTGACCTTCGCTCTGAGGACGCTGCCCATAGGCACCGCCTACGCGATCTTCACGGGCATCGGGCGCGGTCGGCACCGTGGCTTTGGGCATCCTGGTCTCGGGCGACCCGGCCACCGCCGGCAGGCTCGTACCGATCGCGCTGATCGTCGTGGGCGTCGTTAGCCTCCGGTTGTTCTCGGGGGCGTAGGGAAGACGCGCGGCGCAACCCGGAAAGCGAAGAAGGGACGGAATGTATGGGGATGCGCGTGGGTTGTTCGGCCCAGCTACGGATGTTCCGCGGGCAGCTTTAGGGGTTCAGCCGAGATACGTGCAAAATGGTGCCATTTATTGTAACACTTGTTTCTATTGTAACAGGCTATCAACCTCAGTCAGATGCTGTGCCAAATCAGAGTAGGAGGTCCTTTCGAGGGCCTTCAGCATCCTGTCGTCAGCGGTTATGACGATGGTCTCGGCGTCCTCGGCGAGTGCGAGGAAGAGGGCATCGTAGATGATAACGCCCGTCTCGAACGCGATGTCCACAGCACGGGGCATCAAGTCCTCCGGGGCGTAGAGGGCAAGCGGCAACTCGGAGATTAGCTCCCAGCCCTGGCGAACTTCCACGAGCGTGAGTTCCTTGCGTCGGTACTTCTGCCAGAAGGCGTTGAATACCTCCGGGAGAACCGTACCTGGAGCGAGCAACGACATCGCTCCTTCCTCGAACCTGTCCTGGAGTTGGCGGGCTTGCTGGTGATGTTCTTCGGGGACGTGGAATTTGACCGCCACCGACGTGTCGAGGATCAGTTCGGGCGGCGCTTCTCCGGCTCTTGGTTCGCTCAAAGTTACTCCGGGATCAGACCCTGGAGTCGCGATCCGCCCTTACGATCTCGGTGGAGTCCGAGAAGGTGCGTCCAGAAGCAGCGAGCCGCTCGGAGAACTCGCGTGCCTTCCTGGCCCACCGTTTAGGATCCCCGGTCGCTTTCCTCGAAGGTTGTAACCTCGTCTTCTTGTCGGTCATTCCGCGATACCTCCAGTTCGCCTCTGTTCTCTCAAGCCCACGCAATCTTTTCGACCGCGTTCTGCAGATCGCCTTGGGTGCCTCGGACATAGACCATCGTGGTGTCCAGCGAATCGTGACCCATGATCTGCGCCAGGCGGTGCAGAGGCACCCTCTCCGCCATCCGGTAGCCGAAGCGATGCCGGAGGTCGTGGCAAGAGAGGTCCTCCACTCTGGCGAGATCCGCGTACCTCTTCACCACATACGCCAGACCCCGCACCGTGATCGGTTGCGCTTCCTTCTCACCATTGCCGTTCGTCCTGCCCTTGCGGGAGAGGAACAGCCACGATGGGTCTTCGGGCAACTCTTCCAGCCACTCCTCGAGCGCCTCCCTGGCGGTGACGTTGAGCGGAACCTCCCGGTACTTGCCGCGCTTGCCGTAGACCTTCAGGTGGCCGCTCCTCTTGCCCAGCTTCACGTGAGCGGGCTTCAGATTGCAAAGCTCCTCCGCCCGGAGCCCGGAGTGCAAAGCCACCACTATCAGGGTGCGGTCCCGTGAGGTTCCGTATCTCTCGGCGGCGGATACCAGTGCCGCCTCTTCCCCGTCGGAGAGGTGACGCGGGGCCGGCACCACCCTCGGAACCAGCTTCACCGCTTTTGCCGGATCCCGACCAACAACCCCTGCATCCACCGCCCAGGAAAAGTAGCGCTTCACGGAAACCAGGTACCTGTTGATGGACGCGGGCTTCAACTCGGCCACGTTCTTCAGGTGCGAGCGGTACAGGGTGATCGCCGGCGTCGTCACGTTCGCCGGAGAGAACGGTTCGCTCGCCTCCTCGCCTTCAGACCAAGAAGACTCGCAAAACGAGGCGAACCCCCTCAGGTCGGAGAGGTAGTTCCTCACCGTGGCCGCCGAGAGGTCCTGCTCCTCGGTGAGGTACCTACCGTAGCGGGAGATCACTCCCTCCCCGGCTTCCGAGAGCATGGGTTTCTCCGCGCGTTTCATGGCGACCACATATTAGCAGACATTGTTCAGGACAGTTCTGCTCGATATTAGCAGACGTTGGCTCCACATTTTGGACTATCGAATATCCGCTAATGGCACTTAGCGGCAATCGGCTGAGCAGCCCCCGGACCGCTTATTACCGTATTCTCGCAGGCCCTCACTCCTGCGGGATGGGATCCAACGAGCTCGGAGCGCCGCCCGGGTAGAGGCTGTGGGCCAGATCTTTGAGAGCCTCCTCAAGACGGTCAGAGGACGTCCTCTCCAGCCCGGCGATGGTTTCCTCGGCGAGCCGCAGCCAGACCTCTTGCAGTTGCGGGATGAGGGCGCGGCCTTCGTCGGTGAGCTCGACGACGACCGCTCGGTTGTCGCTAGACGAGCGACGCCGGGCGATAAGCCCGGCCTCCTCCAGCTTTTTTGCCATTAGCGTGACGCTCGGCGGCTCGCAGCCCACGCCCGCGGCGAGCTGGACCTGAGTGCGCGGTCCGTGGGCATCGAGCTCCATCAGCAACACCTCCTGGCCGGCGTGCAGCCCGAGCTTGGCGAGGTGCGCCCCGGCCAGTGCGCGGTGCTTCAGCGTGATCAGACGGATCGCGCGGTTGATGGTGTCCGCTTGCTCAAAGTCCACGAAGCCTCCCTGTTGACAGCCAATTAGTTATGTGCATAATCATTATGCACATAACTAATTGCGGGCAGTCTACCACGAGGAGGGCAGTCATGGTTGATCGAGAAAAGTTCGTCACCGACGACGCTTTGCGCGGCGTAGGACGCGCCGTGGCCGGGCGTCTGGGGCGTGACGGCGCGGGCGTGGCCGTGAACTACCGCCCAGAACACGGGAATGAGCGTGGGAGGGTCGCAGGGATCGTCGGCCGGCCGCGGGAAGAGCCCGCTGAGGTTGCACGATGAACGTCGGGAGCGGATCGAACAGGAGCGAAACTCCTGCTTCCGCCCGGCACCTTCTGCCGGTGGCGGCCTCGGCGGCCTTCGTCGCGGTGGCGACGGCTTCGATGGTCAACGTCGTGATGCCCGCGTTGAGAGAAGAGTTCGGCGCCTCCACGGCGCAGGTGGCATGGGTGGTGACCGGCTTCACGCTTGTCATGGCCATTGGAGTGCCGCTGTACGGGCGTGTCTCGGACTTCTTCAGCCTGCGGCGCGTTTTCTCTCTGGCGCTTCTAGTGTACGCAGTTGGGGGTCTCATCTGCGCCCTCGCCCCGACCCTTGCCGTGCTCGTCTTCGGGCGCATCGTGCAGGGGGCGGGGGATGCGGCCATACCGGCGGTCGCGTTCGTCGCCGTGGCGAAGGTGCTGCCGCCCGGCGAGCGGGGCGGCGCCATGGGGCTCATCGCCTCGAGCGTGGGCGTCGGTGCGGCGGCGGGGCCGATCCTGGGAGGGATGGTCGGGCAGCTTTTCGGCTGGCGCCCCCTCTTCTACGGCTCGCTCCTCTTGATGCTGCTCCTGGTCCCGTTCGCCTTGCGTGTGCTGCCGGACGGCGCCTCTAGAGAAGGCGAGCGCCGCTTCGACCTGCCGGGAGGAGTCCTGCTCGGCCTGGGGTCGGGGCTCTTCCTCTTCGGCATAACGCAGGGGCAGGTAGCAGGGTTCGCCTCTTTCTCATCGTGGGGCAGTTTCCTGGGAGCGGCGCTCGCCCTGGCGGGCTTCGCCTGGCGCATAAACGGGGTTGCGCATCCGTTCGTCTCACCCGCGCTCTTCGAGAACAAAGCGTATGTGGCGGCGGTCGTCGTGGGGTTCTTCTCGATGCTCGCCAACGTCTCGATGTCCGTCTTCGTCCCGCTGCTCATCATCGAAGCGAACGGGCTCTCTGCGGGAGTCGCCGGGCTGGTTTTGACACCTGGAGCGGTGGCGATAGCGATCCTCTCGCCGATGAGCGGTCGCCTCTCCGACCGCATCGGGGCGAGGACTCCGATCCTGGCCGGGCTTGCTGTGATGGCCCTCTCGATCTTATTCATCTCCACCTTCGGAGCGGGAGCTTCTCCGCTACTGATCTCTGCGGGGGTGCTGGGGTCTGGAGTCGGCTTCGCCCTCGCCAATCCCGCTACCACCAATGCGGCGGCAAACGCGGTGCCCAAAGAAGAGGTCGGAGCGGGCATGGGCATCTACCAGGGGCTCTTCTTCCTCGGCGCTGGTACAGGACCGGCGCTCATCGGAGCGTTCCTGGCTGCCCGCCTGGAAGGTAATTTCGAGGCGCTCAATCCCATGTACCTCCTGGACGCCGCCCCTTTCTCGGACGCATTCCTGGCCATAGCTCTCGCCCCGCTCATCGCCCTGGTTGCCGCCTCAGCGCTGCGAAGCAACGTCAAAGGAGGCGAGAAAACTGAACAAGCTCGGGAAGGAGAAGCGGTATGAACGACGAATCCTGATGACGGCGAACCGCGAGGAGATCAAGGCGACAAACACGACAATTGTTTCGAAGGGAGCAACCTGATGGCAGACGGACGGAACGCACAGCGCCCGGTCCTGGTGAGCGGAGCGACCGGCAGCCAGGGGGGCGCGGTGGCTCGCTACCTCCTCGAGCGAGGCTTCGGGGTGCGGGCGCTCACCCGCGACCCCGACAAGCCGGCAGCGAGGGCTTTGGCCGAGCGGGGCGCCGAAGTCGTACAAGGCGATCTGGAAGAGCAGTCTTCCCTGGATCGGGCGCTCGATGGTATCTACGGGGTCTTCTCGGTGCAGAACTTCTTCGAGGCCGGCTACGACGGCGAGGTCCGGCAGGGCAAGACGCTCGCGGATGCGGCGAAGGAGGCGGGCGTGGAGCATCTCGTGTATAGCTCGGCGGGCAGCACCTACCGTAATACCGGCATCCCGCAGTTCGAGAGCAAGTGGGAGGTCGAGGAACATGTGCGCGAGGTCTCGCTCCCCTACACCATCTTGCGTCCGGTCGGCTTCATGCAGAACTGGGAATGGATGCGGGATCGGATCCTCTCCGGCACCCTCGCCCAACCGCTCGACCCGGACAAGCCCCTCCAGCAGGTGAACGTCGAGGACATCGGGGCTTTCGCGGCGATGGCCTTCGAAGACCCGGAACGTTGGACCTCCCGCGAGGTGGACCTCGCGGGGGACGAGCTGACCATGCCCCAGATCGCCCAGACGTTCGGCCGCGTTACCGGCCGTGAAGTGAGCTACTACCAGGTTCCCTGGGATCAGTATCGTGAGGCGATGGGCGAGGAGTTCACCGCCATGAATCGGTGGTTCAACGAGGTGGGCTACGAGGCCGACATTGCCGCTCTGCGAGGAGAGTATCCGGAGCTTTCCACCCTGGAGCACTACCTACGAACCCACGGCTGGGAAGGTGCGGCCACCTCCGGATGAGCCGAAGGCTCGGTCGAAGGGGATAGGCGGCTACGCCAAAAACGGACCGGGCTCAGTCCAGGACGCTCCTCGTGCGAGCGCTCACGGCGTCGACGAGCCCCGCTCTGGATCTCGCCGGTCTGATCGTCGCTCTCGCCGGCCGCACCGCCTGATGCCAGCCCACGCTTCAACTTCCATCTTGCTCCACATGGAAAATGCCGTTTAGCGGCTATGAAGTTCACCCTTTCCTGTGTGCATGCGAACGGAGGCCTAAGAGCCTGTTTGGTAAGGTTCACGCTTTTCTCGCCAGCCGCCTCAGTATCAAGCGGATCATGGCCACCTCGATGAACGCCTCGCTAGTTTGCACCAGCCGCTCGTAGTCTTTGCTCAAGCGCCGGTT
>JAABVA010006047.1_pt1 | contig 10785 bp, 9 predicted proteins | sample 5560331 | NCBI WGS metagenome assembly JAABVA01 (sample SAMN12812661, study PRJNA571458) | rock metagenome | isolation source: Antarctica rocks | place: Antarctica: Victoria Land, Mt New Zealand sud | collected 2016-01-07 | reverse complement strand
CGCCGGCCCTTCGAGGACGGCAGCAACGGCTCGATCCGAGCCCACACCTGATCACTCAGCACCGCGTCCCGGGTCACCCAGCAACCGTCTCAGCAGCCCAGCCCACCGATAGGGAGACACGCCCTAGAAGACTGCTGAACAAGTGGTGGCGTGCGGCTTGACCGGTGCGGGGGCTGGGACGATCGCCGGGTGCAGGGTCGGTCGGGGGATCAGCGGCAGCTCACCGATGTGCAGGGGTGGGTGGGGCATCTGCTTCCGCCGGGCGGGGTGTTCGCGTTCCTGGCCGCCCACCGGCGGGACCTGTTCGGGGATGAGCTGTTCGTGGACCTGTTCCCCTCGGGTCGGGGCCGGCCGAGTGTCCCGGCTGATGTGGTCGCCACGGTCATCGTGTTGCAGGCGCTGCACGGGCTGTCCGACCGGGACGCCGCGGACGCGGTCACATTCGATCTGCGGTGGAAGGCCGCCGCCGGACTCGCGGTCGACGCCGCGTCGTTCCACCCGACCACGCTGACCTACTGGCGGCGGCGGTTGGCCGCGTCGGAGCGGCCGAACCGGATCTTCGACGTGGTCCGCCAGGTGGTCGCGGAAACCGGGGCGCTGACCGGGAGGACCCGGCGGGTGTTGGACTCCACCGTTCTCGATGACGCGGTCGCGACCCAGGACACCGTGACCCAGCTGATCGCGGCGATCCGCCGGGTCGGGCGGCTGGTCCCCGACGCGGCCGCGGTGATCGCCCGGGAGTGCCACGCCCACGACTACGCCGATCCGGGAAAGCCGCGGATCGCGTGGGACGACGCCGCCGCCCGGGCCGACCTGGTCGATGCCCTCGTGCGCGACGCCCACCGGGTGCTGGACGCGCTCCCCGCGGCCGGGCGGGACCCGGCGGAGGTCGAGGCGTTGGCCCTGCTCGCGCTGATCGCCGGCCAGGACGTCGAGTGGGTCCCCGAGGCCGGGTCACCCTCGGGTGGGGTCTGGGTGATCGCCCGCCGGGTCGCCCAGGATCGGGTGATCAGCGTCCACGACCCTGACGCCCGCCATGCGCATAAGACGACCGCCCGCCGCCAGGACGGGTTCAAAGCGCACGTCGTGGTCGAACCCGACACCGGCCTGGTCACCGCGTGCGCGGTCACGAAGGCTTCCGGGGAAGGGTCGGGGGACGCCGCCGCCGGGCAGGTCCTGCTCGCCGCTGAGACCACCATCCACGCGGGGGAGTCGGTGCAGGTCCTCGGTGACTCCGCCTACGGCACCGGGGCGATGCTGGCCGCGCTGCACGACGCCGGGCACGAGGCGTTGGTCAAGGGGTGGCCGGTGCACCCGGCCGTTCCCGGTGGGTTCACCGTCGACGACTTCACCGTCGACCACGCAGCCGGAACCATGACCTGCCCGGCCGGGACGACCCGGCCCGTCAACGCCGACGGTCAGGTCAACTTTGGTGTCGCTTGCCGGGGCTGCCCGCTGCGGGTCCAGTGCACTCGCAGCCGGACCGGGAAGACGATGCGGATCCGCGAACACGACGTCCTCCAACGCGCGCACCGGGTCCGCGCGACCGACCCGGTCTGGGTCGCCAACTACCGGCGCCACCGGCCGATGGTCGAACGGACCCTGGCCTGGCTCACCCGCGGCAACCGGAAACTCCGCTACCGCGGCACCGCCAAGAACAACGCCTGGTTCGGGCTCCGGGCCGGAGCGGTCAACCTCCGCCGGCTCCTCACCCTCGGCCTGCACCGCGACACCGCAGGATGGCGGATCGCCTGAGCAGCACAGCCAGCGAGCACAGCACCCGCTGAGCACCGCCCAGCGACGGCTACCGGGCCAGCTCCCGGCCCAGGCGGACATCCGGGGCCTGCAGTCGGCGCAGCCCCGGTCAATCCTGAGGGACCACCACAACCCCGACCACGACCGGACGACCCGCCAACCGCGGGTAGTTCAGCAATCTTCTAGCCCCCGCAGCGGGCGTCCGGTAAGGCGATTGCTGCCGACGGTCACTGACGCCGGGGCGGTTGAGATTGTTTCACAGCTGGGGTTGCACTGGCCATGCAAAACAGCCGTCCCGTGCAACGGTAGTGGGCGTGGAAACTGAACCGGGCAAAGAAGCTGGACCCACAGATCTGCTCACCCGGGGGGTTGCGGCCCTGCGGGGGCTGCTTCCCGCGGGGTGGGTGGTTGAGGTGGCCGCCGCGCCGGTCGCTGACTCCCCCACCGCGGGAGACGCGGTGATCAGTGTCGGTGCGCCGCGGGGCCGGTCAGCTTCGATCCTGGTCGCGGTGCGGGGGGGTGTGGCCCCCCGGGACGTGGGAACCCTGTTCGGTGGGCGCTCCCCGCTGCCAGCGATGGACCCGTCGGTTCCGGTCGCGGTGTTCGCGCCGTGGGTGAGCCCCCGCAGCCGGGTCCTGCTCGCCGAACGCGACATCGGCTATGTGGACCTGACGGGAAACGTGTGTCTGCACTTGGACCGCCCGGCGGTCGTGCTGCGCACCGCGGGCGCGGAGCAGGACCCCGATCCCCCGCGCCGCGGGAGTGTCTCCGTACGCGGAACGATCGCCGGGCGGGTGGTCCGCCTCCTCGCCGATGTCCAACCCCCGTACACCGCAAGCGGGATCGGCGCCGCCGCCGGGGTGAGCGTGCCCTACGTGTCGCGGCTGCTGGGCGCCCTCGACCGGGAAGCGCTCATCCGGCGGGGGCCGCGCAGCCTCGTCGTCGACGTCGACTGGGTGGACCTGCTCCGGCGGCGAGCCGAGACGTACCGCCTGTTCGACACCAACGGTGCGCACGGCTACCTGTCGGGCACCGGCCCCCGCGACGTCGTGGACCGGCTGCGCGCCGGGCAGGTCCCCTACCGGGCGGTGACGGGGTCGTTCGCCGCGGTCCAACGGGCACCGGTCGCGGCGCCCGGCCAGCTCACCGTGTACGTCGACGACCCGGCCGCTACCGCAGACGATCTGGGTCTGCTGCCCGCCGACGCCGGCGCGGACGTCGTGCTGCTCACCGCGTACGACGTGGCCGTGTTCGACCGGGCCGAGGTCGTCGACGGGCTGCGGGTGGTGGCGCCGAGCCAGTTGGCGGTGGACTGCCTCGCCGGGAACGGCCGGATGCCCGCCGAAGGGGAGGCGCTGCTGGGGTGGATGGCCGCCGACGTGACCCGGTGGCGGCGACCCGGCCTCGCCGGGCTGCCCCCGCGCGGGGGCGCCGGTCGGTGACCGGGACCCAGTCGGGCTTCCCGGACCCGCAGTATGTGGCCGCGCGGACGGTGCTCCTGGACGCCTTGGACGCCCTCGCCGGGCACCGCGGCGCTCTTGTGGTGGTCGGCGCGCAGGCGGTGTACCTGCGGACCGGCTCCGCGGGGCTGCTCGCCGCCCCGTACACCACCGACGGGGACCTCGCGGTGGATCCCACCGTGCTCGGCGAGGACCCCCTCCTCGAGGACGCGATGGGCGCCGCGGGGTTTTACCTGCGCCCCCTGGGTCCCGGGATCGTGCCCGGGACCTGGATGGGAGCGGCGACGGTGGCCGGGCAGCGGTACGACGTGCCCGTCGACCTGATCGTCCCAGCAGGGGCCCTGCCCGGGGGCAACACCCGCGGCGCCCGGCTGCCCGGGCACGGCAGACGAGCCGCCAAACGCACCCACGGCCTGGAGGCCAGCCTCGTCGACCACGACCCGATGTCCGTCCGCGGGCTCGCACCCGGCGACCTGCGGGTCGTCGACGTCGCCGTCGCGGGGGTCGCGGCCCTGCTCGTGTCGAAGGTCATCAAGCTCCGTGACCGGGTCGACGGTGCCCGACCGCACCGGCAGAACGACAAGGACGCCGGCGACGTCCTCCGCCTGATCCGGGCGACACCCCTGCCCCGGATGGCCGACCAGCTGCACACCCTCCGAGGTGACCCCACCGCCGGTGAGGTCACCACGGGAGCACTCGACGGGCTCGACGTCCTCTTCCGGGCACCCGGGTCCCCCGGCGTCGCGATGGCCGTCAGATCAGTCCAGCTCGACCTGCCCGCCGTCCAAGTCGAAACCCAACTCACCGTCTACGTCCGCGAACTCCGACGCCGCCTCGCCGCGACCCGCTGACACCGCCTCGCGCGACCCGCTGACACCGCCCACGCCGCTGCCCCGGCCATTCCACCCCCGACCACCGGGCTGACCTGCCGCCTGAAGGTTGACCGGTCGAGGTCAGCTGTCGAGGTCAGCTGTCGAGGTCGTCGGCGAGGGCGCGGAGGACGGTGGTGAGGGTCGTCGTCTCGGCGAAGCTGGGTGCGTGCACGACCCGGGATGTTGGTGGCGCTCACTGCGGCCGCGTTCTTGCAGAGGCCGCGATCGGCAGCCCTGCCGCCGACACCGTCCTCGACGGGCTTCGACTCCGCCGGTCGCCGCTGTCGCGCAGCAGGTCGCGCGCGCCGGCCCGACACGCTCCGGCGTGGGACGCAGCACGCCGGCTCGACCCGTTCAGTGGGGTTCTTGTCCCCGCAGCCGGATGGGCGCATCATGGAGACGCCTCCGGCAGTAGCGGGAGGAAGTGAGCCCGGCAGCTCCCCGGATGGTGAGTCGGCCGGGCTTCGCGCTGTCCAGGGGCCGAACCGTGATCCACCGCTCATCCGCTAGGGGCGGTCGTGGACGGATCGGATGACCGGTGCCGCGCGGGCCCGCCACTCCCCGCCGCGCCCGTAGGCCCAGGCGATCACGTCGGGCAGCCACAGCAGCGTCTGCTCCGGGGGCCGGCGGTGCAGGTACTCCAGGACGGCCGGGGGGTCCCGGTCCCGGACCGCCCGGGCGAGCACGACCCGGTCCTGGTGGTCCTGGTCGCAGGACTCCAGGACGAGCTGGTCACGCCGGCGGCGGTCAGGGTGTCGACGAGCCCGCTCAGGCACAGGTCCCGGGCCTGGCGTTGGCTGCGCCCGGCCAGGCTCGCGGACACCAGATGGGCCTCGACCGGGAGTGCGGTGACCGCGGCCAGGACCAGCCGCCGCTGCCGGGGGCTCTCGTCGACCATGTGCACGCGGCTCGAGCCGCGCCGCAGCAGCGCCCGGACCGCGGACCGCACCGCGGACAGGTCCCCGACCACGACGACCGCACACACCAGGTAGCCGCCCCGGGTCGACTCATCGAGGTACGCGGTCCGCGTCACCCCGCCAACCCCACCGGACGACGGCCCACCACAGCCCCTCCACCTCGGGACGTGACCGGGTCACGGCTATCCGCCCCGCAGCCGGCGACCGGTCCCGACCTGAACGCCACGGCGGACACTGTGCAGCCAGGGACCGACCACACCGCCCGCTATGACGCCCCGCCCGCGCCCTCCGGCGGCGGTGGGTGCCGTCGGCTTCGCCGGCAGGTCGCTGACCTGCCCACCAGTCCACCCAACAGCGGCCGCGAACCCCTCCCCAGCGTTCCCGCGGGGATCGTCTGTGACCTGCAGCGGTATGTGACGTCGTTCACGAGCCTTGTATGGCGTAGTCAGTGCTTGCCATGGACGGCCCAGGTGCGGGCACTGGGAAGTGGTCGCGCCCGCGCACCACGGCGGCCGCAGCACTGGTGAGCGGCACCCCGGACGCCGTACCGGTCGAGGACGGGGAGCCGCCGATCGACCTCGCTGACCAGGCAGCACCGCTCCCCCGCGCCCGGAGTCGCCGGCTGCCGCTGCAGAAGCACGCCACCCAGCGCTGCCCCGACGTCACCGGCCGCAGGGGGGCCTCCGAGCGCGTCACTCACCCCCGCTGTGATGTGACCCCTCATATGTGTCAATTATGACAATCAAGAGGGGTTGCAAGAGCGGCGGCCACGGATGCGGCCCCAGGGCTGACCGCTCGCGTTTGCCCTGGTCAGAGTCTCGGAACCGCTCCGCGTGGCTGCCCCGTCCTACCGTGGACGCGGCGCGGCGTGGTGTGGTCCTCCGCCCAGGACCCCGCGTCGCGCCACCACTCCCTTCCCCACGGCTCCTGAGAGACCTGGCCTGGGCGGTGCGGTGGCGGAGGCACCAGCTGCCCGGTTGGTAGCCGGGTCGGGCAGCTGGCGTGGGTCCGGTGACCCTCGGGGCAGGTCGGGCCACCGGGGTGGCGGAGGTTCCGCGGCTGGTGTCCCGGGACCGCTGCGGGGGCGTCAGCACTGTCCTGATCTCGACGCCGATCCGGGCCGGTCAACCGCCGCCCGCACGGGCGGGTCCGGTGACCCGCCCAGGTCCGGCCCTCCAGGCGGCGGTCGGGGTCCGCCGGGCGGGTGCAGTGATCGTCCAGGGTCGAGCTGCTCCGGGGATCTTGGGCGGCCACGGGGCTGGACGTTCCCACAGGGGCGGTTGCACGATGAGACCGGCTCAACGGTGAGCTGGTTCCCGTCGGTGGACACCGACCGGTGACCTCTCCCCCGCGATGCGGTGCCGGGGAGGGTGCCGCCGGTGGGTCTGTCGGCGGGGGCGGGTGGAGGTCTGCCAGCGGTCGGCGCTTTGACTGGTGGGCACGCTGCGGGATCTGCGCACAGGGGTCAGTCCTGGTAGACCCGCGTCAGGGGTGGTGTCGGGTCGAGGCGCTCAGGTCCCGCAGTACCCATCTCTCAGCCACCTGCCGACCCTCCCGAGGGCCGCCCCCGCCGTCGAACGCGCCGATCAACCGGCCGCGGCGCGGTGGAAGGCCCCGCCTCTCGATCGTGAGCTGGGGGTGTCGGTGTTGACGTCGCGGGGTGGCGAACCGGACGCGCCGGTGGGGTGGCTTCGGGGCTGGTGTCGGTGGTGTCGGGCACAGTGACCGCGGTGAGCGTCTGCGCGGTTGATGTCCTGGACCGGTCTCATCGGGTGCCCCCGCCCGAGGCGTGGATGCGGTCCGCGGCGTGCGCCGGGCCCGGCCTGGATCCCACGTTCCGGGCGGTGTTCACCACCGACGAGGCCACCGATTTCGACGAGGACGCCCGCCGGGTGTGCGCCGGGTGTCCGGTGTTCACCTCCTGCGCCGCGTACGCCCGCGGGGTCCAACACATCGCCGGCATCTGGGGTGGCCGCCGCCGCGGCCAACCCGGCCCCGTCGCAACGGCGACCAGTAGCCCACCCCGGCCTGGGACTGTCCGCACCTGAGCGGGGCGCCGGGATCCGGCGGTACCCACCACCGGATCCCGCCGCCGCACCCCTGACGTCGAGTCCCCGTCCCGGACCCAGCCGGACCGTCAGACCGGGTCGGTGGCGCGACCATCGAGGACCTGCGGCAGGACTCGGGCCTCCTCCCCGACCCGCACCGCCGCGAGCGGCTCGACCGTCTCACGTCCCGTGGGGCCTGCGGGTGGTGAGCCAGACGTGGCGAACAGGTCGAGCTGCCCGGGTCCTGCAGCCGCCACACCCTTCCCCCACCGGGGGTCCACCCATACCCGCGGTCAGCCGCGGGGTGGTTGCTGAGTCCGGGGGACGGTGGCCGTGGACCACGCAGGGGGTGGTGTGACGGTTCAGTTTGGGATGGTGTCGTGGCGGTTGACCCAGTCGGTGGAGCAGCTGCTGCACGTCGCGCTGTACACCCGCGCGGTGCTCGACCTGCCCGCGACCGTGGGGGCCCCGCCCCCGCTGCGCGGCGGACCCGACCCGTCCCCCGCGCTGCTCGACCCGAACCCGGCGCCGGTCACCGCCGCGTGGGAGGCGTGGTGGGATGACCAGATCGCTCTCACCGCGCTGCTGCGCGGCGCGGACCGGGCCCCGGGGGCACCGCCCCCGCCGGCGGCGGCGGCGGGTGCTCGGAGCAGCGCATCCGCGGGCCCCCGGGAGGACCGCGACCGGCGGGCGCGACGGACCCGCTGGCAGGAGCGGGTGACACACGCCCCGACCGGTCCCCCCGACTACGACGGGCTGGATCGACTGCTGCGCCCGGCCGCGGTCGCGTCGTGGCGGGCGGCGGACACCTGGACCACCCGCTACGTCCGGGGCCGGCCACCAGATCAGGCCGAGCTCGGGTGGGCGGTGGCCGCCGACGCCGCCGCCGCGGTCGCCTTCGACCACGACGTCCCCCTCGGTGCGGTCCGCGGGCTGCTGCTCCCCCTCGCCGTGACCGGGATCTGGTGGACTCAATGGGTCCCCGGGATCATGCTCTGCTCCTTCGACGCCCTCACCGACCCCGCCGCCGCCCGGGCCGTCGCCTACAGCACCCTCGCCGGACCCCACCGCACCTGAACCCCTACCGCCGAGTCCGCCGCGGCGTCAGACGGATCTGGCCGACCCCGCAGGTTCCAGAAGACCCTCGGCCGGCTTCACTGCAATGTCACCCGCACTACAGCTGCCCTCCACAACTGGGCGACCACCACAACCGCGAACGAGCGCGCGAGCTAGCTAGCCAACTAGCTGACTAGCCAGCTCTCGTGCGAGCTACCAGCCCCGCTCCGAGCCCTCCATCGGTTCTTCACCAGCAGCCCCAGCCGGTACGGCGCCGCACTAGCGCCATTCTAGCTAGCTAGCTGGGTCGCTAGCCCGCCCGCTGGCTTGCTTGCCTGGTCGCGGGACGGTGGCCGCGCCCGAGATCGGGTGACCCGTTGCCAGATCCTCTCGAGGTAGGTGCGGTACAGACTCCTCGGGGTGCGGCAAGACTGCTGAACAAAGGGTGGTGTCGTCGGGGTTGGCGGGTGGGTGGCTGGGACGATCGCCGGGTGCAGGGTCGGTCGGAGGATCAGCGGCAGCTCACCGATGTGCAGGGGTGGGTGGGGCATCTGCTCCCGCCGGGTGGGGTGTTCGCGTTCCTGGCCGCGCACCGTCGGCACCTGTTCGGTGACGAACTGTTCGCGGACCTGTTCCCGTCGGGTCGGGGCCGACCGAGTGTCCCGGCTGATGTGGTCGCCACGGTCATCGTGTTGCAGGCGTTGCACGGGTTGTCCGATCGGGACGCTGCGGACGCGGTGACGTTCGATCTGCGGTGGAAGGCCGCGGCCGGGTTGGCGGTCGACGCCGCGTCGTTCCACCCGACCACGCTGACCTACTGGCGGCGGCGGCTGGCCTCGTCGGATCGGCCGAACCGGATCTTCGACGTGATCCGCGAGGTGGTCGCGGAGACCGGGGCGTTGCGGGGGAAGACCCGGCGGGTGTTGGACTCCACCATCGGCGACGACGCGGTCGCGACCCAGGACACCGTGACCCAGCTGATCGCCGCGATCCGCCGGGTCGCCCGGGTCGTCCCCGACGCGTCGGCGGTGATCGAGCAGGCCTGCCACGCCCACGACTACGCCGACCCGGGCAAGCCGCCGATCGCGTGGGACGACGACCTGGCCCGGGCGCAGCTCGTGGACGGCCTGGTCGGTGATGCCCGCCGGCTGCTCGACGCGTTGGGCGACGGTGACCGTGAGCCGGCGCAGACCGAGGCGTTGGCGCTGCTCGCGCTGGTCGCTGGGCAGGACGTCGAGTGGATCGAGGATCCCAGCTGCCCGGCGGGTGGGACGTGGGTGATCGCCCGGCGGGTCGCCCCGGACCGGGTGATCAGCGTCCACGACCCCGACGCCCGCCACGCCCACAAGACCACCGCCCGCCGCCAAGACGGGTTCAAGGCCCATGTGGTGGTCGAACCGGACACCGGCCTGGTGACCGCGTGCGCGGTCACCCGGGCCGCGGGTGCGGGATCCGGGGACGCCGCCGCCGGGCAGGTCCTACTCGCCACCGACACCACGATCACCGCCGGGCAGTCGGTTCAGGTCCTCGGTGACTCCGCCTACGGCACCGGATCGATGCTCGCCGCGCTGCGCACCGCCGGGCAGAGGCAATGGTCAAGCCGTGGCCGGTGAACTCGGCCGTTCCCGGCGGGTTCACCGTCGACGACTTCACCATCGATCACACGGCTCGGACCGTCACCTGCCCGGCCGGGACGACCCGGCCGGTCAACACCGACGGTCAGGTCAACTTCGGGGTCGCCTGCCGGGACTGCCCCCTGCGTGATCGATGCACCCGCAGCCGGACCGGGAAGACCATGCGGATCCGGGAGCACGACGTCCTCCAACGTGCCCACCGCGCACACGCCACCGACCCGGCGTTCGCCGCCGACTACCGCCGGCACCGGCCCATGGTCGAACGGACCCTGGCCTGGCTCACCCGCGGCAACCGGAGACTCCGCTACCGAGGCACCGCCAAGAACGACGCCTGGTTCCACCTTCGAGCCGGAGCGGTCAACCTCCGCCGGCTCCTGGCCCTCGGCCTGCACCGCGACACCCAAGAATGGCGGATCGCCTGAAGGGCGCAGCCAGGTTGGGACCGCAGCCACCCACCAGCGGCCAGCGACGGCCACCCGGGCCAGACTCCGGCCCCGGGGCCACATCCCGCACCGGCAATCAGCGCAGTCCCGGACACTACGGGCGACCCCCCAAGCCCCATCACGACCAGACCACCCACCAACCGCGGGTAGTTCAGCAGTCTTCTAGTGTGCTGAGTCGGAAGTTCGTTGACTATGGGTAGGGTGTCGGGATGGTGGTGTTGGGGCGGCCGATGCCGCCGTTGACGGTGTCCGACGACGAGCGGGAAACGCTCCAGCGGTGGACCCGACGCCGGTCGACGGCGCAGGCGTTGGCGTTGCGGTCGCGGATCGTCCTGAGGTGCGCGGCGGGCGCACCGAACAGGGCCGTCGCTGCCGATCTCGGGGTGCATCCGGTGACGGTGGGGAAGTGGCGGTCCCGGTTCGTGGAGCACCGGTTGGACGGGCTGCTCGACGATGCCCGCCCGGGCGCCCCGAGGACGGTGTCTGATGAGCAGGTCGAGGCGCTGATCGTGACCACCCTCGAACAGGCCCCGAAGGATGCGACGCACTGGTCGACCCGGTCGATGGCGGCGGCGACCGGACTGTCCCAGTCCACGGTGT
>JAABVA010006046.1_pt1 | contig 10786 bp, 4 predicted proteins | sample 5560331 | NCBI WGS metagenome assembly JAABVA01 (sample SAMN12812661, study PRJNA571458) | rock metagenome | isolation source: Antarctica rocks | place: Antarctica: Victoria Land, Mt New Zealand sud | collected 2016-01-07 | reverse complement strand
TTTGAAATAGGGGCACGTATCACAGGACGAATGCTACAGTATATGTTGAAAGTGAAGAAGAAGCATCGCAGTGCAGTCAAAACCCTTGAATCTTATTGGCGCGCACAGCAGTGGAATAGGAAAAGGGGATAGGGGGTTAGACTCCACTAACTTACATAACCGACCCGATTGGCTTTTGACAGCAGGAGAACAGTCATCCAATTCATACCTGGCACCTACCTTACAGGCCAGACGCAGTAGCCAAATTTGGCAGCGCTACTATGGTGTGACAGGCACCCAGAGTGCATTATGTCATAATGATAGATATCATAAATAGTGATCATGTTATAATGAATATTCAGTTTCAATTACTCAATTTAATATGTGACTGTCTCTAAATGACAGTAGGTATGAACATGATGATGACATCATAAAGACATAATAATGTAATGAGATTTATAAATATCTTATTGATGATTACTATTGAGTAAGTGTTATAATTATACAATGATAATAAGATCATTTTTATAAGAAAAATAATAGTTTAACTTAACATATTTAAAATTTATCTGTGATGTTCTATAGCAAATTGATGACATTATGATATTAATACAGTGATAACATAACTAAAAAAAGCTGTAAAGAAGAAGTCAGTAAAGAAATTTCTGTTGATAGAAAGAGTTAATAAAAAGAGTTAATAGAAAGAAGCTGATAAAGAAGAAGTTAATGAAAAGAAAAGAAGTTGATGAAGAAGAAGATAGTGAAAAGAAAAGATATTGATGAAATAAGAAAAGTTAATAAAGAAGAAAATAATAAGAAAAGTTGTTGCTGCAGAATTAGCAATAGAATTTGACTGTAATTGTTGTTGTTGATGATGAGTAATTATCAGTAGCTGATAATGAGTATTGTTTAATAATTAATGTGTAATGAGGTGAGCAAACAATGAATAATGAATGATAAAGAATAAAAAGTAAAAGAAAATAACAATAATAATATTATTAAGATAACTGTGAGCAGTTATATTATATTGTTATTTCTGTAAAATTAATAATTTATGTAAAGTCATTAAGATATCTTTCTTGATCAAGCTCAGCAACACAATAAAAATATTATTTAAGCAAAAATTTAATTACTGCTTAATATTAGTTTTAAGTAACTTTAATATCAATAAATAATTACTTCAACATCAATTTCAATAACTTTAAAGTCAGTTTTAAGCACAGCATTCATTTTAAGTACTTCAGTGCTGATAATTAAGTGTAGAGAAGAAGTTACTGATATTAAAAAGAAAAAGATTCATCATTAAAGAATACTGTTATTGTTGTTGATATTAATGAAGATCTATCAATAAAGAACAATATATTATTATTTGATAGAAGCTTTAATAATAATTTTAATAAGATATTTTGATTGCTTACATTGTCAATAAGCTTATAAAATTAAGCTTTATTAACACTGTTATAGTTGCTGCTAAGAGTCATAATATCTTAAAAATCTTTAATTTTCACTTTACTATCTTTTAGCTCACTCTCATTTCACTTTATCTTATTGTTGTGTAATTTACATTGCATAATTAAATTAACATAAATATCTGTATCATTAGCTTTTGACTTCAGACACAGAAGATAAAGAGAAGATATATACTTTTAAAATAATATTTTTTTAGACTTAATGAATAATCAATATTTATATAATTATTTATGAAGTAAAACATCTTTAAAATATTCTTACAGCAAAAGATACTGCAGAAGTATTCAGCAATTGTTTTGACATCTTTAAATTAAGTAATTTCTTTATATATATTCATTTCATTTCTTTTACATTTCTACACATAATGCTGAAACACTTACAGTTAGCTTATGCTTCAGTAGAAAAGCTTGAGAACTTATTAATATCTTATTAATTATCTTATATTTATATGTCTGAGCATGATTCTTTATCATTTAATATGCATAATTGTAATTGTGATTCTTCAGATTAATATTCTCTTCATATACTTCTTTAATAATGTTGTCAGCTTTTTAACTTAAGAACTTCAATAATATCATTTACTGAGCTTTTCTGTTGCAGATATTTATTTTTAATTAAAGATTTTCTACAAATGTCTAAACAATCTTTATTCACTTTTATCTCTTTTTAAGCTCATTAATTTGTTTTTAACTTTATTTTTAAGAGATATTGTTATTTTAACTTGTAATAGTGTTCTAGATATAGTTTGCTGTGACTTTAAGTGAGATTAATAAAGTAAGTAAGAAACTGTAAAGTTGAAAGATGATAGTTCTTTACTTTAATTACTTAAAAAGAGATCTATTAACATTGTAATACTGAGTAGAAGCTGTCTGATTGTGTGTATATAAATAAGAAATAAGAAACAAAAATGAAGTAATAAAAGAAAGTTCTTAATCTTTTGTTGTGACTGTAAAACAATATATTAAAATAAAGTGTGAATTCACTGTCTCTGAGAAAGTGAAGTAATGTGAAGATTACATAACTCAGAAACTCAACATCATACTGAGTACATTGTCATTAAATAGCAGCTTAATAAGAAGAATAATACTTTAAAGCTTCATTAAACAGAATTAAATTAATTATATACTGTAACTTTTAACTTAATATACTATTTAAACTCTCAGTAACTTATTTATTTTATTGTTTTTCTGTTGTCAGTATACTTAAGCAGTATACTGATCTATAATGACAGACTTTAAAACTTAAGTTGTTAACTTCTTTAAAATTTGAAATACTTCACTTATAATATTTAAACATTAGTCAGTCTCTATTAACATCTTTAAAAGTGTCTTAAAATCATTCAGCATTTCTTGATATTTATAACACTTCAAATGCAATTTAAAAACATTTTAATTTGCTATTAATACTAAATTCTGTACAGCATTCATTGTCACTCACTCTCTGTCATACAGCAACAGTATTTAACAGCTTTTTAATATTTATTTTAATATTCTTAAGTATTCTCAAAACTAACTCAGCATCAATTAAATTATTTATGCAATTCTTTCTTAACTATTATTGTCTAAGTTACACTGAGCAACTCAGATCTTGCAAGATCTTTAAAGTTTAAAGTATTTAAAATTAACAATGAAATTAAAGCATTTACATATCTGTTCTTCAAATCAGCTACAATATTACAATGCAACATCAACACTATTGTTATAGCTGTCTCTTCAACACTCAGTATATTCTGTATACATTATATCTTAATTGTAACACTATAAATACAACATTACTGTCTGTACAATTACTTATATGAGCACAGTGACATGCAGTGATGCAGTAGATGCAATGAGAAGATAATAAATTAAGAAAAATACAGAATGATGATTTTCTCTGATTATAAGATGATGATATACTTAAGATGATTTTACAGAGAGAGAAGTTTGAAAAGAATGAGATGATAGTATGTATTTATATGTATAAAATCTATATTTACTGATTCAATAAATAGAATCTCTTATCTGTTAAGAATGATGAATTCTTTACTTTAAATAACTTAAATCTATTGAAAGTACAAACAATTCTGTAATAACTTAATCTAAAAACAACAGTAAAAGAAGCTGATGAAGTTGACAATGAGATAGATAATGATCTTTAACTTAAAGATATAAATAATAATTTTTTAAAAATTATGACTTCATTATTTCAGCAATCTTTCATCACTAAGATATTTAACAACTTCAAAGAAGTTTCTTATCAATATTTTTTGTATAAAATGTTAAACATCATGCTTCTGATGAGTCTTTAAGTGCAAGAGACAAACATTACAAAAGATTAATATAAGACTTTATTAAAGATATTAAATTTCATCATCAATGTATCTAAACTTCAGTCTTTGTCTTAATTACTTGTCACACTTAAGTGCAACATCAAGATGCAATTATCATTACTTAAAATATAATAACTAAAAATTTCTCTATCTATTAATAAGCTTTCAACTTTGTCTGTCTTCATTAAACAGCAAATATAATCATTATTCTTTCTTATCATTTAACTTTACTAAATTAAGTTAGTTACTCTGTTTCAAGCTGTGCTGTTCTTCTTCAATATGTTGATAAAGATGCACTTTAAAATGATAGACTTTATTAATAAATCTATGAAGCTGTAACATTCTTAAGACTGAGAATTCTCTATTTAATTATGTTTCAGTAATTTTGCTCATTACTTAAATGAAGCTTTTATATTTTCATTCAACATCATTTACTATAACTGCTTTAAAGACAGTTACTTATATCAAGAATCTTCTTATCTGAAGTACATTGATCAGATTATGACTATTGAACATAATCATATTAATAATACATTAATTTTTTAAAAGATCATTATTTAAGTTCAGCATCTTCTTTAAGTATCAGAGCTGTCATTAAATGTTTAAAATGCTTTTATTTTTTAATTTATAAATGACTGTAAGCTTTTAATGATGAAGAACTCATTTACTTATATGTTAAAATGAAATATAATTAAAATAAAGCTCAGTTTCTTTCTTAATTATCATTTCAGTAATTGCTGTTTGTTAAGACTTAAGAATTTAAGAAGATATGATTGTTTTATTATTCATTAATTATTTAATAAAATCATCAGCACTTATCATTCTCTCTTACAATCAGCACTGCTGCAAAAAGAACTTAAAACTATTATATATAAATGTCAGTATCTGATAAAGACATTTAAATCTGATAAGTATCTCTTATTATTGTTTTTGTGTTTTATTGATGACTTTAATTTATATTAAAACATATATAGATTCTTACTGAGAATCTATATTATTCTAGCTTCTCTAAATCATTTCTAGTAAGCTTAAAGAGCAACAGTTTTTCTGTTATTCTTGAATCTCACAGTAATAATATAAAGAACATTATATCAGCTTTATAATCTCTGATATATCTGAATTGCAGCATAAAGATAAGCATAACTGAAGAATACAAGATAATATATATTTTTACTTTTACATTTATTGATGATATGCTGCAGCAACATGACAACTTTAACTTAAAATGACAGTCAGTTAAACATGACTGTTGATTTTACTTAATATTAAAAGAAGAAAGAGGTCATCTAAACTACAATATAATCATTAGTGATTAATATTATATAAAGATAATGCAATTAAGATAGAAGACAGAGAAAGCTCTGACTTGATTTAAAAAGATAATTAAGATTATATATGATAAGTGAAGTTTAAGAAAGAAATAAAGCTCATTAATAGTGATAGTTTTAACTCTGAATATACTTTAAATACATTTAGTCAATGCAGTACACTTTGAATATATAGAGATGACAATGTAGACATATTATTTATTGCTGAATGTAATTTTTATTAAAGAAGAATAGTGAGTCTATGCTACAGAGCTTTAAAAATAATCTTTCTTTTTAAAATAAAAATAGCTACAGTCTTCTTTGCATCATCTATAAAGCTTCTAAATATAAAAGTATATATAATGTTCTGTTATTCTTCTCATTCTATTACAATGTTGATTGAATGAACAGCACATTTAATTTAAGTATTTAATGACAGTAAAAATAATCTATTATAATTCAATAATGCACTTCAATATGACTGTGCTCAACCTCATTGTCACTATGTTCATAACAATGACAAAAAGTAACACACTGATCATAAGTGTATCAATGACTTCTAAAAATCAAGCTATAATAATAGACACTATCATTATGAGCTAAAGACTGTATCAGAACTTACAGAAAGTAGCTATAGTTATTTATTTTATTACTTTATATTTACAGTCTCAGTCTCAAAGCTTATCTTTAGCTGTAAATCATTGAGTTTCTTATCTCTTTTTACATTTAGCAAGTTCAGCAGTCACAACAATGAACTTTTCTTTCATTACATTACAAAATGAGTTTAACAAGTTGAAAGTTACAATTATAATTAAAACAACAATCATTAAGAAAATAAAAAAACACAAAAGCAAAAAGAGTCTTCTTAATGTTTATATAGCTTTACACTATACAGACATAGCTACAGAATATGTTACTATGATTAATTGTAACATTCTTGCAGAAAAGATAATGCATAAGTAAATTGATTTTTTATTTTAATTTTAATTATTAATATCTATTGTGTAATATAGATTCTATAAGAAAATCATTGTTCAAATTAATTATTATAATATTGAATATATACTTCTCTCTTAAATTAATTTTCAGCAAACAATGCACTTTCTTCTTACTGAATTTATATTATCATCAGAGTCAGCTCTTACTTAATGAATTCAGTAACTATACAATAATTATTTACTTCTATTCAAATCTGTTCTTTTTATGTTTAAATACTACTTCAAAATCAATGAAAATAACATTCTTATTAAGTTCATTGACAATTACAGCAACTCTATCATTAAGCTTTGCACATCAGTTAAGAAAGCAGTTAACAAATATTAACTTTTAACTCAGTTTAATTGTATTGACTTCTTTAAGAGTTTATATTCTTATACATTGAAAGTTTATCAGAAAGACTACAGAAGAGAAGACATTGATGATTTAAATAAATTATAAATTATTTAATGAAAGAAACTCAACTTTATAGACAAGCAAGCTTCTTTTATTTTTGTTAATTACATCATTATTGATCTTTCTCTCTCACTTTCTAGACACTTAAATTACTGTATCTCATTTTAATTAAAAACTATATACAATTATACAACAGTCAAATTGCACATCTAAATAACATATTTCTACATTAAGTCTGATGAGAAAAACAGAGAGTGTTTGTTGCAATTATTTAAGTTAATAAGAAGATATAGAAGCTAAATAAAGTGCTGAGCATTCTTATCTTATAATTATCAATAAAGATTGCTGTTATAAATCTTTCTACTATCAGTGAAAAGAAGCTCTACATTATATTAATGAAGAAGAACAATAAGAATTGATTGTTTTACAGTGATGATAGAAAACTCTTGTACTGTAATTAATAAATACAATTTCTATAAAATTCTTTCTTATAATGTATAAAGTGATAATTTAACATATTTAATACATCAATTTCACACATTAAGTTGTTAAGTGCTTTAAACACATCAATAATCTTAGTATAATGTTGTAGCTCTAGAATTAAATTATATATTATATTTTTCATTTATATTTTTTTCTTCAACAATCTTACACATTTTCAAGTCAACTCAACTCATTCTGACAGTGAGTCAGTGAGAGAAAGATGATGACAGATTATGTAAGATATAAGAAAGCAGCAGAGCATCTCTCATCATTAAGTAATCTTAAAAGTGAAAGATTGCTTTATAGTGATAACTTTTTTCTGTATATAAAAGTCACAAATACTAATTCATAATATCTTCTACAGCAAACTGAGCAAGCTATCATTAAAAAGTATCATTTTCACAAAGCAGCACTCTGCTTCTCTATTTAGAAATGATTTTAAATATTAAAAAAGTTAATAAATTATTTACTTCATCATTCTGTTGACTCAGATCAGTATCAGAATTATGTATATTAATAGTTGATTTGCTTACAGACTGTAAATATTTACAAATTAAAACTTAATAACTTGTTACAGAGACTTTTAATGATGTTATTAGCTTTGTTCTTAAATTTTTAGCTAATATTCTTGTAATATAAAACTTCTTAAGTTCAACTCATCTCTCTTTGACAACAGCAACACTTCACAGCAACAGTGACAGTAAAGTTAGTAATTATATAAAAGTAAACTACTATTTATTTTTCTTCTTTCTAGCAGTCTATATTGTTAAAAGTGCTCAGAATTTAGCTGCTATCTTTATAATCTTCTTTATAAGAAAAGAAGCTGTTACTGACATTCTCATTATCTTTTAAGTATTCTTAACTCATATACTGTTGCTAACATCTTAATGTCATTTAGATTTTTCTACATCATTACAGTCATCATTGACAGAAATTGAGTTTGTATGACAAAATAACTTTGTTAAGAAGATGATCTTAAATTTTAAAAAAATTTAAATAACACTTAAATTTCATTCTACATCATATACAAAACTTTATAAAGATTAAGCAAAATCTGTTATCTCTTAATAGACTGTTTTTCAAGATTTGCAACAGAATAAAGTGCTGCTGTCTTTGTTCTTTACAATTTATTAAGATTTTTACAGAGAAATGTATTGAAATTGATTCTGAAAACTTATAAATATTATTGATTTTCTTTTTTCTTTCAGTAACAGAGTTTACAGACTTGACATTTACTTGTTAATTATATATGTAGCTGTGAAAATTGCTTGAATACAGAGCTAGATATAAGAACAATAAGACTTTTATATTATCTTATTAATAGCTTAATATTAATGGTGAAACAGACTTTAATAGATGTAAGAATAACAAAGACTTCACTTAATGATGAGTAACTTAATTAATATAATATAAGTACTTACTAACTGTTGTTATTGACACTGTAATATTCATAATTACTTAAAAGTTACTGAATATTCAAAATATTCTGTAATAAATGATAAAATAAATAGACAACAGTACCTCAAGCTTTGATGATGCAACTGCAACAGAAGATTAAAGAACTAAAAAAAGTAAAGATTTATTCTTTAAAGATTGACAGCATTAACTATCTCTTTTAATAAAAATCTTTTCAATGCACTTTATATTTCTGTTATTCATTATCTTAAATAAGTAAATTCTCTTTTAAATAAACTTTCAACATCTTAATTAAAGCATTTAGTTCTTTTATAATCTTTACTGACAATCTACAGTCAATCTTTATTTTTAATACTATCACTGTCTCTTCAGCTCTTCTTCAGTATCACTATTTCTTTAAAGCTTTATCAACATCATTATTTCTTAATTTCTGTTTTTAAAATATCATTATCTCTTAACTTTCATCAGCATTGCTATTTCTTTAAAGCTTTATTAATGTCACTGTTGTCAAAAAGAAAAGAAAAGAATAAAATAAAAAGAATAAAAAGTATGATTTAACTGAGAATTAAATTAAGATATAATTAGAATGTAAGTTGATTCTTTATTATTCATTAGAGCTCAGAGATTCTTCAATGTTTATTTTTATAAATTATTATATATATATTATTAAATTATTTATACAGTCAAATCAAAAACTAACATACTTATTTGATTTATATATCTTTTAAAGCATGTCAGAAAGATTCTTTAAGAATTTTTACTACAGATTAAGAGAAAATTAAATGAAGAAGCTTATAATAAAAAAGCTTACAGTGAAGAAGAAGCTTGCAATATCTATTAAGTATAACTTTTTATTTTATTTAAAATAATTAGCATACTCACTTCAACATCTTTTCTACTTAATCTTCTGCATAATCTTTGTCTTCAGTATCATTATCTTCATCATTAAAGACACATAATCTCTCAATCTCTATTAGCATCACTATTTCTTTATCTTCACATTCAACATTACATAATCTTCATCATTAAAGTCACATAATCTTCATCTTCACTATCTATTAACAGTTAAATCTTACAGTCTTATTCATTTTAACTACATTCTTACAAGCAACATAACAGCTAACAGACTTACAAAGTTACTTTTAATTATTTAATTTACTTATTTTATCAATTTTATCAGTCTATTCTGTCACTAACAAGACTCTGTAATTTAATAATAAAACATTAAGCTTTTAAAGTCTTAAAGATATTTATTTAAATTGAGTCAGAGTCTTAACTTATATTTTGAGAACATATATATTTTATAAATGTTTTGAAAATATAGATCTTCACTTTTTAAATATATACTTTATTTTTATCATTAAAGTTATACAATTTCTTAGTTATTGTCAGCATCACTATTTCTTTATCTTTACATTCAACATCACTTCTTCTTCATCTTCAACATCAAATAATCTCTTAACTTCATTATTATCACTATTTTTTAATCTTTATCTTCAACATAATCATCTTTATCATAAACATAATTACATCTCTTACTAACTTCTTTATGTTTTCTGTACAAGTAGTGAAAGAGATAAGTGATAAAAGAACTTGAATTATACACTGTATCTAGAATGAATATGTAGATAACTAAATTTATAATGTTTTTATTTGTAATTATTTTTCTATTTGACATGATGATTTAACTAATGATCATAACTGTATAATTATTGTAAATTATTATTCATCATAACTTCTTATTTATTATGACTTTTTGTTCACAACAACTTTTATTATAATTATATTATATTTTCTACTGTGAAAGCTTGTTTACTGTAATGATTATGTAATGATGACAGCAATGTAGTGTTATTTCTATTTAAATAAAAATAAATACTCTACTAAAACAATGTTTTTCAAAGTAATAATAACAACAACATGTTGTCTCTATTTGATTATCATGTCAAATTTGTGTAACATGTATTTAATGAGACATTATCATTTATAAAATGTCTTAAAATTTTGCAATTATAATCTGAAGAACATGATATAATTTATATATATCATTATATGTAAAACATATCTCACTCTTCAAACATGTGTCACAATTAACTACATATTTACATCAACATGATATTCAGTTCATTCTTTAAGAACTACTGTTTTCATTTATGTAATTATGATGACTTAATGATTACATTATGTTCAGCTATTATCTTCAGCCTATAAGGTACCTAAGGTAAGATACCTTATCAGTATTTAAAGTTTAATGTTACTGCATAATTCTCTATAACTAAGTCAGTAACTTCTTCAGACATTACCTCATCATTCTTACTCATCAGTCTTGCTTGCTGACAAACACATCAGATGTCAGTACTTTAAGCACATTAACTGATGATTGTAGATCTTAAAGATCAATCTGACTTGTTAAAGCTGATTTTTGTGC
>JAABVA010006045.1_pt1 | contig 10790 bp, 9 predicted proteins | sample 5560331 | NCBI WGS metagenome assembly JAABVA01 (sample SAMN12812661, study PRJNA571458) | rock metagenome | isolation source: Antarctica rocks | place: Antarctica: Victoria Land, Mt New Zealand sud | collected 2016-01-07 | reverse complement strand
GCCAGGTTCGCCAGGGGGAAGTCGTCCGTGACGTCGTGCGGCAGATCGCAGGAGCCCTTGGGCGCGACGGCGTCGAGCAGCGCTCGGGCGCGGGCCGTGATCTGCTCGGCCGATTGCTCCAACCGCCTGCGGGTGAACGCCGCCGCGACCAGTCGGCGCAGCCGCAGGTGCTCCGGGGCGTCCATGTTCAGGATCATCCGGCGAATGAAGCCAAGATCATCCGGTTCCGGGTCGCGGATCTGCGTCGCCCCGAGCCAGGAGGAGAACACCTCCGGCGTCTGCAGCACACGCTTGACGTCCGCGTAGCGGGTGACCGCCCAGAACCCTGGGCCGGCGGGCCAGTCGCCGACGGCATGTTCGTCCTGCCAGCTCACCGGGCCAGTGTCCCGCAGCTGGGCCAGCTCGCGATGCGGCAGCCCGTGGGCGAAGACGCGCGGATCGAAGACGTCGACCGTCGGCGCGGTCATCGGCTCAGTCCTGCAGGAGCGTCGAGCCACACGCCGGTGAGCCGGTTGCCCGTGGTGAAGTCGATGATCGCGCGCCGGTTGGCCGGTTCCTCGGCAGCGCCGGAGAACAGCGCCCAGCCGTCGTCGTCGAACGGCGCCACACCGGCCGGCACGGGCGAGACGCCGACGAGGAACCGGACCCGATCCGGCACCTGGACCAGTACCTGGACCAGTACCTGCTGCATGACGCTGCCACCCATCGAGTGGCCCAGCACCGAGTAGCGCTCGAGGCCGAGCTCGTCCGCGGTGTCGATCGCGTCGGAAGCAGCCTCCTCCACGGTGTACTCGCCTCGCTCCCCCATGCGCGAGCCATAGCCGCGGTAGTCGAGGAAGAAGTAGCTGAACCGGCTCCGGTCGAGGTACGGGGCCAGCGATCCCCACGACGTGGCGGCGCCGAACCACCCATGCAAGCCCAGAACGGCATGCGGCCCGTCACCGACCCGATCGAGATCCTCGTTCCCCATGGTCCACTCCCGTGCGATAATCGCTCGTAATGATTACTTTCCGCTCTTATCGGAACAGTAGAGCGCACCGCGGATGAAGGTCAACGCTCTGCCGCCGGGTTATTCCCAGACGCTGGGAAACGGCCTACGGGTGCTCGAAATCCTGCGCGGCCATCCGCACGGACTGGGCGTCAACGCGATCGCGGGCGAGCTCGACGCGCATCGCACGGTGGTCTACCGGTTGCTGGCCACGCTCCGCGCGCACGGCCTCATCACCCGGGACGCCGACGGACGCCACCGGCTCGGCGTAACCCTCCTCGGGCTGGCGGGCGCCGTACGGACCGATCTGCGCAGCACCGCTGCGCCGCCGCTGTCCGAGCTGGCCGAGACGGTCGGCGCCACTGCCTTCCTCACCCTGGCCGAAGGCGACGAGGCGATGACGGTGTGCGTCGTCGAGCCGCGCAGCGCGCGCATGCACGTGGCCTACCGCATCGGCTCGCGGCATCCGCTGACGGTGGGAGCGCCCGGGCTCGCGATTCTTGCGGGCCGACCACACGTCGAAGGTGAACGCACCCAGGTGACGACGGCGCGAGCGACAGGTTACGCCATCACCTCCAGTGAGCTGGAGAGCGGCGCGTGGGGTCTGGCGATGCCGTTGGCGGACGAAGCCGGCTGGGCCATTGCCAGCGTTGGCGTGGTGGCCTTGACCGAGTTGGATCCAGACCTGGTCGTGCCGGCAGCGCGCCACGCGTTGTGCGTCATCGCCGGCGGCGACACTGTCAGCGGGCAATGAGCAAGGGCAGTCGCGGTCGGCGTAGCCCTTCGATGAGTTCCTCCGCGAGTGCGTATGCGCGGAGCGCGTTGTGGTGCTTGATGTCCTCGTAGCCGCGGATGCTGTCCGGCAGCTCGGCGAGCGTGACGGCCGTGGGGTGGTTGGCGGGGGACAGCTCGGTGAGGACTGTTTCGATGATCTGGCGGTACCAGTCGATGATCTCGCGCTCCTCGCGCCGGGTCGGCTGGTTGCGGAACGGGTCGATGGGGGTGCTGCGGAGGCCACGCGCAGCGCGCAGAACCCGGAACGCGGGAGTGAACCAGGGCCCGAGATGCAGTTTCTGGTGACGACCCAGCCGTCGCGCCAGCGGAGGCTGGAGGTTGTAGATCAGCTTCGCCGGCTTCTCGAAGGTGGCGGCGACGTGATCGGCAAACTCTGGCTGCAGGTAGAGCCGTGCGACCTCGTATTCGTCTTTGTAGGCCATCACCTTGAACAGATAGCGCACGACCGCTTCGGTGAGGGCACCCTCCGTGCCGATGACTTGCTGTTCCCGTTCCGCGACGCGCAGCACAAGCTCCAGGTACTGGCGGGCGTAGGGCTCGCCGGAGTAGTCCACCAGCTCGGCCAGGCGGACGGCGAGCAGGCGCCTGGTCTCCTTGCCGAGGTGGCCCGCGCTGAGGTGGCCCGCCTGCCGATACAGCCGGTCGTAGGCGCCGGCCCGACGCCGGTCAAGTGCCTGACGGCGCTGCTGGTGCTCCTCCTCGGCGGTGAGTGCGGGCGGGATGATGAGGTCGGTAACCCGGTCGCGGTCGTGCACCCAGAGCCGTCCGTAGCGGAAGGCCTGCTGGTTTGCCTTGACGGCCACCCCGTTGAGCTCGATGGCTCTCTCGATCGAACTCGCGCTGATGGGCAGCGCCCCGGCCTGGTAGGCCGCACCGAGCACCACCAGGTTGGTCAGCATGTAGTCGCCGAAAAGCTCGTCGGCGATCCACCGTGCCCGCACGTCAACCTGGTCGGCGGAGAACTCCGCGACGGCGCCGCGCAGCGCTGCGGTGTCGACCTGGACGTGGACATCGCGCACCTGTTCGCCGGTGAGGAACAGGTCGGCATTGGCCACCACGTGGGTTCGCTCGGGCGAACAACGGTCGAGGTTGACGGCAGCGGCCGCACCGACCTCGTCCAACGCCAGGTACAGGTCGGCGGCGCCTTTCCCGGTCTTGCTGGAGAAATGCCTCGCGCCTTTGGGCACGATGGCCAGGCTGGAGATGACCGGGCCCCACTTCTGCGCCGCACCCGTCTGGTCGTAGGAGATCACGTCGTGGCCGTCGAGCAGGGCAGCCACCGACAGAATGCCGTTGAGCGTCAGTACGCCGGTGCCACCGACACCAGGCATGTACACGTGAAACGGCTCGGGTTTGCGCAGGGTCGTGACCGCGGGGTCGGGGATGGACCCATCCTCCACCCGAGGTGGGACGGGCAGCGTGTAGCCGGTACCGGGCCCCGCGATGACGGTGGTGAATGACGGACAGTCACCCTGCACACACGAGTAGTCCTGATTGCAGGAGGAGGAATGGATCCTGGTCTTCTCGCCGAACTCGGTAGGAACCTTCTGCAGCGACATGCAGTTGCTCTTGGCGCCGCAGTCCCCGCAGTTCTCGCACACCGCCTCATTGACCATGACGTACCGGTCGGGTCGGGCGATCTTTCCGCGCTTCTGTTGCCGGCGGCGCTCGTTGGCGCACGACTCGTCGTAGACCATGACGGTGCACCCGGGCACCTTCGCCAGCTGGGCTGCCGTCTCCACCATGCGGTCCGCCGTCCGGACCTCGACCCCGGGGGCGAGCCGCGCGCCCCGGTAGGCCTTTGGTTCCTTCGTGACAATCACGATGCGCTTGACTCCCTCGGACTCCAAACCCCGCGTCAGGTCGGCGAGGGTATCGGCGCCGACCGCCTGCTGCGCGCCGGTGTTCGCCAGCACGCCGTTGTACAAGAGCTTGAAGGTGATGTTCACCCCGGTTGCCACCGCCCAGCGGATGTTCAGGTAGCTGGAGTGGTAGAGCGAGCCGTCACCGATGTGCTGAACCAGGTGCTCCCGGTCGGTGTACCTGGACAGCCCGATCCACGGCAGGCCTTCCCCGCCGAGCTGGGTCATCACATCGATGTGCCGCTCGGGCTGCTCGATCACCTCGTTGAAGCAGTTGCAGCCGGGAGAACCCCAGGCCACCTGCCCAGCCGCAAGCACCGTCGAGGCACTGTGCGGACATCCCGAGCAGAAGTTCGGGGTGCGGCTGCTGGTCGCGGCGTAGCGCCGCGCACCGATGCCGGCCAACTCCCGGACGCGGGCTCGCTCGCTCAGCCCGGGGACGACGTCGTTGAGCAGCTCGGCCAGGCGGGACGCGACGACGTCGGCGTCCATGCCGCCTTCGACCGGGAACACAACCCGGCCGATGAGGTCGCGTTTGCCGAAGACGTCGATCTTACGGCCGAGCTTCTGCAGGACGGCGCGAACCTGCTGCTCGATGAAGTCCCGCTTCTCCTCCACCACGATGACCCGGTCGAGGCCCTCGGCAAAGCGGCGGACGATCCCCTCGTCCAGCGGGTAGACGAGTCCCAGCTTGAGCACCCGGACACCGGTCTCGTTCAGGTCCTCCTCGCTGAGGCCGAGGTCGAGCAACGCCTGCTGGACATCGGTGAACGACTTGCCCGCGCTGATCACGCCGACGCGGTCGTTCTCCCCCGAAGTGGTGATCGCGTCGAGGCCGTTGGCCCGTGCGTAGGCCATCACCGCAACGTGGCGCTCCTGGTAGAGATGTCGTTCCATCTCGATGTTCTTGCCAGGGAAGAACGAGAAGTCGGTCCGCTTGGCGAACGGGACGCCGTCGATCTCGACCTCCGGGATGGTGACCGGGACGTCACCTTCGGCGAAGGTCATGCTCTGACCCGAGTCGCACAGCGCGCTCGTCAGCTTCAACGCCGCCCAGCAGCCGCTGAAGCGGGACATGGTGATGGCGTGCAACCCGAAGTCGCGGAACTCCGCAACGGTGGCCGGGTAGAGGATGGGGATGCCCGCAGAGACGAACGCGTACTCCTGCTGGAAGGGCATGGTCGAGGACTTCGCCTCGTGATCCTCACCCGAGAGGACGACAACAGCACCCTGCTTCGAGGTACCCGCAAAGTTGCCGTGCTTGAGTGCGTCCCCACTGCGGTCGACACCAGGCCCCTTGCCGTACCAGATGCTCGTCACGCCGTCCCACTGCGAGTGCGGGTGGTCATCGAGCATCTGCGTGCCCATGTGGGCCGTCGCCGCGAGCTCCTCGTTGCCGGCCGGCACGAACGAGACATCATGTTCCGCGAGCAGCTGCGGGATCCGGGAAAGTGCGAGGTCGTACCCGGCCAACGGGGATCCGGGATATCCGCTGATAAACGTTCCGATGCGGAGTCCCGCAGCCCGGTCTCTCCGCACCTGCTCCAGCGGAAACCGCACGAGCGCCTGCAAAGCAGGAACATAATGCGTGCCCTCATCGGCAGTCAGACGATCCGACAGGTTCACGGCGCCTCCGGAAGATGTGCTGCACGTGGCACCCACGTACCTCACCTCTAATATGACAGAAGTATGGTTGCAAGCCAAGCGCTTGTAGAGCTTTCTGCCTTACCGGTCGACCGCGACAGCACGATCCTTGGGTTCGGGCTGCACGGTGCCTGCCGCCGTGCTCGGGCGCGCTCTGCCGACCAGGCGGCGGGTCAAGTCGGTGACGGCAGGCACGAGGCCGCGGGGTAGGAAGAGCAACACGCCAATGAGCAGGATCGCGTACACGGCGTAGGAGAAAATCGAGGCGGCGTGGGCGGGCATTCCGGGTCTAGTGCCCAGATTGTTCAGCGCCTGAACAAGCGCGGTGATCACCACCGAGCCGACAACTGCTCCCCAGACGGTGCCAAGCCCACCGACCACGGCCATCACCACGAATTGCAAGGAGAGCAAGACCGGAAACGAGCCGGGTGCGACGTAGCCGAGGAAGAAGGCGTACATCCCTCCAGCCAGGCCCGCGAGCGCCGCCGCCAGGCTGAACACCGCTACTCGGTATCTGGCGACCGGAACACCGCAGGACTCGGCGGCCGTTTCGCTGGTGGCGAGGGCTCGCAGGCCGCGGCCGGGTCGGGAGGCAATGAGGTTGTTCGTGAGGAGCACCACGACCACGACGATGGCGAGTGTGACCCACGCGTACGCCTGGGTAGTACTCAGCTCAGCTGATCCGACACCCAACTGCGGAATGCCCTGGAGCCCGATGTCCCCGCCGAACGCGGAGACCTGCCCCACGATGGCCAGCAAGATCAGTTGAAAGGCCAGGGTGGCGAAGGCGAGGTAGTGCCCGCGCAGCCGCAGGATCGGTATGCCGACCACGGCCGCTATCGCCCCGGCGAAAATCGGCGCGCAGGCCAGCCCCAGCAGGGGTGGCAATCCGTGCGTGGCCATCAGTCCGGCGGTATAGGCGCCGATGGCATAGAACGCCGCCTGCCCGAGGGACACCTGCCCGGCGTAACCCATCAGCAGCGACACACCCGTGGTGACGATCACGGCGAGCCCCACGAGGACATAGACGGTCAGATTCGTGGGGGACAACACCAGCGGTGCGAGCGCGGCTAACACAGCGACGATCACCCCGAGCGTGACGCCGAGGCTCGGCCTGCGGGTGGCAGCCATCATGCTCCTTCCTCGGTTACCATCAGACGCCGCCTCGCCTGCCAGACCATCAGCACGAGCATCAGGATCAGAGCGACCCCGGTCTGGTAGGAGCCGTTGATGTACCCGGCGACGAACGACTCGGCCAGGCCGAGAACGAGGCCCCCGACCAGGGCCATTCCGGGACGCATCAAGCCGCCGAAGATTGCCGCCGCAAATCCGTTGGTGGCCAATACCACGTCGGAATCGAAGGACACCGGTTGCAGCGGGGTGAGCAGTACACCGGCGAGGCCACCGAGCAGGCCCGCGAGCGCGAAGGCAAGTAATCCCATTCGAGTCACATTGATGCCGGCGAGCCTCGCCGCATACGCGTTGGACGCGCAGGCAGTCATTGCCTTCCCCAGATAGCTACGAGCGAAGAACAGCTGCAGGAGGCCGAGCGAGATCACCGCGGCCGCGACCACCACGAAATACTGGTTCTGCACGCGAGCACCGACCACGGTCACGGAGCCAGGAGCCATCTGGAACGAGATTGGCTGATCGCCCCACACCATGATCTCGAGGGCGTAGGCCAGGAAGACCAGCCCCAGGGTGATGACCAGGGACGCGAGAACAGGGGTGCCGCGCTTGCCGATCGCAATCACCCCGACCACCAAGCCCGTGAGTCCGGCTCCCACGATCGCCACCACTTCGGCCAGCGGATGCGGTAGACCCCAACTGAGCATCGAGCCCGCGGTAAGTCCACCGACCACGACGACCGTGCCCTGGGCGAAGTTCACTACCCGCGTCACTCGGTGGATAACGACGAAGCCGCTGGCGACGAGCGCGAACGAGCAACCGAGTGCCAGCCCCGCGATCAGGTATGCGATGAATGCGCTCATCCGCCCACCTGCGACGACGAGTCGGTGAACCCGCCGAGGTAAGACTTGACCACCTGCGGGCTACTCGCCAGTTCCGCGCTGGACCCGGCAACGGCGATCTTGCCACCCTCAAGCACGTAGCCCCGGGAACAGAGTTTGAACGCCAGTCGGGCGCTCTGCTCGATCAGCAAGATCGTCATGCCGTGCTCGGTGTTCAACTGTGTCAGGTGCCTTGCCAAGTCAGCGACGATCATCGGTGCGAGCCCTAGCGACAACTCATCAACAGCCAGAATATCGGGATCACCCATGAGCGCTCGACCGATCGCCACCATCTGCTGCTGACCCCCGGAGAGCGTGCCGGCTAGCTGCCGCCTGATCGGGTGCAGATCCGGCAACACCTCGTAGATGCGGGCGGGATTACGTTCACGCGACCGCCACGCACCAATCTGGAGGTTGTCTTCGACCGACAACTCGGCGAACAACTGACGGCCCTCCGGTACCTGAGCGAGCCGCCCTTTGATCCGGATCGTGCCCGACGCCGGTCTGATGATTCCGGACAAGGTATTGACCAGGGTTGATTTGCCCGCACCGTTCGGCCCGACTAGTGCGACCATTTCCCCGGCAGAGATCTGCAGGCTTACCCCGTCGAGAGCCGTGGCGTGCCCATAGCGCACGACCAGGTCGGTCACGTCAAGCACGGGTGGCCTCCCGCCCCAGGTACGCTTCGACGACTCTCTCGTCACGCGAGACTTGCTCGGGGGTTCCCTGCGCGATCACGCTGCCGAGATCCAGTACCGTGATCACTTCCGCCAGCCGGGTGACCAAGGCGACGTCATGCTCGATCAGCATCATCGTCAGCCGGTCGGCATGCATATCAGAGACGAGCGACGCGAGTTCCTCGCGCTCTGCGGCGCGTAATCCGGCTGCTGGCTCGTCAAGCAGCAGTAACGTCGGCTCTGCGCACAAAGCACGAGCTAATTGCAGGCTCCGTTGCTGTCCTAACGGCAGCGACTCTGCCGACCGATCCGCCCATCGATGCAGCCCGACCCGATCCAGAGCGCGCGTCGCGCGCTCGCGGATATCGCGCTCCTCGCGGCGGCACCGAGGCAAGCGCAACGCACCGGCGACAAACCCGTGACGAGTGGTCGCGTGCGCCCCCACCATGACATTCTCCAGCGCAGTCATCCCACGAAACAAGCGCGCACCCTGGAATACGATCGCGATCCTCGCCTGTGCTCGTTGGTGCGGCGACCTGCCGTCAATTTGCGTGCCGCCGTAATGCACGGACCCGTGGTCCGGTGCCAGATGCCCGCTGATGAGGTTGAAGAGGGTCGATTTACCTGCGCCGTTAGGGCCGATGACCCCGCGCAGCTCCCCGTCGGGGACTGAAATCGAAACATCTCGGACGGCGTACACCCCGCCGAAAGACCTAGACACCCCCCGGATTTCCAGCAACGCCGTCGCCTCTACTTCAACGTTTGGGAGAGTTGCTGCTTGGACCAGTCGGTGGGCACGAAGTTGCCGTCCTTGACGACGGTGACGACGACGTCATCCGACGTCAGGCCGGAATGGTCACTCGGGGAGAACTTGTACTCCCCTTGGGTGGAGACAAGTGACATCGTTTCCACCGCCTTCTGGATCTTGGCCGACTCAGTGCTGCCGGCCTTCTTGATCGCCGCGGCGATGATTTGCACCGCGTTGTACCCGTCGAGACCGAATTGGGGCGGGTAATAACCATTGCCTTGCTGGAACGGCTGAGCCATTTTCAGGGCGATAGTCTTGACCCGCGAATCCGGCAGAGCGGGTCCAACCACGCCCAAAGATGTCGCCACAGTGACGCCGTTCGCCGCCGGACCCGCCGGCTGCGTGTACAACGTGCTCGCCTCGGCGTGGCTCATAATCAGCGGCATGTTCAATCCGGCGGAGGCAAATTGCTTGGTGATGGTCACTGCGGGTGCGCCGGTGGTCCACACCATCAGGCCTTGGGCCTGGGCGCCGCGCAAGTGGGTGAAGACAGCGGAGAAGTCGGTCGTCGACGTCTCGAACGTCTCCTGAGCGACGAAGTCGATGCCGTACTTGCCGGCCACCGCCGACATCTTCTTCCAACCGGTCACCGCGAATGCGTTCTTGGTGTCGACGGCAACGGCCATTTTGGTCATGCCCTGCGCCTTGAAGTACTTCAATAGTTGCTCGGCAACCGCCCCCGCCGTTGGCGGAGTCATAAAGGTGTACGGGCGGACCGGATCCACCTGCTCATCGCTGGCGGCGGTCGATACATGGACGAGTTTCTGTCGCTCGGCCAACGGAGCCACGGCCAAACTTGCGTTAGAGAACGAGGATCCCACGACCGCGGCCACACCCGAGCCGGCGAGATTGTTGAACGCAATCACCGCCTGATCCGGCGCGGTCGCGTCATCCTTGACGGTGATCTCGAGCGGACGCCCGCCAAGCAGGCCGCCGCCGTCGTTGATCTCCTTGACGGCCTGGGCTGCTCCGAGTTTGTCATTGCTGCCCAGCGGAGCGTAGTTGCCGGTCAGCGAGGCGATTTGGCCGATCTTGATCGGACCACTGGCAGTTCCGCCGCCGCCACCGGAGGAGCTACAACCGGCTGCGGCGATCGCCACGATCGCGGTGAAGGCCGTGGCTCTGGCGACTCTGCTGATGCTGCGCATATAAGCCTCCAAAGGCGATGAAAGGCGCAACCTGGCTCACCCACTGGCCGGAGTCACTGTGGCGCTAACATTCGACTAACAAGGAGCGTCCTGATGAATCTTTGTAGCATTTCGGCGGCGGCTACACAACCCCTCCCGTTCACTCACCGACCACCCGATCGTCGGAATCCGGGCGGCTGAGCATCGAGCTCCACTGACGACGCTGAGGTGACGAGATCAGGCGTCAACTCGGTGAGCGCCCGTGCGCCGAGCAACTGCATCGTTCTGGTGAGCTCGCTGCTGAAGATGTCCACCGTTCGACGGACACCCTCCGCTCCCCCGGCCATCAGGCCGTAGAGGTAGGGGCGGCCGATCAGACATGCCCGGGCGCCAAGTGCAACCGCCGCTGCGACATCTGCGCCGCTCCGGACGCCACCGTCGAGATAGATCTCGGCGCGATCCTGGACCGCGTCGAGAGCCGCTGGCAACAACTCGAGCGGAGTGACCGCACGGTCGAGTTGCCGCCCGCCGTGGTTGGACAGCACCAGGGGCGTCGGCGCCCGCCTGCACCGCCCGCACAGCATCGTCGGCCCGCTGGATGCCCTTGACGATCAGCGGACCCTGCCACTGGGAGCGCAACCAGTCCAGATCGTCAAAGGTGACGGACGGATCGAACATCGTGGTGATCAGCTCGTTCAATGCGGTCGGCGACTGGGACAGCGAGGCGAAACTCAACGGTTCGGTCGTCAGCAGGTTGAACCACCAGGAGAGATGACGCGACATGTCCGCATGGTGGACAACGCGTACGGGATGCCAGCAGTCGCCGCAGCGACGGCGACACCCCGTTCGCCTTCGTGGTGCAGCATGCGGGTGAACCCGC
>JAABVA010006044.1_pt1 | contig 10790 bp, 14 predicted proteins | sample 5560331 | NCBI WGS metagenome assembly JAABVA01 (sample SAMN12812661, study PRJNA571458) | rock metagenome | isolation source: Antarctica rocks | place: Antarctica: Victoria Land, Mt New Zealand sud | collected 2016-01-07 | reverse complement strand
AGAGCGCAAAGCTCAGCACAGAGACAATCAAGCAAGGGGCCAAAACTATCTTCCTCGGCTTCAATCAGAACTTGAGGGTTGTTGTAGCAAAGACGACGGTCACCGACATTACGACGGTGGCTATCCCAGCCAATGGTGCGGCACCACGATATCGTGCGATCAACCTCGATGCCATCACCGTGGACACTAGTCTGAGTGGACAATGCGGAAGCGGAGTGCTCGTGGCCGAAGATGGAACGGTGCAAGCGCTCTGGTTGAACTATCTCGGAGAGCGAACAGCTCATACAAACAAAGACATCGAATACCACCTAGGACTCGCAACGCCAACACTCTTACCCGTCATCAAGCAGGTCCAACAAGGCGTCGTACCACAGCTGAGGATGCTCAACGTCGAAACCAACACCGTCCAAATGAGCCAAGTCCGCATCATGGGCGTCTCCGAGAAATGGATCCAAAAAGTAGCCGAGACCAACTCATCACGACACCAGCTCTTCATGGTCCGCAAGATCGACTGCGCCCCTCCATCCGGGCACGACTCGCAATCGCTCCAAGAAGGCGACATCATCCTCACCCTCAACGGCAAGCTCATCACGCGCGTCTCCGAGCTCGACATCATGTACGACCACGAGCACCTTGACGCGCTCGTCGTCCGCAACGGGCAGGAAATCGAACTCAAAGTGCCCACCGTCCCGACCGAAGACCTCGAAACCGACCGAGCCGTCATCTTCTGCGGCGCCGTCCTGCACCGCCCTCACCACGCCGTCCGGCAGCAGATCAGCAAGCTCCACAGCGAAGTCTACGTCTCCGCAAGGGTATACGTCCCCCCCCTCCCTTGCCCTTCCATCTCCCCCCCGCCCCCGCCCCACACACTTCAGCATACCCCTACTAACCCGAACGAACAAACAGACGCGCGGCTCCCCCTCCTACCAATACGGCCTGGCGCCCACCAACTTCATCACCGCCGTCAACGGCCTCCCGACCCCGGACCTGACGGCGTTCCTGTCGGCCGTCAACCGGATCCCCGACAACACGTACTTCCGGCTCAAGGCCGTCACCTTCGACAACGTGCCGTGGGTCGCGACGATGAAGAAGAACGAGCACTATTTTCCGACCATGGAATTTGTCAAGGATCCGAGCGAGAGCTGTGGCTGGAGAAGGATTGGCTATGATGTGGATGGCGAGAGGCGGAATGGGGTTAGTGCGAGTCTGGCGGCGGAGACGATGGATGAGGGGTTGGGGCATGATGAGGATGGGGGGGATGTTGAGGGCTGAGTGGGTGGCTGTGGGTGAGGGGCGGTTAGAGGAGGGCTTGTGGAATGGGGCTGGGGGTAATGGGGTGTTTGAGAGGGTGGGTGAGAAAGAGAGGAAGGTGGCATCAGCGTCAGCATCAGCATAAGCGTGGCTGGCTAGGTGGAGGACTGGTAGGTGGGGTGGGGTCTGGGTGGGTTATAACGCAATGCCGCTCATGTTCCTACTGAACCTCCTATCGCTTTTGTCGTCGTCGGTGTCATTGGCGGCTGGTTGCGTAATGAGGAGGACCTAGAATAATCGTTCGATAGACTACAACTACAATAACAGCAACAATAACAATACCAGATGAGACTGATACTGGTTTTCGAGGAGAGCATCATAGGTCAACATTTTTGAGGAGTATTTACGCAGTGAAGTCTAGACCTGACTTACCAGAAACGTAGCCCGTAAGGTAAAGCAACACAAGATGAAGCCAAAAGCGACAGGCCTGCCTCCGGCCTAACAGAAACCAAATAAAAGTGACCGACCACATCTCCGGCTGCCGTCGCACCCAATCCACTGGCAAAAGCGCGGAATTCACACCCATATACAACTTCCATCCACTCGCTCCTCCTACTCTCATTCCAACGAGTCGCGACCCCTCTACAGCGAAATACCACACCGACTACACTCACCAACTCGATACCCTCCAAACACTCTCCACTCAACTCCCGCTTCACGAAATCGATGTCAATGTCGTCCGTCACTCGGCGGGAGAAGGAGGTTCGTCCGATGCTCTGCCTGGGCCGCAGAGGGATGGCATTGCCAAGTGTGCCGGTAAGGGCCACCGAGGAGGTAAGCAGGGATACGGAACGCAATGGAAGTCGACATCGAAGGGCGCGAATAGGATGTGGTAGACGGCGGTGTCTGGTGGGGAATCTTTAACGTGATGGTATTGGATGGTGTCGAGTTTCTGCTCTTGTATAGACATCTCAGTATGCGTGATATATCACCGTCTCGGTCACCAAGAGTATTGATATAGTGGCGCCGCCTCCTGAATGCGGCGCGGATGTGGCTTCGTTGGGTCTTGGTTATGTTAGGTTCATAGCCGGGCGCATACTGTGTTGCTGCGAATCAGCAACGTCTCCGATAGGAATAGATCTATTCCAGGATCTTTAGCAGCCTGCTCTGACGGCCCTGAGTCCTGGTCGGATCAGTAAGGGGATGTGCAGGCGTTGAGAGTTGTTAGGAATGCTCACCAATCATACCAGTAACTGGTTGCCATGCTGGACAAGTTACCGTCCAAACCCACTGTAACCATCGCCTTCGGCAGGGCCGTCGGATTAATGAGATATACGTCACTCGCCCGGAAGACAGTATTTATGTGCGCGTATGCTCATCCAGAAGAAATGGTCTGCAGCAATCCAGCGCTGCCAGGATATCTGGCACCCTCCACGTCCCGTTTCTGAACTCTGATCTCCTTCTTCTTACTCTGGATCCTCCTCAGACTGTTCGGGATTTCCTCGGATTCGACACTCTTCGTTTTTGCCATCTTGCTCCGTCTCTTAGTCAGTCCGGTCATCAGAATACCCTCCGTCGTTGTATCAACCGCCTTCTCCACTGGTTTCCTCACTCCTTCCTGCTTCCCCACACTGCCTACGTACTCTAGGTAGGTTGGCCGCGTTAGCATGCCAGATCGAAACTCATTAGCTCCAACAAGCAGTTTGGTGAGGTCGATCAGTTCCTCGAGATATTCCACAACCTCAGCTTGAGCGGCAGCCACGGCGTTCCAGGATATATACTTTAACTGTACTGCACGCTGGCGAGCAGCCTCTCTTCCATCGCCGTCACCGTGGGTACTTAATCCTTCTACTTCCTCGCGGGTAACTTCGCGGACCCTGTTGATCAAGCGAAGATTCGCCAGTCTGGCCGAGGGAAGGAATTGTGGAAGGGCCAACTTCGTTGTAAGCGCTTCGTGGACGGCAAACAACATCAACGTTATCGCTGCAGCTAAGTTGCGTCGGTAAGGGTAGATCTGAGCCTATATCTCACTCAGCATCTTCCATATCGATGCGCATAGGGTTTAGGACAACGAACATTGTGCTGCTCTAGCGGACCGGAACCGTAAGCAGTACGCAAATGAAGCATATTGTCCATCCGGCTCACGATCTGATATAGCACGAAGATGATCTGATAAAAGGTTAGCGGTGCAGCCTTGCGGGTTATGGATCTGACCTCTCCATATATCAGAGCCAAGCCCTTAAATGAGCCTTTGATTCTTGGTTCTTTGCTGCAGACAGGGACTGGTTTAGTTAGCACATGACTACCGCGCCGGACTAATGGACCACTCACGGAAAGTTTCTGCAGCAGTCAAGGCGGTCTTCGCCTTGCCACTTGCGCCCTCGAAATGCTTGAGGATCTGTGGCGAGTAGACGTCGAGATTGCTTCCATTCTCGATACCCAAGGCAACGCATCTCTCCATCTCCGTAATCTGACGTAGACAGGCAGCTAGTGAGTCGACCAGTCTGGTTCGAGCTTTCACGGGTAGTATAACGACCTGCACTATGAGTGCAACAACGCCGCCGATTAAGAACGCGATAAGCCTCTTTAGGAAGTTCTCTGTTGCCGTACCTAATCGCAGTTAGTAGATGAAGGCCTTGGGTAGCTAAGATGCTCACCGGGCACGGTATTCAATTCTGTGGATAAGGCTACAACACACATACTCACGACGGCAACCATACCTGCCTTCGGGTATTTGGACCCGAGTTGCACATACACAGCAGGGACTAAGCCGATGCAGATCATGGCAGCACAGACAATCTCGTTACCATGTCCGGCTTCGTAGGCAGCCCATCCCCAAATACAACCCAGTGAGGTGCCAGCTGCTCGGAGGAAGAACGTCACGACTGAAGTACCAATCGCCACTTCTGTGATCAACACAAGCTGAAGTGCCGCCCAAACTAAGGGAGTCAGCGAAACGCTGCGGGTGCAGATGAGGGGTCCTTACGTCCACGGTTGAGCGAGTACCAAGTGTTCCAGGCTGGGTGGAAGGCTGGCCATGTTACCAAGAACACGGCGACGGTTAGCTTGAAGGAATATTGCACATCTTCTGAGGTCTGCAGCCATTCCAGAGTGTCAGCCAGGAGTCCTCTGAGCCGCAATGTAAGAGAAAGCGTCTCCTCAACAGGCTCGGAGACTCCAAACTTCTTCGTCTTCAGCGGTCTCGACGGGTGTATTGTTTCTCTGGCAATAGCAGTTCTGCGGGTCCCTTGTTCAAGGTCTCCCTCCGTGGGTTCGTCAAGCAAGTTTTCTTGACTATTGGCAGCTGTGTCCTGTTCATCGTCTACATCATCGGCGTTCCCTTGTCGGGCAGTTTGACGTCCAGTAGTAGGCATTCGTTCATCTTCATCACCCCCAGTATAGAGCCACTTACGCCAATTGATTCGGGGAGTGTGAACTTTTCTTCGGCCGCCACATTGTTGATGCCGCTCAACGAGCAGCCGTGCGTGCTTGAGCATCTCTTCTACGTGCGATGCGGCTTGTCGAAGGTTAAGGAGGAATGAGGATATCAAAAAGACCTCCTCCCTTGGCATGACATCTGGCACATGACCCTTGAGCTCTTGCCTGATTGAGGCGCTCTCTAGTGCGAAGAAAGATTGTGCGTCAAAGACATCGAGTGCCTGTTGTAAAGTTCCTATGTGTACGTCCAGCTCGTCTACCATTATACCTTTGGGTACTCTTGCTCCAGATGGAAGCTCGGTAACGCCCTGTTGCCTTGTCAGTTGCATTGTCTCCAGCGTTTGAGTACGGAGGAAAGCGAACATATGCATACGCGATACAAATACTCAAGACATCTACGCTTTCGTCGAGCACCACTTGCAGATCGTGGTAAGGCCTTGCAATGCGACCGGTGAGGTACTGTAGCAGCTGCACATCCCCAAACTCGATTTCTCGCTTCGGTTTGACAGAGTCCAGGTCGCCTTGACCTAAGATGCCCCGTTTGTGAGGTTCTCCGGGTAGTTTCTCCTTTCTGTCATGCACGTTGGGCTCTTCACCAAGATCTTTCTGAGACTTGGGCGTACTCGGCCCTGACGCAGTTTGTTCGGTATCCGATGCATCAGAATCACTTTTCTCGTGTCGTTTCGCTTTCCCAGGGCCACCTTCGCAATGTTCAACAATTTGGTTATCAAGGTCTACGTCATCACCCAGGAGAGCGTATTTGCTTTCACATGCACCTATCACAGCGATCGTGTTGGCAACCACTTTAGCCATCGCCTGTGAGCTTATGGGCTTCAAGTCTTGCGGCGGAAGCACCGAGAAGGCAAGTTCGAAGTTACACTCCCTTTGGGCCGCTTTGCAGCTCTTGAGCTTGGTCCGTACTTTTGACGTTGCTGCAGTCAGATCCTCAAGAGACTTTTCCTTCGCGGTTCCCTCTGCGGAGTCAGGATGTTCCGCTTGTCCCAGGGGTTTGGGTGCCGATATGCCGGACACCTGTGTCGAGAGACGTTCTGTTAGCCCTGGGCGGGTGGCCATGTTATCCAGTTCAATGTCAACCTTCTCTTTCAATGCGGCAGGACCATCATTCACACGAGCATTACCACCAACGCTATGTGTATCCCCATCCTTGTCTTTGCCCGGAACATGTTCGCTGTGTTCTGTAGATAACAACGTACCATGGCCTTGATTTTCTCTTATAAAGTAGGCCCCGCCATCTCTCAACGCATCCGAGATTTCGTTCAACGTTTCAATCGTCGTAGAAGCCATGAAAGCAGAACTGAACTCCGAGAAGATGCAAACATTAACGAGCAATATCACACCGGTTGCTATGAGGATTGGATACAGTATCTGAGTAACTAATACCCCTGTAACTTGCAAGGCTGGAGATGTCAACAAAACCACGGCGACTATGATGAGCAACAAGACACCGAGGAAGAGCCTAGGCGTGCGTGACCGTAAGAAGCCATGACAAAGGAGGGCAATGCCAAGGAAAAAGCCCCGAATTGCAAATGAGCCAGATAGATTCAATGGTACGACCAACGAGCTTAAGTAGATGCCCAAAACTGACCAAGCCAAGCCAACAACCGTACCGCTTAAGGTCAAGATTAGAGCTTCAGCCAGCATACCAAAACGTCGACCGGGATGGCCGAACACTGTGGTTATGGGCGCAAGGTAGGCTGCCCGACCAAGAGCATCTCGTGCTCCCGGTATAAGACATATTGAGACTGAAGATCATCGTTGTCAGTCAAAGTGTACTCCCGACCAATATACACCGAATCAGGGCTTACCAGCAGCGGTAGTAGCGATGATGTTTTTGACCATTCGTTTCCAAAGACGGTTTTTCCCCAAGTTTTTCCAATTTTGCTCGAGTCTTTCTCTCCCATAATTCATACCCTTTTTGAAAATACCCCCATTTGCCATTACAATGGTCTCATTCTTCTTCAAGCCATTATTGGCGAGTGGAATAAATCGAGTCGAGAATCTCGGTTGGTTCTGGCTCAAAATGATCTAAGGTACGACAGGGAGGTTAGGGACCTGCAGCTGACCGTAAATTACGTAATCAATGGAGGGGCAATGTGGGGTGGAGAGTAATGTAGCAACCCGTCTTGAGTGTATGCGTAAGCTCAATCCACAAGATGGCGCCTTCGTCGTCAGTCGTGGTAGGACAACAAGTGCTGCTCATCTTGAGCTTTCGCTGACTCGAGTATAGTCGAAAATCAAAGTGCAGCTGAAATTGTCCATCAGCAGATTGCGCATGGTGGAGCAGAAGGATGCAGCTATCGCGAAGCAGCAACGGCGAGCTATGGCACAGCTTCTTGAAGTAGGACGCATACCTCCCCCGAAATATATTGGATCATCTCAAATCAGCTCAACCAGCAAGGTAAAGAAGAGTCGGCCCGCATCCGTGTCGAGAACATCATCCGCAGCGACATCTCCACCGAGCTCCTCGAGATCCTCGAGCTCTACTGCGAGCTTCTGCTAGCACGCATCGGCCTTCTCGAAGCCAAAGAATGTGACCCGGGCCTGGAGGAAGCGGTCAAGTCCATCATCTACGCTGCGCCACGCACGGAAATCAAGGAGTTGCAGCAGACCCGGCAGCTGCTGGTGGAGAAATATGGCAAGGACTTTGCGCTGGCGGCCATGGAGAACAGCGATGGCAAGGTAGCGGAGAGGGTGGTGAAGAAGTTGAGGGTCGAGCCGCCAGAACAGACCTTGGTCACAATGTACCTCAAGGAGATTGCGAGAACTTATGGGGTAGCGTGGCCGAAGAGGGAAGCAGGTTCGGGTGAAGAAGTTGACGACAGCGAGGATGACAATCCAAGCGGTGGACAGGCCATGAAGGAACTGGAGCAAGAGCTGTCCACGGAGGAGCTGAGCAAGGCTACACCGCCGCGAGACTTCGGACCAAAGTCTCCAGTGAGTGTGGCGCCACCGAGCCCAAGCACAGACAATGTCAGCCCTAGGGTTAAACTACCAGGACCCCCAATTTTGAAGCCGACGGCGAAGATGAAAGGGGTACAATCCAAGAATACGAACCCCGATTCCAAGACTAATGATACCAACGAGACTACGAAAGTTAGGAAAAATGTTGTTGGTGGCACGATACCGGATGTTGACGAATTGGCCAAACGATTTGCAGCTTTGCAAAAGTGAGGACATCAGTCATCGGCTTTCACAATATATACATCAGTCTTGTCTCCTCTCTTCAGCAATCATTGGCGTTCAGTAGTAATTAGTCGCGCGCAACTCCGACTACCTTACTTTCGGGGGTTAGCGACCGGCCTGCAAACGTGGCCTGAAGCTGTCCCGTTTCAGGCGGCAGCAACAGAACGGGTTATGATATATTTATGCGATAAACCACACTCCAATCATAGTTGAATAGAATTTACCTGGTATATACACATTCTACGCCGCATCTGTTCCTCAATTGGATTATTCAGAGACTGCATCTCGTCCAACTCTTAAATATCTCCAAACAACCAACATGGTGATCCGACCAATTGCAGACCCACATCCATCTCTCCTCATCCTCCCCGTCGAGCTGCAACTCCAAATCACCACCTCCTTACCCTACCCCGACGCCCTTTCCTCGAAGCACACCTGCCGCCAGTTCTACGAACTCGTCGACACCGGGGTGCGGCTCAAAGTCACATGGCTCCTCGACCGCAAGACGTCGAAGCTGGACATTCCCAAGCAAAAATGCATCCTCAAGACCGACCAGGCCTTTTGTTCGTCACGGGAGATCCGAGGCTTCATGGAGAGGAGGCGGTGGCATCAGGAGTGTAAGGGGAGGGTTTGTGCGGTGGTGGAAGGGAAGGAGTGTCGAGGCAGGAGGGTGTGGAGGAGGGGAGGGAGTATGCGAGAGGGGAAGATTGCTGTGTTCGGGATATTGTTCGGGGTGTTGTTCGGGGTGTTGTTCGGGGTGTTGTTCGGGGTATTGTTCAGGATAGATGGAGAGTGTTCGACTTCGACGCTTCTGATGTGCTGGCTTGTTGGGTTGAGTCTGGCTCTTCTAGGGTTGTGGCTGAGGATATTGTAATCTATATGTTATTTTGCCAACTTCCAAGGCTTTAAGATTCGCTGTCGTAAAACGCACACCACGTGACTTTGCGGTGCCAAAACCCGCCTCAGTGCTGAGGTGGCCTGAGGTAGGTAAGGGAAACGGATTGGGTATTGGTGGTCACCTTATGTACGTCATCAGCATGACATCAAGACTTTGCCTGCATGGATCGGACGGGAAGATCAAACCGCGAGCCCGAGCTGCTAAGGTATAAAGGTATTTATTTTGTATTGGGAGAATTACAACAACTTGATACGACCGTGTTAAGTTACCTTGACTTTAACATCTTGCCATTGATATTGATCACTGTAGGTTTCTCTTTCGTCCAAAGTTTCCACTTCTTCAACCGATTGACAACAATCAACAATCACACCACATTCGACATGCACAGCATCAAGTCAATTGCCCCTCATCACCGTCACCTCTGCCCCACCTTCGCCAAGCTCCTGTCTACATCTACCAGAGCACTTTCATCTCGCCCATTCCTTCAACCCAAACTGACTGACAGCATCAAAGCCAAAAAGACACACTACCAATCTCAAAGACCTTTCACCCCCACATCCACCACCAGCATGTCTACCTTCAGCAACGCCGACACCGGCTCCAAGCCCGCCGACCCGTACAAGCAGAAGAACCTCGACAACCACGCCTCGCTCAGGGACAAAGTCGAAGACCTAGTCCAATTCATCGACTCCTCCAAGTTCGGCATGATGACCACCCGAGCCCAGAACGGCCTGCTGGTGAGCAGATGCATGGCTCTGGCCGCGAAGGTAAGCTCACCCAACCCCCCCAACTTACATGTACTAGACCCTCGTCCCGGCATAAGAGCACTAGACCCCCAAGCCCAAGAAGATACGCAAGCTGACGGTGACATCTACAGGAAGGCGGCGGCCTCGACCTCATCTTCCACACGAACACCGAATCCGGCAAGACGGACGACCTGCACCAAGACCCGGCCATCAACATCGCCTTCCTGAACTCGTCGGGCGAATGGGCGTCCCTCTCCGGCAAGGCGGAGATCATCACGGACCGCGCCGTCGTGCACAAATACTACTCGCGCGAGCTCAAAGCGTGGATTGGCGACCTCGGCGACGGCAAGCACGACGCCGGCCCGGACGACCCGCGCATCGGTGTGATTAGAGTCAACGCCAAGACGGCAGCGTATGCGGTGTCGGACCGTTCTGCCATATCGCGTGGTGTGCAGATCGCCAAGGGCGTCGTGACGGGGGACGCGCCGAATGTGCATAAGTTGCGGGAGTTGGATACGGATGAGATTCAGCAGTGTGAGTTGGGTCGACCCTCTATTCTCTTGCTTTTTTCGTCGGCCTCGTCAACGAGTGACAAGAACAAATGTATCATCACCTAAGCTCAATCACTCCTTCGTCCAACAATCAACCCAGTGTGGCTGACACGGATCCATTTTCTTTTGTGATGATAGGGAGACAATTGCACCAGTCATCCTAGAAACCGAAACCTCGGAACCAGCCTTTGCTAATCGCGAGACGTGTTGCCCAAGACAGGGAGAAATGCGCACCAAGCTTGAGCAGATTATGAGCGGAAGCTGGACACAACCTTCTTGCTCACACCCAGGACGTAGGATGTTTCTACAAATCTTGTGGGGAACTATGTGGAGCCTACAATAGCAAGGTCCGATCACTTTAGCTGAGCAACGAAAATTCAAAATAAAAGTTGTTCAGTCAATTTGCCAGGCCGTGTCGTATCGTCTCCTTCATACCCAGTCCGTCAGGATGGCGTTGCGGTGACCTGAGCCATCCTTCCCGCGTCCAGCATACGTATCCACCGATTTCTCTCTCTCTTCTCCTCTCTCTACCACCCCGCCGCACAAGCCGCGCCAGGCAAGGCAGGTAACCTACCCTCGTGTTCTTGCCATCAGACGCCGGCTCTGCGCGAGCTGAATCGATGCGAGGGATTATCACATCATATCACGTGCTCTTGAGAGGGTAATTGTATTGGTTTTGGTTTAGTGTCTCCCATACATATC
>JAABVA010006043.1_pt1 | contig 10790 bp, 9 predicted proteins | sample 5560331 | NCBI WGS metagenome assembly JAABVA01 (sample SAMN12812661, study PRJNA571458) | rock metagenome | isolation source: Antarctica rocks | place: Antarctica: Victoria Land, Mt New Zealand sud | collected 2016-01-07 | reverse complement strand
CACCCGTGTCTGGCAACGCATCCTCGCACTGACCGCCGCGATCTGGCACAACGACAACATCGGCCACGCCATCAAGCGATCACTGACCGCCTACGACCACTGACCCTTGGAATTACTCATCTAGAGGATATTCCCGGGTGATCGCCGGCTATGCGGTGTCTCTGGGGGACCCAACCGCGGTGCAGACGGCGCTGGCCCTGCGGCAGGCGATCTGGCGCAAGTCCGACCCGCAGTGGCCCGGTGTAAGGGATACCGGCGACCCTGTACAGCGACCACGGTGCGGATTTCACCAGCGACCACATCGCCCAGGTCTGCACCGACCTCAACGTTCAGCTGATCCACCCCGGATACCCCGCGGCCGCGGCAAGATCGTGCGCGCGTCGTCGTCGGCTTGCGTCGGTAGGAGCGCCGCGACCTGATCACCGGTGGGGTTGGTCAATACCCGCTGCCCGACCCGCACGGTGGGCACCGTCTCGTCGCCCCGGTTGGCCTGGCGCACGAACGATCGAGCCGAAACATCGGCCCAGATGTTGTGCCACTGCGCATCGATTCCCCTGAGGGCACGCCGCAGTCGACGGTAGTACGGGCAGCCGGGCCGCCAGTACACCTGCACCACGATCGCCGCCGGCTCGCCCATCGACCGGTAACCCGGTGTCGACCGCCTCTGCTTCCCGTCTGGATGGAACAGGCACCGCCGGCGGGTTCCCTAACCAGCACGTCAACCAAGAGAGAGGGAACCAATCATGACTAGCGCCGCACCCGACACAACGACGCATCACCGACCCGGCAGCGACAGTGGCACTTCGCTGGATCTCGGGGCGGTGTTGACCCGCGGCGCGGTCGCCGGCCTGGCCGGCGGGCTCCTGTTCGCGCTGGCCAACATGTGGTATGCCGACGCGCACGGCAAACCCCTGGTGGCGCCGTTCTTGGCGATCTCGACCATCTTCCACGGCACCGACATGCCGGTCATGAGCCAGCCCGACGTGATCGCCGGGCTGGTCACCCACCTGGGGCTCTCCCTGTTGTTCGGGATGGTGTTCGCGGTCGGGGTCACGCTGCTGCGCCTGGCCACCCGGCCGCTGCTGCTGCTCGGTGCCGGGCTGGTCTACGGGCTGGTGCTGTATGTGGTGAACTTCCAGATCATCGCCCGTGTGGCCTTCCCCTGGTTGGTCAACCCCAAGGGCCCGAACCAGCTTTTCGAACTGTGGATCCACCCCATCGCCTTTGGCCTGCTGCTGGTGCCGTTTTTCCTCAGCTTCCGTGTTGCCGCGCGACGCTGACGTTCGCCGCTTCTGTTTCCAACCAACCCCGCCTGAGCACGTCCGCTCATTCGGTAACCCCGGCGACCAGGGCGCGCACGGTAGCGTGGATCGGTTCCACCATCGCCGGGTTGAGAGCGCGACGCTGCGACCACGCGGCCAGGCAGGTACGGCGCAGCGCAGCGCAACTTTCCTCGACGCAGACCAGGGAACGTCAGCAGCACAAGTCGTAGTGGACGCCCGGGGCGAAAAGGGCGGAGATGGTGGTCTGCGTCTTCTTCGACGTGTTCCAACAGATCACGGGTATCAACATCCCGTTCTACTACGGCCCGCAGCTGCTGACGGAACTGTTTCAGGGCACGACATCTGGCGCGCTTCCCGCGGCTATTGCCGGCCTCGAGGCGGCGGCCATCCTCGGCGCGGTCAACGTCGTCGCAACCTATTTCGGTTTCCGCTGGATCGACAAGATCGGCCGTCGGCCACTGGCCCTTGCAGGCTTCGCCGGCATGGCGGTGTTCATCGTGGTCGCGGCGCTGGGTGTGGCGTTCCTAACTGGGACGCCGAAGATCGTATTGGTGATGGTGGGTTTCTCGTTCTTCATCACCTCGTTCGCGATCGGTGTCGGCGGAACCGGTTGGTTGATTCAAGGTGAGGTGTTTCCCACCTCTGTTCGCGGACGCGCAGCTGCTGTCGATTGCCATTAATCCTGGCCAGTTTGAAAGAAATCCTGGCCAATCGTGCCGTTAATCTTGGCCAGTGCCGGGGGCGGCTGTCGGTGCCCGGCCGGAACTGGACCGGCCACCAGCGCCGACCACGATTACCCACACGCCCCGCCCCACCGTCAGGCACGAACCTGACAGCCGGAAGGTCATCAAGCTGTGCCACCCCGCCGGGCCGATCACCGGCTCGCTGGCCAGCGATGCCGCTCGAACCGTCCGCAACGGCAGCTTCTGGCCAAGATTAATGGCACAACCCGCCCAGCGCCCATGCTCGGAGTACTGGCCAACTACCTGCCCGGCTGGCCAACATCAATGGAATCGACATTCCGTGTCGGCAGCTACCCCGACTCACCGTCGGTCAGTTGCACATCTCCGATGGCACAGCGACGGTCACCGACCACCACGGCACTGCGCACGTAATCGTGGCGGCGGCGGACCCCGTGCAGTGCGGGCCGTGCACGCTCGTCCGTTGGCGCCGAGTCCTAAACGCCGAGGCTCGCCACAAGAGCTTGCCTGACCTGTACGCAGCCGCCAGCGACGCGAGGCTGAAGCCGACCGCCCCGATCAGCAGCACAACGCCCGGGAAGCGTTCGACGCCGTTGCTGGGCCGCCTGCGCGAACAAGCCGCCGCTAAAGGAGGCCGAGGTGTTCATCGCCGACGGTCACCACCCGTGCCAGGCACCGAAGCCGATTGACCCACGGACGCTGGATGCGGTGCTGTTCCCGCCGATCAACCAGTGGGGACAGATGCCGTACCCCATCGAGCCGCTCAGCCCGCACTCCGCTTCACGGCTGGCCCGGCAGGCCGACACGGGCCTCGCCCACCACAAAGCGGTGCATGTCGACGAGTCCGTCGCCGTTTGCAACGCTGTCGGTAGCCAAATTGTTTGTCGTACTTTTTGCCACATTATTTGTCGCGTCGCCGTGCAGCAGCCATGCGACTGGGAGCCGCCTGACGTGCACAGACGAGTCCGTGGACGCGCCTCAGGGTCGTCGAAACGTCGCGAATCGCGCCATTTAGCGTAGCGATAAGCCGCCAGATAATTGGTTCTGGCTCAAGTTTCGTGAAGCTGACGGTTGGTCGATCGCGTCGAGGATCGACACCCGGTTCGTGCGGTAGGCCGGATAGACGGTGACGGTGCCTGGGACCAGCACGCCCGACGCCGCGGCCGCGTCGTGCGGAGAATACGCAGCCACTGGGCCGCATGAGCACAACTCGGCCGGCTTCACGAAACTTGAGCCAGAACCAAGTAACTCGCCAATTCACACACGTGGTGTTTGCGTCGGAGCATGTCGGTATCCGCGCCGGCCCCGAGGCCGGCCACGTCAGAGGGGTCCAGTTGCAGCAGCACGGCGGTCAGTGCCGACGCGACGGTGGTGTTCGCGATGCCGACCTCGCCCAGGGCGACGGCGCCGTCGCGGGCCGCACGCTCGCAGAAGCTGCGCCCGAGGTCGACGAGCCGCTCCACGTCCAAACGGTGCAGCGCGTCGGTGACGACGAGGTCGCCGACCGGATGCAGCGGCCGCGCCGGCAGCGCACCGGGCGCCGGCGACGTGCCGACACCGGCGTCGACGGTGACAAGCCGCATTCCGGCGCTGCGGGCCGCGGCGGCCCCGACCGATTCGCCGGCCACCGCCGCCGCCATCACCTCCCGGGTCACCGACGCCGGATACGCCGAGACGCCGTCCGCGGCCACCGGGTGATCCGCACCGACCAGGACCAACGTCGCGGCGCCGAGGTGGGGGCCGGGCAGCGCCGCCACCCGGTCGATCGTCCGGGCCAGGACGCCCAGCGGGCCCGGCGCGCTCAGCAGAGCATCGGAGGCGTACCGCGCGAAGAGGACGGACTGCTGGTCCGGTGCCCGCAGGTGCGAGCGTGGTGGCGGCGGGGATCCGGTTCCGTCCGGCGGCCACCGCTCCCGCAGCACCACGTCCTCCAACGGTGACTTCTTCGACCATCCGGCCCGCTCGAGTCCTGGGCTGGGTGGACGTTCGTCCGGCCAGCCCAGGCACAGCCAGCCCAGCGTGACCACGCCGTCGGGCAGATGCAGCAGGCCGGCCAGGTCGGCCGGCCGGAACAAGGTGACCCAGCCCAGACCCAACCCCTCGGCGCGGGCCGTCAGCCAGATGTCCTCGATGGCACAAGCACAGGACCACAGGTCGGAGTCCGGGAAGGTGGCCCGGCCCAGCACACCCAATGCGGCGGTGCGCCGGTCACACGCGATGACCACCCCCAGTGGTGCCTCCCGGATACCTTCCAGTTGCAGGTCCAACAAATGCTGCCCGGAATCGCCGTCGAACGCGGCGGCCTTGACAAGACGCTCTCGATCGGCGAGGGCGGCCGCCCGCTCGCGGGTGTCGGCCGCCCGGACGACGATGAAACGCCACGGTTGGGAGCGCCCGACGGACGGCGCGGCGTGCCCGGCGGAAAGCACCCTGCGCAATACGTCGTCGGGTACCACAGCACGGAATGAAGGACACCGGGTGGGCGGTGGAGGGCGGCGAGCCGATCAGCACATCGCCGCCGAGGGTCGGACTCCTTCTGGTGATGGCGCGTCTGGATGGAAATACCGACGGTGGTGCATGGCAGATCGGGGGCATTGCCGTTCAGCAAGTGCGGTGTCCGGTACAGACCATCGTTGTCTGCACAGTCTGCACAGGCCGCAATGGCAGGAATCGTGGGTCGCTACGCCAGCGGCAGGTACACCTGCGAGCCGGATTCTTTGAATTCGGCGGATTTGCTTCTCATCCCTTCGGCGGCGAGTTCTTTGAGTTCGTGAGAAATTTTCATCGAGCAGAATTTGGGTCCGCACATGGAGCAGAAGTGCGCGGTCTTGGCGCCGGCGGCGGGCAGGGTCTGGTCGTGGTAGGAGCGGGCCAGAGCCGGGTCGATGGCGAGGTTGAACTGGTCTTCCCAGCGGAATTCGAAGCGGGCCTTGGACAGTGCGTCGTCCCATGCTTGCGCGCCGGGATGACCCTTGGCCAGGTCGGCGGCGTGGGCGGCGATCTTGTAGGCGATCATCCCGGCTTTGACGTCGTCCCGGTCGGGTAGTCCGAGGTGTTCTTTCGGGGTGACGTAGCAGAGCATCGCGGTGCCGTGCATGGCGATCATCGCCGCCCCGATCGCGGACGTGATGTGGTCATAGGCCGGGGCGATGTCGGTGGTCAGCGGTCCGAGGGTGTAGAACGGCGCGTCGGAGCACCACAGTTTCTGTTTGTCGACGTTTTCTTTGATCTTGTGCATCGGGACGTGGCCGGGGCCCTCATTCATCACCTGCACGTCGTATTCCCAGGCGATCGTGGTCAGTTCGCCCTGGGTTTTCAGTTCCGCGAACTGCGCCTCGTCGTTGGCGTCGGCGATGCTACCAGGCCGCAAACCGTCGCCGAGGGAGAACGCGATGTCGTACTGGGCGAAGATTTCGCACAGGTCCCGGAACCGAGTGTAGAGGAAATTTTCCTCGTGCCGGGCCAGAGCCCAGGCGGCCATGATCGATCCGCCGCGGGAGACGATGCCGGTGACCCGGTCCGTGGCCAGCGGAACGTGCCGCAGCAGTACCGCGGCGTGCACCGTCATGTAGTCCACGCCCTGTTCGGCCTGCTCGATGACGGTGTCCCGGTACAGCTCCCAGCTCAGCAGTTGCGGGTCACCGTTGACCTTCTCCAACGCCTGGTACAGCGGCACAGTGCCGATCGGTACGGGCGAGTTCCGCACGATCCCCTCGCGGGTTCGGTGGATGTGCTTCCCGGTGGACAGGTCCATCACGGTGTCCGCGCCCCAGGCGCACGCCCAGGTCATCTTGTCCACCTCCTGCGCAATGGAGGAGGACACCGCCGAGGTGCCGATGTTGGCGTTGACCTTCACCAGAAACTTTTCGCCGATCAGCATCGGTTCGGATTCTGGATGGTTGATGTTGCTGGGCAAAATAGCGCGGCCGGCGGCGATCTCGGTCCGCACCACCTCCGGGTCCACCTGCTCCCGGATCGCGGCGAACTCCATCTCCGGGGTGGTTATACCGCGGCGGGCGTAGTGCAACTGCGTGACCCGCTGTCCGGGCCGTGCCCGGCGCACCGTCCGCCCAGCGTTGGCCGACCCCACCGCAGCGGCGGTGTCGACGTCGCCACGTTCGACGATCCAACCCAGGCGCAGCGCCGGCAAACCCACCTCAGGGTCACTCCCGGGCCCGGACGTGTCATACAGCCGCACCGGCGCATTGCCCGACGACAACTCAACCTGGGCGAACGGCACCAGCAGGTCAGGCCGTGAACCCCGTTGATACAACTTGGTTCTCATCGGCGCCGTCAAGTGAGAGGGGGTGGGGGATGGTGCGGGGTGAACAGAGGTCATCGGAGGTTCCCTTCCTGCGCCGGCATTATCCGGATCAGGTTCGGCGGTCGGAGGCTGGAGCGCCTCCCTCTCAGCCCGGATCACCGGACTCCCGCGGGTCAGTCAGGCCGACTATGCCAGACCCGACCGCGATGTGCACCAGGGCACGGCATGCCGATGGACGTCTGCAGACGGCTCAGAGCTGTAAACCTGCCAGCTGATAAGGGTGGGGGAGTTGACACCGACCCGACGAGCGATACCCGGGACGTCGGGGGCCCGTCGGGGTTGGCCGAACGCGGCACTCTAGCGTCATGACGCCTGTCGCCAATTACCGCTACTGAACTCCAGAAATGCGATGAGCCGATGTCCAGCACGTTCCCTTCCAGATCACCGAGCTGCAACACGGCCGTCACCACCCCCGGGTGTCCAACGCTGTCGGTCCTCACGCTAAATGGCACCTTGGGTTCCAGCGGTCGTCGCAACACCCTGACCTTCGGGAGTTGCGATGTCAGTACCGAAAGATCGTCCACAGCCTGGGCCCGACGTTCGGATATGGGGGCTGGCCACCTCCGGCGGGAGGCGGCCAGCGGGCCCGTCACCTGACGCGAGGGGGGTCGCGTGGTCGCTGGACCATTCAGGCCACGGGCAGCGCCAACGGTACAACCCGCGGCGATCCGCGGTCACATCAGCTCACGCCGGAACGGGGTGTGCGCCCAGGATCCGCTCGAGCAGATCCAACGCGGTGACGTCGTCTTGTGGTGGCGGGTCCGGCGGCGGCCACGACCAGTCTGCGGGGCCGGGGGACAGGAGCGGCTTCGCCTCCACCATTTGCAAGACTCGTCGGTACGCGGCTCTTTCGTCTCGGTGACGTTGCACCGTTTTTCGGATGGTCTCCAGGACGCCGAACTGCTCGGCCAACACGGTCAGGCTGGTCGCGGCCACGATGCTCCACCGGCCGCCGCGCTGGCCGGCGAGGTTGAACGCGGACAGGGTCTCCAACGCCGCGTACACCGCGGATCGGGACAGCCCCGACGCGGTGATCAGCTTGAAGCTGGCCAGCGGGGCTCTGGCCTGCTCCAACGTCTCGTACACCAGCGCGGCCGGGATCCCCAGCTGCAGGAACACCGGCCGCAGCGCGTGAAGTTTCCCGCCGCGCCAGTCCTGCCGCCCGGCCCGCTGCGCCAGGACAGCGGGGATCACCAGCTCGTACAGGTCACCATCACCACCGCGGTCACCGTCGATCAACCACGACCAACCCGTCAGGTTGTGAACTTGCACGGTATGTGTTCTGGCTCAAGTTTCGTGAAGCCGGTCGAGTTGTGCTCGTGCGGCCCACTGGCTGGACGTTCTCAGCACGACGCAGCCGCATCGTCTGGCGTGCTGGTCCCGGGCATCGTCACCGTGCACCCCGGCCCAACGCACGAACCGGATGTCCGTCCTCTCGCGATCGACCAGCCGTCAGCTTCACGAAACTTGAGCCAGAACCAACTAATTTGGCGATTCACACACCAGAGCCGGCCGAGGCGACCAACGCAAACGACAGCGCACCCGAACCCAGCCCACTTGAGAACCTGACCGACAACGACCCGGCCGCCACCGCCACCGCCGCGACCAGATCCGCCCACGCCGACCCCTGCGAGGCCGGGATCCTCACATCCACACCGGCGGTCACCGCGTGCTGCAGAAAAACGGTCCGCACCGCCTCGAGCCGCCCGGCCGCCCGGCGCAGCCACCCCCGCACCGTCGAGGACGGCACCGACAAACCGACCCCGATCCGCCGATGCCCATCGCCGCCGGCTCGAGCCGCCACCGCCGCCCACACCACCCCGGCCAGATAAGCCCTGCGCAGCAGCAACACCACCGGCAACAACACATGCGTCACCAGACAGCCCCGGCACCGCGCCCGCCGCGGCTGCAACCGCCCGGCCGCGCCGACGATTGATCGGGACCGGGCGAAACCCCACCCGCCCAACACACCGACCAGGCACGACGGACACAACATCTCGCCCGCAGAAAGCCGGGACTCGACGGAAGAAGAATCGGCGCTTACCGTGACCAACGTGCGTCCTTTCGCACACGCACGGCACCCCTGCAACGTCCGCCAAGAAGTCGAGGGGTGCCGTGCACCCAACAGTTCCTCGACACTCTGACGGTGCCGACCAGCGGCCACAACCCCCACCCCGAAGCCCACCAACCCATCTGCAAACTCAACGATGGATCAGCCCCAATCGTTGGTACCCAGGGTGAAGGTCAACACCGGCATCGCCCACGGCCTGCTCGGCTTGACCCAACCGATCAACACCGCCAACGATTTCGTGCTGGCCCCGTTGCAGAGGATTTAGCGCCCAACGACCCCACGGTCGCGGCGGCGGTGAAACCTACGAAGCGGCCGGCGGAAGCCTGCAGGAAGGTGTCGCCGCCGACCAAGAGCACCAGCATCGCGGGAGCCACGCAGGTGAGGAATTTCAATGAGCACGCCTGGGGAAGTTCAGGTCAGCGCCATCAGAGGTGCCAGTGGGCGAACAGACGCGGCTGGTGGTGTCGAACAGCGTCCAGCCAAGCTTGGGCTTCGGCCTGTTTGCCGCGCAGTCGTTTGAACTTCTGCATGGCCCACCGCACACAACCCGTTGTCCAAATACCTGCACAACCTGCCGCGCTGCCGAGTGAAAACTCGTTGTACCGGCTCAACCGCGCAGCGACAACCGATCAGACGAGGCCCTCGTCCGCTGGCACATGTTTGAGGCTCGTGCTGTGCTTGCGGGAATCGAGCCGGCCAAACTCGTTGTCCAGCAGCCGATGCAGCTTTTGCGTGGCACCACGGAACGCGTCCTCCAGCGTCGCGGCATGATCAGTAACAGCGACAGGCGCCAGCCCTGACGGCCGAGTCTCGATGGTGCAACGCATCTCGGCGCCGTTCGGGCGCCCAGCGCTCTCGTCGTCGAGGTACACCTCAACGCGGGTCAACCTATCGGCGAAGCGGGACAATCCCGTCTCGATACCTTCTTCGACGTGACGCCTGAGCTTATCCGGCCCGTCGACATTTGCTCCTGTGTTGACAAGTACCTGCATGACACCGTCCTGCCTTTCCAGGCGCACATCGGTTGCGCCAATGCGCCTTCGCCGCGGGGCCACCTGCCCCGGAGGGTCCCTTTCACTGTAGGCGGTCGGTTCCAACCGCTGCGGACAAGCCCTGCCCCGCCCCGGCCAGCGCTGTGCTCAGCCGACCGGAACTGGCTTCCCGCACATCATTTCAACCGATTGGACTCATTTTGTCCAAAGCGCCGCGAAGTCGCGACGGGGCCATGCCGCCGCGGCCGACCAGTTTGCATCGCCGCCGACCGTTGACGCGATGTGCAACCCCGTCAACCAACTGTGGAGCCTGCCTTCGTTCAGCCACCACTGATCCCGAAAAAAGGTTGTAACCACAACACCACAACACCACAACAAAATATTCTTTGTTGAAGGCGCCCCCCAGCGGAGAACGCTCTTGTCCCGCCTATTGGCGAGTGCCGACGTACTGCAACCTCTGCCTGCCAAGGTCGAAGGCGTTTGTCGGGCAGCCTCTGTTCATCCAGCCAGAATCGACAGTGCGCTTCCGCTGCGCAGTTAGCATTTGTTGTTCGGGATGGTCGCGAAGAAGGCCGACGTCACGCTACAGTTTCGTGCCCGGGATGCTTCGGAGTTCCGTCGCCCCAGCCGGCGTCGCGTCGAGCTCAAGCACATACGTTTGCTTTTCTTCCAAGCTGGAATCCGGCCAGTTGGCTTTGATCTCGTCCAAATTACGGTCAGGTCTGGCGGTCAGCGTCGTCGGGGATGCTGAGGTGGCTGGTGGATTCGGCGTGGGACAGGCCGGCGGATTTCCGTTTCGGATGGGCTTCGTCGTGCATTTTTTGCACCATGTGCGGATGGTGCAGTTCGAAAGCCGGTCGTTCGGAGCGGATCCGGGGCAGGGAGGTGAAGTTGTGCCTGGGCGGCGGTGAGCTGGTGGCCCATTCCAGGGAATTGCCGTATCCCCACGGATCGTCGGCGGTGGTCACTTCGCCGTACCGCGACGATCGGAAGACGTTCCAGATGAACGGTAGCAACGACGCTCCGAGGATGAACGAGCCGAGCGTCGAGATGGTGTTCAGGGTGGTGAATCCGTCGGCTGGGAGATAGTCGGAGTAGCGACGCGGCATACCCATGTTTCCCAGCCAGTGCTGGATCAAAAAGGTCAGGTGGAACCCGACGAAGGTGGTCCAGAAGTGCAACTTCCCCAGCCTTTCGTCAAGGAACCGACCGGTCATCTTCGGAAACCAGAAGTAGATCCCGGAGAAGGTAGCGAACACGATGGTGCCGAACAGCACGTAGTGGAGCGCTAAGCCTAAGCCTGGATCCACCGATCGGGGTCTGACGGTGGGCTGGTTCGCTTCGGTTGATGTTGCTGGTTGCGGGCGCGTTTGTTCGGCCGGTCTGCCGGCTTCTCCGGGTGGTGCTGGTCGTTTCGCG
>JAABVA010006039.1_pt1 | contig 10794 bp, 9 predicted proteins | sample 5560331 | NCBI WGS metagenome assembly JAABVA01 (sample SAMN12812661, study PRJNA571458) | rock metagenome | isolation source: Antarctica rocks | place: Antarctica: Victoria Land, Mt New Zealand sud | collected 2016-01-07 | reverse complement strand
GGCGCGATCCTGACGTTCCTGCGCGAGGAGGTGCCCAGAAAGTGGCGCCTCTATTGCGACGCCGTATCAGACAACTTCCGCGTCATCTCGCCCAAGGATTTTCGGATCCTGGCGTGAACGGGGTATACATCCAGTATGAGAACTTTATCAACAGCCGCACAGTCGGCGGGTTCACCACGTTCTTCAACCAGGGCGGCGCCGTCTACAAGGGCATCGAGGTTGAAGGGACGGTCAAGCTGAAGCACGGCGTCGCGCTGTAAGCCAATGGATCGCTCAACTACAGCGGCTACACGACCAATGGCAACGCATTGGCGCAGACACCGCGCTACACCGCGGCGCTCGGACCGATCTACGACCAGGGCAACGTGTTCCGCGAGGGCGACAACCTCTTCGCGTCGCTGCTCGCCAAGTTCGTCGGGCCGCAATACGGGCAGGACACGTCGGCGCCGGGGCAGGGCAACAGCTTCCCGATCAAGAGCTATCGGCAGGTGGATCTGGCCGGCGGTTACACCTTCCCATACAACGGCCATGCCCTGCAGCTCCGGGGCAACCTCTACAACCTGTTCGACAACCGGAGCATCATCGGGTTTGCCGGCCAGACGGTCGGGCCGCCGTCGGAGCCGCTGTTCTTCACGAACTCGGGCCGCAGCTTCTTCTTCTCCCTGGCAGCGAAGATCTAGCCCAACCGGGCTCTGCTGGACCCATCCGGAACGCAGGGTCTTCATCACCGTCGCCTCCAAGCCGGAGGGGCTTGTCAACGTCTCTCCCAAAGTCCGCCGGTCTAGCCCGCCCTGAACTTCACCCACACCAGCAACCGCAGCGGCCGGGTCCCGATATCAGGCGGAGCCGGCGGATAATGGGCAGAGCAGGTGGCGGACAACGCCGCATCATCCAGCATCGGCGCACCCGCCGACTACGCCAGTGCCGAACCGGTTCAGTGGCGCCACCGCATCACAACCGTTTAGGGTTGGGTATGGCCTGTCAAGCTGCGACTCTCGGACGCTTACAGACGCTCGGGCATGTTCATCAGTTTGGTCCATGCATCGCAGCAGGCACCCACGATGGCGTCGTAGCTGTTCCAAACGCGGTGGCTGAGAAAGTTGGCGCGGAGGTAGCCCTCGTCTTGCCATTCCATCCGGCTACGCCGGCCGGAACCTTTGGCAAGCCTCGCCCAGACCTGTTCCACCGGGTTCAGTTCAGGTGCGTAGGGCGGCGGCGGCAGCAGGCTGATGTTCTCGGGCACATGCAGCTTGGGCGAGGTGTGCCAGCCGGCCTGGTCGAGGACGAGGACGGCATGCGCACCCTCGGTCACGTTGCGGCTGATCTCGGCCAAGTGGATGGTCATGGCGTCCACGTTGACGTGCGGCAGCACGACGGCCGCGCCGATACCGCGCTCGGGGCAGACCGCGCCGAACAAATGGACCGAGGTGTAGCGGTGATCGCGCAACGCACGCGGGCGCGTGCCCCGAGGCGCCCACACGCGGGTCAGCATGCCCTGCTGGCCAACACGGGCTTCGTCCATGAACCAGACCTCGATGGGCTTGCCCTGGGCGGCCGCAGGCAGGCTGGCGGCTACAAGACCAGCAAACCCGCTCTGAAAACCGCTTGCGCCTCAGGGTTACTCTTCGGGTGCTGCGGACGCACCGACAAGCGCCGGAATGCGAGCTTGCGGAGCAGCTTGCCCACCGTGCGCTCGTGCAGGTGGACGCCCCACTCGCGCTCAATCCGGTCCTGCAGGTCAATGCAGCGCCAGCGCACCACGCCGTCGCGCGCCAAGTCCGGCCCTTGCTCGACCCATCCAGCCACGACCGCTTCCTGCTCGGACGACAAGCGTGGCTTTGGGCCGTTGCGCCGGGGCAGGTCGGCCAAGCCCGCAAGCCCGTCTGCATTGAAGCGATGCACCCAATCTCGCAACGTTCGCCGGTCCATGCCGCAGCATTCGGCCGCGTCCTCGCGCGATTGCCCCTCCACGACGCACGCGATCGCCAGCATCCGGCGTGCCGCCCTCGCGTCCCGCGTCCGTCCGGCCTCGCGCCGCAAGTCGCCCACCGACACATCCCGCCGCGTAATCGCCACTGCCATGATCGCCCCCGAGTCAAATTACTCGGAAGAGCGAATCACAAACACAGTCAGAACGGGATCACGTCCGAGTCAACGGTCAGGGCGTCTGGTATCAGAAAGCACCTCCTGGGTGGCCCTGGTCGCTGTCTGCTGATCGCGTTGATCGAGGCTGCGGCCGATGGCTCCCCCGAGGAAGGTGCCGCCGGCGGCGCCAAGCAGGGCGCCCAGGGCAATGGCGCTGCGGCTACGCCCGAGCGCGCGGCCGATCACCCCCCCGCCGCCGCGCCGCCTCCAGCGCCGACCAGTTGTCCGGTCTGCTGGTTATTGGCGCATCCAGTGGTCAGCAACAGCGCGGCTGCGATTGCGCAAAGCATGGTCCGGCGCACAATTTTTTCTTCTCGGTCGGTCAATCACCGCAGTTTCTCATGAAGAATGCGCCTGACCAAGGTTCCAATCGACCCCGACTTGCAAGAACCACTTGACGCTCAACAGGCGAGACGATGCGAATCGACGCTCCAAGGGCAAAAAAGTCCGGGGTGCCAAATCGGCAAGCCCCGGACAGGTAGAACCAAGCAGCAGGTCAGCCAGTGTTAGTTCACGGTCCGGCTCGGCCGCGCGAAGAAGTCGGACGGGATGGTGTTCGTCAGACCCTGCACCCGGTCTTCGGTCGTGAGGTTCAGCGCCGAGCAGCCCTGGCCGCCATAGTGCGGCAGCGAGGCGATCGTCGCGGCCGGGATGGTGGCGTAGGACGCCGGCAGCGGAGCGCGATAGCCGATCAGGCGGCCCGGATCGAACGCGGACAGCAGCGCACCGGTCGGCATGCCCGGCGCGTCGTGCGGGCTGAGGTATGCCTGAGTGAACCCAGCCGGCCCGGTTCGGAATTGAGCGCCCTCGGCGCCGGCCAGCCGCACCGCCGCCTCGTCGGGCAGCGTGGCCAGCGGGGGCAGGCCAAACAGCGAGTTCACCAGGCGGATGACCGAGTTATGGTCGCCCTCCTCATGCGCGACGACGTGGGCGCGCGCATAGGGTGAGATCACCAGCAGCGGGATGCGCGGTCCGCGGCTGAGCGGCAGGCCGGCCGGGTCATAGCTGAGGATGCGGGGCGGCACGTGGTCGTAGTCGCCCTCGGACTCGTCATAGGTGATGACGATGGCGCTCTCGCCCCAGTACTTGCTGTTGGCGATCGTATTGACCTCGTTGGCGACCAGCGCCTCGCTGATCTGCGAGTCGGAATAGGCGGGGTGGTCGTCGTCGCCCAGGAAGTTGGCGCGGATGTAGGCGGCATCGGCGGGACCGACCGCGTTTGCCGCATTGGGCTGCATGCCCATCGTGTTGTCGTAGCCGCCGCGGACGTAGAAGACGCCGCCCGACTTCGGCAGCGCCGACTTCTGCATGTCGTTGAAGAAGTCGCCGAGCCCATGCAGGTTTGCGCTCTGCAACGGATTGTTGGTGATATAGCCAAAATACTGCGGCCCGTTATGGTGCCCGATATAGCTGGCGTGCGGCACCGTATTGATGCCGTTGCTGGCCGGCAGCCCGCCCTCGGTATTATAGCCGTTCTGATACCAGCCCCAGCTATACGGCGCGCGGCCCTTCTGGGTAATATACAGGATATCGTTCTGGATATCCTGCAGGTCGAGGCCCGGGTTGGTGTCGTGCGTCGCGACATCCAGCAGGCCGCGGCCGGCCAATGTCAGCGGCAGGCTGGCGAAGGTAAGGTTGGGCGCCACGTTGGTCGCGCCGCCGAATTCGTTCTTGCGCTGCGGCGTGCCGCTGCTGGCGCCGGTGTTGTCCGTGGTGGGCTGGATGTTGGTCGGGTCGCTCGGCACGCCCGAGTACTGCGCGTTGGCGGCCGGCTTGCCAGGGATCGGGTCGTTGGTGAGCGGCACCGCGACCGAGCCGTAGGTCTTGGCCGACGTCGTGTCCGGATGCTTCACCCACTGCGTCTCGCCCGATTGCCCGGCGATCATCGCGATCGCGTTCGGCGTCGACGGTCCGATCGTCGTCTGGAAGATGTTGTCGAACAGGGTGAACTTGTTCGCGTAGTTCCACAGGAACGGGATGGTGTCGCAGTCGACATAGGCCATCGCCAGCTCGCCGAACTGCTTGGACTTCAAGGGAACCTTGGCCGGCGGCGTCGCGGGGTCGATCGGGGAGCCCATGAGGTATTTCGCCTGCTCGTTCAGCGCAAAGCGGTCCATGACCGGGACACCGTTCACCAAGTGCATCTTCGCCGCCATGCGCGGGTGGCCATGGTCGACGTCGTCGAGGTCGGATGCGTTCTCGGTATTGCCGATGCGGAAGGGCTGGATGCTGCCGACGGTGCCGTCGGTGTTGAAGATCGGCTGCGTGTTGGATGCCGGGGTGCGCGGGTTGACCCCGTCCGAGAACAGGCCGTTGGCGCCGCGGAAGCTGCCGAAGTAGTGGTCGAACGACCGGTTTTCCTGGAACAGGACGAAGACATACTTCACCCGGTGCCGCAGCAGCTCGATCAGCTCCGCATTCGACAGCTTCGGATCGGCGGCGGGGTCGGCATAGTAGGGGGTCACGTCCGGATTGGGGTCGGGCTGCCCGGTCACGACCAGCCTCGGCGCGTTGGCCGCGTGCGCACGCGGCAGGGCCATCGGCTGCAGGACGAGGCTTGCGGCAATCAAGGCCGAACAGCCCCGGAGAAGCGAACGCAGCATCAAGTGAACCCTCATACAATTTATGGCGGGACCATGCCACGCCAGGTGGCATCCGCTGTTAAGATGATGTTACAGGCAGGTTAAGTTACGCTTCGATCAGACACCGGGCCTATTCGGCGCCAGGCGGGCAGATCAAGCCGCCGTCGCGCCACGAGGCGTCCAGCGCCGGAGCGAGCTGCAGTGGGGAGGGCGCGCCCAGGTTGCGGGCGACGAGGGTTGCGTAGGCGCCGCCAGCCAAGGCGCGCGCCTGCCAGCCCGGCGTCAACCGGAGTCCGGCCGCTGGGATCGGCAGCGCCTCGGCCTTGGCATCCGGCTGCAGCACGGTGTTCATGGTCCAGGCGATGATGGCCGCCCAGCGCGCGTCGTCCAGCCCCGACACCGCCAGCACCGGCGACGCCGAGAGCGGTTCGGGCAGGATGCGGATCGGGTGCCCGCGCGCCTCGCCATCCGCCTGCTGCGCCGCCAGCGCCGTCATTTCCAGCGCGACGGCCGGACAGCGGCCCGCCTCGAACGCGTCCAGCATTTCCTCCTCCTCCTGCCAGCCGGAGAAGCTGATCGTGACACCGCGGCTGCGGAAATAGGTCAGCAGCGTGCGTTCCGGCCCGGTGCCGGGCTCGGCGCAGACCATGGTGCCGGCGAGGTCGGCCAAGTGCTCGGCCTTGCTGCCGGACGGGACCATGACGCCGTTGGTTTGGTGGAAGACCGCCGGGCCAGGCACGACGGCGTCGAGCAGGGAGTTGGCCAGCAGCTCCGACCCGGTCAGGAACGCGACGGCGTCGTCGCCGCGGCGCAACCGCGCGAAATCCTGATTGAGCGCGTAGGGGTGAAATGCGATCTTGGCGCCGTCGCCCAGCACGGCGGCGGCGATGGCCCGGCACAGGTCGACTTCCAGTCCCGCCATGCTGCCATCGTCGGCCGGGGCGGCGAGGCCCGGGCGGGGCGCCCCACCGCAATGCAGCACGCCGGCGTCGCGCACCCGGTCGATGGTGGCGGCGCGGCCGGCGCCGGCGAAGGCGGCGAAGGCGGCGAGTAGCAGGAGAACGAGCATGGAGCGCAACATCGGGACACCACGGCGGTTATGCCTGGCGGGTTAGGGATGGCGCGCGGCCTTGGCAAATGACGGTGTTGGGACGGAATGCTACGTGGGAAGGGTCGGGCGCGGTATCCGCTTGGGCTCGATGTCATTGGGATGTAAGACTGCGCCGCCCAGGTCTTCGTTAGAGAGGGGCTAGTGATAGAAATCGGACGGATGCTCTCGTCTGATTTGCACCACTAGGGCAGGGCGCGCCGTAGTGGCGGAGCAACGCGTGTCCATCAACACGCTGTCATTGGAGAGATCTTGAGAAATGTCGCATTCAGCGCGGTGCTTGGCTTGGCGGCGGCGCTCGTAGGCGCGATTGCCCTGGAGCTGCGGGCCGTGCCTACGAATGGCGAGGGTGTCGTCTCCGCGCCTGAACCCTCGCAGCCGCTGCAGGTTCGCTCCCGCCCGGGTGCGGCGGTGTCGGACGTGCAGCGAAGCGCAACGGTGGCGGCGATCTTCGCGCGTCCGCTGTTCAGCCCTGGCCGGCGGCCCGCTGCGGGTCCGGTCGCGAGCGCCGCCCCGGCGGCGGTGTTGCCCAGGCTGACTGCCACGATCGTGCATGGGCCAGACCGCAGCACCATCCTGGTGCTCGCCGGCGGCGGCAAACCGGTGGTCGCGCATGAGGGCGCCGAGGTCGGCGGCTACACCGTGCAGGCGATCCAGCCGGGGCGCGTCACGCTGTCGGGGCCGGACGGCAGCCATGTGCTGCGCCCGACCTTCGACCCGTCACGGCCGGCGGGCGATCCCCAGGCCAGCGGCATCGGCGTGCCGGCGCTGCCCCCTGGCGCGCACGGCCCGGCTGCGCTGAACCTGCAGGGCCTGCCCGGCCATGCCGGATTTGCTGGCCTGCCCCTGCCGCCGGGCGCCAGTACGGCTCGCTAAACAGAAACCTCGCCCCCTGCGCGTGGAATGATCGTTCAGTCGAAGCCCAGCTTGGCGATTTGGCGCACGAGACGTCCTGCTTTCTGTTCGGGGGAGGTGCGGTTGAAGGGGGTGTCGCCGAGGTCCTGATAGAGGGTGCCGTCGCGTAGCATGTGATAGGCAGCGGTGAGGATAGAGGCGGCGACGGCGCAGATCGCCTTCTTGGGGCCGCGGCGAGCCTTCAGCCGTTGGAACTGCGCCTTCAGATAGCTGCCCTTCTTGCGGCAGCCTGACCAGGCGCATTGCACCAGGGTGGTCTTCAGCCAGGGTGCGCCCTTGCGTAACTTCGTCGATCGCCGCTTTCCGGCGCTTTCGTCGTTGCGCGGGCATAGGCCGGCCCAGGAGATCAGATGACCGGCGGTGGGAAAGCGGGTCATGTCGATGCCGATCTCCGAGACGATCACCTGCGCGGTCAGGTCACTGACGCCCGGTATGGTCCGCAACTGGCGGACCGCCTGGCGGAAAGGATCCAGGTCACGGTCCACCTCCGCGTCGATCTCGGCCATGGCGGCGGCAAGCGCGTCGAATTGGCGCAGGTGAAGACGCAGCAGGAAGCAATGCCGGTCTGTGACCCGGCCCTGCAGTGCGGCCCGTATCGTCTCGGGCGGTGCCTTGACGCCCCACTGCACCAGGGTGAGCAGCGTGTCCGGGTTGCGTTCACCCGCGATAAGCGCGTCCAGGATGGCACGGCCGGAAAGACCCATGATCTGGGTCAGCACGGAACCGAGCTTGAGGTTGGCGTCCTCCAGCGTCTTCTGTATCCGCTGCACGTGGCTGGATTGTTCGCGCACCAATTGCTTGCGGATGCGCAACAGGGCCCGCATCTCCTGCGTCGGCGCCTCGGGCACGAAGCTCGCGCGGATCAGCCCATGCGCCAGAAGATCGGCAAGCCAGATCGCGTCCGCCACGTCAGTCTTGCGTCCCGGCACGTTCTTGACGTGGGCGGCGTTGGCCAGGATCAGCGTGAAGTCGCCGTCCGACAGGATGTGCCAGACGGGCTTCCAGTAGACGCCCGTCGCCTCCATGGCCACGTGGGTGCAGCCGTTCTCTGCCAACCAGGCGGACATGGCGAGCAGGCCCGGAGTCGTGGTATCGAACGTGCGCACCTCGCTCCGAACCGCCCCGTCACCAGCCAGACGCAGGCCGGCGACCACCGTATCCTTATGCACATCAAGCCCCGCACAACGCGGGTGAAGAACATCCATGGCTCCCTCCCTCATTTGCGCCGCCGACGCAGGGCACCCCTGGGCATCAAAGTGTAAACAGCGCGCTCCCAGGCCTTGCGGCCTCTGGCGCAATCGGGGGTGCTTCGGATGCCCCGGGTTCAACTAATACGCGGGCTCGCTCACACCATAGAAAAACCAACCTCTCCGCCGACGATCGGACGAGCGTGCCACAAGTTTCATCCACGGCGGGTCGGTGTTACGGTGGCGAACTAATACCAGCCGCCCTATCGGGCGACCGGTATCAGAGTCGTTTTTGGCGCGCGGCCGCCCCACCAACCCCGCGCGCATACCGGTCAGCCCAATGGGCTGCCGGTATAACCCGCTGTCAAGCCTCCGACAGGCGTTGTCAGGTTGGCAGGTCCGGTGGGGCCATGGCACCGCACCAGGCATGACGATGTCCCCCAATCCCGACCGCGGCTTCCGGTTCCCGGCCGAGATGATCGCACCTGCGGTCTGGCTGTATCCCTGCTTCAGCCTGAGCCGGCGCGACGTTGAGACCATCCTCGCTGCCCGCGGCATCGTGGTCAGCGACGAGAGCATCCGCGAACGGGATCTCCGCTTCGGACGGCTGTTCGCCACCAAGCGGAAGCAGCGCCGACCCAAGCCGGGCGACAAGGGGTTTATGGACGAGGTGTTCCTCCGCATCCGGGGCACGTTGCACTCCCTTTGGCGCGCGGTCGACCAGCATGGAACCGTGCTCGACATCCTGGTGCAGAGCCGGCGCAGCGCCAAGGCAGCCAAGCGCTTCCGCACGCTGCTCAAGGGGCTCAAGGGGCTGCACTATGTCCCGCGGGTGATCGTGACCGACAAGCGGCGCCGCTACGCCGCGGCGAAGCGTGAGATCCTGCCCGGTGTCGAGCCCCGGCAAAGCCGAGACCTGAACACCCGGGCCGAGGTGTCGCACCCACCCACGAGGCGGCGAGAACGGCAGAGGCAGCGGTTCAAGTCAGCGCGTCACGCGCAGCGCTTCCTGTCCGCCCATCGCCGCATCCACAACCCCTTTCAGCTCCGCCGCCACGCCTGACAGCCGACCAGCACCGCGCCGCACGCGACGACACCTTCCATACCTGGCGCGAGGTGACTTGCGTCGCGTCCGCCGTGTGAGACCCTGATCAGCTGTATGCTCTCAGCGGCACCTCGACCATCAACCTGACAACGCCCCCCTCGCTTCGCAGCATTGTAGCTCCTGACCTGAACTGGCCGAGTGGGCCGGTCAATTAGCCACCTTGCCGCGATCGTGGAACAGGAGGACGGCGATCCTCACGTAACTCATCCGTAAATTGGGTATCATGGGTCGGTTGAAGAAATGGTCGCTGCGCCATCCAGCTTCAGGCCATCAATACCCCTATCCGCGCACACTGCACTATGGCACGGCACCGCCAGCAGCGGTGGGTGCCCGTCACGGCTGCCATGATTTGGCCATACGGCAGCGGGTATTCTATAAAGAAGCTCGATACCAACGTGAGGGACAAGGCATTATGATACGCAAACCGGTGATCTCCTGCCTGCTCGTCGCCGGACTTCTTGGTGCGTCAGGCGCGTATGCTGCGTCGCCAATCTTCGGAACGGCAGCAATCGCCCCGACGACGGCGACTGAAAACAAAATGATCGTGGGTAAGGGATACTATGCCGACTACTATGGATCGGTCGGCATCAGCAACCTGAACTATTCCTCTGCCTATGCAAGCTATGGCGACTATACGTCCGCAGGATATTACGCTTACGAGGCCTATTTTTATTTTTCGACGGCGCAGTATTATCGTGCGAACGGATATTAAGTTCGAACACCCAGCAAGCAGCCGAGGACGTTGCCGCTGGGACTGAGGGAGCTGGCTAGGCCGGGTTTACAGCTCTTTGTCGCTCTAGGCCTCTGCCAAGCTATCCTTGGTTCGCATGTTGCTTATGGGCCGCTAAGGAACGTGAACGCGCTCTTGAGGAGCGTGTTCATTACCTCGAGCGACGGCTTGAGCGGCTAGAAGCTCGGTTAGAGCGCCCGAACTCGACCGGATCCGGCCCCACGGCCGCCCCTATAGCCGTCGCGGTGCCACGGCCAGCATCAGGCCTGCCGCAGAACAGGCCGCCGGCGTCCGGTGAGGTTGCGGACGCACCACTCCGATTTGATGCAAAGGCGGTCACGTCGGTGGATACCGCGTCCCATCCAGGAACTGGCAAGGCGAACGATGCGGCCCAGGAAACCTTCGTCTTCCGAGAGAACTCGGTCACCCTGAAGCCTGCACGGATCGAGGCATCGACGCAGTTCGCCTATATTCGCGCCAACGGGTTTTTGCAGACCGACCGAGCGTTCGCGTCCACCTCCGCCGTGCGAGTGGGTGTCTTCGACTGGATGGAGGTCGGCGTGACGGTGCCCTTCTTCAGCGCAACGCGCTCACGTCTCGTCGGTCCTTTCGCATCGCAAGACCAGACGGTTCGAGGCCTCGGCGATATCGGACTCCAAGCCAGCATGCGCGTTCATGAGCAGACGGAGAACACACCAGCTACTGGTTGCGGGTTTTGGTCGGAGTTGGCAGTGACCTGTCAAAAGTTCGCCATACGACACGAGAACGCGGCGTGGTGGAGCGACGATGAGCGATTTTGCTCCGCCGAGGACGATTTTGCGCATCGCGCGCACGAGCATGATCACGGCGCGGCGCGCCATGAGTAACACACGGACAATGAGCAATAGCCGGCCGATAGATCAGCCCCGGCAGTAGTGCCTGAAATTGATCATCGTATAGGCCAGGGTTTTGAATGCGTAATGCAGCTGACTGAGGCGATCGAAGCGAAGCAGCAACCGCCGGAATTTGTCTTCCCAAGCGAA
>JAABVA010006038.1_pt1 | contig 10797 bp, 21 predicted proteins | sample 5560331 | NCBI WGS metagenome assembly JAABVA01 (sample SAMN12812661, study PRJNA571458) | rock metagenome | isolation source: Antarctica rocks | place: Antarctica: Victoria Land, Mt New Zealand sud | collected 2016-01-07 | reverse complement strand
GACAGTGTGAATTGTGTCAACCTAGTTTTGCAATAAAATGGGCAATACTAGTTACATTGTGGATGCTGCAGATGTGCAACAGAACACAGGACACTTTCAAGTGATTGCAACAGGCAGTAAATGTTGCAAATGTCAATTTTGCATCAGCAGGCATACCCATGTGCAGACTTCTCATCATCAAACTGTCCCTGCCACTTCACAGCATTGTCAACACAACGTTTAGCCTTTTCGTTGGACACTTGCACTTGGGCAGAGAGCTTGGCATTGGCCTCATCCAAGTCCACGTTCCTCTTGGCCAGCTGCTGAGCTCTCTGGGCCTCAGGAATGACCGCACTCTCAAACTGCATACATGCATGGAAGCCTGCCAAAGTACATTCGCATGAAACATGCGACACACGAGACAAGAAGTTCCTGTGCATGTTTGTTCCAAGTGCAGCATGACAGCCCAATTGTGTCATTGCATCAGCTGCAGGTGCGCATGCACACTTGGTGGGACAGGTTGGCACAGCATAAAAGAGTGAAAGCAAGTCACAAGTCACAGCAGACATACGAGTCACAATTGTTCGGTCTGAGTTGTCATACCTGCTCCCATTCGGACTGCAGCTTTGCATGTTCCTGCTTCAGCTTGTTGTGTTCATGCACCAAGCTGACGTATTTGGAATACGACTGCACAGGAGACAGCTGGCTTGGGCCAGGGGAGGCTGCTGCTGAAGTTCCATTGCCCGTGTACGATGGGCCTTGCAGGAAGGCCACATCCCCATTCTCTCCCATTGCTTGCTTGAAACGCTCTATAGTCTGGTCTCTGTCCTGACAAGCCTGCTCTGCTGCATCCAGGCGCTGCTGTAAATGAGCAGATGCCTGCTGTGATTCAGCTTTGTAGGCCTGCAGTATCAAACGAAATGCTTGTCTTCACACTGGCTGGATGATGTGCATGTCTACAGCCTACCTGCCACCCGACAATTGAATGCTGGCTTGCTGTATGCCATGTGAATACCAGAGCAGAAAGTCTGGCATGTTGCTCTCCTCAGAATAGCTTGCTAGCGATAGCACAACTTGACAATAACGCTTGTTTTGCTCACCTCAGCCTTCCTTGTCAGTTCCTGCACCAGTCCATTCAGGGCCTGCTTGTCCTTCTCAAGTGACACCCTTTCCTCCTTGTGCCTGCTGACCAGTGTGTGCAGGGACGCTGACTCTTCCTCAAAGGCAGCCTTCTGGTCCTTCAGTTGCGTCTGCAAATCTTGACATTCTTTCTGTGCTCTCTGGAGTTGCTCGCTGAGGCGGTCCCGCTGCTGCTCCAGCTGCTTGTTGGATGCAGACAGGGCCTGGTGTTGACTGCTAGCATCACGCAGCTGCTGCTCCAGCTCATGAGCCTGTCAGACCACAGGGCTGGTCAAAGCAGATCAGCACAAGTTTTGGTATGACTAGCAAAGTCTATGCAAGATACGCAATGTATCGGATGTGCAGGCCTGATGCTGCCGCATTGCATTTGTGCGGACAATGCCAAATTGAAGTGGCTGCTTTTGCTGCATGTACCTTTGTGTTGGCATCAGTCCAGGACTGCCGCAAAGATTCACTCTTGTCAGCTAGCTGTGTTTGCAGTGAAGCAACATCCTTCTGCAGTATACCCTTCTCCATCCCCAGGCTTTGCTTTGCATGCTGAGACTGCCGAAGCTCATTTTCAGTGTGCATCCTCTTCATGTCAAGCTCACCACGCTCCTTTGTCAGCTCCATGACCAATTCCTGCAAAGGTGCAGAACAGCAGCTATGATGTATGCAGCAAGACTGCATCACATAAATGAGCTGCAAAGCCTGCATAGGTTCATTCAACAGCAGCATGCAAAGTTGATTGTTTTGACTGCTTACCCGTGCTTGCTTAGAGCTGGTAGCATTTTCCTGCAGCTGAGATTGCAGCTGTTGAATCTTGCCATCAAGCAGACGGTTGGTTTCTCGTACTGCCTGTACCTGCAAGGTAACAAATTTTCCAAATTCAGCAACTGACTTTCAAGCACTCAAAACTGTTAGCTGTATGCTAGCACACCTCAGCCTGTTTCTGCTGGAGTGCCTGGTCGTGAACCCCACTGGACGAGTGCAAGTTGCTTGCTGCAGTCTGAGCTGCCTCCAAATCCTGCAGAAGCCGATGAATATTCAACGTGTGTGTGCATATTGCGGGCTCCTTGGAGCATCTTGTTGCACTTAAGCAGTACCTTGGACAGCGATTCCTTGTCGCGCTTGACCTGAGCAATTTCGGCTTCATGCTGCTCCTCACGCTGCAAAGCTGCATGTCGAAACTCTTCAGCTTCTGCGAGTGCATCCTGCCATTAACAGCAACAAAACCTTCAGCTCTAGGACTGCAAGATCGTTGTGAGTGGGGTACAGGGAAGACAAGCCATCGCTGCAAGCTGCAAATGTCTGTGTCGCACCTGACTGTCTTTCTCTATGTCAATCTCCCTTCTCGCAGCCTGCATCCACACATCAGCAACTCAGGCTTAAGTTTGTGCACATGCAGAGGTTGCCTGATCGAAGCACTTCATGCTGCAAACCTGTGCAAGTTGGCGTTCCAGTGCCCGGAGGCGGACATGAAGAGCATCGCGCTCTGTTTCATCCATTCCACGTGTGCAAGTCACGATGCGCTAAAACAGACTATTGCTCGACGCACACAGCCTGCGAAGGCTAATAGGACCTGAATGCCTGAAATTCGCGATCGCTGGCTTGAATTAGACCGTATTTAGGCTGGCACCGGGTTCGGGCTGGCTTTTGGAGAGGCGTCAGCCTTTCTCCAGCCTTTCGTAGCCTACGGAGTGCATAGAAGAGCTCCGCAAAAGAGGTCTAAGGCATGCTGCAGGTAAAGCTTCGTCGCAGCTCGGCACAAGTCTGATCTGCGTCGCAAACCTTTAAGGGATCACTTTGCCCGTCGAGACCAGCGACTCCGCTCAACCAACATGGCCGGAGTTACAATAGACAAGGTCAATTTCAGCAAGCGATTAAAGCTGTTGTACAGTAGCTGGAAGGTACAAACAGCTCAGTCCTTTTAAACTTCACACATGCACAGTTGTTGCATAGTGTGCGAAGCTACTGCTTGTGCAGACTGGTGACCTCTGGAACGGCGCCGAAGTTCTTGTGGTCCCTGTGGGTGCCTCAAGCGAAGAATTGCGATATCACAAGTCCATTGCTTTGCAAGTGTGGCTGTATGGTTATGAGCTGCCAGGCAAGGAGCCAGCACAGAGTCACCTTTGGTTCTGCTATGTTGTATGTGACCTGAATGGGTGACATCATGATGTGCAGATACGGTCATGCTCTTCACCAAGGAAGCACTGCATGTGCTCACAAGTAGCAAGAAAGGTCAGTTTGCCTGCCACAGTCTTCAATCTTGCGTGAGCTACAAGCACACTCACAATGCAGCTTCAAGCATGACACATGTGCACTGATTTGCAGCTTCCTTGCTGCAAGAGTTGGTGACGCCTGCCCAGCAGGAGGCAGGTGTCAAGCTGCAGTTCCTTGAGCGAGCTAAGGGAGAAGACGGCAGCACTCAAATTCAAAAGTTGCTTGATGTGCTGAAGGAGCAGGCAGCAGAAGGCAGCATTGGAGCTTTGCCCAAGGTTTGTTCATATCACAAGCTGCAGGTTTTTCTTCGACATTGTCAGGCAATGTTGTGAAATCGCGAGCCCGGCAATTTGAGCATGTCATTTCAGCTGCAAGTAGAAATCCTAATGCGTGCTAAAGGGGTGAACCTTGGTGCTATAGGACAAGCCAGAGGGCAAGCTGACAGACTTGTGGAGTGCTGCCTTGGAGAAGTCAGGCTTATCAACAGTTGATGTTGGCAACGCCTTGGCCGATCTTCTGTCTGTCAAGGACGACAATGAAGTGACAAATGTAAAGAAGGCAGCATTCATGACAGCATCAGTGATGAAAACCTCTACAGTCCCAAGGCTAGAAGGTATTTGGTCAAACATGTAATTGACATGGTCACCAGCACTGAGTCAACATGAATTTTGCCAAGCGTGTCATGAATTGCCAAGTATGCTTCAGTGAATGGGACGTCTTGCAGGCTTGTCACTTACATCTTGCGGAAATGATCAGCAGTGATGTAGGTGCATGACAGGCTGTGTGGGATACAGGCATTATTGATGAGGAGAAAAAGGTCAAGCACAGCAAGCTCAGTGAGGAGATTGAGCAGGTCTTGGCTGATCCCCAAAAGATACAGGTCAAACTAACTGCTTCAAACCTGGATATTGCATACGCCCCCATAGTGCAGAGTGGCGGACAGTATGACTTGAAAGTCAGTGCAGCCAGCGATGATCGGCGGCTGGAGTACGATGTCATACTGTGCAGCTTGGGCGCCAGATACAGCATGTACTGTGCCAACATTGCCCGCACCTTCCTAGTGGATCCTGTCAAGCAACAAGAAGAAGAGTACAAGGCCCTGTTGCAAGCCCAGGACAAAGCCATCAACGCTCTGGTGGAAGGAGCTCCCATGTCTGCCGCAGTGGCTGCTGTTATCAAAGCACTTCAGGTACTGTTGCTGTCACTGTGAGACCTTATTGGTGCTGAACTGCTCAGACAGCTTAGCTCAGCTCATCTTGGCCAACTCTGTGCAGGCTTCACCATACTGGGAATGCAAGCCCACGTACAATTGCAAAAGCGTCAGATCATTCAGGCTGCACAACTGGGACATGATGTAACTCAGGCATGTCGATGATGTTCAGCGACTTCTTTACTGCTGCAGGATGCTAAACAAGGACATCTTGTGGAGCACCTGCCCAAGAACATTGGCTTTGGGATGGGACTTGAGTTCAGAGAGGCCATCAACTTGCTCAAAGCAGGCAATGAGCGCAAGGTGGCAGCAGGAATGGTGTTTAATGTTGCAGTAGGTGTGTGTGCTTCAGCTCTGGATACAAGTGGGCATGTTGAGATACTCTTTGTGTTCTTCTCATTTCTGCATGACATCGTGAGCTGCAACAAGCAAGACCTGCCCAAGCAGTTTCAAACCTTACGAAGCACATTGAGTCTGTCGTCACAGCAAATGCTATACTGACCTGATGTCATGCACAGCCAACTTCTGTCCTATAGTAAGCTTTGAACTGCTGAGCTATGCCTCAGGTGTGTCTAATCTTGAGGTCAAGATTGACGGCAAGCCTAGGTCCTATGCCTTGCTGGTAGCTGACACCATAGTTGTCAGGCCTGGCGGTGCTGCGCCGGAGGTCCTCACAGCTGCTTGCAACAAAGCTTGGACAGATGTTGCATACTTCTTCAAGGTACACTCAGCACACATCCGAAATTGTTTCAAAGAGCTCTTGAAGACTGTAGTACCAGTCGCTGGCACTTTCCTCCATACAAGGCTGTTGAACTGGGCAGTATATGGCCTGGTCAGCATTGCACCCTCACCAGCCGCAATCATTGACAGACCTCTTGTGCCTTGCTGGACATCATACTCTGTGACGCAAGTGAAAGTTCCTCACGTGTCCCAAACTGCCATGTAGGATGAGGAGGAGGCAGAGCCTGAGCAGCCTGTGAAAGCAGAGAGGCCTGGCAGAGACCATGCCAATGCTGCAAACAAGAAGACCAACCTCAGGAGTGAGGACCAGACATTCAAGGTTCAGGAAGAACAACGGTCAGTCTGCACTGCTGGAAGTGCCTGCTTATGATCAAAGCTGATCTCAATCAGGCCTTTCACGCTTTTGGCGGGCACAGTACAATGTGCTTCATCTGCTGCAGCACGTTTTTTTCCTCAGGGAACAGCCTTTTCTTTTGATTGGCCAGATGTACTGCTGGGCTCAAGGTGCCTGTCTGCAGAGTCTCTACAGTGTTGTTTTGACCACAGGCGGAAACAGAAAGAGAATCAGGAAGACTTGCTGAAGCGTGTGAACGAGGAGACGTTGAGGGTGCTGCGTCACAACCAAGACGAGAACAACCAGGGCGGCTCTGGCGGTGGCCGCCAAGTGTCAGAGGTGGTCGCCTACAGATCCATATCTGACATGCCTTCCACACGGGACCTGGCCATCCAGGTGTGCCTGGGTTTTCTCCAAGTGCATTTGGTTGCATGGTTTCCATGAATGAGTCCTTGTACGCTGGATGGTTGTAAGCGTATAACAATGCTTGCGGTGGCGTCCCTGTTGAGTGCTTGCAGCCAGTTGACCATGGTATTGCTGATGAGACATTTGACAACACGTAGTCGTTGCGGTGCTGACTGTGGTCTGAGGTGCAGGTGGACCAGAAGAAAGAGGCTGTTCTGGTGCCTATATATGGCGTCATGGTTCCTTTCCACATTCTGACCATCAAAAACGCCACCAACAACCAAGATGGTGACCACGCCTACATCCGACTCAACTTCAACTTTGGACCTGGCTTTGAGCCTGGGACACGCTTCCCTAGTGCTGTCTTCCTAAAGGAGTTGTCCTTCAGAACAAGTGACACCCGCCATGCAGTGCGCGTCGTGCAAGAGATCAAGGTGCTGCGTAGCAATGTTAGTCAGAGGGAGAGGGAGCAAGCTGAGCGTGCAACCTTAGTGCAGCAAGAGCGTCTCATCAAGTCCAAGGTAGCGCCATTTGCCTGCCTCTCATATTAGCAAATTGTTGTTGATGCCTGCATCGTAAAGAGCTACATGTCTATATCTTTGTAGTCACTTTACCAGCGGCAATGTTGTCAATGACCAAGAACATGTGCATGTCTAAGAATGCTGCCTATGCAAGTTGCAACATGCATGTATTGCCCCGACCATATACATGTTTGTCCTTTGCAGGGGCGCATGTATACACTGCCAGATGTGTGGATCAGGCCCAGCTTTGGTGGCAAGGGCCGCAAAGTGACTGGACAATTGGAAGCCCACTCCAATGGTTTCCGCTACAGCAGCCCCAAGGGCGAGACCCTGGATATCATGTACAGGTGTGCCTGCCAAGTCAGCTCTTTGCCTGCTCCATAAAAAGTACCAGCATCAGCATGTCACTGCACAGGTGTCAGCATGACACTTGTCAGTACAGCGTATCACAATCAGTGCATGCACATACGGCACACTGTGGGATGTGAACCATCAAGGGTGGGTTCACACTTGACTTGCTATAGCAACAGCATCACATCTCACTTTATACGCAACTGCAGGAACATCAAGCATGCGTTCTACCAGCCAGCAGAGAATGAGATGATTTGCTTGGTGCATTTCCATTTAATAAATCCCATCATGGTAGCCAAGAAGAAGACTCAGGATGTGCAATGCTATGCTGAGGTGATGGACAGTGTCCAGACCCTAGATGCTGGCCGCCGCAGCATGTATGACCCTGATGAGATCGAGGAAGAGCAAAGAGAACGAGAACAGCGGAATAAGGTGCTTCCTACACCTTCACCCTGTCAGTCTTTGCGCCACCTCTGACTGACTAATCCTCTACATCTTGATTTGCGTACAACCTGATTCAGCAAGGCAAGGTTCTGCAAGTCCTGGCTTACAATATTTGCAGGGCGTGTGGCGCTGACCAGACATGGTCAGTTCTGCATTTTAAGTCAACAGTCTGCACACCAGACCCAGCCAGTTGCATGCTGCTGATCAGGGCAGGCAGGCCTGAATTACCTGACTATGTGTTGGAGAGTAACGTTGACTGCATGGTGTGTGATTGCGTGCAGATCAACAAGATCTTCCAGCAGTTTGTCCGCAGAGTCCAGCAGGATGTATGGGAGCGTGACTTTGGGTAAGAAGCCATTCTTTTGCGTCAATCCAGTGCAGTGTACACTGACTGTGGGTGCTTGTAGCAGGCAACTCAAGGCCAATTGCTGCTGCATCATGAAGTCGGAGCATACACAGTCACACTAGTCATTGTCTTGTATTGCCGTGTCAATCACAGCAAGCAACTGCCAATCATTTGTACGAACTGCTTTTGGACCACAGTGACTGCGCATGCCATGATCCAGATTTCGACATTTCATCGTAGGGACCTCAATCTAGAGTTTGAGATCCTTTCCGAGAGCTGGGCTTCCATGGTGTGCCCCACAAGTCCACAGCCTTCATCATGCCCACCGTCAACTGCCTAGTAGAGCTTGTAGAGTCCCCAGCCACTGTTGTAGCCATGCCTGCTGTTGCCATTGTCAACCTGGAGAGAGTGGGCTTCAACCTGCGTAACTTTGACATGGTCATTGTCTTCAAGGTCAGCCTGCCTGACTCACCACTTGCACTGCATCTTTGTTGTCAGGACTGTTTGGCATGTCCAGCATGGAGTAGGGCAGTGTTTCTACATTCAAGTGCTGGCAGCAGGTTTGTATGAAAGTACAGTATTGCCTTGACTGCCAGTCAGCTTGACTTGCAAGTGCTAGTTGGCATGCCCATGCAGAAGTTATCAGGAGAGAGGGGGGTTTACAGCATTCATCAAGTTGGTCTGCAGATCCGTTACAAGAGCGTTTGTTTTTGCAGGATTTGACCAAGGATGTCTTTAGGATTGATGCCATCCCCTCACAGTCACTGGACACTGTGCGGGAGTGGTTGTCCTCCATGGACATCAAATTCTATGCAAACAAAGTCAACTTGAACTGGAAGCAAGTGCTGAAGAGCATTGTAGATGTAGGCATTCCTCCTAGTATAGTATGGTGTCACATACTGCTTGCTTATGACTCGTAATCTGGCTGAGTCCACGCTCGCATGCATTTTGCCTGCATTGCATGTGTCAGCAGTCAGCCTCAAGCATGCACCAAAGCTTGTGGTTGAAGGTGTTGCAGTCACACACCAAGCAACTGGGCAACAATATGTCTGAATGTGTGTCAGCTTCCTCAATGCACATTGCGACTAAGTCTTGGGTACACTTGAAGCTACAGTCTACTTCAGTAGGCAATGTATACTATGCAGGATCCAGAGGCCTTTGAGGCGGATGGGGGTTGGAGCTTTCTGGATATGGAGGGTGACAGTGGTGAAGAAGAGGAAGAGAGCGAGGAGGGTGACCCTGAGTTCCAGGCAGAAGGAGATGACTCTGAAGAAGCTGGGGCCAGCAGTGAGGACTACAGGTCAGCCCGCATCCCTGGTAGCATTCCTACGCACCAAAGGCATGGTGCTTGCTGCTGACCGGTCGTTCACAATCACTGTCTGCTGCTTATTGGTTGCTGGCAGCTATTATTCAAAGGCATGTTGTTATGCAGCACTGTGTGCATGCCAAATGGATGACTGCAGTTGACACGTGCTGAGGGATGCATGTGTTGTGATACAGTGACAGTGATGACGAGAGCCTGGTGGATAGTGATGAGGCTGAGGAGGAGGGTAGTGAGGAGGAAGACGAGGATGAAGAGGAAGAGGGCAAAGACTGGGATGAGCTGGAAGAAGAGGCCAAACGGTAAGCTGCCTGAGCAAATGCTTATTTTGAAAGCCAGCCTCTATTGATCGACTGCCGTGCCAATTCAAAGACAATGCAGGGCAGTGTATCAGGCTGTGCTGGTATGTGCGGAAGCTGTTTTTGGGTACAATACATTTGCCCTGTGTCCTGCTCAGTCTGTCTTGGTGTATGTGCAGAGATGACCGTGAGCAACATGTCAGTGATGACGAACAGGAGGATCGGCGAAGCAAGCAAAAGCGTAAAGGTGGAGGTGGGGGCAGGGACGCAAAGCGATCTAGACGTTGATGTTTAGAGGCTTTCTCATGTCCTGCTCTGACATAAGTCTGCGGATATTCATGCAGCGATGAGCCATTAAAGTTGCAAGCAGGAACTTGCAGATCACTATTGAATGAACCCTCTCTGTTGTTTGACAGCACACGACTGTCATCCTTTGGTTTTGCTCCTGACTGGCAACACCTGCCCTATAGCACTTAGATCCAGAAGAACAGCCCCATCAACACTCACTGTAAAGTATGCACAAGTGTTCATAATGATTGCAACATGTCCAACTCAACCAGGAGATAGCTATGCACATCTGATGACATCATTATAGTCAGCTGATCAAAAATGTGTTTCAAATGACAATATGCAGTGAATGTACACTCTTTATGGCGTTGCCAACAACTGGGACATGTCATGCTGTATCTGTCTCACAAGCTCTCTGCATTCATCAGCAGGTGCACTTTTCTTCAGGGCTGCATCCAAAGTTTCAACCTCCTGAACAATGGCCTTGCCAGCCTGCATGGAATCATACAGCCAAGTCATTCCACACCTCCCATACACAACATCGCCTGCTGTTGTTGCTAAGGGGCATAGACAATCAAGCTTGCTTGCAGATACTGATGGATCAGGCTCAGGACATCTGTTTTGCTTGGTACCTGTGGATCACCAGGCTTGGCGTGCTGGGAGCGGTCATAAGCTCGCAGGTCTAGTCTGATTGTGCTTGCAGCGCCTTGCCGTAGTTGCAGCCTTGCCGAGTCGTATTGGCCAATGCCAATTAGTGTCTCCACTTTCCCTAATTGAGCAGCTGCAGCCTGCAGACACATGTGCAGGCACAGATAACCATGCATACCCATACAAATCTGGAAGCGCAATATCATGCAACACGCCACAGCAAAGTGCTGGGTCACACAGTGTACCTCCAGAAGCTGAGCCGGTGTTGCTGGTCTTTGTGAAGTGCTGTTGGCATTCTTTTCAGCCTGCAAAAGAGCAGCCACTCAGCTTGTTTGGCATAAAACAGGCTAAACAATTTGGAGCCAGGACATGTGACATTTGTGCTTGTCGACTGGCAACATCAGTCAAGATAGAGGCTGAACAGCCCTCCACAGCGCCCAATGAAACACAGCAGACCTGGTAAAAGTGGATTTGGTCTATCAGGCTGGAGTTGCTTGCAGCTGCATCAGCTGGAGCAGAGTCTGCAAGCATAGACATGCTATCAGAGACACTTATTGTTGTGCTGTGT